>Ga0307477_10001010_pt1 | contig 25904 bp, 19 predicted proteins | sample atmos_gasesECM2C_FD_203316 | JGI IMG/M metagenome (GOLD analysis project Ga0307477, IMG submission 203316) | Hardwood forest soil microbial communities from Morgan-Monroe State Forest, Indiana, United States - atmos_gasesECM2C_515 | ecosystem: Environmental > Terrestrial > Soil > Temperate...
TGCCGGAGTCGGAGTCGATAACGTAGATGTGGATGCGGCGACGCGCAAAGGGATTGTGGTGATGAACACTCCCGGCGCCAATGCCATCGCCGTCGCTGAACATACCCTGGGCCTCATGCTTTCGCTGGCCCGCTTCATTCCCAAAGCGGATCAGACGACCCGGGCCGGTAAGTGGGAGAAAAAATCCTTACAAGGAACCGAACTGCACGGCAAGACCCTGGGGATCATCGGTCTGGGCCGCGTCGGAGTCGAGGTGGCACGCAGAGCGAAAGCATTCGGCATGAAGGTGCTTGCTTACGATCCATTCGTGTCGCAGCAGCTTGCGCGCGATTTGGAAATCGAGCTTGCCGCTTTGGATTCTCTCTACGCGGCTTCCGACTATATCTCCCTTCACGTGGGCCTCACCGCGCAGACGACTGGCATGATTAACGCCGCTTCCATCGCCCAGACGAAAAAAGGAGTGCGCCTGGTGAACTGCGCTCGTGGCGAGCTGATCGACGATGCGGCTTTGCTGGCGGCTCTCAATTCGGGACAAGTTGCGGGAGCTGCCCTCGATGTCTTCAGTCAGGAGCCTCCGAAAGAGAATCCGCTGCTGGCCGCGCCGAATGTGATCGCCACGCCGCACATCGCCGGTTCAACCAATGAGGCGCAGGAACTCGTCGGTGTGCAGATCGCTCTGCAGGTAAGGGAATACCTGAAACGCGGCGTGATCCAAAATGCGGTGAATGTCCCTTCGCTTTCAGACGAGGAGTACCGCGAGATGCATCCTTACATCGCTCTCGCGGAAAAGTTGGGATTGTTCGTTGGCCAGCTCAGCGAAGGAAATGTCGAGAGCATCACTGTCGGCTACCACGGCAGACTGGCGGAATGGAAAACTGCGCTGCTGCGTAACTCCGCCTTGAAGGGCGCCCTTAAGCAGAGCATCGACAGCGTGAACTTGGTCAACGCGGTTTCGGTCGCGTCGGAACGAGGTATCCAGGTACAGGAGCAGAAGAAGCCGGAAGATGCCAATCTGGGAAACGTGATCTCACTGCTGGTGCGCACTCATCAGGGAGAACATCGCGCCCGCGCCGCTCTTCTACACGGTGGATCACCGCGATTGCTGGAGTTCGACGGATTCCACGTTGAAGCTCCGCTGGAAGGACACCTTACCGTGCTGCGCAATCGCGATGTGCCCGGCGTCATCGGACAGGTTGGCACGGTGCTGGGAAAGAACGAAATCAATATCGCCAACTTTGCCCTGGGGCGCAGCGATGGTAGCGCCAGCAGCGCCGCCGCGAACACTTCCTCAGGAGCGGCGTCGGTTCGCGCTGAAGCCATGGCGGTAGTGCAAACCGACCAGCCGGTGACTCCGGCGGCGTTGGAAGAATTAAAACGTATATCTGCGGTGATCAGTGTGAGGGCGGTGCAGATCTAGCTGGGAAGCCTCGAAGCCGCGCAGCCCCGAAGCCTCAAAATCGGGCCTCGCGATGAGAGAGCTTTTAAGTTCCGCATTGGAACTATCTCGCTGGAACGCTTCGAAGCTACGTCGCTCCGAGGCCTCGTGGCTTGTTCACCGCGCCGCTCCATCTTGCGCCACGGCGATGGGCTGGGCAACGCCGGCAAGCTCCTCGTAGGTGATGCGGTCATTGGTAAAGATGCAAATCTGGCCTGCGATCTTCATGGCTTCCTCGGCAATCGTGAATGCGGAAAGATCGGTCTTGTTCATCAATGCACGCGCTGCCGCCAGGGCATAGGAACCGCCGCTGCCAATCGCTGCGATTCCCTCGTCCGGCTCGATCACGTCGCCGGCGCCGCTGATAAGAAACGTCTGGCCGGGGTCGGCGACGATCAGAAGAGCTTCGAGGTTGCGCAGGATTTTGTCCGTTCGCCAATCTTTGGCGAGTTCCACGGCGGCTCGGCCCAGATTGCCGTGATACTGCTCCAGCTTCGCTTCAAAGCGGCTGAACAGAGAGAACGCATCCGCAGTTGAGCCCGCAAAACCTGCCAGAATCTTGTCCTGATAAAGCCGGCGAATCTTGCGCGCGTTGTGCTTGATTACGCTTTCGCCGAGTGTGACCTGTCCGTCGGCGGCCATCACCACTTTGCCGTCACGGCGCACGCAGAGCACCGTAGTGGAGCGGATTCGTCTGGATTTGTTGGATCGGGATTTGGACTGAGATTGAGAAGACTGCTTCATTCGTTATGCAAATTATAACAACGTGGCATTCGGCTCTCGGCAGTCAGCGCTCGGCCAGGAAAGACTGTGGAAAGTTTACCCGCAGTAGAGACGCAGCAGGCTGCAGGTTTGTCTAGATTAAGCGACCCAGGCCTACAGTCAGGAACAAAATTGCCTGTTAAATCCCTGCTCCTGCTCGCATCCAGATCGGGAAAGGCTCGCTAAGTGTCGCGGACAGAACAGGTAAGCGCGAAAATTCCCGTAAATCCCTGCACGGTCCCTGCTGCGGGGTAGAAATCTGCTGGTTTTGGGCAGAAACTGCAGAATTTCGTCACTTGTAGCGAAGAAATTCGCTGCGAGATTCCCTGCTGCAGGGAATCTGCCGGCGCTACGGGTGAGTCCTTCCGCTCGACTTTGCACGGTGGAGGTGGCCGAATGCTGACTGCCGATTGCCGAATGCCGTTTTTCTCAGACCGCGGCCGTCTGTCGTTCTACAGCAAGTCCCCAAATCTCGGTCGCGTACTCCAGAATGGTGCGATCGCTGGAGAACTTTCCCATGCGCGCGACGTTCAGCATGGCGCGGCGAGACCAGTTTTCCGCGTCGCTAAAGTCGCGCTGGGCTCGCTCGTGGGTTTCGATGTACGAGGGCAGATCGGCGAGATGGAAGTAGCGGTCGCGATAGACCAAAGTTTCATATACCCAGCGGAAGAGGCCGAATTCGTTATAAGAAAAGCGATCGGAAGAGAGGGTATCGATCACGCGCCGCACGCGCGGATCCTTATCGTAGATTTCCCGCGGCTGGAAACCATGCGCCTGACGCTCGGCAATCTCTTCGGCGGTAAGGCCGAAGATGTACATGTTTTCGCTCCCGATCTGCTCCAGCATTTCGATATTGGCGCCGTCGAGCGTTGCCATAGTGAGGGCGCCGTTCATCGCCAGCTTCATGTTGCCGGTACCCGACGCTTCCATTCCGGCGGTAGAGATCTGCTCGCTTAGGTCAGCTGCCGGAATAATGACCTCGGCGAGCGACACTCGATAATCGGGAATGAAGGCGATGCGGATCTGATCGCGAACCCTTTTGTCGGCGTTGACAACCCGGCCTACGTTATTGATCAGCTTGATGATCTGCGTAGCCGCAACATATGCGGGTGCAGATTTGCCGGAAAAAATGTACGTTGCCGGAGTGGCGAGGGTCTCGCCATCCTCGACGATGCGCAGATAGTCGTAGGTGACGCGCAGCAGATTCAGGAGCTGCCGCTTGTACTCGTGGAAGCGCTTGATGTGCACATCGAACATCGAGTCAGGATCGACCAGCACCCCGGTGGTCTGCGCAATCACCCTTGCCAGCCGTTGCTTGTTATCGCGCTTCACCGAGCGAAAATCGGCGCGAAGGCCGGCGTCATCGGCCGCCGCTTCAAAATGGCGAATCTGATCGAAGTCCGTGATCCAACCCTCGCCGATGGTGCGGTTCAAAAGATCCGAAAGTCCCGGATTGGCCTTCAGCACCCACCGGCGATGCGACACGCCATTGGTCTTGTTGTTGAAGCGCTGTGGCATCAACTTTGCGAAATCCGGCACCAGGGTTTTCTTCACCAACTCGCTGTGTAAGGCGGAAACGCCGTTGACCGAGTGACTGCCGACAATGGCCAGGAGGGCCATGCGCACCTGCTTCTCATCGGCTTCTTCGATGATCGACATGCGCCGGGTACGCTCGAAATCCATCGGGTCGGACTGCACCACCTTCAGCAGAAAATCGTGATTGATGTTGAAGATGATGTTCATATGCCGCGGCAGCACATGTTCCATTAGGGGCAGAGACCATTTCTCCAGCGCTTCCGGCAATAGCGTGTGATTGGTATAGGCGAGTGTCGCTTGCGTTATCTCCCAGGCCCGCTTCCATTCCATTCCGTGCTCATCGACAAGAAGGCGCATCAACTCCGGTACCGCCAGCGCCGGATGAGTGTCGTTCATCTGGATAGCGATCTTCTGCGGAATCTGTTCGAGATCGGTATTGTCCGCCCGAAAGGTGCGCAGGATGTCGCGCAGCGCGCAGGCAACGAGAAAATATTCCTGCAGCAGGCGAAGTTCCTTACCAGACTTCACCTGGTCGGATGGATAGAGCACTCGGGAAATGTTTTCGCCCGCGATCTTCTGTTCAACTGCGCGGATGTAATCGCCACGATTAAAAATCTGGATATCGAAATCTTCCGAAGCCTGCGCCCCAAATAAGCGCAGATAGTTCACGGTGCGTCCGCCGTATCCGGCAACCGGCATGTCACTCGGAACGCCCAGAACCAACTTCTGTTCTGTCCACAGTGCGTTGCGCACATGGGTGTCGCATCGCCCATAGATAGGCACGTCCACCGACAGGCCGGGACGAGGAATCTGGAGCGGGGTTCCATATTTCTTCCAACGATCGGGTTTTTCACGCTGATAGCCGTCTTGGATCTCTTGGGTGAACATTCCGTATTCGTAATCGATGCCGTAGCCAAAGCCGGGCATGTCCAGGGTGGCCATCGATTCCAGAAAGCACGCCGCCAGCCGCCCGAGTCCGCCATTGCCCAGGCCGGTATCCGCTTCGGCTTCCAGCACTTCGTCTAAATCGACTCCATGTTCTGCCAGCGCTTCGCGACAAAGACCGGTTAGCTGCAGGTTGCAGATATTGTCGCTAAGCACTCGGCCCATCAGGAATTCCATCGAGAGGTAGTAGAGCCGCTTAGCGCCCGTGGCGCGATATCGCTCCTCGGTTTCCAGCAGGCCATCGATGAGCCGGTCACGGATGGCCAAAGCCAGGGGACGGAGGATGCCTCGCGGAGACAAATCCACACGCGACTGGCCCAGCGTGTAGCGAATGTGCTTGAGGATCGCCAGCCAGAGTTCCTCATGGGAGGAGAAGCCCGGTCTCAGTGCTGGACGAGCGCTAGTGATGGAAGACATCGATGAATCCTGAAGGGTACAGACCTAATGAATGTAACCTGTTAGGGAAATCGGTAGCAAACGCGGCTTCAACCCTGTAAGTCCAGGTTGCTGCGAGAGAGAGAAAGCGAAGCTGCTTAGAGCAGCGACATTTGGCGAATCGCAATCGCGGAGCGGATTTCGAGGACTCGGAGAAGTGTTTTTGTGGAGAATTCCCTAGCCCGGGCCCTAAAACCGCTGTAACTCGATTGTTAGTCGTGGGTTGCAATGAGTTCGCGCAATTCCCTGTTTCTACCCTGGTTCGAGGCTAAATTCATGTATTTTTGGCATAATTCTATAACTTACACGTTAAATCCGAGAACTCGGCTGTGAATGTCCTTGTTTGTGAATGTCCTTGTTATTGTCCAGCCCGCCTGAGTTTTCCGCTAAGCCAGACCAGCTTCGACGCGGCGGGAGGAGGAAGGTTTGCGAGCTTCGCGGCGGTTGGCTTCGTCGTTGAGAGCTTCTGCAACCTGCGAGATCTTCCGGCAGAGTTCGTCGTTCCGGAGCAAGAGGGTCTCGCACTTTTCCAGGAGGACTTCTGTTTTCCCCAATAACGCCTGGGCTGCTGCGCTGTCGAAAGCTGATTGCGTTTCATCGCTTGCGGAATCGCGCAGCGGCCGCAGGTTGAGCCATTGGTCCAATTCGGATGAAAAAGCAATCACCGCACTGTGGTCTTTGCCCGCAGGACGGTGCACTGGCAGTCCAAGTTGAGCTTCCCAGCGCTGCACCGTGCGTACTCCACGTCCAAGATAGCCCGCGATTTCTTTCCAGGAATTCAGGATGCGACGCTCGGCCATTTTTTCTTTTGCTCCATCTTTCTTGGCCCGAAGGTAGGAAGGCGAATCAAGTTTAGCGTCACGAAACGCAATCCAAACCTTCTACTTACCTTTTACGAGCATCTACTTTCCTTCTGAGTTCGTCAATGCGCCGTACGAGCGCTCGCTCGGATTATCGCTGGGGAAAGGTTCCGAACTGGAACAGATGACTCGCTAACAGCAACGCCTCGGATGCCATCGTAAGTCACTGAAAATACATTGGTTACTTAACGGAAGCCGCAATCTGGCGTTGAAGCTTAGATCAAGACGAAGCGGGGTTGGAGACGCCGTGGCGCACGTCGGCTCCGCGCACCCAGAAGATGACGTCCTCGGCGATGTTGGTAGCGTGGTCGGCAACGCGCTCCAGATTGCGAGCGACAATCAGGGCATCGAGCGCCTGCCGCGTAAGGTCAGGGTTGCTCTTCATCACTCGAGTCAGCGATTCGAAGGCCTCGCGATTGATTTCGTCCACTACATCGTCGCCCTCAAGCACCTGTTGAGCCAGGTCCACATTCTCTTCGATGAACGCCTGCAGCGACTGATGCACCATGCCGGCGGCGATCGAAGCCATACGCGCAATGTCCACAGGGAGATCGGCGGCGGGAAATTTGCTCATGTCGATCACGCGCTCGGCGATGTTGACCGCCTGATCCCCGACTCGTTCCAAATCGGCATTGATCTTGATTACGGAAAACAGGAAGCGCAAGTCCACGGCCATCGGCTGCTGCATGGCGAGCAAGTCGATGGCGCTTTCGTCGATCTCTCGCTCCGAGACGTTGATGGTTTTTTCGTCTTCGAGGACTTTCTGGCTGATCTCGACGTCGCGCGTCACGTACGCATGAATCGCGCGGTCCACGGCCTGCTCCGCCAAACCGCCCATGATTAGCAGCCGCTGTTTCAAGTCTTCCAGTCCCTGGTGAAAACGTGTGCGCGTCATCCAAACCTGCCCGTAATGTAGTCCTCCGTGCGCTTGTCCGCTGGAGTGGTGAAGATTTTTTCCGTTTTATCGAACTCTATCAGCTTTCCCATCAAAAAAAATGCCGTAAATTCAGCGACGCGCGCAGCCTGCTGCATGTTGTGCGTGACGATGACTACCGTGTAATTTTCCTTGAGCTCGAAGATCAGGTCTTCGATCTTGGATGTAGAGATGGGATCGAGCGCCGAAGCGGGTTCGTCCATTAGAAGAACGTCAGGCTCGACTGCCAGAGCCCGTGCAATGCAGAGCCGCTGCTGTTGTCCGCCGGAGAGGCTGGCCCCGGATTTCTTCTTGAGATCGTCCTTCACTTCGTCCCAAAGCGCGGAGCTGCGCAGAGACTTCTCGACAATTTCATCCAGCTTCTTGCGATTGTGGAATCCATTCAGCTTCAGGCCGGCGGCGACATTGCCATAAATCGTCATGCTGGGAAAGGGATTCGGCTTCTGAAACACCATGCCGATGCGCCGACGAACATCGACAGGCGCGACGCCATCGCCATAGATGTCCATGTCTTTCACCTGAACTTTGCCTTCGGCGCGAGCTTCTGGATTGGTCTCGTGTAAGCGATTGAGGCAGCGGACAAAAGTGGATTTTCCGCAACCCGAGGGACCAATGATAGCCGTGGCGTGGTTGGGAAGAATATCCATGCTGATGTGATAAAGCGCCTGATGTTTTCCGAACCACGCGTTTAGATTCTCGACTTTTATGCCGACGCCCATTACTGAGCTCCTGCAACGAATCCGCGGCTGGTGACCCAGCGGACCGAAGCGCTGGTTGCGACGATAAGCACGATAAGCACCAGCGATCCCGCCCAAGCCAGTCGATGCCACTCGTCGAACGGCGAAATTGCATAGACGAAGATTTGCAGAGGAAGAGCAGCGATGGGCTGATCCAGCCTGGTGCTCCAAAACGGATTGCCAAATGCGGTGAACAGCAGCGGAGCCGTCTCGCCGCTCACGCGCGCGAAGGCCAACATAATGCCGGTGACCACTCCAGACATCGCCGTTCGCAGTGTAATCGACATGGTGCTGCGCCATTGTGGAATGCCCAGTCCGAGCGCCGCTTCGCGGATCGAATTGGGGACCAGCCGGAGCATCTCCTCGGTAGAACGCGTGATGGTGGGAATCATCATGATTCCCAGCGCAACTCCACCAGAGAACGCCGAGAAATGGTGTCCCAGCACCAGTAGCGCATAGACGGCGATTCCAATCACGATCGAAGGAACGCCGTTCAGCACGTCTGCCGTGAAGCGCACCAGCTTTCCAAACTGTCCTCGCGAATATTCCGAGAGATAGATTCCCGAGCCTACGCCAAGCGGCACCCCGATAGCGCTGCCTACCAGAAGGATGACGCCTGAGCCCACAATAGCATTCGCCATTCCTCCACCGGTCTCTCCCACCGGTTTGGGAATCTGCGTGAAGAAGGCGAGATTTAGCGACCCAATTCCCCGTATCACCAGGTAAATGAAAATCGCAGCCAATGGCAGTATCACCAGCGCAACACAGAGAATCGCAATGATGGTGGCGAGTTTGTCGGCCACCCAACGGCTCCATTGGATTCTTGGTTTAACCTCAGGCATTGGCCCTCCGCGGAGTACCGCGCGTAACTGTCCAGACCAGAAGCTGGGCAAAAATATTCACGATGATGGTGACGATGAAGAGCGCGAGGCCAATCTCGATCAGCGCGCTCGTATAAAGGTCGCCCGTTGCCTCGCTGAATTCATTGGCGACTACGCTGGCCATCGTGTAGGCGGGAGCGAACAGCGATTTCGCGACCTCTGGGCGGTTGCCGATGACCATGGTGACGGCCATAGTCTCCCCCAGTGCGCGGCCAAGCCCGAGAATGATGGCTCCAAAAATGCCAGCTCGTGCGTTGCGCAGCACTCCTACGCGAATCATCTCCCATCTCGTGGCCCCCAACGCCAAGGCAGCTTCGCGTTGGTTTTGTGGAACCGAAACCAGAATTTCCCGGGTTATCGAGGAAATAATCGGCACGATCATGATGGCAAGAATAATTCCCGCCGTGAGCATTCCTACGCCGTAGATCGGTCCGGTAAACAACCCTGTCCATGCGAGGGTGCTGCCCAGCATCGGCTCGACATATTTTCTGAGCAGGGGAATCAGTACGAAGATCGCCCACAGGCCATAAATCACGGAGGGAATCGCGGCCAACAGCTCTGTTAAATACGACAGAATTCCGCGCAGCGATCGGGGGCACATCTCGGTAATGAAAACTGCTACGCCCAGACTCAAGGGGACGGCAATGACTAACGCAACCAGAGAAGAAACCAAGGTGCCATAGATGAACGGCACGGCGCCAAAATTGCCATTTACCGGGTCCCAATCGCTCCCGGTGAAAAACTTCCAGCCAAACTGATGGAGAGAGAGACCAGACCCTTTGATGAGCTGTAACAAAATGAAACCGACAATGGCAATTACACATGCTGCGCAAAGCCACACAATACCCTGAAAACCCATGTCGGCAATGCGACTGGCCCGGCTGCTGCGGCGTGGAATCAGGCCCACCCGCTCGCCCAAAGTCTGCGGATTAGCGGCAGAACCCATAGGTTGTTGTGGATGAACCACGGACATTCGGACTACGCTAGCAAACACCGATGAATAGCAGATTAAAAGAGAGGCGTCCTTTTGGCCTGATGAATAGCCGGAACTACTCGGCTAGGACACACCAATTCCGAGCCGTCATAGCTGATTTCCAGGCCATTAGTCCTTGAACTGGCCAGGGCGAACGAATCGGGGGAAGTTGTTAGCGCGATCCAAACTCGTAGGCTTTGCCAAAGCCTATGCGCAGATAATCGGCGCCCTCTGGCGCGCCCCACCGTGCAGGCGGTAGTAGTCCATCTGCAACAGACGAAGCGCCAAGTGATCAGTGATGTCCATATTGATTCCGCCGCCGGCCGCAATCGTAGAGGGAGTCGCTCTAGCCATGTGCGAGACCCCGAACAGCCCGCGGACAAACGGCTGAAAGCGATAGAGGCGAAACCCAACCTGCGGTCCGCCTGGAAGAGACTTCATCGAGGTATGAGGGCCGTAGTAATCGCCAATCTCGACTGTCGCTTTTATCAGCGGCAGGACGGGAGCAGAAGCGGAAGCGGTCCAGCCATTCAGGGTCGGAGTATTTACGTAAGTGTTATCGGTGAGAACGTGGGTGTAAGTCGCCGCAATCTCAAAAGGGTGATAGGAGCTCACTGCCTTTCCCGTCGGGACAGGGGACTCCGCAAACCCATTAGGCAGAGAAATGATCGCCAGCAGGAATAGATACACTTGCGTCGAACGCATTCTTAGCTGTTCCTCCAGACCGGCCAGAGTTGCACCTGAATGCGATGTCACAGGTTCCTGAGATGATGCCTCGAACGCTGGGGGCCCTGCGGCCAGAATGCTGATATGAGGACTCGTGTTACCAGGCAGCTCTTCGGAAGGATGCCGGACAAAACTCCGATAGATCTGTTCACGCTGACGGAAGGGCCGATGGAGGCGCGAGTCATGACTTATGGCGGGGTCGTTGTTTCTCTAAAAGTTCCCGACAAAGCGGGCAAATCCGAGGATGTGGTTCTTGGATTTAACAGTCTCGACGACTATGTAAGGGTTACAAACAGCAAAAGTAATGCGTTCTTCGGAGCGATCATCGGCCGCTACGCAAATCGCATCGCGCACGGAACCTTGAGTCTCGATGGCCAGACTTATTGCGTGCCTGTAAACGATGGACCACACTCGCTGCACGGCGGTCCGAATGGTTTTCATAATGTTTTATGGAAGGGAAAACAAATCCCAAATGGGGTTGAGCTTACATATCTGAGCCGGGATGGCGAGGCCGGTTATCCGGGGAACTTGTCGGTAACGGCTCGCTACACGCTGCGCGAGTCAGCGCTGCGCATCGAATATTCAGCATCGACTGACAAACCTACTGTAGTGAACCTTACTCATCATTCGTATTTCAACCTTGCCGGACAGGGACGAGGCGGCATATTGAATCATAAGCTCTCTCTGAACGCTTCGCGGTTTACGCCTGTTGATGCAACGCTGATTCCCACCGGCGAGCTCCAGGGAGTGGTTTCAACTCCGTTTGATTTTCGCAAGCCCACGATCGTCGGTGATCGAATCGACGAGCAGGACGAGCAAGTGCGTTTCGCCAAGGGTTACGATCACAACTGGGTACTCGATCGTGCAGGCGGTCATCTCGCCGAAGCAGCCGAAGTTTATGAGCCGGCGACAGGCCGGGTGCTGCGTGTCTTAACGACTCAACCCGGAGTTCAGTTCTATACCGGGAATTTTCTGGATGAGACGCTAGAAGGCAAGGGGGGCGCAAGGTATGTCCATCGTGGCGGACTCTGCCTCGAGACTCAACATTTTCCCGACTCGCCGAATCATCCCCAGTTCCCGTCGACGGAACTGAAGCCTGGGCAGCGCTATCACCAGGTGACAGAATTCAGCTTTTCGACGCGCTAATCTTCAAGCACATCGCTCTTGCCGCCCTGCGCGTCGCTTGGCAAGGCCAACCTAAGCCGGGACCGGCGAAACAGGCTTTCAGCGAAGGGTAGGCTGCTCGCATAATACGGCTTTATGAATTCCTTACGAATGTCTTATGCGGACCTTATGGGCTTATCGATGAAATGTAAGAATGGTTCCGGATGCCATCGTTCATGCGGGCGTGCTGGTCAATATTCTGCTGGCCGCCGCCTGTTTTGGCGTGCTGCTGTTCGGAGTATGGATGGCGCGCGATCCGCATGCGTTTTGGGACACATTCAATCCTTTCTTAAAACCCTATAGTCAATTTACTCTCCGATTGGGACTCGTCATTGGTCTCTTGTGGATTGTCGGTGCGGTGTGCGGCTGGATTATCGTGTGCGGAAACGCCGTGCGCGCGGGACTACATCACCACTGGATTTGAGAACTCGCCCTGCCGATCATGCCTGCATTTTGGGTTGGGTGAGAAACCCTCAACTCTTCCGCGGTTTGTCGTAAATCGCTTCTTCTTGCTCTGAGTCGTTTTCCCACAGTGCCGAAAAGATTTTGTAGATACACGCGGGAATCGTGAGCAGCATAAGCACGGCCCCGGCGAACCAGGCCCAAGTGAGCACTCGCGAAGCAACGTGGACGAAGCTGTCCCACATGACGCACGAGATTATGACAGATTTAACCCGAGCTCAAGCAATGTCTCGCAAGGCTTGTATCGGTCGATAAGGGCTGTAGCGAGTCGCTTGCTCAACCCCTATTTCATCGTCAGCAGCGCGGCCATGGTTTCAATCCCATCCCACAAGTTCTGGACGCGGATGTTTTCGTTGGCGCTGTGCTGATTATTATCGTAGTTCGCGATGGGCACACTGATTGTGTTGGTTGAGGCGGCGCGTTCAATTGAGCCCAAGGGCACGCTGCCCCCCGATGTCGGCCAGAGTACTACCGGCTGATGGGCGGCTTCGACGGCGGCAATCACTTCTTGGGCCATGGGTAGGTCCATCCGCGTCCGGACCGCGTTGTAGCCGGAATCGCGTTTTGCAAACGCCACTCTCGGATGCGCCAGCAAAGTCTGTGCATCCGGTTCGGCATCAGTGACGAAATAGCCCTGCGAGCGGATGTAGTCGATCACACGATCCTGCTGCTCGCGCCAATCGAGGCCAGTCACCAGTCGAAGATCGAGATCGACGGTCGCAGTGGCGGGAATTACGTTGTTGGCGCGAGCACCGGTGCGTCCGGAAGAGATGCCATTGATATTCAAGGTAGGAAGGTTCAGCAGCTCGCGCAGAGCCTTGCCTCCACCATCGACGTGGCCCAGCCATAGCTCCTGCTTCAGGTTCTCATCGTTCTTCGGGGATTTCGCAATCGCGTTCTGTTCCAGCGGACCGAGAGGCTCGATGCCGTCGTAGAAATGTGGAATCAACACGTGTCCTTCAGCGTTTTTCATGCTCGCGAGCAACTGCGTGAGCATCATGGCCGGATTGGGCGCCCAGTTGCCGTAGTGTCCGCTGTGCAATTCGCGGCGTGGGCCATAGACCGTGACCTCAAGATGTGTGTCTCCCCGCGCGCCGAATACTACAGCTTGTTCTCCGCTCTGATCTACCGGACCATCGCAGATCAGCCACACGTCGCCTGTAATGAGATCGTGATTGGCAGCGAGAATCTGTTCGAGATGCGGCGAGCCTGCTTCTTCTTCTCCTTCCCACACGAAGCGAATGTTCGATTGCACGGGAACGTGCGCGGCCTGCAGCGCCTCCAGCGCGGAGAGTTGAGCGATGATTGCGGCTTTATCGTCCGAGGCGGAGCGCGCATAAAGACGCTGCTCTCCGTTCACATCCGCAAATCGCGGCTTGAAGGGATCGCCGCCGAACCACTCCGATGGAGTAACCGGTTGGCCATCATAATGCGCGTACAGGACAATAGTGTGTTGGGCTCCCGGAGCACGAAATTCGCCATAAACCACCGGCGGAGCGCCGGGGACTGATAGCAGACGTGCACTTGCCCCGCGCTGCTTGAGCATCTCCAGCAATGCGTCGGCGTTACGGCGAATGTTTGGCGTGTCGCTTGCAACGTTGGGAATCGAGAGCAGGGTAGTGAATCGGTCAAGAATCTGCTGGCGATGCGCCGCGGTCCAGTCGTGGGCAATTTGCGGCGCAGTCTGCGCATGAACGAATCCAACGATGACCAGAAACAGCAGCCAGGTGCGGATCAGCTTGAGAAACATTCGGGAAGAATACAAAAGCAAAACAAAAAGCAAAAGACGCCACGAATCACACGGATTCAACGGATAAGGCGAAGGTGAGTAGCTTTCGCCGGTAGCTGGCAGCCGGAAGCTGGTAGCTTGGCTTTTGGTATCATTTCCGGTCGAGCATTAGCTGTCTGCTCGCCGCCTTGCATACGCGACCCAATTCCAGTTTCCTCGTCCGCCCAAATCAGTCTCATCTTCCGCTGAAACCTCAGCTTTCCTCCTCCGTATGAGCCGCGCATATCGCCGTCGGGTATTTGCCCTCACGCTGACTGTGGTTGCGGTGATCGGACTGCTGATTGCGGCTGTTTTTATGCGCATGCGATCGGCGCCGGAGCCTGCGCGCTTGCTGCCGGAGTGCGACGGAATTCTCTACGCCAACCTCAAACCCCTGCGAGCATTTACGGATTTTGGGTCAAAACCTGCGAACTGGGCGCCGGAATATCGAGCGTTTGTGGAGCAGACCGGCTTCGAATTTGAGCGCGATCTGGATGAAATTGCCTTCGCTATGCACGAGCCTCAGGACCCACAGCACGAAACTCGCTACAGCGAAGTGATGGTGGGACGCTTCGATTCGGAAAAAGTCGGCGACTTTCTTAATCGCATCGCGCGCTCGCGCGAGAGCTATGGCAATCATGAGATCTTTCTTATCCCTTACGAGGACCGAATCGTGCGCGTGGCCGTGCTGAGCCTGGATATGATTGCGGTGTCAAATACCGGAGATCCCGCGCAGATCGATCACATTATCGACGCATTCCGCCGCTCCAGCTTCGCTGGCGGAGGTTCCCGCCTGCTCAGAAGCCGCTATCATGACGTGCCCTTTGGTAGCTTGGCCTGGCTTATCACTGAAGTCGCTCCGGCTCGAGGAATCGCTCTATCCGACAGCATCAGCCCGCTTCCCTTTGTCCGTCAGCTCTTTGGGGGTGGTGTGATAGTCGGATCGGTACGCTATAACGGCAACATCCTCTTGCGCGCAGACGATTTTCTGAAAGACGAAGCTGCCGCCAAGGATCGCGCCGAGCAACTCCAGAACTTGCTTTCTCTGTATAAGACCAGCGAGGACCAAACACGGCCAGACCATCCCGACGCCGATATCGAAGCGGCGCTAAAAAGTTTGAAAGTCGAACAGAAGAGCGATCGAGTTCAGGTGAGCGCATCGATTCCGAGCGCTTTGATTACGAAGATGTTTGAAGCGCCGCTGGAGAGTGAGGTGCAGCCTGCTCCGGCGCCATCGGCTCCGCTGCCAAGACACAGACGGCACAGGAAACGGTAAGGAGATTAAGTATTTCGTGATTTCGCGATTTTGTATTTCGCGATTGAAAATTGGGACGGCCAAAACGCTACACGTATTGGTGACTTCTGAGAGGTAATCGCAAAATCACGAAATCACAAATTCCTACATTCCCGTCATCACATCCGAGCTGGTTCGGGCCCAGATGGTGCGCAGGTATTTGTGCGGGTTCACAGGGGTGTCATGAATGCGAACTTCATAGTGCAGATGCGAGCCAGTGCTGCGTCCGCTGGAGCCAACGTAGCCGATTACGTCGCCGCGGTGCACCGATTCGCCTTCGCCAACCGCGAATCCGGATAGATGTCCATACAGGGTAGTGATGCTGTGGCCATGGTCGAGAATGATCGTGCGCCCATATCCATTAATAAAGTTAGTCTCTCGCACCACGCCGTCAGCGGGAGCAATGATGGGAGTCCCGAATGCTGTTGAGATATCGACACCGGTGTGGAACGCTCCCTCTCCGTTAAAGGGATCAATGCGTTCGCCGTATGAGCTGGTAACGGCGCCTTCTACTGGCCAAAGTGACGGCGCTGCGGCGAGCCGTTGCCAGTCACTTGTGGTGATAGTTCCAAAATGGTCGTAACTGGCTGCGATCCCCGCTCCGGCGACTCCTGACATCGCGGTGTTCCTTAGAATCGCGAGCTGATCGATGGAATGAATAACGCGCTGCTCGCTCAGTCCATCCGTCGAAGCCGGACGTAATTCCGGCTCACTCTTCAGTCCGTAAAGCGCAGAGACATCGCTGGCCAGCGATCCCAGAGAAGCTACCTGGACATCCTTCTCATGCGCGACCTCTTCGAGCTTGTTATAGTTGCGGCTGATGGCGTCCTTTTCTGAGCGAAGCTGGTTGAAGCGGGCTACCTTCACCAACATGCGCGTATAGGAGCCGGCCATGCCCGTAATGGTCAGCATTCCGATCAGCGCCCCGGCGATAAACATGTACAGATAATGCAGAGGGATCGGCATCTTCACGAGCTCGCCTTCCGAGTCGCGTGCCACAAACATTATGTAGTAACGTTTCCGCATGTCACTCCGTGACAACGTCCGGATTTTTTATAGAGCTGCCCTTAGCTCAAAAACAGCTTCGAAGACGACGCCAGGTTTGGACAGTGCGTCTTCGCGGTTGTCCAGCGAAAATGAGTTTCAGTCGGGCACCGTCACCCTTTTGCCCACACTCATCGCCAGACCAACCATCGGGCCTGCGGCCAGAGATATTTCTAAAAAGCTACCGAAAGTTAACAAACCAGCTTCTCTGGTGTCAAACACGAAAGTGCTTGGACTGCGGTAAATCTTTGTGGCAGTAGGCGATAGGCAGCAGGAAATAGGCAATAGGCGTGTCATCCCGGCCGGCCACAGCGAGGCATCTTGCTAATCCCCTGGCCTTTTGGGTTTATAGAAATGGGTTCGTTACGAACAGCGCCAGACTCTGCTTCGCCGACTACCGGCCGCCACGCCGTCGCGTATTTCCTACCGGCGATTGCCCGATGCCTTGCAGCTTTCGCCTATTGCCAATTGCCTATAGCCTATTGCTCTTAAGCAAATGCCTCTTCCGGAGCGCCAACTGATCGCCCAACTTCGCCGCAAGCTGCGTTCAAGAAGTCGGGCTGTTGCGCTAAGCTTGGGCGATGATTGCGCAATTCTTCGCCTCCCGCATGACGACGACGCTCTGGTCACAACTGACTTCAGCTTGGAAGGAGTGCACTTCCGCCGGGACTGGCAATCGCCAGAATGCATCGGACACCGATGTCTCGCCCGAGGGTTGAGCGACATCGCTGCAATGGGTGGCCGCCCGATTGCCGCTTTTCTGTCCCTGGCTCTTCCTTCCGATTGCTCCCAAAAATGGGTGGACCGATTCTTTGCCGGTTTGTTGAAGCTTGCTCGTCGCCAAAGGGTAGTACTGGCAGGTGGTGACACGGCGCAATCGCTCAGTGGCGTCCTCGCCGACATTGTCGTGGTGGGACGCGTGGAACGAGGAACGGCCTTGCTTCGATCTGGGGCGAAGAAGGGCGATCAGATCCATGTCACGGGCAAACTTGGAGAATCCGCTGCCGCGCTGCGATTGTTGTCTGCAGGCAAGATCAAACGCCGCGACGTTTTTCCCGAACCGAGAATTGCTGTGGGAGAATGGCTGCGAAAGAACCGCATTGCCTCGACAGCCATCGACGTCAGCGATGGACTGTCGACTGACTTGACGAACATCTGCCAAGAGAGCGGCGTAGGTGCGGTGATCGAGGCTGAAGCAATTCCCGTCCATCCCTCCGCGAAGCGAGACGGGCCCCGCGCGCCTTCAACCGGGCATGTAGCTCTCGATTTGGCGCTTCACGGCGGTGAGGATTACGAGCTCCTATTTATTGCGCCGCCTAGTAGACGCGTCCCACGACGCATCGCCGGAGTGAAGATCACACGAATTGGAGAAATCGTTCGCGGGAAGAGCGTAAAGATTGTGCAAGAAGGCAAAGAGAGTGTGCTCCGATCGCGCGGTTGGCAGCATTTTCGGAGCTGATGGAATTTGCGCTTCCGCAGCGAAACCAGTTAGAAACTTCCATCCCAAGCCACCGCACTAACTGCATTCATGTCGTGAGAATCACAGGAGATTCTTCGACGAACCACGCCTCGGGATGCCAGATCTTCAAGATTCGACTGGCGTGAATGAAAACGAAAACTGGTTCGCACCGTCAAAACCTACGCGGGGACAAAATGAGTGTTGCTTAGCACAGACTGAAAGAATATTGTTTCCGCAAGATAGAGACCGTCCGAACATTCCTGAGTCGATCCGAAGGGACAACAAGCCATGTGGCAGGACGTGAAGTTCGCATTGCGCATGTTGAGAAAAGCGCCCGGATTCACCGCCGTGGCGGTGTTGTCGTTGACGTTAGGCATAGGCGCGAACACCACGATTTTTACTCTTACGAAAGCGATCTTCCTGCAGGCTGTGCCGGTGAAGGATCCCGGAAGCGTGGTCAGTCTTTATTCGAATGCGCAAAGCCGCAAGGGTCCGCCACAGGAATATCTGCCGACTCCTTACTTGAATGCGGTCGATTATCGGGAAAAAACGAACGTTTTTTCGGGCGCCTCTATCGCGATTCCAAGTGGCTTCAACCTTGTCGTCTCCGGCAAGCAGGTGCAACTCTTCGGCGAGCTGGTGAATGGAAATTTCTTCGATCTGCTGGGCGTGAGTCCCGTTTTGGGACGCGCCTTCTCCGCCGCCGAAGACACCACGGCACAACCAGTTGCGGTATTGAGTTACGGGCTTTGGAACAAGCAATTCGGAGCCGACCGGGAGATTCTGGGAAAAACCATCCAACTCGACCAGCAGACCTTCACCGTGATTGGGGTCGCTCCCCGCGATTTCCGGAACATCGGCGTACTCGGCAGTCCCGACGTATGGATTCCCATCTCCATGCGCGACCTGATGCTTACAGGACGGGCAAAACAATGGGTATATGACCGCGGCTTCCGCATGGTCTCCATGGTGGCACGGCTCAAGCCGGAAGTAACCCTGGCGCAGGCGCAGGCCGCAGTTCACGCGCTGGGTAATGAGTTAGAGAGAGAGTACCCGAAGCAAAACAGCGGGCGGAGTGAGATGCTCGTGCCCATCAACGAGACCACCATTCCGCCGCAGCAACATGCTCTCTTTTCCCGCGCAGGCATGCTCATGATGGTGATCGTCGGGCTCGTCCTGTTAATCGCCTGCGCCAACGTCGCCAATCTGCTTTTGGCAAGAGCCACGCATCGCCAACGTGAAATCGCGGTAAGGCTCGCGCTTGGTGCGTCGCGCAGCAAGCTTATCCGCCAGCTTTTGATCGAAAGCCTGATGTTGGCTCTCATCGCCGGCGCCTTCGGGATTCTGTGCGCTTACGGTGGGAGGCAGGCGCTGGCGGCGATCTTGCCCAATGGCTTGCCACCCAATCTTGATTTCAGCCTCGATGGCCGCGTTCTGCTTTACGCCTTCGGGCTTTCGCTCGTGGCTACGATTTTGTTCGGCTTGGCGCCGTCGATGCAGGCCTCGAGATCGGATCGCATGGCCGCATTGAAAGATCGCACTGCCGCGCCGACTGGCAGCGCGCGATGGTATGGAGTGCGCGGCATTCTGGTGAGCATTCAGGTGGCGTTGTCGCTGGTCGCTCTGGTGGGCGCAGGGCTGTTCATCCACAGCTTGCGGAACGCTCAGCAGATTGATCCCGGATTTGAGGTCCAGCATGAGCTGGTGATGTTCGTGAACCTCGCCGCCGAGCATTATCAGCAACCCCAGGCGGAGCAGTTTTATAAGGACGTCGTTGAACGTCTGAATGCATTGCCGATGGTTTCCCAAGCCAGCGTTGCCGACAGCGCTCCGTTCTCCGGCGGACTGGCGCGAACCACCTTTACCGACGGTGTCGATATCTCCGATCCCCGCAATGGCAAGCTGACGCCAGTGATCGCTACAGCCCCAGGATTTTTCTCAGCTTCAGGAATTGCGATGCTGAAGGGACGCGAATTTACTCCGAGCGATGATGCCAACGGGGCGATGGTCGCGGTAGTCAATCGAGCTGCGGCAGATACGTTCTGGCCAGGGCAGGATCCCATCGGCAAACACGTCCACTTCCTCGGCGAGACGTGGGACATAGCCGTCGTAGGAGAAGCGAATACGGTGAAATATGCCACGCTCGGAGAGGCGCCGCAGGCGATCGTCTATTTGCCGCTGAAACAACATTACGCGGCCGGCGCCACGATTTACGTGCGCACCAAGGGAGATCCCGCTAAGGCGCTCGCGACTGTACGCAGCACGGTGCAATCGCTGGCTCCGAGGGTTCCAATTGTCCGCTTGCAGACAGTTGGTGAAGTGCTGGTGCAATCCCTTACTGCACCACGTTTGGGGGCACAATTACTTGGGACATTCGGGTTGCTGGCTTTAGTGCTGGCTGCGATTGGAACTTACGGCGTGATGTCCTATTCGGTGAGCCAGCGCAGGCAGGAGATCGGTGTGCGCATGGCCCTGGGTGCGCAGCGCGGAGATGTCATGCGGCTGATCTTGGCAAACGGCCTAGCCATGGTAGTGGCCGGAGTGACAGTTGGCCTCCTGATTTCCACCCTATTGTCTCGAACCATGGGCACGTTGCTTTACGGCATCGGCCTATTTGACGCTCCCAGCTTCTTGATTACCGCCGCGCTGTTGATTCTGGTCGCCATGGCAGCTTGTTCCGTCCCCGCGCGGACGGCCATGCGGGTAAATCCCATTGTGGCGCTCAGATATGAATGAGTGAAGTGGAACGGAGACGCGGCAATGCAGGGACTGTCCAAATTAAATTCCCTGCTTCAGGGAATTTCGCAGCGAATTTTTCTGCTGTGGGCCACAATTCTGCAAATTCTGCCGAAAACCAGCGGATTCCTTCGGATAGCAGGGAACGCAGCAGGGAATCACGGGAATTTCCTCCTTAAACCAGTCCATACGCGGGAGTTACTCCCTTTCTTTTTACCGCGATAGAAAAAGAAGCAGGGATCTAGCAGCGAATTTTGGCCCTGACTGTAGAGATACCTTTTGCCGGACTGTCTCACCGGGTGGCTCGTGGAAATCCTGCGGAAAACGGATCGGTCTTTGATGTGCATTGCAGCGAGTGAACCGTGCTGGCGGCAGGCTAGACCCAAGCCATTAACAGAGTGCTGCAGGGGGTTCACCAGCGCCACGACGGGCCATGATCACAGCCCCTTGCCGACGGCTTCTTCCGTGCTTGGCTCACCCTAGTGATGTGCTGTTCCATCATTTAGCTTTTATGGACGACCTCGAATGAATATCCGTCTGGGTCAAATACGTCAGCGGCGTAGTATCCCGGATAGTATTCCAGTCGTGCGCGGGGCGAAATGTTGTCCCTGGCGCCAGCGGACATTGCGGCTTTGTAGAATTCATCGACCTTATTCTCATTTTCTGCCACGAACCCCCAATGAATAGCGGCTGGATCGGGCCTCCCTTGCTTTATCCAGAAGAACGCCCTTTTGCCATCACCAAATCCCCACAGATCAGGATGACCGTCTTCGCCCTTATACGGCATGAAGAATTTGATATTGAGCGGCTTCAAGGCCGCCTCATAGAAGGCCAGCGAACGTTTGATATCGCTGACAGTCAGAATCATGTGGTCGAGCATCGCTCTCTCCTTCAACTCACAAGGGCTTCAACGGCCTTTTCACAATTGGGTACCGCATGGATCGCAAGCGGCGGTAGTTCATGCCCTTGGCCCGTACGGTCTGGACAGTCGATGCAACGATTGCCTGTTGTCAACACGGCCTACTTCGACACTTACGGGGAAATGGGCGTTAGGTTAGGCGTTAGGTAAAAAGGTTCTTCCGACCGTAGAAGCGCAGGCCTCAACAGCCCGCTCGCCTCATCAATGTGGCAGTCTCGTCTAAGTTGGACAGCCCTGGGGCAGTGCAGCGTCTCTACTAAGTGATGCGTATACATCCGAAGAGAAACCGCGCCAGCGCTCGAAGATTCGAAACTCACTCCTGAGGCTCAATCGCTGCGCCCGTCGGCACAATCGGCTGAGGACGGCTGGGACTGCGGCTTTCTACTCGCGGTCCATTGGCAGGTGGAGGCTGCGCCGGAGCACTTTCGTGGCGTTGTTGATGGTAAGGCGTGCGTTCGTCGAATTTGCCAAAAATCATTTTTCCCGCAGTCGTTTGCAGCACTGAAGTGACCGCGATGTCCACATTCTTGCCGATCATTTTGCGCGCGTTATCGACCACTACCATGGTGCCGTCGTCAAGATAAGCAACCCCCTGGTTGTACTCCTTGCCCTCTTTCAGAATGAAGACGCGCATCCCCTCTCCCGGCAGCACGATTGGCTTCAGCGAGTTCGCCAATTCGTTTATGTTCAGCACCTCGACTCCCTGAAGTTGGGCAACTTTATTTAAGTTGAAGTCATTGGTGATGATCTTGGCTTCATACACCTTGGCCAGTTCGATGAGCTTGAGGTCCACTTCTCGAACGGCGGGGAAATCGTCTTCGACGATCTGCACGTTCATGGTTGCCATCTTCTGGATGCGCTGCAGGACGTCGAGGCCTCGGCGGCCGCGATTGCGCTTGAGTGAATCGGCGGAGTCGGCGACGAGCTGCAGCTCGCGCAACACGAACTGCGGAATAACAACAATACCGTCGAGAAAGCCGGTCTCTGCGATATCGGCAATGCGACCGTCGATGATCACGCTGGTGTCGAGGATCTTGCTGCTGCGCTTGCCCTGTTTTTCCGATCCGAAGATTCCCCCCAGCGCCGCCAGGTTGAGCAAGTCCCCCTTGTTGGCCCCGACAATCAGACCGACGTACGACATCAGCAGCATTACGAAGAGCTGGAGGAAGTGCTGTGTGCGTCCCGGTTCGATGCTGTCCCGGATGACAAGGCTAAAGAGATAGGCGCCGAAGATTCCTAGAATGCTGCCGATTACGGCTCCGATCAGCCGTTTTAGGCTGACCACGCGCAGGCGGGCCTCGAAAAGGACCACTCCCAGCCCAATGATGGCACCCGCGCCTGCCGCTTCCCATCTCTCAAGCGAAAACGGGCGCAGCACAAAGCACGCAACCGCCACCACCGTAATGAAGACGAAACGGATGAATAAAAGGTCCATAAGGACCTCCCAAAAGGGGACGCGTGAACTTTTATCCGGGCACGCTCCCGGAGAAACAGCTATCAATCGTGCCGGCTTATGAACGTCTTTCCATGAGATCCCGCTGCGGAATGAGCGAAGGAAATCGGAATCCGCAGCCCGAACTATGTGGTGTGAGTATATACCCGCCGCCCACGCCTCGACTCGCAATCGAGGTTCGAGCAAGAATCCGCACGTCGGAACTTTTTCTTTTGCTCTTGTCCTTCGAGGAATGGACACCCGCCGAGCCATTCGTCCCAGTTAGGCATTTGCTTGCGCATCATTGTGGTTAATGTTTTCGCGAATACGAGCGCTTCTTTTCAATTGTCGGGGAGAAGAACTTCCCGCAATGTTATGGAGGCAATCGAGCCCCCAGGCCGTGGAAGGACGCCGAATCGATGACCCCTTCTGCGGTTCTCTAGAGACGCCAACGCCGCTTTGTCATGCCAGTCCGGAGATCATCGGACTGCCAAAGCTCTCCTTAGCGGGAGAAACGAAGGGGCAGGTCAGACCTGAAATCTCGGGGGAGAATGGGGCTGACCTGCTCCGGTTTTTTCTGAATTTCATCACTGCGGCTTGCGCCCAAAAATGTATGCCCTTCGACTCTGATGTTCTACCTCTGGGGCATAAGGGTCGCGCTCAATCACTTCTTCAATTACAAACCCGACGGCTTCCAAGCCCTGTTGAATAGCGGAAGGGTCGAAAAAGAAAAAATCCATGGAGATGGGTCGTCCCCACAACTCCTTCTCACGAATCGTTTCGTCGCCCATGTGAAATGCTAGCAAGAGGAGTCCTCCTGGCTGCAGAACCCTATACATTTCTCTAAACACGCGCGGCAGAGACTCGTGGGAAATATTAACGATGGCGTAGAACGCTGCGATCCCTGCGAAAGCGCCGTCCGACAGGTCAAGAGCCTGCATATCTCCTTGTCGAAAGGAGATATCGGGATTGAATTGTCGGGCCTGTTCCAACATTCGCAAAGAGATATCCAGGCCGGAGACACTTGTTCCCCGATCCCGGAGGTAGCGCGCCACTTGACCCGGACCACAACCCATGTCGCACACTTCGCCGCGCCCGACGAGTTCAGCCGCAAAGCGATTAAGCAGGTGCTGGTCAACCGGTTTGTGCTGGAGTTCACCGAACAGGCGCCGGGCATACTCATCTGCCAAGCGGTCATAGCTTTCACGAATGGGTTTTGTATTCATGCAGTCGGGCGCGAGGGAGGACGTCCCGATTTTCATGGTTGATTTATTTCCCACCGCGGAGACGCAGCATGCTGCTTCTCTACACTGTCTCGGATCTGGATGCAACAAGTAAGAAGTAATTCTAGAAGGAGATCAACGTTGTGACTTACATCTTCATTCCGCCGCCCATCTGATCCCATACCTGCCAGAAGTTGTGCATCTCTTGCGGTTTGCCCAGGGAGATGCGAACGTGCGTGTCCATGGCAGGGAATTTTCGCCCAATCAGAATATTGTGCTTGCGGAAGTGTTCGATCACCTCGTCGGCGGGACGATGAGCGTTCATCATGACGAAATTTGCCTGGGAATCGATTGGCTTTAACATGCGCGCCATCGCCTGGTTGAAGAATTCCTGGCGATCGTCGGCGTTGCGCTTTACGGCCGCGGCCAGCCCCTGGGTATCGCTCAAAGCTGCAATGGCGGCCGCCGAGACCATGCCATTGATATTTATGACTGTTGCGAAGCGTCGCAGGCTTTCGGCGATTTTTGGCGATGCCACGGCATAGCCCAGCCGCATTCCCGCCAGTCCGTAAACCTTCGAGAACGTTCGCGAGACAATGACGCGCTCGTCGCCGATGGGATGATCGATAAACGATCGATAAGTCTGCGACACATTCGCGAAATGATGGTAGGCCTCATCGATGAGGACATGAGATGAGCTCGGCAGACGGCCGATAAAGGCTTCCATGTCCTTGGCCGGCGTGAGCGACGCCGTCGGATTATTCGGATTACAGATATAGACGAGCGACTCCGCCGTTTGCGTCCTAGCCAGCATGGTGGAGAGGTCATGGGCGTATTCGTGGGTCAGCGGCACGCTTGCGACTGACGCACCCATGGCGCGGGCATAGTGCTCCATCGCCTCATATGTGGGGGTGGCTTGTACAAGCTGCTTGCCACTGCCCAGCAGCGCGGTTGCCGTCATGCGCAGTATTTCGCTGGAGCCGCATCCCAAAACAATCTGCTCGGGCCGGACGTGGTGCAGGCTGGCAATCGCTTCCGGCAGTTCTCTGAAGAAGGCAAACGGATACCGGTTCGCCTGTCCTAAAGCGCCTTGTAATGCGGTTACCGATGTCGGCAGCGGGCCATAGGCGTTCTCATTGCTGTTCAGCCGGATTTGCCCTTGTTCCGCCCCGTTTCGGTCGGGCTCAAATATGGGTGCGAATGCAGCCAGCGACCTGACCGGCGTCAGACCGACCGCAGCACCGGCTCCCAAACTCCGAAGAAAAACTCTGCGCGACGTATGCATAACCTCACCACCTCCGCCGATAGAGTTCGCTGCACTTTATCACTGAATCACCAGTGTGACGCTGGCGCCATGGCTCAAGTTGCCGCTGGTTCCTGTGATCACCAGCGGATACGTGCCAGGCTGCGCCGGCTTGTTAACGCTCACACTCAGCGTTGATTTGCCGGATCCCGTAATAGAACCAGGATTGAACGAGGAACTCGTTCTAGGCGGCAGTCCGTTAACGCTCAGAGAAACGCCTCCAGAGAAGCCATTTAACGCCGCAACGGAAATCGAATACGCGCCTTGCGACTTGCGCGCAATAGTCTGGCTGGAAGGCGTAGCCGTCAAAGAGAAGTCGGCCGCGGCGCTCACTACCAGCGTAACTGAGGCGGTGTGCGTCAAGTTTCCACTCGTCGCCGTGATGGTCAGCGGATAGCTACCCAGCGGGGTCGATGCGGTGGTGCTCACGGTCATCGTTGACGACCCAGACCCAGTCACAGAGGTGGGGTTGAAGCTTGCATTAGCCCCAGAGGGCAGACCGCTCACGCCGAAGCTTACTGATCCATTAAATCCGCCAGTCGCCGCAACGTTTACCGTGTAGTTCGTGCTCGAGCCGGGCGAGACGTTAGCAGATGCGGGAGTGGCGGAAACGCTGAAATCCGAAGTTGCGAACACTTGCACAAAGCGGGCGACCGAGGGAACACCGGCGTTGTTCAACAGAAACAGCATGTAGTACCCCGGAGGCACAATGTTCCCATTCGGAGGAGCTGTGACGGTGAGATCGTTAGCATCGGCGACAGAAAACGACATGCCCACGAGCCGCTGATCCATGTTGAAAGCATGGGTGACCCCGCCAGCACGCACCAGAACCGCAGACGCAATGTTGGCAGCGTCCGGAGTCTGCACGTTGAAAAT
>Ga0307477_10001011_pt1 | contig 25857 bp, 22 predicted proteins | sample atmos_gasesECM2C_FD_203316 | JGI IMG/M metagenome (GOLD analysis project Ga0307477, IMG submission 203316) | Hardwood forest soil microbial communities from Morgan-Monroe State Forest, Indiana, United States - atmos_gasesECM2C_515 | ecosystem: Environmental > Terrestrial > Soil > Temperate...
GGTCGAGCATTATAGGCGGATGCCATCACCGCGCCATAGGCTCCCGCCGTCATAATAGCCATCAGATCATTCCCCTGCGCTTCGGGCAAGTCTCGATCGCGCGCGAAGCAATCGGCGGTTTCGCATACCGGCCCGACCACGTCATAACGCCTAATGGCGGTTTTCGGGCTCGGAGCGGCCACGGGGACTATCTCGTGGTGGGCATCATACATTGCGGGGCGAATGAGGTCATTCATGCCCGCATCAAGGACCAGGAATTTCTTGGATTCGCCGGTTTTTACATAAAGGATGCGACTAACGAGAATACCCGCATTGGCGGCAATCAGGCGGCCTGGCTCGAAAATCAGCTGCACGTCGAGACCTTTTGTCGCCGCCGCAATCATCTCGCCATAGGCATCAGGTTCGGGAGGCGCAGCATTGTCCAGCCGATAATGGACGCCGAGCCCGCCGCCGAGATCAGCGCGGGTGATTCGGTGCCCATCGCCGCGAAGCTCTGCAATCAGATCGGCTAGGCGCTTAAATGCCGCCCTGAAAGGGGCAAGGTCGGTGATCTGACTGCCGATATGGACATCGACGCCTACGATCGCGATGCCCGATAATTTGGCGGCATGGGCATAGCTTGCCCGGGCACGCGGCCATGGCACGCCGAATTTCGTTTCGTAAGTGCCGGTGGTGATCTTGGCATGGGTCTTGGCATCGATATCGGGATTGACCCGAATGGTGGTTGGCGCTTTCGCTCCAACGCTGACGGCGATTTCGTTCAAGGCCTCGAGTTCCGGCTCGCTTTCGACATTGAACTGATAGATGCCCGCTTCCAGAGCAAGCCGCATTTCCTCGCGGGTTTTGCCCACGCCTGAGAACACGATCCGATTCGCCGGGATGCCGGCGGCAAGCGCCTTTTTCAGCTCACCACCCGAAACGACATCGGCGCCGGCGCCAAGTTTTGCCAGTGTTTTCAAAACTGCGAGATTGCCGTTCGCCTTCACTGAAAACGCGATCAACGCATCGTTTGGCAGGGCGGCGGCAAAAACCCGATAATTCCGCGTCAGCGTGGCGCTCGAATAGCAATAAAACGGCGTGCCGATCGAAGCCGCCAACTCGGTCAAAGGAACCTCTTCGGCCGAGAGAATGCCATTACGGTATTCAAAATGGTTCACGTCGTTCTCACGGACTCGTGGTGTAAGGGGGCGTCACCCTTGTGGGTTCGCCAAGCGGGACCGGCGGTTTGGACGGATCCTTTGGCTGCTTCTGCAACATCGATTCGCTCGGACGTTGCAGGTCGGATTTTACGCCGCAGCCGAAGAGCGCGAGGGAAATCAGCGCAATCGCTGAGGCACGCGAACTCATTTTAAGCGCTCCTTCCAGGCAGCAATCTGTTCGCGCACGCGCTCCGGCGCTGTGCCGCCAAAGCTTTTGCGCGAGCGGACAGAAGCTTCGAGCGAAAGCACTTTATAGACATCTTCCGTGAGCCTTGGTTCTATCGCTTTCAATTCCCCGAGAGGGAGCGCCTCCAAGCCAATTCCCAGCGCGTCCGCCCGCGCCACTGCCGTCGCGGCGATAGCGTGAGCCTCCCGGAACGGCTTTTTGAGCTGAGCGACGAGCCAATCGGCGAGATCGGTTGCGGTTGGGTAGCCTTTTTCGGCAGCGTGCTTCATCGCTTCCGGATTGACTTCGAGTTCACCAATCATGCCGGCCATGGCCGCAAGCGAGAGCTCCAAAGCGTCGGAAGCCGCAAACACCGGTTCTTTGTCCTCCTGCAAATCCTTGGCATAGGCGAGCGGCAACCCTTTGATCACAGTGAGCAGTCCTACGAAAGCGCCCAACACACGCCCGGTTTTGGCGCGCGTAAGTTCGGCCGCATCGGGATTGCGCTTCTGAGGCATGATGGAAGAGCCGGTGGAGAATGCGTCCGAAACCCTGATAAAGCCGTAGGCGGGAGAGGCCCAGAGCACGAGTTCTTCGGCAAGCCGTGAAAGTTGCGCCGCGGCGATGGCAGCCGCCGCCAGGAACTCCAGCGCAAAATCGCGCGCCGACACCGCATCCATGGAGTTGCGCATCGGCCGCTCGAAGCCGAGGTCTTTCGCGGTCATTTCGCGGTCTATGGGGTAGGACGTTCCGGCGAGTGCGGCGGCGCCAAGCGGCGATTCGTTGAGGCGCTTCGCGGCGTCGGAAAACCGTCCCCGATCGCGTTCCGCCATTTCGATATAGGCTAAGCAATGGTGGCCGAAGGTCACCGGCTGGGCGGGCTGCATATGGGTAAAGCCCGGCATGATGGTCTCGGCGTGGCGTTCGGCCTGGACGAGCAGTGCGCGCTGATGGGCGCGCAGGCCGGCATCAATGCGAACACAGGCTTCCCGGATCCATAGCCGAAGATCGGTCGCCACCTGATCGTTGCGCGAGCGTGCGGTGTGCAGCCTTCCTGCCGTTTCGCCGATCAGCTCCGCGAGCCGTGCTTCGACATTCATGTGGATATCTTCGAATTCCCGGCGGAATGGGAACGTGCCGGCTTCGACTTCGCGCCGGATTGCCGCCAGCCCCTGCTCGATTGCATCGGCGTCGGCTTTGTCGATAATCCCCTTCGCAGCGAGCATCGCGGCATGCGCTTGCGAACCGGTGAGGTCGTGGGCGGCCAGGCGCTTGTCGAAATCGATGGAGGTATTGATATCCTCCATGATAGCGGCCGGCCCGCGCGTAAAGCGCGCGCCCCAGATTTTGTTCTTGTTCATGGCCTAGCCTTGGAGCCCAAGATGATGCCTCGTACGCACCTTTTCGCGATCCTCGCCGCGGGATGCGCCGCAACCCTTGTTGCGGCCGTCCTATACGGGATGAAGGTGCGCGATGTCCACGCAAGCGCCGAGCCGCCGGCCGTTTTGGATAAGTTGAAACTCATCCCGGGATACCCCAAGGCGCCGGACATTGGCTTTGTGGATGCTATGGGAAGGCCCGTGAAGCTTGCCGATTTCCGCGGGCACTATGTACTGATCAATCTCTGGGCGACTTGGTGTGGACCCTGCATCAATGAGCTGCCCGAGCTGGCCCGGCTGCGCGAGGATATGCCGCCGGATCACTTTGCTGTTGTGCCCGTGGACGTGCTGGAGAAGCTCGATGCCGCACAGTTGGGCGAATTTCTGAAGATGCATGGGGCGGATGGCTTGCCGGTGTATATCGACCGGGAGCTCAAAACACAGCGCGGCTTTGTTGCGAACGAGCTGCCGTTGACGGTGCTGGTTGACGACGATGGGCATGAAGTGGCCCGCGCCGCCGGCGGCCAAAAATGGGATGCTCCTGCCGCCGTCGCGTATTTGAAAGCCCTATCCGCCCCGCAGCAGGACAAGCGATAACCCTCAATTTCGCAGCTCAGCTTCCAGTCCAAAGCCCAAAGGGAAGAATGGAGCGCCTGCGGGCAAGCTCCAATAAAAGTCGTCGGCTTTCACGAGCTGCGGCAGGCCGTTCCACGGAATGCGATCGAATTCTTCGAATTTGCGGATGACAAAACCTGCTTCGATCGCAGCCGTGAAAATGCGGCTCAGGCCGTGGACAAAATTGACGGTATGGGGTGATTCCAAGATGGCCTTCGGATCGGCGTAGCTCCCCTGATTGTTTTCGATAATGGGGTCGCTGGAATCGTAGGGAAAGCGAACTGTCAATCGACTGACGGTGGCAGCCTGATCGTCCAGAGTATACAGCGCGGGGTGGCCATCAAAAAGCAGCAGATGACCTCTGGGTTTTAGAGCTTCAGCCGCCCTGCTCATCCATCGGGAGAGATCGTCGATCCAATTGATGACACCCCATGAGGCAAATACGATGTCGAAACCGTTCAGATCCGGCGGCGGATCGAGCACGTCGCCCTCAATGAATTGTCCCGGCACTCCGCTCTCGCACGAGAGCACACGCGCTACTGAGATGGCGTCAGGAGAAAAATCGAGGCCGATCACCTCCGCGCCCATGCGGGAAAGCGAAAGGGTGTCTAACCCGAAATGGCATTGCAGATGGAGAACCCGCTTCCCGCGAATGTTGCCGAGGCGATCGCGTACGATCGGATCGAGTACATTTTCGCCGCGCTTGAAAGCTCCGGTTTTGTAGAACCCCGAACTCACATGGAACGGCACGACTCCATTCCACCAGGCGCGGTTGTGTTTGCGATAATCGTCCATAATCTGGCTAGATTACCGTAGAATCGTCCTCACCGCGTAGGGACGGGCTTGTCGCCGCGATAATCGTAGAAGCCGCGGCCGGCTTTGCGCCCTAACCAGCCCGCTTCGACATATTTCACAAGCAGCGGACAGGGCCGGTATTTGGAATCGGCCAAGCCCTCATAGAGCACCTGCATCACCGAGAGGCAGGTGTCGAGCCCGATAAAATCGGCCAATTGCAGAGGGCCCATCGGATGATTGGCGCCGAGCCTCATCGCAATATCGATCGCCTCTACGCTGCCCACGCCTTCGTAGAGCGTGTAGACCGCTTCATTGATCATCGGCAGCAGAATGCGATTGACGATGAAGGCCGGAAAGTCCTCGGCATTCGCGGGCGTTTTGCCGACATGCTTCACCAAATCGACTGCCGCGTTGAACGTCTCGTCCTCGGTCGCGATGCCGCGGATTACTTCGACCAATTGCATCACCGGCGCCGGATTCATGAAATGCAATCCGATAAAGCGCTCCGGACGATCGGTCGCCGCAGCCAGGCGCGTGATCGAAATCGAAGACGTATTGGTGGCGAGCATGGTCGCCGGTCCCAGCCGGGGACAAAGCTCCTGATACACTTTGCGTTTGACCTGCTCGTCTTCAGTGGCGGCCTCGATGACCAGATCGCGATCTCTCATCGCATCCAGATCGCCCGCCGTACGAATGCGCTTCAACGCGGCGCTGGCATCGGACTGCGTGATGATGCCTCGTGTCGCCTGACGCTGCAGGTTGCGTTCGATGATGGATCTGGCCTTGGCCAGCGCCTCGGAATTGATGTCCTCCATGACCACATCGTAGCCGTGAAGCGCGCAAACATGGGCGATGCCGTTGCCCATCTGTCCGGCGCCGATGACGCCAATCTTTTCGATCTTCATTCCCGTCCTACCGATATGACCATGATTTCTCTCTCGCGAGCCCGCGTCATGATTGTTGCAATGCGCGCTCGAATTCCGGCAAAGCCTCGAACAGATCGGCAACCAAGCCGAAATCGGCAACGTTGAAAATCGGCGCGCTTTCGTCCTTGTTGATCGCAACGATCACTTTGGAATCCTTCATGCCCGCCAGGTGCTGGATGGCGCCGGAAATGCCGACTGCAATATAAAGTTCCGGCGCGACGATCTTGCCGGTCTGTCCGACTTGGCGGTCATTGGGAACGAAGCCCGCATCGACGGCGGCGCGCGAAGCGCCGATGGCCGCTCCCAGCCGATCGGCGATGCGCTCGATCAGCACGAAATTGTCCTTGGATTGCAGGCCACGCCCCCCCGAAATCACAATCTTTGCGGCCGTCAATTCGGGGCGTTCCGATCGCGTCAGATTCTCATCGACAAAGCGCGAAAGGCCGGGATCGCCTGCCGGTGGGATGCTCTCGATCGCCGCGGCGCCACCCGAAGCCGCAGCGGCAAACGCCGAAACCCGGACGGTGATGACTTTCTTAAAACCTTTGGCTTCGACCTTCTGAATGGCGTTCCCGGCATAGATCGGGCGAAGGAAGATATCCGATGATTCCGCAGCAAGGATTTCGGAAATTTGCGGCACATCGAGCGTTGCTGCCACGCGGGGAAGAATATTCTTCCCATTGGCCGTGGCCGGAGCGAGGATCGCATCGTAGGAGCCCGCGAGCGACAGGACGAGTTCCGCCATCGGTTCCGCCAGAAAATTGGCATAGCGCGGATCGTCCGAGAGCAAAATCTTTTCCACGCGCAAAAGCTTTGACGCCTGCTCGGCCGCGCTTCGGCAATCGTAACCAGCCACCAGAACATGCACAGGAGTCGACACTTTGGTCGCGGCAGTCACGGCTTTGGCAGTCGCTTCGTCGAGCAAGGAATTGTTATGCTCGGCAAGGACCAGGGCGGCCATCAGATGAGTCCCCGCTCGCGGAGTTTGCCCACCAGTTCGGCGGCCGATGTCAGCCGCATGCCGGAACGGCGCTTTTCCGGCTCGCGCACTTCCAGCACTTTCAGCCGCGGCGCCGCATCGACCCCGTAATCGGCGGCGGTTTTCTCGGCAATCGGTTTCTTCCGCGCTTTCATGATGTTGGGCAGCGACGCGTAGCGCGGCTCGTTCAGCCGTAAATCCGTGCTGATCACCGCGGGAAGTTTTAGCGCCACCGTCTGAAGACCGCCGTCCACTTCCCGCGTTACGCCCACTTCTCCATCGTGCACTTCGACTTTGGCAGCAAACGTTCCCTGCCCCCATGACAGCAGTGCCGCAAGCATCTGACCGACCTGATTGCAATCATCGTCGATGGCCTGTTTGCCGAGAATGACGAGGCCGGGCTGCTCCTCGAGACAAACCGCGCGCAAGATTTTTGCTACCCCAAGCGGTTCCAATTCGGTCTCGTGCTTCACCAAAATGCCGCGATCGGCGCCCATGGCCAGCGCGGTGCGCAGCGTTTCCTGGGCAGCGGCAGGGCCGATTGTTACCGCGATGATTTCGCTGGCTTTGCCTTTTTCCTTCAATCGCACGGCTTCTTCGACGGCGATCTCGTCAAATGGGTTGATCGACATTTTGACGTTTGCGAGATCGACTCCCGACCGGTCAGCTTTGACCCGAACGGCGACATTGAAATCGATCACCCGCTTGACGGGGACGAGAACCTTCATCGCGTGAAAATGCCTTGTCTCGGCAGGGTTTTTTGGCCGGCTTTTCGGTTCCGCGGGCGCCTCTGCCCCAAATTTGTGCGGCGCAATAAGTAAGGGTGAGGTTCCGCTCTGTCAACGAAGTGTCACAGAGGCCCGATGATTTGATCCAGCCGTGGCTTCGGAGAAGCTTTGCGTCATTCTGCCGCACATTGCGCGGCGGCAGAATGACGCCTGAAATTCGTCAGTCCGACTGTTAGCGGACCTGAATCTTCACCAGCTTGGATGGCGGCCGATAGGCGGGAATCCAGACCGTCGGCCGCGGAGCGCCCTGCTCGACTTTGAAATCGCGCACCTCATAATTTGTGGGCGTCATATATTCGGTCATCTTCCCCGTCTTGACGTCCAATTTGTAAATGCGGCTGCTACTGAAGTCATTGGTCCAGACGAGCTGATTCTTATCGTCTACCGAAGCCGAATAGGGCTCGGCATAAGGCGCGGTGTAGGCTTTTCCCGCCAAGGGGTATTCTTTGATTACCTTCTTATCCGGATCGAACATTGCAATTTGACCGGCGTAGAATTCGGCGGCCCAGAGCCGGTCTTGCGCATCGATCTGTCCGCGTCGTGGACCGGCCATTGGCGTTGGCGTCTTGTACTCTGCATAGGAGATATCCCTGGGATCGAAAATGCCGATCTTGCCGTCGCGCCAAATGTAAAGATCGGTGCGGCCCTTGGAATCGGTATCGATGTCATAAATGCCGCTGTTCTGCGGGATGGGATAGACCGTCAGCTTCATGGCCTCGCTGCCGGTCTCGAGCTTAGTCAGCTGACCATTGCGCGGCAAATGCCAAACATTGCCTTGCGGGTCCAGGCCGAACATTGCGTCGCCGGTGGACCAGCGGATGAATTTGCCGGTCAGCGGATCGTATTTCACTGTGCCCTTGTTCATGCCAACAATGACATCGCCTTGGCGGTCGAATTGCAGCTCGTGCGCGCCGCCGCCCGGATTTCCGGGCCGGCCGTCGCCGCCCATCGCGTCGCGACCGGCGCCCGTTGGCAACGGGAAGGGCATTTCCGTGACCTCGCCCGTAGTTCTGTCCAGCCGTCCCAGCACATAGGAGAAGTGGTCGGTGTAATAGGCATATTTGTCGTTGACGATTACGTCATGCGGCCAGACATAGGCTGGATCGCCGCGCAGCATGAAGATATCGCGCTGACCGCCGCGCGGTAAGTTGTATTCGGTGACGACGAGATTGGTCGATGCATCGTCGGTCGGTCGCGGACGCGGTTTGAACGGGACATTATCAGAAGAACCCGGCCCGCGGATGGAAGTCAAATAATCTGCCAAAGGCTCAATGAACTGTTTCTGACTGAACGCATAAGTGTCGGGCGTCACGCTGTCCGCCGCGCGGCCCGCCATGCGGATGACCTTCACCCACTGCTCCTTGCTGCGCGGAATTTGCAGCGCCCATTGCAGCGTGTGGCAATTGCTGCATTGTGAGAACAGTACTTTCTGGTGATCGGTCCCCGGCAGCGCGGCGATGATCTCAGAAGCGGTCGCGTCCTCATAAGCCACGGGCCTCGCCTTCAGCGTGAAGTCCACCCGCATCGTCTTGCCGCTCGCGATGCTTACAGCGTCCTTCTTCACGTGCTCGAAGTCGGGGAGTTCGACGGCGACGGAATAGGAGCCCGGTTTCACATCCGACCAGCTTGGAAAGGAATATTCGCCCTGCTTGTTGGTGTAGACAGCGACGCTGATATTGCTGTTGTCGAGATGGGCCTTTACCGGGATGCCGGCCAACGTCTCGCCCGTCGAAGACGTAATGCGTCCAGTCAAAGGCAAAGCATCTTGCGCCGCAAACGAGTGACTGGCGGCTACAAGCCCCGATGCAAATAAAGCGGCAACGCCGAATGCAGCGCCTGCGCTACGAAGCGCGGATGTGCGAATGCGATGTTTGGAAGAAGACATAGCCATGGCGCGACCTTTCCCAACCGTCTCGCCGGGCATGATACGCCGCAATGAGCGGCCCCTCAATGTGAGCAACGCTGCGCCGGCGTTATTTGATGCCTTTGGCGGTTTCGATCGCGCGGCGAAATCCAACGGGATCGGCAATCGAGGGGAGTTCGACAGCATCGACCCCCGTCCCTTCGATGCGTAGGCGCCCATAACCCCAGATGCGGCCCCAGATACTTTGGCGAACCCTCACGCCTTCAATATTCGGAAGCGCGATCTCGTTGGTCCGCAGCCGCACGAAACCCGTCTTCTCCACGAAACGGTGTGAGGTGACGGCGATTTCGGTGGTCCATCTGCGGATCATCATGCGGAGAAAAATGATCAGCCCGATCCCAAAGAGAACGAGCGACAGCATAATCAGCCAGCCGCGATTGGCTTCGTCGGCGTAAAGCAAAGCGGCAATCAGGAAGATCAGCGACGCAACAAGCACGAGCAAGGCCTTGAACGTGTACAGCCAATGAAAATATGCCCGCGCGACGAGACGCTCGCCTTCGCCCATAGATTTTTCGATGTAAGACATGCGCGGTGCCTCAGTCGGTGATCTGCACGTTCGGACAATTCGTTTCGATCCAAGCCCGATAGTCGCGAGCGCAAAATCTCGCCCGCTCCGCCGGGACGAGGGGCATGCAATTGAGATACCCGGGCGCGGGACAAGCGAATTGACCGTCAACAGTATTTGGCGTGCTCTGCTCGCCGGCGCGGCAACCTAACACGGGCGTGGACAGCACTGCCGCGCACAGCCAGGCATTTGCCAGAAAACTATTCACGTTCCGGCAGGAGGATTTCGCGTTTGCCCTGATGGTTGGGCTTGCCGATCATCCCGTCCTCTTCCATGCGTTCGATAAGCCTCGCCGCACGGTTATAGCCGATCTGCAGGCGGCGCTGAATGTAGGACGTCGAGACTTTGCGTTCCCGCGCGACAATTTGGACGGCTTTGTCGTAAAGGTCATCGCCGCCTTCTCCGCCGCCGTAGAGCCCGTAGGGGTCCTCTCCCTCTTCGTCCGGTTCTTCGGTGACGGAGTCCAGATAATCGGGCCGGCCCTGCGTTTTGAGGAAACGGACGACGTCTTCGACTTCGGAATCGGAGACGAAGGGACCATGCACGCGGCGGATGCGCCCGCCTGCCATCATGTAGAGCATATCCCCTTGGCCCAGCAACTGTTCCGCGCCCTGTTCGCCCAGAATCGTGCGCGAGTCGATTTTTGAGGTGACCTGAAAACTGATGCGAGTGGGGAAATTCGCCTTGATGGTGCCGGTGATGACATCCACCGAGGGGCGCTGCGTTGCTGCTATCAGGTGAATACCGGCGGCGCGCGCCATTTGCGCAAGCCGCTGCACCGCGCCTTCGATTTCCTTCCCCGAGATCATCATCAAATCGGCCATTTCGTCGACCACGACGACAATGAAAGGCATGGGATCGAGTTCCAGGACCTCATCTTCGTAGACCGGCCGTCCGGTCTCGCGATCGAATCCGGTCTGAACCGTGCGCTTGAGAACCTCGCCTTTTTCCTTTGCACGGATCACGCGTTCGTTGAACGCTTCGACGCCGCGCACGCCGATCTTGGCCATTTTGCCATAGCGGGTTTCCATCTCGCGAACCGCCCATTTGAGCGCGACAACAGCTTTTTTGGGGTCTATGACAACAGGCGCCAAGAGATGCGGAATTCCTTCGTACACGGAGAGTTCCAGCATTTTTGGATCGATCATGATGATCCGGCAATGCTCTGGCGGCATCCGGTAAAGCAGCGACAGGATCATAGTGTTGAGCGCCACGGACTTTCCCGAACCGGTGGTGCCGGCGATCAGCAGATGCGGCATCTTCGCGAGATCGGCCATGACCGGCTCGCCGCCGATCGTCTTGCCCAACGCGAGGGTCAAAGGTGCGCGCGATTTCTCATATTCGGGCACGGAGAACAGCTCCCGCAGATAAACGGTTTCGCGCTTCTGATTGGGAAGCTCGATGCCAATCACATTGCGGCCCGGAATCACCGCGACGCGCGCGGCAACCGCGCTCATGGAGCGAGCGATATCGTCGGAAAGAGAGATGACGCGCGACGATTTCACGCCGGCCGCCGGTTCGAGCTCGTAGAGCGTGACCACAGGCCCGGGCCGCACCGCCACAATGCGCCCGCGAACGCCGAAATCGGCAAGAACGGCTTCCAACATACGCGCATTCTCTTCCAAGGCATCGTCTGAAAAGGCCGGCGTGGTGGTTTCGGCCGGCGGTTCGGTAAGAAGGCCCAAAGGAGGCAAGCGGTATTCGCCCTCGGCCAGATTCAAGGCCGGTTGCAAGTCCGCTTTCGATCTCGGTTTGCGCCGGCGATCCTCCGTGCGGCGGACGCGTTTTTCGCCCGCTTCGCGCGTGCGCGGAGCGTCGAATACGTCATCCGGTTCGTCGTCTTCCGCTTCGGCTTCGTGTTCCCCGTCGCCGGTTGCTTCGAAATCGTCTTCGCGACGGCGCGAGCGGCGGAACATCAGGCGCGCGGGAAATTTAAAGGCACTGCCAAGGAATGCCCAAGCAGCGCCGGCTGTGCGGGCGGCGATGGAAGCTTTGACGCCGGCAGCGGCAAAGCTCAGCACCATGCCCAGGCCTGCAAGGATAAACAAAGAGACTAGAGCGAGCCACGGCGCGGCTAACGCGTTTGCGATTTGCGCCGACAGTATCGCCGCCATATGGCCGGGAATCCCGCCGGCGCCGGCGGGAAAGGACGCAAACCCCGGTACTGCACCTAAGCCCGCAGCAAGAAACAGTGTGCCGAGAAACAGCCCCAAAACGCGCCAGCCGAACTGCGAGGGTCGCCTTCCGCCGGCCATCTGCCATCCCCAGGCGCCGATGGCTGCCGCAAGCGGCAATGCCGCAAGACCGAACAGCCGCAGCAGGAGATCGGCGCTATAGGAACCGCTTCCGCCAAGCCAATTGGCGGTTTCTCGTCCGGTAGCCACATCGAAACTGGGGTCCGCCGGATCGTAACTGATAATTGCGGCAACGATCGCGAGCGCGAGGGCAATGAGCGCAAGTCCCACTACGCGACAAACCGTTTCCGCAATCACTCCCGAAATCCAATCGCGAACCGATGCGACGGCGTCGGCGATTTGGCCGCGGCGCGAACGCGGCTGATAGACGCCGGCAGTGCGGTGGCTACTCATGTGGCCTCGCCCCATGCAAAAACTCCGCTACCCTTTCGAGTGCGGTGGTAATGGTTAATGAATCGTGAACGAGCGCCAATCGGACATAGGAGCTGCCGGGGTTGCTCGCCGGCTTTCCGGGAATTTCCTCAACGCCCATGAAAGCGCCCGGCATGACCCGAACGCCGGTTCGGCGCCAAAGTGCCTTGGCAAAGGCGACGCCGTCTCCCACATCGAGCCAGAGATAGAACCCGCCGCCGGGCAACCGGAAGCTGCGATGATTGCCCAGGAGCCGCTGCGCAATGGCAAATCGCTCGCGATAACGCCTGCGATTTTCTTCCACGTGGGTTTCTTCCTTCCAAGCCGCAGCCGATGCCTCCAGGACAGGCACCGGCACCTGGGGCGCGCATTTGTTGCGGAAACGCGTGAGGTCGACGATGAGGCTGGGTGGCCCAACCACAAATCCCGATCGTAGGCCGGGCGCGCTCGAGCGTTTCGATAGCGAATGGAAAACGAGCAGCCTGTCAAAGCCCCCGGTCATCGCATATCGCACAGAGAGTGCGCCTACAGGCGGAGTAGAATCGTAAAGCTCGCAATAACATTCATCCGCGAGCACGGTGAAATCGTAGCGGTCTGCAAGCTCGAACAATTTTCGCCACTCCGCTGCCCTGGCGCAGGCGCCTTCCGGATTGGACGGCGAACAGAAGAACGCCGCGACCGTGCGTTCGAGAATGCTCTTCGGCACTGACGTAAAATCCGGAAGAAATCCGGTTTCCGCCCACGACAAAACGTAGAAAGGCTCCGCCCCTGCGGCAAGAATTGCAGCCGGATAGGTGACGTAAAACGGATTCGGAAGCAGCACGACGGGGTGTCCGCCATTCTTGCTTTCGGGCACCAGCATCGGAACCGCAAAAAACAGACCTTCCCGCGAGCCATTCAGAGGAATGATTTGTCGCTCCGCATCGATGGCCGATTCGGGCAGTTGGAACCGTCGCGAGAGCCAACCCGCGACGCTTGCCCGGAACGTTTGTGTTCCGGCAATCGGGGGGTAGCGCCCGAATTCCTGCGCGTGCCGATGAATGACTTCGGCGATGAAGGAAGGGGGAATATCCTGTGGCTCGCCCACGGTCATCGCAATGGGCGTATTTGCGATCGGATAGGACTGCGGCTCCACGCCTTCGAGCAGCTTGGCCAAAAGCTCGAACGATGACGGAGGAGCAAGCGCCAAGCGGCCGGGAAGCACAGGTCAACGCTCCTCAACACGAATCACGTTTGCCACAGCCGCCAAGTTAGCGATGCCGTTCCATCCTGTCATCCGGTCCTGGAACACAAAAAAGAGGGCGCCCGAAGGCGCCCTCAATGCTCACGGGAAGTACGCAGTCATACATGAACCATTTCGCCATGCAGGTTGATATCGAGGCCTTCGATTTCAACCTCGCGCTTGACGCGCAAGCCGACGAACATGTCGATGACCTTGAGGATGATGTAGGTCCCGATGGCGCAGTACACGAAGACGCCGGCGACATCGTAGAACTGGATCAGCATTTGGTGGCCATTGCCGTCGATGAGCCAGCCTTTGCTCATCGAATTGATGGCATTGGAAGCGAATGCGCCGGTTAGCATGGCGCCGAGCGCTCCGCCCATGCCGTGGACGCCCCATGCATCGAGCGCGTCGTCGTAACCGAACACCTTCTTCATATGCACAGAGGAGAGATAGCAGACGATGCCGGCGGCAATGCCGATGATCAGCGCGCCTCTCGGATCGACAAAGCCCGATGCCGGAGTGATCGCTACGAGACCGGCCACGGCGCCCGATATCATGCCGAGAACCGATGGTTTCCTAGCGACCAGCCATTCGGAGAACATCCAGGAAAGGGAGGCCGCCGCGGTAGCGATCTGGGTTGCCGCAGCCGCCATGCCCGCGCCGACATTGGAGGTGACCGCGGAACCGGCATTGAATCCGAACCAGCCGACCCACAGAAGCGATGCGCCGATCACGCTGAGCGACAGATTGTGCGGCGCCATATTGTCGTGGCCATAGCCGACCCGCTTGCCGAGAACGAGGCAGGTGATCAGACCGGCGGTCCCGGCGTTCAGATGCACCACGGTGCCGCCCGCGAAGTCGAGCGCGCCCAATGTCCCGAGCCAACCGCCGCCCCACACCCAATGGGCGATCGGGCAATAAACGAACAACAGCCAGAGCGCCATGAACCACATGAAGGCCGAGAACTTCATCCGATCGGCGAGCGCGCCGGCGATCAGCGCCGGCGTGATGATCGCAAATGTCATCTGGAAGAACATGTAAACCGACTCTGGGATCGTCGGAGCCAGCATGGTTGTCGCATTCAATCCCATTGGCCCGAGCAGCAGGTAATTGACGCCCCCGATAAATTGATTCGCGCTCGCGCTGGAATTGTTCGTGAACGCTAGCGAGTAGCCGATAATCATCCACAGCACGGTTATGATGCAGGTGGCGCCGAAACTTTGCGCCAGCGTGGCGAGCACGTTTTTCTTCCGCACCATGCCGCCGTAAAAGAGCGCGAGCCCGGGAATGGTCATCATCAGGACCAGCGCGCTCGAGGTGAGCATCCAGGCCGTGTCGCCCGTGTCTATCTTCGGCGCTGCCGGCGCTGCTGCGGGCGTTGCTGTTGCGGATTGCGCCGGTGCCGGCGTTGCGGCTGGAGCCGGCGCGGCTTGCGCTATGGCGGGGGCTTCGGCCGGCGCCGTTCCCTGGGCATGCGCGCTACTGCCCCAAATCACCAACGCTGCCGCAACTACGGCAAAGCTGCGCGCCAGCCACGTCATCGCATTTTTCATCATACTACCCCTCGATTGATTGTTTTGTGAGTTACAGTGCGTCATTGTCGGTTTCACCCGTGCGTATACGGACGACTTGGTCGACCGACGTAACGAAAATCTTGCCGTCGCCAATTTGTCCTGTGCGCGCATTGTTGGTGATCGCCTCGACTACCGCGTCGGCCATTTCGGTGCGTACGGCCACCTCGATTTTGATCTTGGGAAGAAAATTCACGGCGTATTCCGCGCCGCGATAGATTTCCGTGTGGCCTTTTTGCCGCCCGTAGCCCTTGACCTCGCTGACCGTCATGCCTTGGACGCCGAGCGCCGACAGCGCTTCGCGCACCTCGTCGAGTTTGAATGGTTTGATGATCGCCGTGATGAATTTCATGCTGGTCCCCTTCGCCTGTTCCGGCTACGCCGTCGTGGGCTATGGAGAATCAAGAACCGTGCCGCCCCCCCGAATTCGCCTATGGCGGTGATCTCGATAAATATCGGATGTGCTGAGCAAGGCCTTCCGGCCAAGGATGCTCAAATATTGGGCAAAATGCACAAAATGCCTATAATTTAATCAGCCGCCCGCCTCGCAACCCGACCGATGCGACAGTCCAAACTGACGAGAAGCAGGCGACGGACATGCCCTTTAACATCGCCGGATCGTAACAAAGCGCGCCTTTATTGAGTTTTTGCTTGGGCCAAGTTGACCCTCTGACTTGACCGTGGGAAAGGGGTCCATGGATGCCATCCAAACCGATGTTGCAATTGCAGGGGGCGGAATGGTCGGGCTTACGCTTGCCCTTGCGCTCGCTCAAGGCGGGTTTCGCGTCACAATTGCCGATCCGCTGACGCCTCAGCAAATGGCAGACCGGGGCTTCGATGGGCGGGTCACCGCGCTGGCATTTTCCTCGGTGCGGATGTTTCGCGCGCTGGGCTTGTGGGATCGCCTGCAGAAACAGGCGCAGCCGATCAACGATATACTGGTGAATGAAAGTGTTCTCGGCCAGGGTCCTTTGCCATTTTCCCTGCATTTCGATCACCGGGAGATCGGCGAGCCGCTCGGCTATATCGTAGAGAACCGTCATATCCGGCGGACTCTGATGAATGTCGTTGAGGCGGAAAAACGCGTCCGGTATTACCCGGGCACATCGGCCGTCGAACTCGTAATTGGCGAAAAAACAGCTTCTCTCAGACTATCGGATGGCAACGAGATCGCCGCACCGGTTGCGGTTGCCGCAGACGGCCGGGATTCGGAGCTTCGCGAAGCGCAAGGTATCGCAACAATCGGCTGGGATTACGGGCAGACCGGTATCGTCACCACGGTCAAGCATGAATACCCGCACCACGGCGTCGCCTATGAGCAATTCCTTCCCACCGGTCCGTTTGCCATCCTGCCGATGACGGGCAATCGCGCCTCGTTGGTATGGACGGAACAGACGCCGCGAGCGCAGTCCCTCGTCGCAATGCCCGAGCCCCAATTCTCTGCCGAGTTGGCTTGCCGCTTCGGCAATCAGCTTGGAGAGGTCAGGCCGGCCGGCCCTCGCTGGAGTTATCCGCTCAAGCTTCATCTCGCCCGAGCCTATGTGAAGCCTCGCTTTGCACTTGCGGGCGATGCGGCGCACACCATTCACCCGCTCGCCGGACAAGGCCTAAATCTTGGGCTGAAGGACGCAGCGGCACTGGCTGAAACGTTGCTGGACGCGGCGCGATTAGGCCTCGATCACGGCCAACTCGAGGTTCTCAAGCGCTATGAACGGTGGCGTCGCTTCGACAGCGTTATCCTCGCAGCTACCACCGATACGATGAATCGCTTGTTTTCCAACGATTTTCCGCCGTTGAAGGTGGTCCGCGACCTGGGTCTTTCGGTGGTTGACCGGATTCCGCCTTTGCGGAAATTCTTCATGCGCCATGCCGGGGGCGACGTTGGCTTTTTGCCGCGCCTCCTCAAAGGGCAAGCGGCTTAAACTCTTCAACGAATCCAATCCAAATCCTCGCCGAGATATGCTACTAATCGGACGGGCTATAGCGACGGCGGCATGCGTCAATCATGCGTCCGTTGCAAATTTTACCGACCTTCAGGTCAGACTTTAGTTTGTTGCTTCGAAACAATCATCGCTCGGACGGCGATGAGCAAAGGGAGGAAATCAATGGCATTAAAGGATATCGCTCGCGTTCTCGCAACGGGCATAGCAGCGGGCACAGTTATGCTCTGTGTACAGCCGGTTCTTGCAGGCGATAATTCGGGCGTCGTCGAAGGCGTCGTAAAGAATGCCTCCGGCCAGCCGGTCGCCGGCGCGTTCGTAAGATTGAGATCCGATAATCGCCGTCCCAGCCTGACCTTCATGGTTGTCAGTCAGGACAAGGGCGTATTCGCCGCCAAGGATTTGCCGCCGGGCAGTTACACGGTTCAGGCGATCGGCGGCACGAATCAAAGCGCGGTCTCTGCCCCGGTCGCCGTGACCTCGGGCAAGCCGGCAAAAATCGACGTGGCGCTAACGGCCTCACGCGGGCCGATGCTCGCGCCCGCTTGGCCGGAACGCGTACCCGAGGCGCAGGTGGCGAAGGTTTCCACCAATGCCAAGGACCTTCCCGAGGGCGACGGCAAACAGTTGGTCGCCGAGAAGTGCACGGTTTGCCACGACGTGCAGCGTATCATGAGCAAGCGTTCGGACGTTGAGGATTGGACGTTTACCGTCAAGCGCATGCGGGTGAACATGGCGGCGGCATCGCTTCCCGATATTACTGATCAGGATGCAGCAGCGATCGTGAAATACGCATCGTCGCATTTCAAACCGCTGCCGGGCGGCGACGATCCCAATGGGCGCTTGCCGAACTACCTCATGACCGGCAAGAGCCTCAAATATCGCGTGGTTACGTTGGACCTCCCGAGGCGCTACTCGGAGCCGCACGATATCGCGTCCGATCCGACGGGTGTGGCTTGGGCGGCGGAACGGGCGGGCGCTTTGATACGCTTCGATCCTCGCACCTATGAATTCACTGAGGTGAAGGTTCCGGCAGGCCCGGCTTCGGCCGACCGGCAGCGCCTGGGCAATCCGCAGATCAATGCGCAGGGAATTCTGTGGACGGCCGACGGTCCTAATAATCGTTGGCTCAGCTATGACACCAAAGCGTTCAGCGTCGCCAATCCTGGCGCTCCTTTCCACTCCTATCCGTGGCAGGTCAAAGGCCATGGCGGGGCTGGCGGTAATTCCTTTGCGCTGCATCCCGATGGCACCATTTGGGGCACCGGAATGGGCAAGGAAGTGCGCATGCTGAACCCGCAGACGGCGGAGTTCAAATTCTATGAAGCGCCGAGCGCCAAGGCGACGGGTAAGTCCCCGGGAGCCTATGGCCTTGCCGTAGCCGGTGACGGTGCAGTGTGGTGGGCCGAAGACGAAGCCGACATGATGGCCCGCGTCGACCCCAAGACCGGCAAGGTCGAGGAGTTCAAGCTTCCCGACGTCGGCGGCCACGCCCTTCCTCGCCGCATGAGCAGCGATTGGGATGGCAATCTCTGGGTCGGCGTGTGGGAAGCCGGCAAGCTGATGAAGATCGACTACAAGACCAAGCAGATGACCGTCTATACGCCGAAGACGGCAAGCCTTGGCATGTATTCGACCGTCGCCGACAAGAAGAATCATGTGATCTGGGTGAGCGCCCAGCAGGTGGACAAGATCTTCCGGTTCGATCCGGCAACGGGCGAATTCACTGAGTTCCCGCTGTCCTATGCGCAACAGGATCCGCGCCGTATCGATCTTGACCCGACCAATCCCAACCGCATCTTCTTCAGCGGCAATACCGCTGACCGTATCGGCTATATCGAGCTGCTTCCGTAAGCTCGCAGGCATCGCGTAAAAATGGGCCGGGTCCGAACCCGGCCCATCTTTTTCAATCTGGGGCTCGTTTGGACGGATCGGCGAGCGCCGGAGGCGCGGCAGAGGGTTTTTGCGCCTTGCCCTTTGACAGGTAAATCCGGTCCAGATCCAGGTAGAACTCCCGCGCCTTCTCGATTACGGCGGCATAACGCGCTGCTTCGGCATCTTTCCGGTCGGGAAAATAGACGCCGAGAAACAGATAGCGCGAGACAGGTTCGCCGGTGCGTTCGTCGGCGACCGTGACCTTCGCCACCTCTTCGATTTGTTCCTCGACGAATTGAACCGTTTGCCGGTAATGCGCGTATTTGTCGATTAAAACCCGTGCTTCTTGAGCGCGGCGCTCGGCATTGCGCGCCTCAAAGCGTCGCAAGCCGGCGAGCACGGGCTTGTGGAAGGCATAGGTGAGGATCGCCGCCAGGAAGATCAGAACCAGATCGAGCAAGTTAGACATAAATGATCGATGATCCAATTTGATCGCTAGGCCGGGATTTTCCTTTGACTCTGAGATTCTTAGAGCCCAGTGTTCCTACCCCAGACGGTGTGCGGCGGGCACGGACGATTTCAAAATGGGAGGTGCTATGACAATCCGCAACGTTGCTCTCTTCGGAATAGGCGCTGTCCTCTCGGGTTGCGCCGCAATGGGTTCATCCACGCCCGGGCAATCGGTCTCGGCGCAGCCTGCCGTCTACACGAAAGAAGTCGCCAGCACGGCGACGGCTTCGGCGGTGGTAAGCGATGCGAACACCACGGCCGCCGCGGTTCAGAAAGTTCAGAAAGCGCAGGGCGAAAGCAAGCCGCTGCGGATTTTCTGGTTCTTTGGCGACCGCTGATCGATCCATTGCGTGATCCTGGTTGGTGCGGCACCGCTATTTTGCGGCCGCCTGATTGGGCGTTTGCGAGCGCAGATAAGCATCGCTTTGCATCTCCACCAATCGCGACGCAGCGCGACGAAACGCTTCGGAATTGTCTCCCGTTTTGTAGAGAAGCTGCGGCAGCGCCGCCGCAGAACAGACGAGCTTCACCCTCTGGTCGTAAAGCGTGTCGATGAGCAGCGTGAAGCGGCGCGCCTCATTGCCGTTTTCCGGTCCAAGGCGTGGGATATTGTCGATCAGAAGCGTATGAAAATTATTGGCAAGCGCGAGATAATCCGCCGCTCCCAAGGCTTCGCCGCACAACGCGTCGAACGAGAATCGCGCCACGCCACGCGCTGCCTGCGGAACCCATAGTTTCCGCTCCATCACATCGAGCGCAAGAGATTGCCCTCTCTCGCAATGCGTGAGCCGGCGCCAAGCGGAATCCATGGCCTTATTGGCCTCAGGTCCCAACGGTGTGTTGTAAACTCTCAATCCGGCCATGCTCTCGAGCCGGTAATCGCGCGGTCCATTGAGCTCGACCATTTGGAGGCGCTCTTTGATCAAGGCGATGAACGGCAAAAAAAGCTGCCGGTTGAGGCCGCCTTCATAAAGCCGGTCCGGCGCGGTGTTGGAAGTCAGCACGACTACGCCGCCCCACGCGAAGAGCTTTTCGAACAGCCGCCCGAGAATCATCGCGTCGGCTACGTCGGTGACCTGAAATTCATCCAAGCAGAGCAGCGTCGCGCCGGCGAGAATCCGCTTTGCGACCGGCGCGATCGGATCGTCACCGGCGTCGCCTACGAATTCGCTGCGGCCGCTTTTTTCGCTTGGCGAAAGGCTGCGCCACTCGTGAATCGCTTTATGCGTTTCGATCATGAACGCGTTGAAATGGACCCGGCGGCGCCGCGCGGCCGGGGCGCTGGCGAAGAAAAGATCCATGAGAATCGACTTTCCTCGGCCGACATCGCCGTGAATGTACAGGCCCTTTGGAGGAGGCGTGCCGTTGAGTATGAAGCCGAAAAAGCGACGGCTACGCGGCTGATAATGCTTCAGCGCCCGATAAAGAGCCTCCAGGGCGTCCACCGCGCGGGCCTGTTCGGTGTCGGGTTGCAGCTGCCGCGAACGAAGAAGTGCGCGATAGGTTTGGCTCGGAGTCGACGTCATGGACAGCGGGCGAACGTCTCAAGCCGCGCGTTTGAGTAGCTTGCGGTTAATCAGGGACTCCGCAATCTGCACCGCGTTCAGGGCTGCTCCCTTGCGCAAATTATCCGAGACGACCCATAGGAGAAGCCCGTTCTCCACCGTGGGGTCTTTCCGGATCCGGCTGACATAGGTGGCATCCTCGCCGGCGGCTTCGACGGGCGTGATATAGCCCTCGTCCTCGCGTTTATCGACCACCAGCACGCCGGGTGCTGCGCGTAAAATCGCCCGCGCCCTTTCCGCGGTGATCGGCTTCTCGAATTCGACTGCGAGAGCTTCGGAATGACCGACAAAGACCGGAACGCGAACGCACGTCACACTCACCTGAATATCGGGATCGAGAATCTTCTGCGTCTCCACCATCATTTTCCATTCTTCCTTGGTGAAGCCGGAGTCCAGAAAAGCGTCAATGTGCGGAATCACATTGAAAGCGATCTGCTTGGTGAATTTCTCTTTCTCGATCGGATCGGCGACAAAAACCGCCCGGGTCTGGCGGAAGAGTTCGTCCATCGCCTGCTTCCCGGCGCCCGAGACCGATTGGTAGGTAGCAACCACGACGCGCTTCACCGTCGCCGCGTCGTGCAGCGGTTTCAGCGCAACGACCATTTGTGCCGTGGAGCAATTCGGATTGGCGATAATGCCCTTCTTGATACCCCCATCGAGCGCGTCTGCATTCACTTCCGGAACCACCAGCGGCACATCGCGATCCATCCGCCACTGCGATGAGTTGTCGATGACGATTGCGCCCGCGGCCGCAATCTTTGGCGACCATTGCTTGGAAATCGCCGATCCGGCGGACATCAAACAGAGATCGAAGCCGGCGAAATCGAAATAGTCCAGCGCCTTGACCTTGAGGGTGGAATTCCCGAACGACACCTCGACACCCGTGGAGCGCGTGGAGGCCAGTGCTACCACTTCACTTGCCGGGAATTGCCGCTCGGCGAGGATGCTCAGCATCTCCCGGCCGACATTCCCCGTAGCTCCTACCACCGCGACCCTATACGGCATCTCGTATCCTTTTTTCGGCAAGGCCCGTTCCGCCCACCGGCGGAACCCATATCTAACAATTCAACGCGCGATTTGCCGATCAGGCGCGAATCGCAGAGCAGCAGAAATCACAAATGCACTTTGGGAAACAATAGGGTTCCATCGGATTGCCCCCATTTTAACGAATTATACGCCATCCCGATCTTACGGTGGGAACGGATCGCTTCGGGATACAGGTCGTGGCGGGCAAACCGATCAGACTGCCGGCGGGTCGTGGAACCCCGCGGGAAGTGTTGCTTTCGAGGAGCGCGGCGCCATCGCCCTTCCGTGAAAAATGGCCCGATGCCGCCCGGCCGGCCGAGGATTCGAAAAGGGCGGGCGATCTCGATCCCAGAGATTGGGGTGAGTTCAGCGAGCTAAGCCATGCCGCGCTCGACGATATGATCGCCCATCTGCAGTCGATCCGGGAGCGTCCAGTTTGGGTCCCAGCCCCCGGCAACGTTCGGGCCCGATTTGACACCGGGATGCCCAAGCAGCCGCGTTCCTTTGGCGATGTGCTGCGCGAATTCGACGCCTTCGTGAAGCCATATGCGACGGGCAATTTGCATCCTGCGTTCATGGGCTGGGTCCATGGCGCGGGAACGCCGGTCGGAATGATTGCTGAAATGTTGGCCGCCGGCCTCAACGCGAATTGCGGCGGGCGTGACCACATCGGCATCGAAGTGGAAAAGCAGATCGCGCGCTGGATGGCTCAGGCTTTCGGTTTTCCGGAAGGAGCGTCCGGTTTGTTCGTCACCGGGACGTCGATGGCCAATTTCCTCGGCCTGCTCGTTGCCCGCAACCATGCACTTGGTCCCGAGGTTCGCAACCAAGGGGTCGCCGCGGGGCCGCAACTTTGCGCCTATGCCTCCCAAGCGGCGCACGGATGCATCGCCCGGGCCATGGAGTTAGCGGGAATTGGCTCCGGCCACCTAAGGCGGGTGCCCTGCGATGCAGAAGGCGCCATGCGAATTTCTGAGCTCCGGAGTTTGATTGCCGAAGATAAGAGGCGGGGTTTTAGACCATTCCTCGTGGTCGGCACTGCGGGAACTGTGGACATCGGCGCGATCGATCCGCTGCACGAGATCGCGGATTTAGCTGCCGCGGAAGATTTGTGGTTTCACGTCGACGGCGCGTTCGGCGCGCTCGCGGTTTTCTCGCCGGAGCTGCGTCCTTTGATTGCCGGCATTGAACGCGCCGATTCCATCGGCTTCGACTTTCACAAATGGGCTCACGTCCCCTACGACGCGGGTTTTCTCCTGGTACGCGACGGCGACGCGCACCAGCGCGCCTTCGGTGGCGCCGATCTTTATCTGACGCGGGCGTCCTCGGGCCTGGCCTCAGGCGATGTTTGGCCTTGCGATTTGGGCCCCGATCTGTCGCGTGGGTTTCGCGCGTTGAAGGTCTGGTTCACCCTGCAAGTCTATGGCGCCGACCAGTTAGGCCGCTGCATGGTGCAAAATTGTTTCGCTGCGAAGCATTTGGCATCGCGCGTGCGGGCTTCATCGAAATTCGGGCTCAGGGCGCCTGTAAAGCTGAACATCGTTTGCTTCAGCCTCAATAGCAAAGAGCCCGATCGCGACAACCGGCGAATGGTCGAAGCACTCCACGTGAGCGGGCGCGCAGCTCCCTCGATTACGATCTTGGATGGGCAGGCTGTCATCCGCTGCGCGATCGTCAATCATCGCACCACCTTGGCCGATGTCGACGGCTTCCTATCGGATGTGGAGAATCTGGCTGCGACGCTCGGTATCGAATTTTAGACCCAAATTCCGCCTCCCCCTAGTGGGGAGGCACGCGAATTCGCGCTTCAGCGAATTCGCGGGTGGGGGATTTCCGACGCGCTCACCCCCAACCCGAAATTTGCTCTGCAAATTCCGACCTCCCCTGTGGTTCCTAGGTGATGGTGCAGAGAGGGCGCGTCTTCACAATTTTCCGACAGCGGCCTTTGCTTGATTCACATGCGCGGTTGCGTTCTTGGCCTGGAACGCCATGAACGCTCGGAACTCCTGATCGAGAATTCCTTTCCGGTCAGCGAATTGGACAAGAAAGAAATCCGGCGTTTCGTTCATTTCGACAATCACAGGACCTTTGTCCGTGCATGCGATATCCCAGCCGATTAGCGGCATGTGCCGCATGACACGGGCTCCCGCCAGCGCGAGTTGCTTCATCGCATCCCATTGCGGCAGCTCGAAATCGATCAATGTGGCGCCGGTATCGGGATGCGTGACATGATTGCGCGCTTCCAAACCCGCTCCTGAAGTGGCCCGGAGAATGCGCCCCGATTCCAATTGCACCTGAGCCAGCAGGTTTCCCGGCCGCCAGTAATTATCCGCCATATTCCGGCCGCAGGGGATTTTCCAGCACGCGCGGATAATTTTAGGTCCGGTTTCGGCCGCGATGGTCAGAAGCCGGACGCAGGCGAGCCGGTCGCCGCAGATCTTAGCAATGCTCTCGTGCGGATGAAGCAATGGCTGGAAGACGTAGCCGGTCCGATAGTGGGTCTCGATTTCCGAAACCAATTGTTCCAAGGCGATTCTCTGCCCATCGACCGTTTCGATTTGCCTGGCTGCTGGCGCGGTCGAGCGAAGCCCGATCGTTCCGAGGCTCTGATAACCTTCGACGGGTTTGCCGAAGAGGGGGAACCGGCCGGGCGAGGTGAGGAAGGCTTCGAGCGCCTGCCGGTCGCGCAGGAGCGAGGGACCCTTGACGGTGAGATCAGGCGCAAAGATCGCTTCAATTGGAATTGTCGGCAGACCATAGTTCGTCAGATAGCCGAAGCTCGCGACCTTGTCGGACATCAAGCCATACCAGTCATGGCGATAGTTTACGGCCACGCAAATATCGCGGTTGCGCCGTTGCCCGACATAATCGGCAAGGGACGAACCTTGATGAAAGGCTTCGTCGAACAATCGCAATCGCACAAAGTCTCCAAAGGAGATCTTGCCGGGTCCCCATGCCAGTTTAGCGAATGCTTGGATGATGGCGCCGGCGCTTGACTGAGTGGCTTGCTTGAGCTTTTGCAGCTGCACCGGAATGGGCGCATGCATTCCCATGCGCTCCACATCCAGCGCCGCGCTCGCCTGGTTCAATGTCAGCGTTTCCGTCACGGCAATCCTCGGTGATTCATTCGCGCCGCCAAGAACCTATGAGGCGGTGGTGAAGGCCGAGTTAAAGCCAAGCTGGGCTAGCTTCCGATTTTGTGCACGGATCGTTAGCCAGCTCGCAGCGTATTGATTGCGTATGCCGGTTCTCAGATTAAAGTCGAGTAACCGGGACGCAATTTGCACTGGGCTGCAAACGTCGCCGGTGGTATGTAGCTTCGGAATTTCCATTGGCCAAGTGTCGAGGCTTTGCCTCGCAGACCGGGGAGCCTATATGCGGAAACTCATGAAAACCAGCGCTGCGGCGCTTATGCTGACCTGCATGGCCGGCAATGTGTGGGCGGCGACCGAGGCCGGTTGCGCGCGCCCGGAGGACATGTCGGCCGTGAAAGTGGCCGCCATCCAGCAACGGCTCATGGTGGCAGCGCTTTCTTGCAATGCAGCGCCGCTCTACAACAATTTCGTCACGACCTATCAAAAGGACCTGCAAGCGTCCGATCGCAATCTGGAAAGCTTCTTCCGCCGCTTGCATGGCAAGACCGGAACCGAGGATTATCACGCATTCAAAACTCACCTCGCTAATGCGTCCTCGATGGAGAGCATTCGCGACATCACGGCCTATTGCACGAGCGCCAAGCAGATGTTTGACAACGCGCTCAGCACCGACAAGGCGGCTTTGGTGGTGTTCGTCGCAAGCCAAAGGACGATGGCCGATGACGCCTTCTCGCCTTGCCAGTTCCAGACGGCGGGAGCGGTTCACGCGGTGCCGCCGGCCAATGTTCCGGTCCCGCGCAGCAAGCCTGCCGACAGAGTGTTGCCGGCGCAGGGCAGGGGCTTAACCCCGCCGAATTGACGCCTGGCTAAACGTTCTAAGGTCTGAAGAAGCCCCCATGGCGATCTCGCCCTGGGGGCTTTTTCGTGTCTGGCTGGATCGAGCGCGCTCGGTGTAAGGGGAACCGCGGAATTTTGACTCTGCGATTTGATCAAGTCCGAATAGCGCGCTAGCGCCGCGGGCGCAAAAAAAGGGGCGGCCTTTTAAGGCCGCCCCTTCAGTTTAGGTTCTCGCTTTACTGTCCGAGATCGATGACAGCGCGGCGGTTTT
>Ga0307477_10001013_pt1 | contig 25766 bp, 21 predicted proteins | sample atmos_gasesECM2C_FD_203316 | JGI IMG/M metagenome (GOLD analysis project Ga0307477, IMG submission 203316) | Hardwood forest soil microbial communities from Morgan-Monroe State Forest, Indiana, United States - atmos_gasesECM2C_515 | ecosystem: Environmental > Terrestrial > Soil > Temperate...
GGGGGGCGATCCGATAGACGCTGGTAAGGTGCGCGACACGTCAGAGCTCCGAAGGTGCTACGGGTAGAACCGGGCAGGCGGGTCCTCTTCTTAGTAGTGGATCAGTTTCCCGCGACCTCCCTTTGGGCGAGGGGCCAAAGTCTATGAGCCCCAGGAGCCTGGGCCCCTCGCTCAAAGGGCGGTCGCGGGAGACTGACCCACTTCTCTGAACCGAGAAGCCGGCGCAGGCGGGCAGACGTTCCTACTTGCCGCGGTGCTTGCGGCGGGCCTGCAGCTGATCGAGCAGGTGCCGTGCCTGGTCGGCGTCTGCGGGCTCGGGGGCCGTTGCCAGCAGCGCTTCGAGGCGGGCGATGGCGGCGGCCGTGTCGCCGTGATTGGCGAGCTCGACGGCCTGGTTGTAGGCGGCGGCGAATCGCTGGCGCGCCAGGGCCTGCCGCAGACGGGCGAGATCTGCGGCCACCAGCTCGGCCACGTCAGGTCGGTGGGTCCCGGCGGCCACCCGCTCGAGGATCGGGATCGCCTCCTCGATCTTGCCGGCCGCGGCCAGCTTGGCGGCCTCGTTGCGATCGACGAGCAGCATCGCCTCGCCAGCCTGCGCCAGCTGCTCGGGCGATGCACCGGCCGCCCGCGCGCGCTCGATCATCGCCGCGGCCTTCTGGGGCTCGCCGCGGCGGGCGTACGAGGACGCCAGGTTCAGCGACACGTCGGCCCGCACCGGCAGCAGGCGCTGGGCGGTCTCGAGCGCGGTCACGGTCCGCTGCGAGGCCGCGTCGAACGACAGCAAGGCCATGCCGAGATGGACCCACGCGTCGGCGAAGTCCGGTGCCAGCTCGGCGGCGCGTTGGAGCTCCGCGGCCGCCCTCTCGCTCAGCTCCCGCTTGCCAGGCTGACCGCCAGCTTCGCCCTGTCCGTCGTGCTCGGCGACCGCGCCATGAGGCCCCTCCCGCGCCTGCTCGAGCAGGCAGCGCCCGAGGCGGTAGTGGGCGTAGGGCTCGTCCGGCGACAGCTGCACCGCTTTCTCGTAGTCGGCCAGCGCCTCCCGCCGCCGCCCGGCCAGCTCTTCGATCTGCCCGAGCCCGGCCATGGCCAGGCCGTGGCGGGGATTGGCGGCAAGCGCGGCCTGGAAGTGCTCGGCCGCCGCCGCCCGTTCCTCCGGGCCGGCGTTGAGCAGCAGGTCGCCGAGGCGGTAGAGCGCATCGGGCCCTGCCAGGGGCTGCGCGACTGCCCGTGCCTCGGCCGTGCCCTCGAGCGGCAGGTGCGCGTAGGAAAAGACCTTCTTCTTGCGGACGTAGACGAGCAGCTCCTGCTCGAGCGCCTCGTAGTTGCCGGCGAACGCCCGGGTGAAGGCTTCCTCCTGTGTCGCGCCGTCCTGCATCAGCCTGAACATCTGCGACAGCTGCGGGAGGCGGGCGGTGTTGCCCACCAGGAAGTAATGGGTCAGCGCCCAGGACTCGGCGTAGAACACTCCCTGGCGGATGCCTTCGTGATAGTCCTGCGAGCGATGGTCGATGGCGAACAGCTGCCGCAGCGGGATGAGCTGGTTCTCCTGCAGCCACCGGATGTGCTGGACGACCGGCTCTCCCACTCGCGCCTCCCCGTCCACCACGTGGAAGGTGCCGTAGAACTCGGCCAGGCCCTCGTCGAGCCACAGCGGCAGGTGGGCGAAGTTGTTGTGCAGGACGAAGTGCACGTACTCGTGGCGGACGCTGTGCAGCGCGTCGGTGCGCGGGTCGCCGTCGATCGCCACGTAGTTGCCCCAGGGGCGGCCGAAGATGTATCCCGCGACCTCGACGCGCTTGCCCTGGAAATGGAAGCGGTAGGGGAGGAACGCGAAGCGGTCCTTGAACACGTACACGTAGGTCGGGCACGGCGAGGCCACCGCCAGGCCGGGGATCAGGTGCGTCATCCCTGACCGCAGCTGCTCGAGCTCGGCGGCGAGGGCGCGGGTGCGGCGCTCCCCGGCATCGCTCCACAGGCGGAAGTTGGCCGTCTTGACCTCGATCCAAGCATCCCGGTCGCGCGGCAGCTCGCGTGCCCGCAGCTGCTCGGCGCCGCCGCCCAGCAAGGCTGGAACGCCGGCCAGGACGACAGCCTTGAAGAGGCCCTTGGTCTTGGATCGATGCGGGTGGCAGGACGCGAACATGACCCTCCCTCCACGTTGCCCCGGAGCAGGCCTCAATGCTATCGCGAGCGCCTGGTAGGCACTCGGGACTGCTGCTGCCGCAGCCAGCCCGCATGAGCGCCCGGCCGAGCCCGGGGGTCAGGCGGCGGAGGCGGTGGCGGGTCGCTTGACGATGGCCGCCATGGCCAGCCCGGCGATGCCCCAGCTCAGCAGCATGCTGGCGATGCTGGCGATCGTGTAGCTCGCGGGATAGCCATACCAGTTCCATTCCGGCAGGGAGTAGACGATGCCGCCGAAGAGCGCGATCAGCAGCACCAGGCAGGCCCGAGCGCCGAACGTCGTCGAGCCGGCGGTGAGCGCCAGGATCCAGGCGATGACGAACGACCCTGCCAGCCCGAACAGGAACTGGTAGACCATCAGCTTGCCGAAATTCAGCTCTTCACCGCCCGGGTGGTACACCATGATGCCAGAGGGGCCACTCCGGTACTTCTCGAGGTACGCGGCCTCGTCGGCCTTCACCTTCTCCTTCGTCCTGCCCGCCGACATGTCGGGTGCGGGGAAGAAATAGAGCCCCGGCTCGTGCACCGAGCCGTGCAGCCCGGCGAGCACGGCGGCTTCGCCCGGCAGGGCCTTGACCCCGATCTCGCCAAGACTTGGGGTCAGGTGCCAGGCGGCGCTGACGACGAACACGACGACGCTGCCCACCAGGCTGCCCAGCAAGATCCGCTTGCCCATCTCTCGCCTCCCTTTCAGAGCATGGAACCGGTGCCGGCCCGCGGGCGCTCGACGCCGCGCGGCAACTGGACCGGGCTCGATGGTCGCCAACTTACGCCATAGTTACGCTCATGTCAACAGCGGGAACGGCGAACAAGGTGAAGCAGCGAAGCACGCGGATCAGGGTCATCAATCGAGCCGCTGCCGCCGCGAATTCGAGGCGGCTTGCTAGCTGGGCTTACGGCCGGCGAAATCGACGGCGGCCGTGTTGCCGCCGCTGATCACGATGCCGACGCGCTCGTCGGGAGCCGGGCGGTAGGCGCCGCTGTGCAGCGCTGCGAAGGCGGCGGCGCCTCCCGGCTCGGCGACGATGCGCAGGTGGTCCCAGAGGGCTTGCTGGGCGCGCTGGATCGCCTCGTCGCTGACCAGCGTCACCCGCTCGACGTGGGCGCGGGCGAGCGGGAACATCAGCTCGCCGACGCGCCGCGGGGCGAGGGAGTCGGCGGCGATGCCGCCGGCCGGGGCATCGACGGGACGGCCGGCGGCGAGCGCTGCCGTCAGCGTCGGCGCGGCCTCGGGCTCGACGCCCACGACCCGCGCGCTCCCGGCATACCAGGCCGCGATGCCGCCGATCAATCCGCCGCCGCCGACCGCGGCCAGGACGGTGTCGAGCCCGGGGGCCTGGCCGGCGAGCTCCATGCCGAGGGTGCCCTGTCCGAGCAGCGTCTCCTCCTGGTCGAAGGCGTGCACCGGCAACGCCCCGGTCCGCTCGGCCCAGGCTTCGGCGGCGGCCAGCGCGTCCGCGTAGCGCTCGCCCTCGATCGCGAGGTCCGCGCCATAGCGGCGGATGCGGTCGATCTTGGCGGGCGACGCCACGGTGGGGACGAAGATCTTCGCCCGCACCCCCAGCCGCATCGCGGCGTAGGCCACGGCGACGCCGTGATTGCCGCCCGAGGCCGCGACCACCCCCGCGCCGGGGACCTCGCGCAGCAGCAGGTTGGCGAAGGCGCCCCGCGTCTTGAAGGAGCCGGCATGCTGCAGCTGCTCGAGCTTCAGCGTCAGGCGCGCCGGCGCCGGCCAGGCGGGCGCCAGCTCCGTGCCGGCGAGGTCGACGACCGGCGTGACCCGCAGGTGCGGCCTGATGACCTCGTGGGTGGCGGCGATCCTGCGGCGGTCGATCGCCGTGGCCGCCGCCGCGGCCGTCTCCTCGTGTGCCCCGCGCTCGTCCGTCATCTTCGTCACGCCAGCTCGACGATCAGCTCGATCTCCACGTATGAGCCTACACTGTAGAGGTGAGCCTCGGTCCGGAGATGGCATCGGCGATGGGCGATTTCCTGCTTGGCGACCGGCGGGTCCGGCCGTCCCGCAATCTCGTCGAGCGGGCCGCCGTCGAGAAGGCGGCAGAGCCGGTGGCCGTGCAGGTCGAGCGGAAGGTGATGGAGGTGCTGGTCTGCCTCGCCCGCAGCCCCGGCCGCGTGGTGACCAAGGACGAGCTCGTGCGCGAGGTCTGGGACGGGCGCTTCGTCAGCGACGACGTGGTGTGGCGCAGCGTCCGCGAGCTGCGGCGCGCGCTCGGCGACGAGACCCGGGCCCCCCGCTACATCGAGACCATTCCCCGGCGCGGGTACCGCCTGCTGGCGCCGGTCGCCGAGATCCCCGAGACGGCAGGCGCGGCGACGGCCGGCACGGGTGCGGAGGAAGCGGAGGAACCGGACCAGCACCAGCCAAGCAGCGTGACGCTCGCGGCCGCGGCGGCAGGGCCGGCGCCGCCGCCAGTGCCGCTGCCCGCCGCGCCCGCTCCGCTCGCGGCGCGGCCCCGCACCGTTCTGTTGCCGCGGCGCCCGCCGCGCCTTGCGACGGTCGGCGCGGCCGTGGCGCTGGCGCTGTTCGCGGCGCTCAGCCTGGCGGCCGCGTGGTGGCTCGGCGCGCGCCGATCGGCCGGCCCGGCCGGCCAGGCCGGACATCCCGGCCCGGCGCCGGTGCGCCTCGCGGTGCTGCCGCTCGCCAACCTGAGCGGCGACGCGGGCCAGGAGTACTTCGCCGACGGGCTCACCGAGGAGCTCATCTCGCGGCTCGGCAGCTGGCGCCCGGGACGGCTCGCGGTCGTCGGCCGCACCTCGGTGATGGCGCTCAAGGGGCAGGCCGGCGACGCTGCCGAGATCGGCCGTCGGCTGGGGGTCGCCTATCTTCTCGAGGGCGGCGTGCGGCGCGACGGCGAGCGGGCCAGGGTCACCGTGCGGCTGGTCCGCGCCGCCGACGGCACGACCCTCTGGAGCGAGCGCCAGGACGTCGAGCTGCGCCGGACGCTGGAGGCGGAGAGCGCCATCGCCGAGCGGGTGGCGCGCGGGCTGGCGAGCGAGCTACTGGCGCCGTCGCGGCCGGTGCTCGCGGCTCGCGCGGCGGCCGCGGCGGCCGGGGCGGTCGGGGCGGCCGGGGAGGCCGGGGAAGCCGGAGCGGTGGCGGACCCGGACGCCCACGACCTCGAGCTGCGCGGGCGCTACCTGCTCGCGCGGGCCGCTTCCGCGGCGATGCTCGACCGGGCGGCAGCCGAGTTCCGCGCCGCCGCCGACCGCGACCCCGGCGCCGCCGCGCCACGGTCCGGCCTCGCCGACTGCTACCACCTGATGGCGGTGATGGGGCTCAGGCCGCCCGGCGACGTCTATCCGCGCGCCGAGGCGGCGGCGCTCGACGCGCTCGAGCGAGATCCCGGCTCGGTGGAGGCCCGCACCGTGCTGGGGTCGATCCGCTTCCGCTACCACTGGGACTACGGCGGCGCCGAGCGCGAGCTCCGGCGAGCGCTCGCGGTCAACCCCAGCTTTGCGCCGGCGCATCACGACTACGCCTGGCTGCTGGTCGCGCTCGGCCTCATGGACGAAGGGATCGCCGAGATCCGCGAGGCGCAGCGGCTCGAGCCGCTGTCGCTGCGCGCCTCCGCCGACCTCGGCTGGGTGCTCTACCGGGCCGGCCGCCCGGACGAGGCCATCGCCGCGATGCGCCGCCTGCTCGATCTCGAGCCCGGGTTCGCCGCCGCCCGCGACTGCCTGGAGCGGGCCCTGGCGCGCCGCGGCCGCGACGCCGAGTCGCTCGCCGTGGCGCGCGAGGGGCTGCGCCGCGAAGGCGCGTCGCCGGCGGAGGTCGCCGCGCTGGCGGCCGGCGCCGCCGCCGACCCCGCGGCCGCACGGCGCCGCATCGCCGGCTGGAGGTTGGCGCGTCTGGCGCGTCTGGCGCGCGTTCCTTCGCCGGCTGCCGGAGGCGCCTACCTGTCGCCCTATGCCGTCGCCGCTCTCGAGGTCGATGCTGGCGATCCGGAGGCCGCCATCGCGGCCCTGCAGCGCGCCGTCGCCGCGCGCGACCCCATGGTGGTGATGCTGGCGACCGACCCCGAGCTGGCGCCCATCCGGGCGGACCGCCGCGTCGCCGCCCTGCTGCGCCAGCTCGGCCTGCCCCAGGCCGCCGGCTGACTGCGGACGCCACTCGGCTGGCTGCCGTACGCGGCCATCCGCACAAGAGCCGCTCAGGAGGCGAGGTAGACCGCGTCGCCGGCCACGAAGATGATTTTCCGCTCGCCGTCCGGGGTGGTAGCCGGCACAGCCCAGGCGAGGCGGTCGGGGTTGGCGTCGAAGCTCAGGAAAGGACTGTCCAGCCGGTCGCCGGGAGAGGCGCGGATGCGGGCGCGTTCCAGGATGCGGGCCGGATCGGTCCAATCGGCGAGCGGCGGGCAGGAAGCGAGGTCTCCCGGCCGGCGCTGGAAGGACGAAGAACGCCGGAAACGAAGAGCGTCGTCGAACTGAAGGAAGCCGAGCAACCGGCCGCCGGCGGCGAGAGGGACCCACCAGCCGGCCGGCTCGCCACCGGGCGAGCGGATGGGCACCGGGTCCAGGAGCTCCCCTGCCGGAGCTGCCGTCCCGGCGCCTCGTCCTGTCACGCCTGATCTCAGCACGCGGGCGGCAAGCTCGCGCACCCTCTGCTGCGCGAAGTCTTCGCCGCCCGAGGTCATTGCAGAGTCACGTGCGCCGTGAAGGTGTCGCGGTAGGTCTGGGCGTCGAAGTTCTCATACCGCGTGATGACGCCCATGTTGGGCGGCCATGGGTCGTAGACCAGCAGGCCATGGAAGGGCGTCAGCCCCTCGATGATATTGAGAATACCCGACTCGGTGTAACCCGCCACGGTGCGGGAATGGCCAGGGATGAAGCTGATGAGCGGGCGGTTGGCCAGGATCTCGCTGCGGAACTCCCCCCAGCTCGGGGACGTGTTCAGGTTGGCGGTCAGGGCGTTGCCGGTGAGTTTCTGGAGAGTGTCGACGACCTTGTGCTCCTGGCCAAAGAGCAGGGGGCTGGGATTGGCGAGCGTGCCGAGGCCCATCTCTTGTGCGAGCCTCACCTGGGTGTACTCGTAGCGGTAGAAGTCGAGCAGCATCTGCACGCTGGCGGCCACGCACCACACGGAGGTCTCCTGACCGTGCAGCTCATAGCACGGTACGTGGTCGGCCGTGTGGGTGCCGTAGTGGAGGTCGCGGCTGTCGCCGAACAGGGAGCCAGGAGGGAGCGCCAGCACCACCTCGAGCTCGGAGCTCGAGATCCGGTCGAGGAGCGTGAAGCTCTGCACCCGCTCCGCGAGCCGCCCCAGCGCCGCTTGCCGGCGGTCATGGTTCTCGGCCTTGGCGCGCAGGACCTCGGGCGGCGTCTCGTCGAGATACGACCAGCGCTCGAAGTTCCCGGGCGGCTCCTTGGTCTCCCGCCGCTCGGGCACTCGCTCCCACGTCCAGAGCTCGAGCAGCAGCAGCTCCTTGTTGTCGCGGTCGAAGAACCGGAGGGCGATCTTCGGGAAGCTGTAGGCCACGAACTGCACCTGGGCTGCATCGGCCACCTTGAAACGGTTGGCGGCCACCCGTTTCCCTTCGGCGAGCAGGCCGTGCTCGTCCCAGGCCTGGCCATGAGAGACGGCGACCAGCGGCGCTCCGAGCTCGGGAGCGATCGCCACGTCCGCGTAGCCGGAGACGCCAGCGCCGGTGAGCGCGAGGCGGCGGAAGAGCGGTTTACCGTTGAGGTCATGGATGACCGTGCCCTGCGGCTCGATCCGCGCTCCTTCCAAGCTCGGCGGCAGGGTGCGGGTCAGGAGCATGAGGCTGAGCTCGGCGATGGCGGGTCGTTGATTGGCCAGCGGCTTCTCGCTTGACATCGGATCTCCTTTTAGGGTCGAGGCCCCGCTCCCCGTAGGTGGAGCGGCCGGCCCACTTGACTAGGCGCAGAAAGGGCGCGGATGTTACTGAGCGGCCTGTAGGGAGATCCGCCGACCGTGGCGCCGCGTAAGGGCTCAGCGCCGCTTGACGGGCACTTCGAGGAAGGAGGCGCGGTCTCGTTCGCGGTGGACGGTCCAGGCCACCGGCCCCGCGGCCGGGTAACGCTCGAAGAGGCCGGCATCGGCTCCGGCCAGGGCCAGGCGGAGACGGTGGCCCCGCCGCAGGACGATCGAGGTGGGGAAGAGCGCGAAGCGGATGGTGGCCGGCTCGCCGGGGCGCAAGGGCTCCGCGTCTCGACGCAGGAAGCTGTGCGGCGGCCCGAGCGGCACGTAGGGCAGGCTCGCGGGGTCGGCCTCCTTGCGGTGGATCACACGAAAGAGCCCTTCGTCGAGATAGGTCACTCGCCCACCTGGCGCGACATCCTCCAGGTAGGCGTGCACCGCACCGTCGCTTGCCGTGGAGGCCAGGTCGAGGGTAAGGACCGGAGAGCCCGTGATCTCGAGATCGCTCTCGAGCGGTGGACCCGTGTAGGTGAGGAGCTTCTTGTCCTCCGCGGCGCGATCCGGATAGATCACGTCATCGCCGCCGAGCTGGGTATGCCACCGCGTCTGCTTGCCACTGGAGGCGGTGAAGTCGACCTGGTAGGAATCGCTCGCACCGCTCGCATTACTCGCATTACTCGCATCGCTCGCAGCACTCGCCGACGTGGCGGTGGGCGGCGCGTCGCTCAGACCGTGATTCTCGGCGAGATAGAGCCGCTCGGTATGCAGACCTTCCGGCGGCCAGACCTTGGTGGAATGCCACTTGCCCTCGCCCATGGTGTAGTAGCTGATCGTCGATTCGATCTTCTCCGGCGGGTCACGGCGCAGGACCCGGTCGAAGAAATCCGCCTCCATCCTGTACTGCTCGGGCCGCGGCGGCTCGGGCGGGGTGTGCGAGACGGCGAAGGGATCGGCGTTGAACGACCCGCCGTGGGAGAGGGGTCCGATCACCACGACCTGCGGGTTGGAGAACGATCGATAGCGGATCAGCGTCCCCTCGCAGACGCTCGCGTCCATCCAGCCGCACCACACCATCATCGGCACCTTGGACGCTTCGATCTGCCGGCGCAGCCCGTAGGGACAGATGTCCTGAAAGCGGAAGGTGTCCCCGGCGACGACCAGGGCGTCGTCGCGGAACTCGGCTCTCGCGACGGTCGCGGCGATGTCGAGAGTGCGGTGCTGCGCGACCAGCTCGGCGAGGTGCCTGCCCCGCGGGTCCGCATCCACCGGCTTGACCCCCGTCGACATCCACCGCACCTTCCGGCATTGGAAACCATGCACGCCGGCGGCGGCGCAGAGGTCGTCGCGGTCCAGGCCCGCCACCAGGTCGCCCCATGCCTTGACGAAGGCGCTGAGCAGGACGCCGCCCGGCCGCACCAGGGCCTGGGTGTCGAAGTCGTCGTAGAGCGGCATGACCGCGCGCACCGCCGGCTGGTTCGGCACCGCCGCCAGCTCGGCGGTGTTGCCGTCGTAGGAGATGCCGAAGGTCCCGACGCGCCCGTTGGACCAGGGCTGCCGCGCCGCCCAGGCCGCGACCTCGCCGAGGTCGGCGATCTCGGCAGGGGAATACTCGACGACCCGCTGGCCGCCGGAGGCGCCGCTGCCGCGCGCGTCCACCTTGAGCAGGACGTAGCCGCGGCTGTTGAAGTAGGCCCGCTGCCGGTCGACGAGGCTGTCCGCCCGCACGACGTGCAGCGCGGCCAAGGCACGCAATCCCCAGCCCGTGCCGTTGCTGCGCCAGTAGCGGGTGGTCTTCATCAGCACGGGCCAGCGGTCCCCCTGCCGGTGATTCGCCGGCAGCCAGACGTCGACGGCGATCTCCACGCCGTCCCGCATCGTGACGTAGACCGCGGTCTCGCGCCGCAGGCCGGAAGGCGTCAGCTCCTCGCCCGGTAACAGGCCGCGAGCGCTCCCGGCCGTCGTCGCGGCGAGGGCCAGCCAGGCGAGCATCAGCGGTCCGATCTTCGGCTGCGGGTCTTTCATGACGGCTCCTCGGCGGTTGGCGCAGTGCGCCGGCGGTCGCGGCGCCGCGGTCTCGTGGATGTCAGCAGGTCCAGCATGGTGCGGGCGATCTCGGGAAACCGCTTGCGAAACGCCGGCACGCGCTGGCCGCGGGCGACGAAGCCCAGCCACGCCAGGTAGAGGACCTCGACGCGCCCGCGGCCGCGCCCTTGCCCTCGGGCGCCGCCGCCGCCGAGAAGCCGCGCGAGCAGCTCGATCCGCTCCTCCTCGGCGCGCTGGACCCGCCTGGCCACCCGCGCCGACACGGAAGCCCAGGCGAAGATCGCGGCATCGGAGGGGACCTTGCCCTCTTCGCTCAACCTGGCGCGTTCGATCAGCACCTGCATCAGCGTGGCCAGCGCCTGGCGGCCGGTCGCGCCGCCGAGCTGCGCGACGATCGCCGCCCCCTCGCCCTCCCACTCGCGCAGCAGCAGCTCCAGCAGCTCGTCGCGGTCCTTGAAGTGCCAGTAGAAGCTGCCTTTCGTCACTCGCAGGTCGCGCGCCAGCTTGGCCACGCGCACCGCTTCCAGGCCGCCCCGGAGCAGCGCCAGGCGCGCCGCGCGCAGCCAGTCGTCCCTATCGAGGGTTCGGGCCATACTCCACGGTATTGTTAACCATACCGAGAGGTATGGTAGCAGAGATTGCTGCGCGTTGGCAAGGTGGATGTGGGCGCTCGCGGATGCCGGGTAGGTCCCGCGCCGCGCGGGGCCTACCCGGCCGCGCCGTGCCGGCGGAGGAGCTCGATCATCGGACCGTGCCCGCCCTGGCGCGCCAGGTCCAGCGGCGTGGTGGTCTCGCGCTCGCCGGTCGTGAGCCATGCCCGCGCCTCCACCGCGGCGCCGTGCGCCAGCAGCAGCTCGGCCATCTCCACCTGGCCGCCGCGGGCCGCCCAGTGCAGGGCGGTCTGCCCGCGCTTGTGGGCGTCCACCTCGGCGCCGCCGGCGAGCAGCAGCCGGGCGATCTCGAGCTGCTCGGCGCCGCCGCCGCCGATGGCGGGGAACCAGGTCAGCGGCATGTTGTGGGCGCCGCACTCGTGGATGCGGAGCGGGTCTTCACGCAGCTGCGCGCGGACGTGCGCCGTCATGCCCATCATCGCCGCCGTGGGCAGAGCGCACGGCGCTCCCTGGTCGAGCTGCAGGCGCACCCCGTCCTTGAAGCCGGTGTGGGCGCCCGCCTCGACCGCCAGCTCGTTCCAGCTCGCGTTGACCAGCAGCAGCGACGGGTAGAGCGCCAGCAGCTCGCGCATCCGCGGCAGGCTGCCGTGCGACACCGCCACGTACTCGTTGATCACGGTCAGCGGCAGCGCCGGCTGCGCCGGCCGCTCGAAGCGCCCGCCGCCGGCGGTGACGGCGAAGCGCGAGCTGCGGTGCGCGCGCGGCAGCCGCTCGGCCTCGCGCAGCAGCGCGGTGGCCGCGTCGTGCCCGTGCCGCTCGGCCAGCGCCAGCGCCGTCTCGCCGGCCGGCGTCAGGCGCCCCGCGTCGGCGCCGGACCAGATCAGCAACCGGATCGACTCGCGGCGGCCGGCGGCGGCGGCCGCGTGCAGCGGCGTGACGCCGTCGCCCTGTTCGGCGTTGGGGTCGCCGCCGTTGCCCACCATCAGGTCGACCAGCTCGTCGGCGGTCTCGTCGTCGGGGCCCTCGGCCGCCAGCCGCAGCGGCGTCCGGCGCGGCGCATCGGCCGAGAGCGCGTTGAAGTCGGCGCCGCGGACCGTCATCGCCATCACCAGCGCCGGCTTGCCGGCCAGCGCCGCCGCGTGCACGGCGTTGAAGCCCGTCGCGTCCGGCTCGTTGACCAGCGCGGGCGCCTTGCCGAGCCACCACTGCACCCGCTCCGCGTCTCCAGCCAGCGCCGCCTCCACCAGCTCGAGCGCCTGGGGCCGGCCAGGCTGCCGCCGCAGCAGCTCCGCGACCTCGCGCCGCCCGGCGAGGCAGGCGATCTCGAGCACCGAGCGGCCGCGCTCGTCGCGGCTGCCGGCGAGCGCCGGGTCCCGCCGCAGGTAGGCGGCCACGAGCGTCGCGTCGCCGGCCGCCACCGCCGCGCGGAAGCGCTGCGAGTCGAGGGCGCCGCCGGTCCCTCCGGGCGCCGGGCCCGCCGATCCGTTCGTCGTCTCGCCGCCGCCCGTGCCCCCGCCCGCTCCGAGCCCTCCGGCCGGCGGTGACACCGGCGTCGCCGGCGCCGCCGCGCTTGCGGCCGCCGTGGTCGTGGCGGCGCCCAGGCCGATCGCGCTCAAGCCGGCGCCACCGGCCGCCGCCGCCAGCTTCAGGAAGCCGCCGCGTGTGATCTCCATGCCCTCACCTCAGCTCTCAGGTCGGCCGCCGGCCCATCCGGCGGCGGCGAGATGCACCTTAGCGCGCCGCCGCCGCCCTCGGGCCGAGGGATCGCCGAGCTTCGGCCGAGGGCGAGCCCGGGCCGAGGCTGGGCTGCCGGCGAGCGGAGTGCCGAGCAGCCTGTAGGTAGGTCCGCGGTGGGGCGCCGCTGCAGCCGGCCGGTCCGGAGGCGTCCGTTTCCGCGACGGCGTCGTTCCATTCCCGAACAGGTCCACGCGCGCGCCCGACCCTGGTGAGCGCCTCTCTCCTCGTGCTCGGCAGCTGCGCCGCGATGGCACACGGCTTGCCCCTGTAGCCTCGATGGCGCTCTGCACTCCGGCAGAGACCGCCGCCCGCCGGGGGAAGCCATGAGCGGAATCCTCTCGGACGCCCGATACGCGCTGCGCACGCTGGTCCGTTACCCCCGCTTCAACCTCGCGGCGCTCCTCCTGCTGGCGCTTGGCATCGGCGCCAACACCTTCATGTTCGGCATCCTCGACGGTGCGCGGGTGCACGGACATGCGCCACCCGCCGCCGCGATCGGCGAGATCGAGATCGGCGGGTGGCTGCTGGCCGGCCTGCTGGGCTGCACGCTGCTGCTCATCTGCGCGAACGTCGCTCGCCTGCTGCTGGTGCGCGACGCGCCCCGCCGGCGCGAGCTGGCGCTGCGCGGCGCCCTCGGCGCCAGCCGTCTCCGCCTGGTGCGCCAGCTGTTGACCGAGAGCGTGATCCTCGCCCTCCTGGGCGGCGGCGCCGGCTTGCTGCTGGCCGCCGCCGGCATCGACCTGGCGGAGGCGCTCGCGCCGGCTGGCCTGGGACGGTTGCCGCAGTTGCAGGTGAACGGCCGCGTCGTGCTCTACGCTGCCGCCCTGGCGCTGGCGGCAGGCTATGTCTGCGGCCTGCGGCCGGCGTTGCGGGTGACCTTGGGCAGCCTCGGCGAAGGGCTCAGGCCGGGTGGCCCGGCTGCCCCTGGCGCGGCGCGCCGCCGCCGCAGGCCGCGCCGCTGGTTCCTGGCAGGGGAGGTGGCGTTGGCGCTCGTGTTGCTGGCGAGCGCCGGCCTGGAGATCAAGAACTTCTACCTCTTCACGGCCATCCACCCCGGCTTCGCGCCGCGTCGCGCGGTGCTCACCGCCTCCGTCCATCTCCCCGCGGCACCGGGCGCCATGTATGCCGGCAGCGATGTCCGGGCAGCCTTTTTCCGGCGGCTGCTCGGCAGCGCCGCGCGCCTGCCGGGAGTCGCAGCGGCGGCGGCGATTTCCAGCCTGCCGACCGGGTCCACCGAGGACATGCCCTTCACGATCGATGGGAACACCGCGGCGGCTGGCCCGGCCACCCACCGGGCCCGGGTCATCCAGGTCAGTCCGGGCTGCTTCCAGGTCCTGGGAGTGCCGGTCCGGCGCGGGCGGCCGTTCGGTGCCGACGACACCGGCGCCGCCCGCGGCAGCGACAGGCCGCTGCCGGCGGCGATGGTCAACCAGGAGTTCGTCCGCGACTACTCTTCCGGCGAGGAGCCGCTGGGCCGGCGGCTGGTCTTCGCATCCCTTCCCGGCCCGGCCGCCTGGCAGATCGTCGGCGTGGTGGCGGACGTGCGGCAGGACGGCATGGAGTCCCCGGCGCCCGCGATCGTCTACCTGCCGTACTGGCAGGACACCCCGCTGCTCCTCGCCGGCGGCGTGTCGATGAGTGTGCTGCTGCGCGCCGCGGGGGACGGGGACGCCGCCTTCCTGGCGGCGCCGCTGCGCCAGGCGCTGGCCGCGATCGATCCGGAGTTGGCGCTCGCCGAGCCGCGGACCGCGGCGGAGCTGTTCGACCGCATGGCCGCCGGCCGCCCCAGACTGCTCCTGCTGACGCTCTTCGCCGGCTTCTTCGTGGCGCTGGCGGCGGTGGGGATCTACGGCGCGGTCTCTGGGTCGGTGGCGCAGCGCTCGCGGGAGATCGCCATCCGCGAGGCGGTTGGCGCCAACCGGCACGCCGTGCTGAAGGGCGTGGTCCGCGAGGGTCTGGCCCTGGCCGCCCGTGGAACGGCCCTCGGTCTCGGCGTCTTCATGGTCTTCGGGCTGGGACTGTCAACCTCGTGCCTGCTCCTGGAAGGCGACCGCCTCTGGTACGGCCCGGCGCTGGGCGTCCTGGCCTCGCTCTCGATGCTTGCCGTCGGCGCCCTCGCCAGCTGGCTGCCGGCAGCCCGCGCCGCCCGCCTCGACCTGCCCACCGCGCTTCGCGACGGCTAGTGATCGTGCCAGACGCGCTCATGGGCGACCTTCCTCCGTGCCGTTGGCGGCGGGTCGTGGCCGTGCCGCCGTGCACTAGCCGGGGTGCCCGGCCTGAGGGTGCGGGTGCTCGTGGTGGCGGTAGACGTCGGCGAAGTGCGGCGTCCAGTCTTCGAGGGTCGTGGGAGTCGTGTTCTCCGGCAGGCGCGGCTCCTCGGCGCGGATCTTTCCCGAGTTGAGGGCGCGATTCATCTCGAGCATCACGTCCGCCATGTGCGACGGCATGCCCTGTGCCACGATCGCCTCGTGCGCCTGCTGGTCGGTGACCTGGACGTACGGCAGCCCTGGCTTGCCGATCGCGGCGCCGAGGATGTGCGCCGCTTCCGGCATCGTGTAGTCCCGCGCGCCGAGCAGGCTGTGGGTCGACTTGCCTTCGAACTCGAGGCCGGCGAGCAGCCGGGCAGCTTCCTCGGCGATGTCGCGCGTGGCGACCATCGCCAGCGGCAGATCGGCGCGCAGGGTCGACGGGTAGATCCCCGCGTGGAGGATGGCGCCGATGGCGTGCAGGTGGTTCTCCATGAAGGAGGCCGCCCGCAGGTGGACGATGTGGGTGTCGTCGAGGCGGTCGAGGCGCTCCTCGTGGTCGTGCAGCCCCGCGATCGGGCCGGTGCCGTACGGCACCTCGGCGCCCCAGCTGCTCAGGTTCACGACGTAGGGGACGCGCGCCTCGCGCAAGCCGTAGGCGATCGCCTCCGAGATCCGGTTCTGGATGCCCCGCAGATCGTGATCCGCCATCACCGGCGGGATCATGGTGAAGGCCGCGTGGGCGCCCTCGAAGGCCCGGCGCACGAAGGCGGCATCCTGCAGGTCGCCGGGAAGCGCCTCGGCGCCCTGCTCGACGAACGCCCGCAGCTGCTCTTCGCGCCGCGCCACCACCCGCACCCGCCGGTGCCCTTCGAGCAGCAGCCCGGAGAGCCGCCTGCCGATGTGCCCGCTCGCTCCCGTCACCACGAAAAGCTTGTCGCTCACGTCCGCCTCCTCCCTGTGACGCCCATCCGCCCTCCGTTGCTCATCCTCTCATCATAGAGCCGGAGAATGCGCCTAGGGCCTCGACGGTGGCGGCGGTTGGGGCGGGGGAGGGGGCTGGCTCGGTCGCGGCTGGGCCGGCTTGGCAGGCTGGCCCGCCTTGGCTGGCGGCCGAGCCGGTGGGGCCGGAGGCACCCTGCCTTCGACGTCGATGGGCACGGCGTCCGAGCTGGCCGTGGCCCGCGTCGAGTCCGTGGCGCGGACGGCGACGCTGTAGTGTCCCGCCGGCAGGTCGAGCGAGGCGTCGAGGGAGGTGGAGCCCGGCTGCTGGTAGACGCGCTGGCCGTCGACGTAGACGGCGAAGCCGGTGATGCGGTGGCAGCTGCTGGCGACGGCCGCGAACTGCACCGGCGCGAGGACGCTGCCGGCGGCGGGCGATTGCAGGTCGACGGTGAATCCCGAGCAGATGCCGATGGTGATGGTCAGCGACGCGGAGTCGTAGTAGCCGGTCGAGTCCGAGGCGCGCACGATCAGCTCGTGCCTGCCGTCGTCCATCGCCAGGGTGGTGCTGATCGAAGAGGTGGGGCCCTGGGTGCCGTACGCCAGCACCCCGTCCACGTAGACGTGCCAAGCCGTGACCCTGGCATTGGCGACATTGGTGGTCGCCGAGGCCTCGACGGTGATGGGGGAGGCGAGAATGTCGCCGTCCAGCGGCCGATCGACCGAGATCGCCACCGTCGCCAGTGCCGGAGCCACGGCCGCCGCGCCGAGCAGGAGCGCCAGCAGCGCAGCCAGCGCCGCCGGCGGCAGGCGCCACGGGCGCGACGGGCGGGAGAGGCGCCTCGGGCGGGAAGGGTGCGACGGGCGCGAAGGGTGCAACGGGCGCGAAGGCCACGCGGGGTGGTGGAGGCGGAGCGGTCGGTGCATTCTCGGCTGCATTCTCGGCTCCTTCGAGCCCAGCGCCCGTGTCCCAGGGCGCGCCGCCGGTGCCATCCCGGCGGCCACTGACTCTCAGAACCAGATCGGGTGCACATCGTATGCCCTCGCGCGCCTCCGCGTGCCCACAGTGCCCGGTGGCTGGAGCTGCCAGGTCGCCGGAGTCGCCGCTCGGCAAGGCCGCCGCCTTATCCTGGGACCCCTCTCGCCTGCCTGCCGGCCTTTGCGAGCGCGGTCCACGGCGTGCGAGGATGGGCCGTACCCGCCCTTCGTGGAGACCCGATGAACGCATTGCTCGCGACCCTTCGTCGACCTGGCGGCGCGCTGCCGGCCGCGGCCTTCGTTGCCGCGGTCGTTGCCGTCTGTGCTGCTGCAGCGCTTCGGGGGAGGACGACCGCGGGCCCGGCCTCGCCCGTCTCGCCCGCCTCTCCCGCCTCTCCCGCCTCTCCCGCCTCATGGGCCTCTCCTGGCTCGCCGGCGGCGGCGCTCCCGGCGACGCTGATCGTGACCGGCGCCCGGGTGTGGACGGGAAACCCGAAGCATCCCTGGGCGGAGGCGGTGGCGGTGCGCGGCGAGCGGATCGTGGCGGTCGGGGCGGCGGCGGAGATCGAGCGGCTGGCCGGGCCGGGGACGCGCCGGATCGCGGCCCGCGGCGGCATGGTGACGCCGGGCTTCATCGATTCGCACGTCCACTTCCTCGACGGCGGCTTCGGGCTTGGCTCGGTCAAGCTGCGGGATGCCGCGAGCCGCGCCGAATTCGTGCGCCGCATTGCCGAGTTCGCGCGGACGGCGCCGGCCGGAGCCTGGGTCCTGGGGGGCGACTGGGACCACGAGCTGTGGGGAGGCGAGCTGCCGCGCCGCGACTGGATCGACGCCGTCACCGCGGACCGCCCGGTGTGGGTCAACCGGCTGGACGGCCACATGAGCCTCGCCAACAGCGCCGCACTGCGTGCCGCCGGCGTCACCGCGCGGACTCCCGACCCGCCCGGCGGCACGATCGTGCGCGGCCCCGACGGCGAGCCCACCGGCATCCTCAAGGACAACGCCATGGACCTGGTCGACAAGGTGGTGCCGGAGGCGCCCCCCGCCGCCAAGGACCAGGCGCTCGACGCGGCGATGCGCTACGCCGCGGCGCAGGGCGTCACCAGCGTGGTCCACATGGGCACCTGGGAGGACCTGGAGGTCTTCCGCCGCGCGCACGCCGCCGGCCGGATGATCACCCGTATCCACGCCGCGGTCCCGCTTGCCAGCTGGCAGCGCCTGCGCGACGAGGTGGCGGCACACGGGCGCGGCGACGCCTGGCTCGCCATCGGCGGCCTCAAGGGCTTCGTCGACGGTTCCCTCGGCTCGCGCACCGCGGCGTTCGAGGCTCCCTATGCCGATGCGCCGGGGAATCGGGGCCTGCTCGTCAACCGGCCCGAGGACCTCTACGAGTGGACGGCAGGAGCCGACCGCTCCGGCCTGCAGGTCGTCGTCCATGCCATCGGCGACCGCGCGATCCACCTGCAGCTCGACATTTTCGAGCGCGTCGCCCGCGAGGACGGCCGCCGCGACCGCCGCTTCCGCATCGAGCATGCCCAGCACCTCGCTCCCGCCGACATCGCCCGCTTCGCCGCGCTGGGCGTCATCGCCAGCATGCAGCCCTACCATGCCATCGACGACGGCCGCTGGGCCGAGAAGGCCATCGGGGCCGAGCGCGCGAAGACCACCTACGCCTTCCGCTCGTTGCTGGACGCGGGCGCCACGCTGGCGTTCGGCAGCGACTGGCCGGTCGCGCCGGCGGTACCGCTCATGGGGCTCTACGCCGCCCTCACGCGCCGCACCCTCGACGATCGCCACCCCGAAGGCTGGGTGCCGGGCCAGAAGATCACTCTCGACGAAGCCCTGGCGGCCTACACGCGCGCCGCCGCCTACGCCGCCTTCGCCGAGCGCGACCTGGGCACGCTCGAGCCCGGCAAGCTCGCCGACCTGGTGCTCGTCGACCGGGACCTCGCCCGCATCCCGCCGCCCGCGATCCGGGACGCCAAGGTGCTGCTCACCGTCGTGGGAGGCAGAGTCGTCTTCGAGGCTCCGGGCCTCGCGGCGGGCACCAGGTCCGTGTCCGGCCCGTTCAGTGCCCGGTGTCGCCGGTGTCGCCCCAGAGCTGCGCCAGCCGGCGGTCGCGCCCGCAGCTGAAGCGGTAGAACTTGTAGTGGAGAGCGCTCTTGACGTAATACTCCTGGTGATAGTCCTCGGCCGGGTAGAACTGCGAGGCGGGCAGGACGTCGGTGACGATCGGGTCCTTGATGCGGCCGGACGCCGCGATCGCCTGCTTCGACGCCTCGGCCGCCCGCCGCTGGGCCTCGTCGTGGAAGAAGATCGCCGACCGGTACTGCTCGCCGTGGTCGCAGAACTGGCCGGAGCCGTCGGTCGGATCGACGTTGTGCCAGAAGATGGTCAGCAGCCTCTCGTAGGTGACCCTGGCCGGATCGTAGACCACCTCGATCGACTCCCGGTGCCCGGTCCCCCCTGACGAGACCTCTTCGTAGGTGGGGTTCGCCAGCTGTCCGCCGGTGTACCCCACGGTGGTCGAGACCACCCCCGGCACGTGGTCGAACGCCGGCTGCATGCACCAGAAGCACCCGCCCGCGAAGGTGGCCGTGGCGCCATTCCCCGCCGCGGCAGGCTTGCCCGCCGGCCGGGCCACGGCGGCAGCCTTCTCCGCGCCGACCTCCCCCCGCGAGCAGCAGAGCATCAGACCCAGAAGCCCGAGATAGGGCAGCCGTCGTGGACGCATGGATGTCGTTCTCCGTGAATTGCCGGGCGGCAGAGGCGCGCCTCTCTCCAGCGGTCATTGTACGGTCGCCGGCCTCGCGCCAGATCGGTCCGTTCCCTCTGCCTCCCCCCTCCCGCCCTTTGGGCGAGGGTCCAAGGCGGGAGAGCGGCGGCGGAGAACTGCGGACCCTCGCCCAAAGGGAGGGAGGGGGGAGGCAGAGGGAACGGACCCACGAGGCAACCGATAGCCACTATCATCGCGGGAGCGCCGGCGTTTTCCCCGGCGGGAGGCAGTCATGCGGCAGCGGGCTTTCGGAGCGCCGGGTCGCCGGCTCCCGGTCCTCGGGCAGGGGACGTGGAACATGGAGCGCGACGACCGCGCCGGCGCCATCGCGGCGTTGCGCCGCGGGCTGGATCTCGGGATGACCCACGTCGACACCGCCGAGCTGTACGGCGGCGGCGAGGTCGAGGAGCTGGTCGGCGAGGCGCTGGCCGGGCGCCGGGACGAGGTGTTCCTGGCCAGCAAGGTGCTGCCCGAGAACGCCTCGCGCCGCGGCACCGTCGCCGCCTGCGAGCGGTCGCTCGCCCGGCTGCGCACCGACCGCCTCGACCTCTACCTGCTGCACTGGCCGGGCCGCCACCCGCTCAGGGACACGCTGGCGGCGTTCGAGGAGCTGGTGCGGGCCGGCAAGATCCTGTCCTGGGGGGTCAGCAACTTCGACGAGCGCGAGGCCGCCGCGGCGGTGGCCATCGCCGGCGAGGGCAGGGTGGCTTGCAATCAGCTCCTCTACCACCTCGAGGAGCGCGGCATCGAGCATGCGGCGATCCCCTACTGCGAGGAGCACGGCATCGCCGTCGTCGCCTACAGTCCGCTCGGCTCCGGACGTTTCCCTAGCGCGCGCAGCCGCGGCGGGCGCGTGCTCGCCGAGATCGCGTCGGGGCACGGCGCCACGCCGCGCCAGGTGGCCATGGCGTTCCTGCTGCGGCGGCCGTCGCTGTTCGCCATCCCCAAGGCCTCGCGGCCGGAGCACGTCGAGGAGAATGCGGCGGCCGGGGACCTGGTCCTCTCCGAGGACGAGGCGCGCCGCATCGACGAGGCCTTCCCGCGCGGCCGCCGGCGCCCCGGCGTGCCGACACTGTGATCGCCGCCGGGAGGCTCGCCGGCGTCCGGCGATCAGGCGATCAGGCGATCAGACGATGCGGCAGCTGGCCTGGCCGCGCTTCTCGAGATACTGCTGGTGGTAATCCTCGGCGCGGTAGAAGGGGCCGGCCGGCGTGATCGCGGTCACGATCGGCCGCTTGTAGGCGCCGGTCCGCTCGAGCTCCTGCTTGGAGGCGAGCGCCGCCGCCTGCTGCTCGGGGGTGTGGAAGAAGATCGCCGAGCGGTACTGCGTGCCGACGTCGGGGCCCTGGCGATTCAAGGTCGTCGGGTCGTGGTTCTCCCAGAAGACCCGCAGCAGGTCCTGGTAGGAAACCCGCGCCGGATCGAACTCCACCTCGACCACCTCGGCGTGGCCGGTGCGCCCGGTACAGACGTCGTGATAGGTCGGATTCGGGAAGGTGCCGCCGGAGTACCCGACGGTCGTTCCGACGACGCCGGGCACCGCCCGGAACGCCGCCTCGACTCCCCAGAAACACCCGGCCGCGAAGGTCGCTTTCTCCATGTTCGTGCTCCTCTCAGTGCACCGCCGCCGCGATCTCGAGCGCGTTGATCGCGCCGCCGCGCGTCAGGTTGTCCATCACCGCCCAGATCCAGATCCCATCCTCGTCCTTGCGGGCGGTGCCGAGCACCACCTTGTCGCTCGCCGCCGCGTCGACCGGCCCGAGATGGCGTGGGTCCTCGGCCGCCTCGACGAAGGGGCTCGCGGTGAGCGCCTTGCGGACCGCCTGCGCGCTCGGCGCGGTGGCGCAGCGCACGTAGAGGCTGAGCGTCAGGCAGTGGAAGACGCCGCCCTGCACGAGCTGGATCGACAGCGGCACCGGCGCCGGCAGCACCGCGGCGAGCGCCGCGGCGACGGACGCTGCCGCCTGGTCGCCGTGGGCGGCGGGTAGGAGGTTGAAGGCGAGCTGGGCGCCGAAGAGCTGCGACCGGCGCCGCGCCGTCATCGCGACGATCTGCCGCGTCTGCTCGAACAGCTCCTCGAGGCCCGCCTCGTCGTGGAGCGAGGCCGGCAGGACGACCGTCGCCACCGCCTCCTGCGGTTCGAAGGCCGCCAACGGGTAGAGCAGATGGGCCAGGAGCACCGCCGCGGGATGCGGGGACAGCAGGACGCTCGGCCCGCCGTTGCCGGCAGTGCTCGGCCGGGAGTTGATGCCGGATACCACGGGGTACCCGTCGGCGAGGGTGGCGTCGGGCGACACCACCACCGCGGTGATCTCGAGCGGCAGCTCGGAGAGCAGCGGTCGATTGGCGGCGATCGGTCCGCAGAAGAAGGCCAGCGTGGCGCCGTCCAGGCTCCCCGGCTCGTAGCGCTGCACCAGGGCCGCGGTGCCGCCGGCCTCGGTCAGCGTGCCGATCTCGTGCTCGAGGGTCGATAGCAGCCGCACCTCCTGCCACGACGGCCCCGTGACGCCGCGATCGAGGGTCTCGCGCAGCTCCTTGCCGAGCAGGTTGATGGGGTGGACGATCGCCAGGACGCTCATGGCGGGGACTTCCGGTCCTGCGTCGCCTTCCTGTCAGGCTTGTCCGGCTTGTCCGGCGGCTTCTTCTTGTCCGCGGGGAGCCCCTGGTCCGGCAGCGCCGCGTGCTCCGCCGGCGGCAACTCGGGCGCCGGCTTGTCCGGCTGCGGCAGCAGCGGCGTCGCGGCAGGCTTTCCGCGGCGGCGGAACACCCGGTTCCAGAGATAAGTGGCCGGCCCAGACAGCGTGTACACCAGGGCGATCACCATGAAGGCGGCCTGCGGCAAGAGCTGGGACGACGTCAGGGCGTAGACGACCGCTCCGACGATGGCGGCCAGCGGCAGCGCGACGCGGTAGCTCCAGCGGCGGCGAAGGTCCAGCTTCTTGAAGCTGTAGTAGCGAAAGGTGGAGACCATCAAGGCGCCGATCAGCAGCAGCGAGATGACCATCGCTGCCATGATCCAGTCACGCCAGGCCGGATCGGGGGCGAAGAACAGCAGCGAGCAGATCGCCACCGCCGCCGCCGGCGCCGGCAGGCCCACGAAGAAGCGGCTGTCGGCCTTCGACTGCTGCACGTTGAATCGCGCCAGGCGGCTGGCCGTGGTCACCACGTAGAACAGCGGCACCAGCCAGGCGCGCGGCGCCAGGTCCTTGACGCCCCACAGGTAGGCGAGCAGCGCCGGCGCCACCCCGAAGGTGATGACGTCCGCCAGCGAGTCGAACTCCTTGCCGAACTCGGTCTCGGTGCCGGTCATGCGCGCGATGCGGCCGTCCAGGCTGTCGGTGACGGCGGCCACGAAGACCAGGATCGCGGCGCGCTCGAAGTCGCCCTGCAGGCCGCAGATCACGGCGTAGAAACCGAGCAGGACGTTGAAGATGGTGAACAGGCTCGGCAGCAGGTAGGCGCCGCGCCGGAACCGCCGCGACAGGGCCGGCCGGCGCAGACGCGTGTCGTCGCTCATCACCGCAACACCTCCTGGGTCGCGTCCGCCGCCGCGCCCGCCGTGGCCTTTGTGCCCGCGCCACCCCTGGCGTCCGTCGTCGCGCCTGGAGCGGCGATCGGGGTGGCGCCGTTCCTCACCCGGTCACCGCGCTGGACCATGAGCCGGTAGCTGGCCGGCACCAGCAGATCGACGCGCGATCCGAACTTGATCAGCCCCAGCGGCTGGCCGCGCTCGACCCGGTCGCCGGCGGCGAGATAGCAGACCACCCGCCGCGCCAGCAGGCCGGCGATCTGGCGCACGCCGACCAGGTCGCCGCCGGGGCGGCGGATGACGGTCAGGTGCTGCTCGTTGATCTCGCCGGCATCGGTGCGGAAGGCGGCGACCTTGCGCCCGGTGGCATGGCGCGACGCGATCACCTCGCCCGCCGCCGGGGTCTTCTGCACGTGGACGTCGAAGATCGACAGGAAGGTGACGACGCGATGATAGGGGCCCGGCCCGACGTCCGCGGCCTCGACGGTGTCCACCAGGGTGACCAGCCCGGCGGCCGGCGCCAGCACGACCTCCGATTCGCCGTCGAAGCGGCGGGCCGGGTCGCGGAAGAAAGCGAGGACTCCGAGCCCGGCGATGCCGGCGGCCGCGGCCCAGCCGAGGTGGCCGGTGGCGGCGGCCAGTGCGGCCAGCAGCACGAACGGCGCCACGAAGGGCCAGCTCTCTCTGGCGAAGCTCATCGATGGTGGCGGTGGTGGTCGCGGTGAGGGTGAGGGTGAGGGTGGCCGCCGCGGTCCGCGGCTGGAAGAGCGCCGTGGGGAGCGTCGAGCATCGCTCGGGTATCACCGGGGCGACCGAGCGTCGGACGGTCCCGCCCCGGTACACGGGCAGGGGCGCCGAGGCGGTCAGGGTCAGACAGAGACGCGGGCCTCGCTGTGGGCGCGCAGGATCTGCTCCATGCGGTCTTTGAGCGCCAGCTTGTGCAGCTTGATCTTCTTCTCCTCGATCTCGTCGTCCTGGGACGGCAGCGTCTTCTGGGTGAGCTCCGACAGCCGCCGCTCGTACTCGCGGTGCTCCTCGTACAGGCGGCGGAACTGCTCGTCTGTCTGGATCAGCTCGGCTTTCAGTTCGTCCCGATTGGACATGGCTCGAACCTCCTTGCGACAGGGAAGGTCCCGGTCCGAGATGGACCGGCGGTTGGGGCTGAAGCTGCGGGGAACGGCGAGTGGAGGGGGCAGGGGGCGGTCACCGCGCTGCCGCCTCCCGGATGCGCCCCGGCCGCACCTCGCCGCGGCGGGGGCAGACGGTTCGGGGTGGCAAGATCAGGTCGGTGTCCATGCTTGCTACCCGGGCAGGATAGCACCGCGTTTCGGGCCGGGGCAAGGCGCCCGGAGATCCGGTAGTGCTCCAATTGAGCATTACCGGTGAGAGGGAGCGGGAGAGCGACGCCCCTTGGGGCGCGCCTGCGGAAAGCGAGCGGATTCGTTCTACGTGCTTACTTTCCCGAGATACTTGCTACCGTATGCTCATATAAGGGAAGGCATCGACGGCTGGGTAGTTTCAGAGATTCCGGCGAAGTACCAGGGCGTCGGAGCCGTCGCGGTAGTAGGCCCGGCGGCGGCCGCGCGGCTCGAAGCCAAGGGCGTGGTAGACGGCGAGGGCGCTGGCGTTGGCCGGGCGCACCTCGAGGAAGCAGCTGGCGACGCCGGCGGCCCGCAGGCGCTCGAAGCCGGCGGCGATGAGCTGGCGCGCTAGGCCGCGGCCGCGCTCCTCCGGCGCCACGGCCACTCGCAGCAGCTCGGCCTCTCCGGCGCCCAGGCGGAAGCAGGCGTAGGCGCCGGGGGCGCGGCTGTCGCCGCCGCCCGCCACCAGGACGATGCTGCCGGGATGCGCCAGCTCGGCGGCCAGCATGTCCGGCGACCAGGGTTCGGCGAAGCCGGCCGCCTCCAGCTCGGCGAGGCGTGGCAGGTCTGCGGCAGCCGCCGCGCGGACGTTGGTCCGGGGCTCGGGCTCGGGCGGCTGCTCGGATTCGGGCTCGGATTCGCGCTCGGATTCGCGCTCGGCGTTCAGGGTGGTGGGCTCCCGGGCCGCGGCTTCGGCGCGGTGGTGGCTGGCGGCCGCGCGTAGATGGGTGCGGCGAGGCTGGCCGCTCGCCAGCTCGCCGGGGGCAGGGCCGCCGCCAGTCGCAGCGCTGCCGGCGCCAGCGGCGGCGCTTCCTGGAAGCGCGCCCGGCCGCCGGCCGCGTCGGCGCCGCGGCGGAGCGCAGAGACGCCGAAGGCGATGATCTCGGTCACTTCGTGCGCCGCCGCCCACGGCGCCAGCCGCTCCAGGAGCTCCCCGGCGGGCACCAGCGCCATCTCGCCCAGCGGCTCCGGCACGTGAGCTGCCCTGAAGGCCTGCGCCGACCACTCGCCGCGCAGGGCGTCGACGGCTGCGATCACCAGTCCTCCCGGCGGCGCCTCGCTCACGGCGGCCAGCGCCGCCAGGGTCGGCACGGCCTGTGCCCGGACCCCGAGCCCCTGGAACAGGCCGAGCGCGGTGGCCAGTCCGACCCGCAGGCCGGTGAAGCTGCCCGGACCGGCCAGGGCGACCACGCCCGCGAGGTCGGCGGGGAGCGCGGCGGCCGCCTCCAGGACCTCCGCCACCAGCGCCAGGAGCTGGGTGGACGAGCGCTGCAGGGGGACGGCGCCCGCCGCCAGCACCTCGCCGCCGTGGCCGACGGCCACGCTCACCACCGGCGAGCCGGCGTCGAGCGCCAGTACCAGTCCGCCGTCCTCGCCGGCGGCGTTCCCTGCGGGTACCCGCGCCTGCCGCGGGTCGTGGGTCCGTTTCCCACTGCTTCCCTTTGGACGAGGGGCTGGGGTTGCAA
>Ga0307477_10001014_pt1 | contig 25756 bp, 17 predicted proteins | sample atmos_gasesECM2C_FD_203316 | JGI IMG/M metagenome (GOLD analysis project Ga0307477, IMG submission 203316) | Hardwood forest soil microbial communities from Morgan-Monroe State Forest, Indiana, United States - atmos_gasesECM2C_515 | ecosystem: Environmental > Terrestrial > Soil > Temperate...
AATCCCTGGGGACTCACTCGCTCCCCCAACGGCAGCCCGTTTTGGATCAGCAACAATAACTCCGGCACCTCAACGCTGTATTCCATCTCCGGAACCACACCAGTAGCAACCCCCGCCAGCTTCTTCGCGGCCGATCCTCATCCCGATTCCAACGGTAACGGGATCGACAGCCCATTCAACGATTTTGTTATGGTTCCGCCTCCGGGCTTCGCACCCGGAACCCAGTCGGCGCCAACCGGCGTTGTCTTCAACGGGAGCGGCACCGATTTTCTTTTGAACAAGGGCACCCCCGCGGGTTTGCCCGCCGTCTTCATCTTTTCCACTGAAGACGGAACAATCTCGGGATGGAATCCAGGAGCTAACATTGCCGCTGGTGCTAAACCTCCCTCGGTCAATGCCGTCCTGGAAGTCGATAACTCCGACAAGGGCGCGCCCGACAGCGCGGTCTACAAGGGCATGACCTCCGGCGAAATCAACATCGATGGCAAAGTGGTTAAAGTTCTCTACGTCTCCAATTTCCGTTCCGGCCGTGTCGAAGTCTACGACACCAATTTCCACCGCGTGCATCTCGGCGAAGACGCCTTCGACGACGACAGCATTCCCGTCGACTTCGCTCCCTTCAACGTCCAGAACATCGGCGGCAGCATCTTCGTCACCTATGCCAAACAAGATGGCCCGCGCCATGATCCCGTCGGCGGCGATGGCTTCGGCTTTGTTGACATCTTCAGCACCTCGGGCAAACTCCAGGGTCGCCTCGAGCACGGCGACTGGTTCAACGCCCCTTGGGGCGTCGTCTGGACTCCCCGCGATTTCGGCGAGTTCAGCAACACCATCCTCGTAGGCAACTTCCGCAGCGGCTGGATCGCCGCCTTCAACGGCTTCAGCAAGAAATTTATCGGCTTCGTCAGGAATCCAGATAATTCCCTTGTGACCATCCCCGGCCTCTGGTCGCTCACCTTCGGCAACAACGGCGGCGCCGGCTCATCAGACACCTTGTTCTTCACCGCCGGCGGCGCGGATGAGCTCCACGGCCTGTTCGGCACACTGACCCCCGTTCTCGCCGAGCTAGGCGAGGGCGACGAAGAATAAGTTCTCTCCTCAGCGCCAAGAAAAGCCCCGGCCGCGAAAGCAGCCGGGGCTTTTGACTAGTCGAAAAACCAGCGACGTGTAAGACGTGGGCGATTAGGGTCCCACCTGGGTCCATATTCCGCCATTCCGCCTTCTAAGGTCTATCCGAAAGTAGAACCTTAAGGTTTTTGACAACCAGTTAACTATAGAGGGCATGTTCTTCACAACCGACATGTCGGGAAGCCCAAAGGAAAACGCCGGACGGAGTAACCGTCTGGCGTTTATCTCCGTTCGGACTCAGTGGTATCGGGCGCGAACTACGAAACCAGGGGAACCACAATCATCCGCCGGCGAACAGCGATCCCAATCGCCAGCAGTCCCGCGCCCAGCAATAGCGCACTAGACGGCTCCGGAACGGGGGTCACGGTTATGTATTCCTGCGAAGCGCTCAGGGGACTGGGCGTCCAGATAGTTACATTGGAAAACTGTCCCGTTGTGTATATCCCGTTGATCGCCTGGTTGTAATACACGGCTGCGGCTGAGTTGAAACCCGCCGATCCCATAGCTTGTGAGGAGAAGATAGCCCATAAGGCAAACTGCAGATTACCCACCTTCGTCGGATTGTTCATGTTGGCAAAAATCTGCTCCGCCAGCCACGCCGCCGCTTCGTAGTTCTGCAAAGCCGACTTGCCGGTCGTGCTTGATCCCGCCAACTTCACTTGCGTCAGGAAATTTGGACTCGAAAATGTATTGGCAACCGCCAACCAGCTTAGCCCGACGTGTACTGTGGTATTGAAATTATCGCAAATGATCTGCATGCTGCTGCCGCCGGTTACCTTTGCGGTATACGGCCCCACGTAATAGCCGCTGTCGACAATGTTGCCCCCGCTGACTAACGTGAGTTGGGTTGGGTTGGCCCGAGCTGAGCCTGGAATGCAAAACAGGATTGCCGCGCAAAAGCTAGCCGTGGGCAAGAACCGTTTCATGGAATCCTCCGGAATTATCGCACAAGAATCCTGAGACAGCCCGGGCACGCACGGTGCCAAACCTCTACCTTTGAATCCGCAGGACTTAGGTTATAAGTAGCGAGGGGATTGAGATATGCCGTTGCCTATATTCGCCCACCGGCTGCGCACCGGTTGGTTCAAGCCGGTCGCGCAACGCCTTCGATACGCGGGCGCTTTCCTTGGTCTTCCGCAACGTCAGCGGTCACCCTTACAGCTGGATGAATACTCGCTACCCAATAGCAGGCGGGCCCTCCTCGCCGCCCCGCCTGAGTCCAAAAGCGCCCAGCTTTCCCTTGTACCTCGCGTAAGCGCAAGCCATGAGCGCTGCCTACTCCTCATTCCGCACATGAATAAACTCGACCTTGTCTTGCCGCTTGCGAAACGCCTCGATGATCCTGTTAGTCCCGTCCCCCGGAAGCCCAAAAACCGTGTCCACTCCCCATTCCATCAGTGTCTCAGCCAAAATATCAGCCGCCGTCGGTGCCATAATCACTTTCCTCTTTAGATTTACCTAGGGGCGCAGCCCGTCTGCGGCAGGCAGGCACTGCTGCGGCCCATCTCGGCAAGATCTCAGCCCTAACACCCTCAGTTTCTGCCAACTGGACCGTCAGAAATTCTCACCCGTGTGAGCAACCAATCCCGACCGGGACCGGTTCGTAATCCTCGCTAGGTGAGCCACTCTTCTCGCGGTAGCAGCGCCTCAGGGTTCACAGTAGGCTTTCCGGTCAAGGCTCGGTCATACACAACATGCTTGACCCATTCCGCAGGAATGCGGTACCGCCGGCGCACCACTCTTTGGGCTCACTTTTAGCCAGTGCGCTCGTCCTAAACCATACGCACACTTTTCCATTCCCGTGCGTTGGAACTTTTAAGTGCCTAGCTACGTATAGCTTTCACGTATCCATTCATCTCGGAGGATTTCATGGGCACCCTCGGGCAGGATATCCGCTTCGCTCTCCGCAACCTGCGTAAAAGCCCCACCTTCACCATCATCGCCGCCGTCACCCTGGCCCTCGGCATCGGAGCCTCCACCGCCATCTTCAGCGTCATCGAAAATGTCTTGATGGAGCCGTTCCCTTACACCGACGCCTCCCGTCTCGTCTCTGTCCAGATCCACGACACCGAGCAAAACCAACCCGGTGGCCGCGGTGGCTATTCCGGTGCGGAATTTCTGGATTATGTCGAGCAGAATCACGTCTTTGATCGGGTCATCGCCAATGATGGCCTCGACGTGCTGTACCGTTCCGGCGAGGGCACCGAGCGCTTCGACGGCAGCCTCGTCACTCCCGGTACTTTTGAATTTCTGGGCATGCCCGCGCTTCTCGGCCGTGTTGCTCAACCCGCGGACTACGAGCCCGGCGCGCCTCCGGTCTTCATCATGCGTTACAAAACCTGGGTAAGCCGCTTCAGCGCCGACCCCAGCATCATCAACAAAACTTTCGTCCTCAACGGCACCCAGCGCACCCTCATCGGCATCATGCCTCCGCGCTTTGGCTGGGGTGATGCCGACATGTGGCTCCCGCAAAAGCCCACTCGCGCCGCCGCGCAAGCACAGAACGGATTCCCTCAATTCTGGTTCCTGCTCGCTCACCTCAAACCTGGCGTCTCCATCCGCCAAGCCGAAGCCGACCTCACTGTTGTCGCCAAGAACCTCGCCACTAAATATCCCAAGGATTATCCAAAGAATTTCAGCGTGCACATCGAAACGCTTACGGACCTGGTCGTAGGCCAATTCCGCACCACGCTCTATATAGTCCTCGCCGCCGTAGGCCTCCTGCTGTTGATCGGTTGCGGCAACGTGGCCAACCTGCTTCTCGCGCGCGCCACGACTCGCGAAAAGGAATTCGCCATCCGCGCCGCGCTCGGAGCAGGCCGCTGGCGCATCGTTCGCCAACTTCTAGTCGAAAGCTTTCTCCTGGCCGTCAGCGGGGCAATTCTGGGCGCACTCTTCGCCTGGGGTGGACTCAAGGGCCTCGTCGCCCTCATTCCCCCGCGGATCATTCCCGCCGAAGCGGTCATCCACCTCAATCTTCCCGTGCTCGCCTTCACGCTGTGCAGCGCCGCCCTGACCGCCATCATTTTCGGCCTCGCACCTGCCCTCCAGGTCGTTCGCCGCGATCTCAATGATCCCTTGCGCGACAGCGGCAAAGGAACCTCCGGTGGCTCCGCGCACGGCCGGCTGCGCAACGCCGTCGTCGTCTTCGAAGTCGCCGTGTCGCTCACCCTGCTCGTGGCTGCCGGCCTCCTCATGCGCAGCTTCGTCGCTCTTCGCGACGTGCACCTCGGCCTCCAGCCCGACCACATCTTCGTGGTTCGCCTGCCTCTCCCCGAGGACCGCTATAAGACCGCCGACCAACTCGCTGGCTTCTTCCGCCCAGTGCTGAATCGCGTCAAGGCGCTACCGGGAGTAATCGAAGCTACCGAAACCAGCACGCTGCCGCCGTTCGGTGGAATCCCCAGTGACATTGAGATTCCCGGCAAAACACATGTCGAAAAATGGACTGCAATGTTTCAGCTTTGCAGCGAAGGGTACTTCCCGGTGCTCAAAATCCAGTTCATTGATGGACGTCCGTTCACGGAAGCCGAAGTAGAAGGGAAGCGCAAGCTGGCTATCGTCAACCAAACCTTTGCCCACAAATACCTTGGCAACGAAAACCCCATGGGCCAACGTGTCCACATCGCGCAATTCGAGCAGTTTCCAGACAAACTCGCCGATCCCTGGTTCGAAATCATCGGCGTGGTCGCGGACGTCAAAAACCGCGGCCTGCAAGATCCCGTGCAGCCCGAAATCTGGGTCCCCTACACCATGACCGGCTTTGCGGCCCGCGGCCTGCTGGTGCGCACCGGTCCAGAGCCCATGACCCTGATGAACGCCATCCGCCACGAAATCTGGGCCACCGACAGCAACGTCGCCCTCACCTTCACCGGCACTCTGGAAGGCTTCATTGCGCAGTTCGCATACGCCGGCCCGCGCTTCGGATTTTTACTGATGAGCGTATTCGGCACCATCGGCTTGGTGCTCGTGACTATTGGAGTCTACAGCGTCCTGGCCTACACCACCGCTCGCCGCACGCACGAAATCGGCATTCGCATGGCGCTCGGCGCCGAGAAGGGCCATGTCCTCAGCCTGGTGATCCGCATGGGCCTGGCCTTGGTCGGCGGAGGCATCGTGCTTGGCGTAATAGCCAGCCTTGCCGTGGCCCGCGTGATTGCCACGCAACTTTGGGGCGTTTCCGCCTACGACCCCGTAACCCTGAGTTCGGTCGCAGCTCTCCTTCTGATCACCGGCATGGTCGCCTGTTGGGTGCCGGCGCGTCGCGCTTCTCGCGTCGATCCGCTGGTCGCTCTTCGGTATGAATAGTTCTTCTTTTTACGGAGTCGCTCGTTATTGAGCGGTGTCGTCGAATTCCTTCATCCAGTTGCGGCCCTTTAAGACTTCGCGGGGCTTGGTGCCGTCGGGCGGGCCGACGATGCCATCTTTTTCCATCAAATCGATGAGGCGCGCGGCGCGGCCGTAGCCGATGCGCAGGCGGCGCTGCAGCGTGGAAGTGGAGGCGCGGCCCATTTCGCAAACCACGCGTACCGCGTCCTGATACAAATCGTCGTCGACTTCCTCGGCATCTTCGCCTTCGCCCACGGTGTCATCGCCCGCCGCCTCGGCGTTTTCATCCTTGGGAGTCGCCAGCAAATCTTCGTTGTACTTGGCCTGCGCTTGTTCGCGCCAGAAATCGCAGACCGCGGTGATTTCGTCTTCCGTGACCAGTGGGCCGTGAATACGGTGCAGGCGCGCGGAGCCGGCCGGCAGATACAGCATGTCCCCTTTGCCGAGCAGCGATTCCGAGCCATTGGAATCGAGAATGGTGCGTGAATCGACCTTACTAGCCACGCGGAACGAGATGCGCGCCGGAAAGTTAGCCTTGATCAAGCCGGTAATCACATCGACCGAAGGCCGCTGCGTGGCCAAGATCAAATGAATGCCAACCGCGCGTGCCATTTGTGCCAAGCGGGTGATGGACTCTTCCACATTGTTGGTGTCCACCATCATCAGGTCGGCCAATTCGTCGATCACAATCACCAGGTAGGGAAGCGGCTTGTGCTCGCTTTCCTCCACGTTGTCAAACAGCGATAGCGATTGCGTCTTCTGGAACGTGCGATTGTACTGGTCGATATTGCGCACGCCGCGTTGCGCCAGCAGCTTCAAGCGGTTCTCCATTTCGCGGGTGGCGTTGCGCAACACGTTGGACGCGATCTTCGGGTCAGTGACCACCGGTGCGAGCAGATGCGGAATATTGTCATAAAGATTCAATTCCAGCCGCTTGGGATCGACCAGCACCAGCTTCACATCGTCGGGACTCGCCTTATACAAGATGGACATCATCAGCGAATTGATGAACACGCTCTTGCCGGTGCCCGTGGAGCCGGCGATGAGCAAGTGCGGCATGGCGGCCAGATCGGTGACCCGCATTCGTCCGTGCAAGTCGCGCCCCATCGCCAGGGTGAGCTTGCTCGGCGAATTGAGGAATTCCGGCGCTTCAATAATTTCGCGCAGCGCGATGGTTTGGCGATTGATGTTGGGGACTTCAATACCGATGGTGGATTTGCCCGGTATGCGTTCAATCAAAATCGATTCGGCCTGCAGCGCCAGGCAGAGATCTTCGGTCAGACCGATGATGCGGCTGTACTTGATGCCGGCTTCCGGTTTGAACTCGAACGTGGTGACTACCGGGCCGGGATTAATCTGCGTGACGCGGCCCTGAATATCGAATTCCAGGCACTTGTCTTCGATCGCGCGCGCACGAATCTTGAGTTCATCTTCGTCCAGCTTGTGACTGCGCTCGCCTTCGCGCAGCAACGAAATAGAAGGTAGCTTGTAGTTGGTGCTGCCTTTGGCGATTTTCGGCTCACCGGATTTCTTGGCGCTGACTTTTTCCTTCTTCTCTTGATTCAGAAAAAGAATGGGCGGCCTGCGCGAGTCTCGCGGTTTCTCTTCCTTCTCTTGCGCTTCAAAGATGTCGGCTTCATCGGCCAGCTGAATCGAACCCTGTGTTTCGGTGGGAGCGGCGCCCGATCCAAGCTGGTTCACCGGTTTGCGGCCAGAGATGCGCGTCTCTTCCACGCGGCGGCGCATGCGTTCCTGCTCGCGGCGGTCCCGCCAGTCCTGCCAGCGCGCTTGCGCCTTCTGCAGCAAGCCTAGCTTTTCGACGGCGCCGAGCGGTCCTTTAGTGCTTTTTGCCCAGGCGTGGGTTCCCGCGAAAGAGAAACTGGTGGTCATGAACAGGGAAGTAAGAAAGAACGCAAACGCGATCAGGCTCGCGCCCCAGAAATTAAATCCAGCCTGCAAGCTCCCGGAAAGAAGGGAACCAAGCATGCCGCCCGGTGGCAAGCCGCGAACTTCGGGAAAATGCCAAAGCGAAAGCAGGGAAGGCAGTGACAGCAGCAGCAGCATGTAGCCAAAGATTGTCGCGAATTGCGAATTGATGGCGCGGCTGCGAAACCATTTCCAGCCCAGAATCAGCAGCGCCACGGGGAGCAGAAACGCCGCGAACCCAAACATTTGGAAGAAAATATCGGCGGCGTAAGCGCCCACCGGCCCGATCCAGTTGTGGGCTAGCGGGCCATCCGCGGGTGGCGCGGAGACGTTGAAGGCCACGTCATGCGGAGAATACGAGATTAAGGACAGTGCGACCAGCACCGCCAGGATTATGAACAGGAAACCGATCAGCTCATTGAGCCGCTTGTTTTCGGTTGGAGTTAGAAAGCGCACAATACTCTCCTCAGTCTTTGGGGAAGGCTGAGAGCCGCGGGATGGATGCGTTGGCGCTATCGCGCACCCACCTTTAGGAATGCCAAAACCAGTACGATGATACCAAACACGATTCGGTAGACAACAAATACTTTGAGCGTGCGTGTCTGCAAGTACCGGAGAAAGAAGGCGATAACCAGGTAGCCGGCCACCCCGGAGACCAGGATGCTGATGACCAGCGTGGATAGCGGCAAGTCCAGGGCGCCTGCCTTGTGCAGCTTGATCAGCCCAGGGAGTTTGGTGGCTACGGCCCCTGCGATGATGGGAGCGGACAGCAAGAAGGAAAAACGAGTGGCCGCCTCGCGGGTGAAATTCCGAAATAGTCCCGCGGTGATGGTGATGCCCGAACGCGAAACGCCAGGCCACAGCGCTATGGCCTGCGCCGTCCCGATTCCGATGGCGTCGCCCCAGTCGGATTGCTCGAGTTTGCGCGCCAGGGTGGCCCGGGAGTCGGCCCACCACATGAGTAAAGCCACCAGGATAAGCGAACCGCCGATGATGGCGGGGGTGCGCAAGTTTTCTTCGATCTGCTTGTCAAACAGTTTGCCCAGGATGGCTCCGGGAATGGTGCCGACGACCATGTACCAAAACATTCGCCGATGGACCGCGACTTCCTCGGCCGGGGCATTGGCCGGGTATTTCCCGCCGAGTCCGCAGACCAGCAGGGTCAGCCAATCCTTGAAGAAGTAGAGGATTACGGCCAGCAGCGTCCCGGCATGCAGGGCCACGTCGAAGGCTTCGCCCGGATCGGGCCAGTGCAAAAGCCAAGGAAAAAGAACGAGATGCGCGGTGCTGCTAACCGGGAGAAATTCCGTAAAGGCTTGCACGAGCGCGAGGACAATTGCCTGGAACAGGGGCATGCGAGCTAGATTTCCTTTTTGGCCGCCCGTTCGTTGGCCGGGGCGGGCATGATTTTGCGCATTTCGTAGGCGTCAAGCCGGCCCAGGTAATAGCGCTTGAGTGTAGCCTTCACAACATAACCGTGGTGCTGCCAGAAGGCAACGCCGGGTTCGTTGTTGGTTGCGGTTTCCAGGAGGATGTGACGGACGCCGCGGCGGGCCAAGTTGCGTTCGCTTTCGGCCAGCAGAGCAGAGCCGACACCTTGGCGGCGAAATGTCTCGGCGACATCGAGCGTGATGATGTGGGCCAGCGGCGGATTTTCTTCGGTAAGGACAAATCCGGTGATGTGAGTGTCTTGCATGGCTATCAGGCAGTCCGCGGTGCGCAGAGAGAGGAAGTAACGCAAAGTGGTTTTGGAGTAGGAGATGCCGGCAGGGAAGCAGGACTGGTCGAGACGGTAGAGCGCGGAAAAGTCCTGCGGATCGTAGGGGCGGAGGACCGGGGGCATAGGGAAGATTCTACGCCGGCGACGAGTGTTAGCGGAGGGAGCAGACGGCGCAATGCGGGGAAGCGGTGTGCGGAAAAGTGGTGCGGGTACCCCCCTCCCCCCGGGTTTTTTGTAAGTGCGTATTCTAAAGGAGTTAGCTCTAGAAGCGTTTGTAAGTGCGTATTCTAAAGGGCTTAGAACGGCGAATTTTTGAGGAAAGAGACGAAGATTTGTAAGTGCGGAAGATAAAGGAGTTAGAAGGCGAGGATTGAGGGTCGATTTCACGAGGCATGGTAGCACAAAACAGTAACCATGTCAAGAAAATTACGACATGGTACACGAAAGCGCATGGAGGTGCGGGAGTTAGTGGCGAAGAGCCGATCCGCTAAGGCATGTAGCGACTCTGACCTGCACCCTCAGCAACGACACGACCTTCATGCAAAACGCGAATGAGAAACGGGAAAACGTCCCGTCTGTCCTCGTCTCTATGCAGATGAGAAAGAAGAGCCAAGCGCTAACGTTCTTGGTAGGCTAATCAACATGATTGGGTGGGCTAGGGAAGCCTCAATTTGCGGTCAGGTCCAGAGACAGGTCTCGGATATCTCCATCGACGTTTACTTCTACTTTCTTCGTTGACCATTTCGTGTCGCCAGAGGACTCGACGTCGACAATCGCCCAGTACTTCCCGGTGAGAACCTTGGGGAAAGTAAATGTACCGTCTGCGGTTACCTCTTGAACGTAGGACAGCGCAAGCAAGAAGCGGTCGGCGCCGAGTAACATCACTTTGGGCTCGGCCTGTCGTTGACCCCTGTTGAAATTAGAGATTTTGCCGCTCACGGCATATGTTCTTTGGGGTGTTACTGTGAACAAAATGTGGGAAATCTCTTGGCCTACAGTGATCTCTATCGCTTTCGCTTCGGACAACTTGGGAACGCCGGGAAAGAAGACAAACGACGTGGGCGAATGTTCTGGGCCACTGCTAAATACCATGAAATACTTTCCCGGACGGACATCTTTAATGCAAAAGGAGCCATCCGCCCCTAGGTCGGCTCCTTCGGACGGAAGGATGGAATTGCTTCCCGCGCGAAACAGCAAGACCTCTCCGTCAGCGGGGCGAATCGCGTTATCCAGAACCAAATGCCCACAGAGTTGGCCGGTTGGAGGCGGTAGATTCCTCGCGGCAGTCTCTGGAATTTCCGGGTCGCCGCGCAGGTAAGCTACCTCTACCTGGCGGTCCTCTAGCAATCCAGTTTGGGAGCAGATGCCGGTTGAGAGGTCGCCGGACTCATCTTTGTCTGCGTCGACGAGATACTTCTCGCCAACCTCGAAAGGGAAGCCGCAATCGCCGCCGCCGAGGCCAGTTCTAACTTGCAAATGCTTCTGTTCGGTTTCGCTGTAGTTGCGGAGCACCTCGAAGGAGACCTGCATGCCCGGCTCGCCTTCTTCAATGTCCGCCGGAATGAGTTCTCCGACTTGCGCATTGACGAGCTTCCACTTCAACTCGACACTTTGTACCTTTCCCTCGAAAATCACGTCTGTTCGGCGCATTGCTTCGGCTGACAGGCGGGGTGAGAGACCATCGGGCTTAGGCCGTGCGCATTCGCAAGCGAAGAGCGGGCCCGGGACAAGGAGTAACAAAAATGCTGTTTGGACGAGATGAGAAGAACGCATAGTCGTCAGTATATAACCTTGAGTAGCTTGTCTCGCTTCTGCGTTTCACTCGAATTAATGAGGATGACAACATGTCCGTCACTTACCACGTCTGATGCGGGCTCGGCTGGTCGATTTTTGAAGGGCGCGCAGCCAGAAATGGCTGTGCCACTTTACTTGGCGAGCAAGGCTGCGCGATGAGTTGCGGGCTTGACAGGTGCGGGGTGGTGACCTATGGTCTTGCCGAAGAGAGACATCGGGAATCCGCACATTCCCAATTCCGGCCCTGCCCAAAGGATTTCCGATTGGGAGGTTGCTCATGCCGCTGGATATCATGACGTTTACCCTGGTAGACAAGCCGACAACTTTAAAAGAGAGCCTGGCGATTCTGGAGCGGGACGATTACCGCTGCCAATATTGCGGATTGGATGGACGGGCCAGTTTTGAGAATGCTTTGGTGATGCGGGTGGACTTTGTTGTGCCGCGCGCGAAGAAGGGGAAGAAGGATCCGAAGAATTTGGTGGCTTGCTGCGGGCCGTGCAACACGATCAAGGGGACGAAGGTATATAAGAGCTTTGAGCACGCGAAGGAATTTGTGCTGGCTAGCCGGGAGGAGTTACGGAAGGCTTGGCAGGCGAAGCAGGCGCGGCCTGCGGCCAAGGCGGCTAAGGCGTAGCGATTGTTGTTGGGCCGCGCCTTGATTCCTCCTCGCTGGGTATTCGATTCGCTCGTGCCTGCGCGTGAAATCAGAGAACACGGTGTACGACGTTGGGTTGATGCGAATGCCATTACGCCCTAAAAGCGGCGGCTGGGCCGCCGCACTCCAAAGCCCCGCCCTCAACAACCGAGGCCGGGGCACCCTGTGCGGAGAAAAAACTAGCAAGACGCGCGCGGAGATAGGGCGCTTGGGGCACCCGCATCAGAAGTTCTCGATGACGTAACGAAGAGCCCGCCTCGGAAGGCGGGCGCTACAACTGCTTTAAGGCTTACTTCTTTGCCGCAGGCGGGCTGCACTCCTACGGCGTTGCCGCGAAGCATGGTTGGTACTCAAAGAGGTACGTCACACTAATTAAGTTGACCCGCACGGAAAAGAGCTAGAGACTTACCTGCACTGCGCACCTGCTCCTGTTCTCGACCTGAGGCCCTCCGAGATATTTTCAGCCTTGCGGTGGTTTGCGCACGGAAGGACTACCAGCCATGCGACACCTAAAATTAACTTTGGCGGTCGGGATTTTTGTCCTTGCTAGTTGCGAGAGGGCTGGGGCGGCGAGCACCTTGCTGTTGCTCAACAGCCAGCCGGGTGATTATATCGGAGGAGGAATCACGCAGACGTTCACACCGAGCGACGGGACGCTTGCTGTGAATGCGACGTACAACGGAGGCGTGCAGGTATCGTTTCAAGCTCCGAATTTCAGTTCCTGGTGGTATTTGAATTTTGGGCCGCTGAGTGGGCAAGCGCTTACGGTGGGTGAATATGAGGGAGCGCAGCGGTTCGCGTTCCATTCACCGACGCGCCCGGGGCTCGATGTGTACGGGGATGGCCGAGGCTGCAACATCGTGGCTGGGCGCTTCTTGGTATCGGATATCACGTTGGCGACGAATGGCAGTATTCAGACGTTGGCGGTCGACTTCGAGCAGCACTGTGAGGGTGCGGCGCCGGCGCTCTATGGCTCGGTGCGCTACAACTCGAGCGTTAGCGTTGTGCCGCGCGTGTCGGTCGGAGACGCGACGGCTCTCAAGGGGAACACCGGTACCAGTGACGCGACGGTCGTTATTTCCTCGTCGATGCCGAGCAATCAGACGGCAATCGTCCGATACGCTACGGCGAATGGTACGGCGCTGGCCAGCAAGCAGTACGTTGCGACCGCCAGCTGGGTGAGGTTCGCGCCTGGGACGACGTCGCAGACGGTTACGGTTCCGATCATTGGAGACCTGTTGCCCGAGGGCAATAAGCTCTTCCACGTCACGTTGACCAATCCAAGCGGTGCTCCTATCGGCGACGGGAACGCTATTGTGACTATCCTCGATCCAAATGTTCCACTAACCGCACTTTCCATGTACGGGCAATCGGGAGACTTCATTAGTCCAGGGCAACTCCTGTTGACCGTGGGCGACGGGACGTTCAGCACAACGCGGAACTTCGATCAAGGCGTCAGCATGGCGATAAACAACGGGGATTCGTGGAACCTGGATTTCGCGGGGTATAGCAATTCGGCATTCGTTCCAGGCGCTTATAACCATGCGCAGCGCTTTCCCTTTCAGCCGGCGGGAACTCCGGGACTCGATGTGTCAGGAGCCGGTGGTGGCTGTAACACAGTGAGCGGCCGCTTTGATGTACTGTCAGCTTCGTATTTGGCAGACGGAAGCGTGCAAAGCTTTGCCGCGGATTTTGAGCAGCATTGCGACGGGGCCGTACCGGGGCTGTTTGGTTCTATCAGCGTCAATGCGAGTTTGCGGCAACTTTCGGTGAGCAATGCGGTGATCGACAGCCTGGAATCGAAGGCGGTATTTACGGTGACGCTCCATCCGGCAAGCAGCACTACAGTGTGGGTCAATTTCAATACGGTGGACGGCACGGCGATTGCTGGCGGCGATTATTATTCAACTTCGCAGACGATCGCATTTGCGCCGGGACAGACGCGGCAGACGGTGACTGTGCCGCTGGTCATTCGGAGTACGGACGGGCCTAATAAGAAATTTTTTGGGCAAATCTCTGCGCCTAGCGGGGCGGCTGTTTGGATCAGGCAGGGGTCGGCGGTTATTTAGTTGAAATAAAGCCTGTCGCGCACTGGATTGCTTGATTTCACGTCCGCAGGTGCCAGCAGTCGACGATGAGTGGTGGGAATTACATTACGCCGTAAAAGCGGCGGCAAGACCGCCGCACGACCGCCGCACTCCAAAGTGGCAGAGGCCTGCCTGCGGCAGGCCTCTGCTACTGGTTACAGCAGCCAAGAGTGGCTGTGCTACAGCTTCACGGTTACGGTTTTTACTTCGGTGTAGTTGGCCAGGCCGTATTCGCCTAGTTCGCGGCCTATGCCGGACTGCTTGTAGCCGCCGAAGGGGGCGGCGGCGTCGAAGACGTCGTAGCAATTGACCCAGACGGTGCCGGCGCGAACGCCGTCGGCGATGGCGTGGGCTTTGGTGATGTCCTTGGTCCAGACGGCGGCGGCCAGGCCATAGAGCGATTTGTTGGCGCGCTCGACGACTTCGTTGATGTCCTTGAATTTCAGGATGGACATGACCGGGCCGAAGATTTCTTCCTGCGCGATCTTCATGTTGTCCTGGACGTCGGCGAAAACGGTGGGCTCGATGAAGTAACCCTTGTCGCCGACACGATTGCCTCCGGCGACCAGTTTGGCTTTGTCCTTCTTTCCGGCGTCGATGTAGCCCATCACTTTGTCGAACTGATCCTTGTCAACTTGCGGGCCTTGCTCGGTGTTTTTGTCGAAGGGATTGCCGACGGTGCGCTTCTTCGCGCGGGCGGCGCTCTTCTCGACGAATTCATCGTAGGCTTTTTCTTCAACAAACAGACGCGAGCCGGCGCAGCAGCACTGGCCTTGATTGAAGAAGAGCGCGAAGTGAGCGCCTTCAATGGCTTTGTCCATGTCGGCGTCGGCGAAAACGATGTTGGGACTCTTGCCGCCGAGCTCGAGGGTGACGCGCTTGAGGTTGGAATCGGCGGCGGCGCGCATGATCAGGTGGCCGACTTCGGTGGAACCGGTGAAGGCGACTTTGTCGACGTCCATGTGGCGGGCGAGGGCGGCACCGGCGGTCGGGCCGTAGCCGGGGAGAATGTTTACGACACCCGGCGGGAAGCCAGCTTCGTTGATGAGTTCGCCGACGCGCAACGCGGTCAGCGGCGTTTGCTCGGCGGGCTTCAGCACGACGGTGCAGCCGGCCGCGAGCGCGGGGCCGAGCTTCCACGCTTGCATCAGGAGCGGGAAATTCCAGGGGATGATCTGGCCGGCGACGCCGACGGGCTCGTGCTTGGTGTAGGTGAAATAGGGGCCGTTGACGGGGATGGTCTTGCCCTGATTCTTGTCGGCCCAGCCGGCGTAATAACGATAGCAGGCGATGGTGAGCGGGAGATCAGCGGTGCGCGCGACATGATACGGCTTGCCGTTGTCGAGGGCCTCGAGTTGGGCTAGCTCGTCGGCGTTTTTCTCAATGAGGTCCGCGAGCTTGTACATGAGATTTCCGCGCTGCGAGGCGGTCAGTTTTTTTCGCCAAGCTCCGGTCTCGAATGCGGCGCGGGCGGCGCTTACGGCCTTGTCGACGTCGGGAGCGTCGGCTTCAGCTACTTGGGTGATGACTTCGCCGGTCGATGGATTAATGGTCGGAAAAGTTTTGCCGGATGCGCTGCTGACCCACTGGCCATTGACGAGCAGTTTCGTTGCGCTGATTTTGACATTGGGCTCAATAGCGGTCGTTGCCGTTGCCATGAAGTAAGCCTCCTAATTTTGGTTCGCGCCGAAAGGTGGGTGCGGAGCGCTACCCTTTGACTTTGCTCCGCTGGGCACGAACTTGATGTTGAGAGGACATCGTATACCTGCGGGATGGGGAGGGCAAGGGTACGCGTAGGAACGAAATGCGAAATGCGAGTGGTTCGCTTTTCAGGTTGCTCCGGGCTGGATCGCGATGGTGGGCGGTTGGCGGTCTCGTAACGCCTGGGTACGGCTTACGCCTCGAAAGCGGCGGCTAGACCGCCGCACTCCATATTAGTCGGCGGGATCGGGGGATGTCGCGGGACTTGGGGTTGGGTGCGGGGACGAGCCGGCGGCTCGGGTTACGTATGCGGCTAGAGTGAGGCTGGAGAGTAGGAGTAGGCCGGCTAGGAGGTAGGGGGCGCCGGGGAAATGGAATGGCGCGCTTGGCGAGATGGCGACGGCTAAAACTTGGGTAAACAGGAGCGGGCCTATCATGCCGCTTATCGAGCGGATGCTGTTGATCGCGCCTTGGAGTTTGCCTTGCGACGTGGGGTCGACCCTGCGGGACATCAGGGATTGGACGGACGGGCCGGCGATTCCCCAGAGTCCGAGGAATGGGATGGCGGAGAGAAAGATCCAACCCTTCGGGGCGAACGCGAAACTCAGGAAGCCGAGGCTGCCGAAGGTTAGGCCAGACAAGACGCTGCGGCGCTCGCCGAAACGGCGAACGAAGGGGCCGACAAGGATGCCGGAGACAATGCTGGTGCTTACGCCGACGACGGCGAGGGCGAGGCCGACGTCGCGCTCAATCCAGTTGTAGCGATATTGGGTGTAGAGGACGAAGACAGCAGGGAGAGATTGCTGGGCGAGATAGAAGAGCGTCATGACGGTGGCGAGGCCGAAGAGTTGGGGATGCGAGCGGAGGAGAGTTAACGAGCCGAGCGGATTGGCCATGTGCCAGGCGGATTTGGAGCGGCGCTCTTTGGGAAGCGATTCAGGAAGAACGAAGAAACCGTACATGGCGTTAGCTAGGCTGAGCGCGGCAGCGGCCCAGAAAGGAAAGCGGAGATTGATGTTTCCGAGGAATCCGCCTACGGCCGGACCGATGATGAAGCCCATGCCGAAGGAGGCGGCGAGATAGCCGAATTGTTTGGCGCGTTTTTCGGGAGGAGTAACGTCGGTAACGTAGGCGAAGGCGCTGGAAATGTTGGAGGCGGTGATGCCGGAGATGATGCGGCCGACGAGGAGCCACTTGAGGGAGGGCGCGAGGGCCATGAAGATGTAGTCGAAGCCGAGGCCAAAGCAGGAGATGAGGATGACCGGGCGGCGGCCGAAGCGGTCGGACCATGCGCCGAGAATCGGAGAGAAGATGAATTGCATCAAGGCCCAGGCGAAGCCGAAATAGCCGGTGATGGCGGCGGCGCGGGCGATGTCGCCGCCTTCGAAGTGGATGATTAGGTTGGGAAGGACTGGGGCGATGATGCCGAAGGCGAGGAAGTCGAACAGGACGGTCACCAGGATAAAGATGAAGGCGGCGCGGGTGGGTTGAGGCTGCGGAGTTTGAGTCGCGGCGGAGGACAAAGATGGCTCCTAGGGAAGGAGAGATTGTAGCGGGGAACCAGACAACGGGACAGAGGAATTGAGACTTTCGAAGAGCAAGACGAATGCCGAAGCGCGGCACGGAAGCCGCTTCTTGGCCACCGCGGCCGAGGTGACATTGCACCTGTGGACATTGCAAAGGAGGAGTGGTAGCTTCCTTTGGAGTGTGCAAAGGAAGGACGACATGACCGATGCAAAAAAGTCGGAAGTGCTGCAGGGGACGCTGGACCTGATGATCCTGAAGACGCTGCATGCGTTGGGGCCGCAACACGGGTTTGGAATCGCGCGGCGGATCGAGCAGGTTAGCCGCGATGTGCTGCAGTTGAATGAAGGTACGGTGTACACGTCGTTGCTGCGGCTGCTGCAGCAGGGGTGGATTGCCGCAGAGTGGGGGACATCGGACAACAACCGCAAGGCTAAGTTTTACTCGATCACAGCGCGTGGCGCGAAGCAGCTTGCGGTGGAAACTGAGAATTGGGAGCGGATCTCGGGCGTAGTGGGGCGGGTTCTGCGACTGGAAGGGGAGAGATAGCCATGAGGAACGGGCGGATTTCCCGACTGCGTGCGTTTGCAGCGAGAGTGGCCGGATTTTTCGGATCTCGAAAACCGGACAACGACTTTGATGAAGAGGTGCAGGAGCATTTGCAATTGCTGGCGGACCGTTTTGTGGCGCAAGGAATGTCGCGGGAAGGCGCGGCAGCGGCGGCACGACGTCAGTTCGGGAATACGACCCTGCTGCAGGAAGACCGAAGGGAATTGCGCACGCTTGTATGGATAGAGGATCTGGGGCGCGACCTGAGCTACGCACTGCGGAGCTTGGGGCGAAGCCGCGCGTTCACAGTGGTGGCGATCGCGACGCTGGGATTAGGGATCGGCGCCTCAACCGCGATTTTCAGCGTGGTCGACAACGTGCTGCTTGAGCCGTTTCCCTGGAAGGATGCTGGACGCATGGTCTTTCTCCGGATTCACGATAGTGCGCGCGGTCAGGAAGATGGCCGCCAGGGATACACATCGAACGAGTTTCTGGAACTTGCAGAGCAGAACCACGTCTTTGACGGCGTAATCGGAGCTTCCGAGGATCTCGTGCTGTACAAACAGGGAGAAGGGGTCGAGGCGTTTGACGGGGCGCGTATCACGCCGGGCACATTTGAATTTTTTGATATGCCGGCGCTATACGGCCGGGTTTTGCAACCCACGGACTATCGGGGGGACGCGCCACCGGTGTTCGTGCTGCGGCACAAGACCTGGATGCAACGGTTCAACGGCGATCCGGGAGTGCTGAACAAGACTTTTATGCTGAATGGAACTGCGCGAACGCTCGTAGGCATCATGCCGCCGCGCTTTGGATGGTTTGACGCGGACGTGTACATTCCAGAGACGCCACTACATGGAGCGGCCACAGGCCTTGCGGGAACAGCAGCGCAATGGTTCCTGTTGGGAAAACTCAAGCCGGGGGTGTCGAAAGCGCAAGCCGCGGCAGACGCCACAGTCATCGCCAACCACCTCGCGAAACTCAATCCGCAGGATTATCCCGCGCACTTTCAGGTGCTGGTGAAGCACCTGGGCGACTCGGTCGTGGGACGAATCGAACCGACGCTATATACGATCCTGGCTGCGGTGGGACTGTTGCTGTTGATTGGCTGCGGCAACGTCGCTAACCTCTTGCTGGCGCGCGCCACATCGCGCGAGAAGGAGTTCGCGTTGCGCGCGGTGATGGGAGCGGGGCGCGCACGGCTGGTGCGACTGCTGTTGGTCGAGAGCTTGGTGTTGGCCGTCAGCGGAGCGGCGCTGGGCGTGCTGATGGCATGGGGCGGATTGAAATCGATTGTGGTGGCGTTGCCGCCGGACGTGATTCCCGCAGAATCGGTTATCGAGCTGAACCCGCAGGTGATGGCTTTCACATTCGTTGCATCCGTGCTGACCGCGGTTATTTTTGGGTTGACACCGGCGTTGCAGGCGACGCGGCGCGACCTGAACGATCCGCTTCGCGACAGCGGCAAAGGCGTGATCGGCGGATTTCGCATCGGGCGCCTGCGCGACGCGGTGGTGGTGATGGAAGTGGCAGTGTCGGTGACGCTCTTGGTCGGCGCTGGGCTGGTGATGCGGAGCTTTGTGGCGCTGCGTGAACTGCATTTGGGACTCCAGGCCGACCACGTTTTGCAGGCGCTGTTGCCGCTGCCTGAAAGTCGCTACAAGACCGCCGCGCAAGTCAGTGGATTTTTTCAGCCGCTGCTGGCGCGGCTGAAGGCGCTCCCCGGTGTGGTGGATGCCACGGAATCGAGCGCGCTGCCACCCTACGGCGGTGAGGACAGCAAAATCGAGATTTCCGGCAGGCCGCACCAAGACGAATGGCACGCGCTGTTCCAGGGCATTAGCGAAGGGTACTTCCGGGTGTTGCGCATTCCATTCAAGGGCGGACGCGGATTCAGCAACGCGGAAATCACTGACGCCCGGAAACTGGCGGTGGTGAACGAGACATTTGTGTCTACCTATCTTCACGGTGAAAATCCGGTCGGCCAGAGAGTCAAGCTAATGCAGGTAGAGACTCTTGCAGACCCGGCGCGCGACCAGTGGTTTGAAATCGTGGGAGTCGTCGGCGATGTAACAAACCAATACAGTTTCGGCAGTGCTCAGGGTCTGCAAGCCCCGATCGCACCGGCAGTGTGGGTGCCGTACACCGTCACAGGTTCGGAGGTGCAAGTCCTGATGGTGCGCTCGCAGCAAACACCGACGGCGCTGATGAACGACGTGCGGCAGGCGGTGTGGGCGACCGACTCCGGTGTGGCGCTGGCGTTTCCCGGCGCGCTGGAGGATCGCATCAACGAGCGATTGTATGCCGGTCCTCGTTTTGCCTTTCTGCTGATGGCGATTTTCGGATGTCTAGGGCTGACGCTTGTGACGATAGGGGTTTACAGCGTGCTGGCCTACGCGACAGCACGAAAAACGCAGGAGATTGGGGTCCGCATGGCACTGGGCGCCGAACGTGCGGACGTGCTTCGCTTGGTAATAAGGGCGGGCTTGCGGCTAGTGACGGCCGGAATTGCAATTGGATTGTTGGTGAGCGTGTTGTTGGGGCGAGCCATCGAGGCGGAATTGCCGTACGGCGTCAAATCCTATGACCCCCTGACGCTGGCAGGCACGACTTTATTATTGGTGGTAACCGGCGCATTGGCATGCTGGATTCCGGCGAGAAGAGCAGCACGAGTCGACCCGATGGTGGCCCTGCGTTATGAGTAGGCCGCGCTTGGGGTGGACCGGCGCCCGCTGGGGCGGGCCCTTACTTCGTCAGGATAAGCTGGAGCGCGCCCTGCAGCGCGTGGGCGCGGATTACACCTCGAGGATTACGGGGAGGATAAGGGGGCGCTTGGAGGTTTGTTTGTTGATGTGGCGTTTCAGGTCTACGCGAATTTTTTCTTTTATTACCGACCAGTCGGATTTTTCCTCGGCGTTGGATTGTTCGACGGTTTTCAGGACGACGTCGCGGGCACCAGCCAGGAATTCGGCGCCATTGTCGCTGAACATGCCGCGGGTGACGATTTCGGGTTGGGACTCCATGCGGCCCGTGTGTTTGTCGATGGCAATGATGGGGACGACGACGCCGTCTTCGGAGAGATGCTTGCGGTCGCGGATGACGACTTCTTCGATTTCTTCGAGGGAGCCGGAATCGACGCAGACGCGGCCGGCGGTCACCGGATCGCGGCGATAAGCGCCGTCTTCGGTGAATTCGAGAGTGTGGCCGTCCTCGAGGAGGAGGATTTCGCCGGAGACGACCCCGAGCTGGTAGGCGAGCGCGGCGTGCCGGAAGAGATGGCGGTACTCGCCGTGAACAGGGATGAAATATTTCGGTTTGACGAGTTGCAGGATGAGCTTTTGCTCCTCCTGGCTGGCATGGCCAGAGACGTGAATGGTGCCGCCGGCATTGTCGTAATAAACGAGGGCGCGGCGGCGAAACATGTGGTCGAGCATGCGGAAGATGGCTTTTTCGTTTCCGGGGATGATGCGTGCGGAGAGGATGACGGAGTCGTTTTCGTCAACGGAGACAAAGCGGTGATTGTCGACGGCGATGCGGGAGAGAGACGACATCGGTTCGGCTTGGCTGCCGCTGGCTAGAATTACGAGGCGCTTGGGGTCGAAGCCGCGAATGTCTTGCGGGCGAACGACCATGCCGTCGGGGATGCGGAGATATTCGAGAGAGTGAGCGATTTCGACATTGTCCACCATGCTGCGGCCGACGAAGGCAACTTTGCGGCCGACCCGGGCGGCGATATCGATCACTTGCTGGATGCGATGGATGGAGGAGGCGAAGCAAGAAAGGATGACGCGGCGCGGTGCCGAGCGGCAAAGCTCTTCGATGCGGGGAACGATGTTGCGCTCGGACCCAGTGAAGCCGGGGCGCTCAACGTTAGTGGAATCGGAGAACAGGGCAAGGACGCCTTCGTGGCCGTAGCGGGCGAAAGCGTGGAGATCAAAGGGAGCGCCGCCAACGGGGGTCTGGTCGATCTTAAAGTCGCCGGTGTGAATGATGACGCCTGCGGGGGTGCGGACGGCGAGGGCGACGCAATCGATGGTGCTGTGGGTTACGGGAATGAATTCGATTTCGAAGGGACCGATTTCGACGAGGCGGCCGCCGGGAATGACCTCGCGGAGAGTGGTGGATTGCAGGAGGCCGGCTTCATCGAGGCGCTTTTTCACGAGAGCGAGGGTGAAGCGAGTGCCATACACCGGAACGTTGAGGTCGCGCAGGATATATGGTAGCGCGCCTATGTGGTCTTCGTGGCCGTGGGTGAGAACGATGGCGCGAACGTGAGCGCGATTTTGCTTGAGGTAGGTGATGTCGGGAATGACCAGATCGACGCCGAGTAGTTCGGATTCGGGGAACATCATGCCGGAGTCGATGACGATGATGTCGTCGCCGACGCGCAGGGCCATCATGTTCATGCCGAATTCGCCGAGACCGCCCAGGGGGATGACGGTGAGGGATTGCGCGGGCTTGCTCAAATAGGATTTCTCTCCATTGTGTAATAGGGAATCGTACCACAGCGGGCGGAATGAGGAGATTGACGGTCGACAGTTGAAAGGAAGGGAAAGAAAGGCCAGAGAAAGGGACACACGCGATTCGAGCCTCGAAGAGTGCTGAGACACTGAGCAGTGCAGAAGGACAAGCAGGTCCCCTCGGCCTCGCCTGCCTGCGCAGGCAGGCTCGGGATGACATTTGTAGAAGTTCAAGACTTGTTGGTGTGGGGCACGGCGCGAAAGCGGGAGCCCTTCGAGGCTCAGGGTAAACAAGACTCCCGCACTCCAAAACTAGGTGCCAGAGCTGAAGAGGTGGGCGATGGCTACGATTATTACGGCGCCCAGCGTAGCTGCGGCGAGACTGTACAGGAAGCTGTCGGCGTGGCTTACGATGCCGAGTCTGGTGAAAATCCAACCGCCGATCACGCCGCCGATCAGACCCAACACTATGTCGGTGATGCAGCCGAAGCCGCGGCCGCGGGAAAGTTTTCCGGCGAGCCAGCCTGCTAGTAGACCGAGCACCAGCCATCCAATCAACGAGCGGGTTTCGATTTGAACGTAGCGAACATGAGTTTGCAGCAGCAGCGTCGCGAGCATGAAGTCTCCTTGGAAGGGTAGGGAGATGGGCCTGAACACGGGCATTCTAGCGCAAGTTAGGGAGTAAAAGAAAAAGCGGGTCCCTCGGCTTCGCCTGGCTGCGCAGGCAGGCTCGGGACGTCATTTTGACGGAATAAGTGAAGGTGGCAAAGATCACGCACCGGCGGGTTGCTGTTGGGTCATGCAGTGGAGGGTGCCCAGGCCGAGGACGAGGTCGCGGCAGGCGATACCGACGACTTCGCGGCCGGGGAACAGGCCTGTAAGGGTGTTGAGCGCGACGCGATCGTTGGGGTCGTTGAAGGTAGGGACGATGACCAGTTTGTTGGCAATGTAAAAATTGGCGTAGCTGGCGGGGAGACGCTGGCCGTCGAAATAAATCGGAGCGGGCATGGGAAGCGTTTCGATGCGGAACGGGCGGCTATTTAGATCCTTCATGGATTTCAGGAGCGCGTAGTTTTCTTGCAGCGGGACGTAGTTGGCGTCATGCGGGTCCTGTTCGATGACGGTAACAATGGTGGTGGGGCTGACGAAGCGGGCGAGATCGTCTACGTGGCCGTGGGTATCGTCGCCGGCGATTCCATTTTTCAGCCAGAGCACTTGGGTGACGCCGAGATAGCTGCGGAAAACATGCGCGTAATCTTCGCGCGTGAATCCGTGATTGCGCTGCTGACGCTTGCTGAGCAGGCACTCTTCGGTGGTGAGCAGGGAGCCACGACCGTTGACGTCGATGCTGCCACCTTCGAGCACAACGCGCCGGCCTCGATGCAGCGGATGCCAGATGGTTCGTTTTAGCTTTTTGTTGACGTTAGTCACGGCAAGGGCGTCTTTTTTGTGGTTACCGTACTTGGCCCAACCGTTGAACAGCCAGTGCGTGTAAGCGACTTCGCCGGAATGGCCGCGCACGCAGATGGGTCCGGAGTCGCGCATCCAGCCGCGATCGGTGGGAACCCGAAAAAAGTCGACGGCAGCAAGATTCACGCCGGATTTCTTCAGGATGTCGCGCGCCAGAGATTCGGCGGCGCGATTCTGGACGAGGAGATAGACGCGTTCGACGCGCGCGAGGTGGCGGACGATTTCGGCGTAGGCCCAGGGAATCGCGGGAAACTTACCGGGCCAGTCGGTCTTTTCGTGGGGCCAGCCAAGCCAAGTGGCTTCGTGATGTTCCCACTCGCCGGGCATCCAAAAACCGCGTTCGAAAGGAGTGGAACCGCTCGCGGCTGCGGACATGCGGATTATTCGCCCAGCCAGCGATTCAAGATCGGGCCGTAGGCGTCGATGCGGCGGTCGCGCAGGAAAGGCCAGTTGCGTCGAGTGTCCTCGCTTTTTGCGGGGTCGCATTCGACGACGAGAATTTCTTCCTTGTCGTTGGAAGCCTCGGAAACGATTTGACCGAAGGGGTCGGCGACGAAAGAGTTTCCCCAGAATTCGAGGCCGGGATCTCCATTGGCGGGCTTGCCTTCGAAGCCGACGCGGTTTACGACGGCGACGTAAACGCCATTGGCGATGGCGTGGGCGCGCTGAATCGTTTTCCAGGCATCGAGTTGCGCCGCGCCGAATTCCGCTTTCTCGTGCGGATGCCAGCCGATGCTGGTGGGGTAGAAAATAATTTGAGCGCCGCTGAGCGCTGTGACGCGAGAACCTTCCGGATACCACTGGTCCCAACAAATTTGAACGCCGATTTTTCCATAGCGGGTTTGAAAATTGGGGAAACCTAGATCGCCGGGAGTGAAATAGAATTTCTCGTAGTAGAGCGGATCGTCGGGGATATGCATCTTGCGATATTTGCCGAGGAAGCTGCCGTCAGCGTCCAAAACAGCACAAGTGTTGTGGTAGACGCCGGCGGCGCGGCGTTCGAAAAGGGAAACTACCAGGACGACTTTCTTTTCCCTGGCTACTTTGGCGAGCGCTTCTGTGGCCGGCCCGGGAACCGGCTCGGCAAGGTTGAAAAGATCAGGATCTTCCTTGCGGCAGAAATATTCACTACGAAACAGTTCGTGTAATGAGATGATTTGTGCGCCGCGCGCTGCCGCTTCACGAATTTTGTCGATCGCGCGGGAAAGATTCTCCTCTGCGTTGGTGGTGCAACGCATTTGGACGAGGCCAACCGTAAACTTATTCGCCATGACAGTAGTTTAGCATCGAGTGTGAGCGGCGCGCTCGGGGGACGAGGCTCAGTGCGTTTCTCCCGTCGCTACAGGAAAACTGTCGTGGTCGCGATCCATCGTTAGGCGTACGGAGAACGATGGACGATGAAAAAATTCGCGTGAATCTCGTAAAACCGTGATAAAAATCAGTTGCGACTTTTTCCGGGAGAGAAAATGTCGAAGCAGCAAAAGAAAACAGTCACCGGGCGCGTGCTGCACGATCCCGTGAAGGACAAGCTGCGTCCGATGTTCCCGCTGGACTTGTCGAAATGCCGCACGGTCGACGAGCTGGTGCGCGCCATGGGGAACACGGCGTTTACCGGACGGCAGATCGGGGACGCGGCAGACATCGTTGAGATGATGGCGCGGGACAAAGACTGTTTCGTGGTGATGACGCTTTCGGGCGCGCTGACCGTGGCCAAGATGGGGCTGGTGTTCTGCGATTTGATCGAATCCGGAGTGGTGAATGCAATTGTTTCCACTGGCGCGCTGATGGCGCATGGGCTGGTGGAGGCTACCGGGCTTTCGCACTTTCGCTATAACCCGGCGATGGACGACAAGGAATTGTTCGAGGCAGGGTACAACCGCGTCTACGATTCGCTGGAGCCGGAAACGAACCTCGACCACGTCGAAGATGTGATGGACGAAATTCTGAACAATTGGGACGCGGAGGAAACGGTTTGCAGCTGGAAACTGCACCGCAAGATCGGGGAATACTTGCACAAGGGATTCCCCGGACGCGGGATTTTGAAGTCGGCGTATGAACATAATGTGCCAGTGTTTGTTCCGGCGTTCAGCGATTCGGAGCTGGGGATTGATTTTGCTTTGCACAAGATCGCGCGGCAGGATGCGAAGCGGCCGGTATTACGATTCGATCCTTTCGAGGATTTTGAAAAATTCGCGGGAACCATGCTGGCCACGAAGAGAATGGGAATTTTTACGATTGGAGGCGGAGTACCGCGCAACTGGTCGCAACAATTTGGAGTTTACGCGGAACTGCTGGCGCGGCGGGGGTATCGCAAGCTTCCTTTGAAGCGTTACAACTACGGCGTCCGCATTTGCCCGGAACCGGTGCACTGGGGCGGCTTGAGCGGCAGCACTTACACGGAAGCGGTTTCGTG
>Ga0307477_10001015_pt1 | contig 25690 bp, 18 predicted proteins | sample atmos_gasesECM2C_FD_203316 | JGI IMG/M metagenome (GOLD analysis project Ga0307477, IMG submission 203316) | Hardwood forest soil microbial communities from Morgan-Monroe State Forest, Indiana, United States - atmos_gasesECM2C_515 | ecosystem: Environmental > Terrestrial > Soil > Temperate...
ACGGCGATTCCCGGCGAAGACAAACTGCGGCTCATGAGCGAATCCGCGCGCGGCGAGGGCGGGCGCGTGTGGGTGCCGAAAAAGCCCGGAGATTCGCGCCCGGCGAAAAGCGTTCCGGAGGACGAGCGCTTTTATTTTCTGGAGGAGTGGTATCCGAAGTACGGCAACCTTGTTCCGCGCGACATTGCGACGCGCGCGATTCACCGCATCGTTTATCAGGAGAAGCTGGGGATCAATGGCCAGGCGGCGGTCTATTTAGACGTGACGCATATCCCACGGGAAACGCTGGATCGCAAGCTCGAAGGCATTCTGGAGATTTACGAGAAATTTCTCGGCGTCAATCCGCGCACAGAACCCATGAAAGTTTTTCCCGCGATGCACTACACCATGGGAGGCATCTGGGTGAACGGGGAAGACCAGGCGACGAATGTTCCGGGGATCTTCGCAGCAGGCGAGTGCGAATACCAGTATCACGGGGCCAACCGGCTGGGCGCGAACTCGCTGGTTTCCTGCATTTTTGGCGGAGGCCTCGCGGGCCCGGCGGCCGTGAAGTATGCCCGCGGCCTTGAAAAAGGCGCGGAGTCGGGTTCTTTGAGCGTTTTCGAGAGCGAGCGCAAACGCCAGGAAGAGAAGAACCATGCGCTCCTCTCCTCCGAAGGCACGGAAAATCCCATGACCATCTGGCGCGAGCTTGGCGAAATAATGACCGAGCACGTTACGGTCACGCGCATGAATAAGAATCTCGAATTGGCCGAGGCGAAACTTCGCGCGCTGAGCGAACGAATGGAAAAAGTCAATCTGAGCGATCGCACGCGGTGGTCCAACCAGACGCTGAATTTTGCGCGCGAGCTCGACAACATGCTCATCCTCGCGCGCGTGATCACGCTCGGCGCGCTGGCGCGCAATGAGTCGCGCGGCGCGCACTACAAGCCGGATTTTCCGAACCGTGATGATGCCAATTGGCTGAAAACCACGCGGGCCAAATGGGTGAGAGGGGAAATTCAAATTACGTACGAGCAGGTGGACATTTCGCAAATTCCGCCGCGCGCGCGGCGCTATGACGCTGCGAAGTGAACGTGGACGCCGGCACGCTTTAAGAGGATTGCATGGCTGAAAACAAACAGGTCGTCGTGCGAGTCAAGCGGCAGAACGGCCCGAAGGACGCGCCGCGCTGGGAAGAGTTCGCGCTCCGCTGGCGCCCCTCGATGAACGTCATCATCTGCCTGCGCGACATCGCCGAAAACCCAGTCACGCGCAGCGGAAAAAAAACCACTCCAATCAGTTATGACTCCAACTGCCTCGAAGAAGTCTGCGGCTCATGCGCCATGCTGATCAACGGTCGGGCGCGCATGGCGTGTTCCGCCCTCGTGGATCAACTCGATCAGCCGATACGCATCGAGCCACTGTCCAAGTTTCCTGTCGTGCGCGATCTGACCGTCGACCGCCAATTCATGTTCGAGAGCTTGAAACGCGTGAAAGCGTGGATCCCCATCGACGGAACCTACGACCTCGGCGAAGGCCCGCGCATGTCCTCCGAAGTCCAGCAAAAAGCTTATCCGCTTTCGCGGTGCATCTCCTGCGGCAATTGTCTGGAAGTCTGCCCTCAGGTTAACGAGCACAGCGATTTCATCGGCGCGGCAATCATCAGCCAGGTGCGCCTGTTCAATATGCATCCCACCGGAGCGATGCACGCAAACGAGCGCATCCGCGGCGTTATGGGGCACGGCGGAGTGGAAGACTGCGCGAACGCCCAGAATTGCCTGAAGGCCTGCCCAAAGGAAATTCCGTTGACGGAATCGATCGCCGAAGTGAACCGTCAGGCGTGGAAACTGGCGCTTCTTGGGTGGCTAATAGGATAGACTCTCACTCCGAAAGCCGCAGTCTGGGGGATTACATGCGCCGTGTGTTTGCGTTGTTGTGTGCCGGCTTTTGCCTGTTTCTTGCGGTGCTGCTTGTTCGATCGAGCTCAGCAGATGACATCGCGGAGCGAGCTCACAAACTCCACTTTTCTTCCATCGTGCTGGACACGCACGACGACACCACCCAGCGTTTCTTTTCAAGGGATTTCGACCTCGGCAAACGCAATCCAGACGGGCACGTGGACATCCCGCGCATGCGGGAAGGTGGCATGAATGCCATCTTCTTCTCTATCTGGATCGACGGGCGAATCATGGGTCCGCCGGCCGTGCAAAAAGCGCTGGACCAGATTGATGCCGTCCATCAGAACGTCCTGAAATATTCAAAGGACATGGTGCTTTGCCTGACAGCTGAAGATGTTCGCCGCGCGCACGCGCACGGCAAAATTGCCGCGCTGATCGGCGTTGAGGGCGGCCACATGATTGGCAATGACATCCGCGTCCTGCGCATGTTCGGCGATCTCGGCGTGCGCTACATGACTCTTTCTCATTTTTACAATGACGAGTGGGCGGATTCCTCGACCGACAAGCCTGTTCACAACGGCCTCACTGAGTTCGGCAAGGACATCGTGCGCGAAATGAACCGGCAGGGAATCATGGTCGACATCTCACACGTCTCGGACAAAACTTTTTACGATGCTCTCGAAGTCAGCAAAGCGCCGCTGATTGCTTCTCACTCTTCTTGCCGCGCACTTTGCAATCACGTCCGCGACATGTCCGACGAAATGATCAAGTCGCTAGCCGCTAAGGGCGGAGTCATCCAGATCAATTATGAGAGAAGCTTTCTCGATCAGGCTTACAAGGATGCCTACGACAGAACTGTCGGCGGCGTTGTGAATAGCTTCGACCAAGAGTCGAAGCTCTGCGGGGGCGATAGCGAATGCCTCATGCGCAAGACTAAAGAAAGAACAGATCGGCTGACCGCCGAAGGCAAACTGCCCCACGTGGGCTGGGAAAAAATTATCGAGCACATCGATCACGTCGTGAAGATCGCCGGCCCTGATCACGTTGGCCTTGGCTCTGATTTCGACGGCGCGGACATGCCGGAGGGAATGGAAGACTGTTCGAAGCTTCCGAAAATCACCGAGGCTCTCATGCGCAAAAGTTACAGTGAAGATGACATTCGGAAGATTCTTGGAGGAAACACGCTGCGCGTCATGGAACAAACCGAGCGCATCAGCAGGGAATTGCAGGGACAATCGCAGTAGCTGCCTTTTGGAGAAAATAAGAGGTGAAATGCTTCGGACCATACTTACGGCCGGCTTGTGCGTCTCGACTGTTTTTTTGCTGGCGGCGGGCGTGAAGGCGGACGGCATCTCGGCGCGGGCGCGGAAGCTGCATTTCTCGTCGATTGTCGTGGACACGCACGATGACACAACACAGCGGTTTCTCGACGGCAAGTTCGACCTGGGCCCGCGCGACGCTCGCGGCAGCATCGACATTCCGCGCATGAAGGAAGGCGGGCTAAGCGCTATATTCTTTTCGATATGGATGCCCAGCAAAGTCACCGGGCCGGAAGCTGTGAAGCGCGCGCTCGTGCAGATTGACGCGGTCCGGGAGCAGGTCAGGAGGCATCCCAACGATCTAGCGCTGGCCACTACGGCAGAGGAAGTGCGTGCCGCGCACAAGCAGGGCAAAATCGCCGCACTCATGGGCGTTGAAGGCGGGCACATGATCGCCAGCGATCTGGGGGTGCTGCGCAGCTATGCGGCGCTTGGCGTCCGCTACATGACGCTCACGCACAGCGGCAACGACGAGTGGGCCGACTCCTCGACGGACACGCCGGCGCACAACGGCCTCACGGCCTTTGGCAAAGACGTCGTGCGCGAAATGAACCGCCTCGGCGTGATCGTGGACATTTCGCACGTGAGCGACAAGACGTTTTACGACGCCCTGGAAGTCAGCAAGGCCCCTTTGTTCGCCTCGCATTCTTCCTGCCGCGCGCTCTGCAATGCTCCGCGGAATATGACCGACGAGATGATCAAGGCGCTCGCGGCAAAAGGCGGCGTCATCCAGATCAATTACCACGTGGGATTTCTCAGCCAGGAATTTCGCAGCGCTTCCACGCCGGAGCTTGCCAAGCAGATCGACGAGGAAGCGAAGAAGCGCTGCGGGGACAACGAGGGCTGCCAATTAATCGAAAACGACAAGGTAACGCGGGAATTCGTGGCGCAGGGAAAGCTGCCGCGCGTGGACTGGACGAAAATCATCGAACACATCGACCATGCCGTCAAAATTGCCGGAGCTGACCACGTCGGCCTGGGATCGGATTTCGACGGCGCCAACATGCCTTTTGGTATGGAAGACGCCAGCAAGCTTCCGCAAATCACCGAAGCGCTGCTGCGCAAGGGCTATTCTGAAGGTGACATCAAGAAGATTCTCGGAGAGAATACCCTTCGCGTTATGACAGAAGTCGAGCGGGTCAGCCGTGAATTGAATTCCACGGCGCAAAAATAACACCGGGACCTCAGAGGAGAAGAGGGAAGAAACTATGTCCACGAAGAGAATGGTCTGGCTGTTTCTTGCGGTGGTTCTGGGAACCAGTAGGGGAGCTTCCGCACAAGCTCCGGCGCAGCCTGCAGCCAAGCCGCAAGCGAGCGGCACGGCGAAGGCGGGCACTGCGGCGAAGAGCGGCTCGACGATCGCACACTCGCCCTACGATCGCGCTCTACTCAACCCTGCTCTGCTCAAAGGCAAAGCCCCGGACACGTATCAAGTGAAATTCGTAACGACGCGAGGTGAATTCACGCTCACGGTCACGCGCGCCTGGGCACCGGTCGGGGCCGACCGCTTCTACAATCTGGTCAGGCATCACTTCTACGATAACGGTAGCTTCTTCCGCGTGGTGCCGGAGTTCGTAGTGCAATTCGGCCTCAGCGCTTATCCGCCAGTTTCCGCGGCATGGAAGGACACAAACATCAAGGACGATCCCGTCACGCAGAGCAATAAAAAAGGCTACATCACCTTCGCCACCGCGGGCCCCAACACGCGAACGACGCAGGTTTTCATCAGCCTGAAGGACAACCCGCGCCTGGACAGCATGGGCTTCGCGCCATTCGGCGTCGTGGACGGCAACGGGATGAACGTCGTGGAGATGATGTACGGCCAATATGGCGACAATGCGGGTCCGGATCAGGATCAGATCCAAAAGCAGGGGAAACCGTATCTCGACAAGGGCTGGCCAAAGCTGGACTCCATCAAGAGCGCAACTCTGGTAGCTCCGGCGGGGGCGGCGCCTGCGAAACCCGCGGCTGCGCCTGCGGCAAAGAAACCCGCCCAATGACAAACGAGCTCGTGGGCAGAGCCCGCGAGGCGGAACTCAATTCGTCAGCGCAACCGCTCGCTGCCGGCGTGTACTATCTGGCGGGCGCGGCGCTGCTGATCCATTTTGCCTTCAACGGACGCTTCGGCTACTTTCGCGACGAGTTGTACTATGCGGCGTGCGGCCAGCATCTTTCCTGGGGCTACGTGGATCACGCACCGCTTGCGCCCTGGCTCGCGCAGCTCAGCCGTTCGCTCCTCGGCGATTCGCTCTTTTCGCTGCGGTTCCTGCCAGCCCTTGCCGCGCCCGCAAAAGTCTTTCTCGCCGGCTGGATCGCGCGCGAGCTCGGCGGGCGAAGCTTCGCGCAGTTTCTTGCCGCTTTGACAACCTTAATTTCTCCCATTTATCTAACCTTCGACAATTTTTTCTCGATGAATTCCTTCGAACCTGTTTTCTGGATGGCCTGCGCCGCCATTGTTCTGCGCATCCTGAACGGCGGCGACGTCCGGCTCTGGCTGCTATTCGGCCTTGTTTCCGGCCTCGGCATCCTCAACAAGCACTCCATGCTTTTCTTTGGTTCGGGGATTGCTGTCGGCCTGCTATTCACGCCCGCTCGCCAGTGCTTCGCCTCCAAATGGATCTGGACCGGTGCTGCGATTTCTTTCTTCCTTTTTCTCCCGAATCTACTGTGGGAGGTTAGAAATGGATGGCCGACCATCGCGCTCTTGCGTTCGGTCATGGGAACCAAATACGCCGTCGTTTCCTCCTGGGACTATATCTGGCAGCAATCGTTGCTGACGCTTCCGCTTGCCGCTCCGATTTGGCTCGCGGGTTTGTGGTATCTCTTCCGCGATTCGCAAGGGAGGAAGTACGCCGTTCTCGGCTGGGCCTATCTCACGGTCCTAACCGAAATGCTTGTTCTGCACGGAAAGATTTATTACCTGGCGCCCACGTACATTATGCTTCTGGCGGCGGGAGCAACGTGGATCGAACTTCGCCTGCTGCCACGCACCGGCGTATGGCTCAAGTACGCCACTGTGGCGCCGCTACTGATTGGCGCGGTGATCGCCGCGCCTCTCGCCATGCCCATGCTTTCCGTGGACGCAACGATTGCTTACGCCCGGTTCTGGGATGTGAAGGCCGTCCGCGTGGAAAACGTCCCGCAAGGCGACCTTCCGCAACTTTTCGGCGACATGTTCGGCTGGCAGGAACAAGCCGCGGGGGTTGCGTCCGTTTATAAAGGCCTACCTGCTGCGGAGCGGCCGCGAGCTGCAGTGTTCGCCTACAACTATGGTGAAGCAGGGGCCATCGACTATTTCGGCGGACGCTATGGACTCCCGAAAGCCATCAGCGGGCACAATCAATATGGGCTCTGGGGGCCGGGGAATTACTCGGGTGAAGTTATCGTCGCCATTGGATTCACAGAATCCCGGCTCCGGCAGTTCTTTGCCGAGGTGACGCCAGCCGCGAACCTCTCGCCGCGGTATGCCATGCCCGAGGAAACCAACCTAACCATCTTCGTGTGCCGGCGGCCAAAGTCTTCATTTCAAGAGTCTTGGGCGCATTGGAAGTATCTCAACTAGACGGCCGCGCGCGCCCGGTATTGGGTGATTAGGCTTCTCCCATTAGCGAAACAGATGAGTTAGATTCATTTTATTCATAACCTTTTACGTTGACACCACGTCTAACCGTGTGTAGGCTGCAACTTCATGAAGAGTTCCTGCCAGATGGTTTGTTGTCACTGTGCGTGTAACGCTGCGTGTCGTGCGACGACCACGTCTGGCCGGGGGGAACAGCGCACCTAGTCACCGCCTGATTCCAAAGATTTAAAGCCCACGGGCCAGACCAACTGGTTACGTGGGTTTTTTGTTTTTGGGCGGCAATTCCGGCGTTGCTTACAGGGAAAATGAGCGAACAAAAGGAAACCAAGGCGCAGCGCGTCGAGCGGCTCAAGCGGGAGAAGAACGCCTGGGAGCATTTTGACGAAATTCGCGAATTCGCGCGCAAAGGCCGCGACTCGATTCCACCCGAATGGCTCGGCACGTACTTCCGTTCGTGGGGCGTCTATACGCAGGGCGACGGTGCGGGAGTCGTGGGTGGGAAAAATGGCGAAGGCCTCGCCACGCCGTACTTCATGGTGCGCATCCGAATTCCCAACGGACTCCTCAGCAGCGCGCAAGTCCGAACGCTGGCTCATCTCTCCGAAAGACACGCCCGCGGAGTCGCCGACATCACGGTTCGGCAAAACATTCAGCTGCACTGGGTCACTATTGAGTCGCTGCCGGACGTCCTCGAATCCCTCTGGAAAGCGGGACTCACCACCACGGGGGCTTGCGGCGACGTCGCGCGCAACATCACCGGCTGCCCTCTCGCCGGACTCGACGCCAGCGAAATTTGCGACGCTTCGCCACTCGCGCTGGCAATCGACCGCCAGATTGGCGGCAACGCCGAGTTCTACAATTTGCCGCGCAAATTCAAAGTGTCCATCACCGGCTGCCGCCACTGGTGCACGTACCCGGAAATCAACGATGTCGCACTCACCGCGACGACGCGCAGGCGCGGCGATCATTTCGAAACGGGCTTCGCGCTTCGCGTCGGCGGCGGGTTGTCAACCGATCCCCATATCGCTGTTCCGCTCAACGCATTCGTCCAGTGGGATCAGGTTGTGCCCGTGGTGCGCGGAGTGACGGAGATCTTCCGCGAAAGCGAAGTGCTTCGCCAGAGCCGCGAAAAAGCGCGGCTGAAATTCCTTTTCCTCCAGCATGGATGGAATGCCGAATCGTTTCTCGCGGAATTACAAGCGCGCATTGGTTTTTTACTCGATCCCGCTGAGCCGGAACAAATCCCCTCGGACATCCATCGCGACCACGTCGGCGTTCACGCGCAGAAGCAGGCTGGGCTGTCCTACGTAGGAGCTTCCGTTCTGCGCGGGCGAATTACTCCCCAGCAACTACGCGCCGCGGCGGGGCTTGCCGACCGCTATGCCGATGGCCGCTTGCGGACGACCATCATGCAGAATTTGCTCATCGCCAATGTGCGGAGTGAAAACGCGGATAAGGTCGCCACAGAGCTCACAGCCGCGGGACTTCCCGTGCAAGCTTCGGCGTTTGCGCGAGGCACGGTCGCTTGTACAGGCTCCGAATTCTGCAAGCTGGCATTGACGGAAACAAAAGGATTCGCGCGCTGGCTCACCGAAGAGCTGGAGGATCGGCTGCCCGGTTTTCAAGAGCAGATCAAGCTGCACATCACCGGATGTCCCAACAGTTGCGGACAGCACTGGATCGCGGATATCGGCATCGAAGGGAAGAAAATCAAAACCAACGGCCAAATGGTGGACGCCTATTATTTCTGCGTCGGCGGCAGCGTCGGCCAATTTGCGTCGATCGCGCGGCCGGTTGGGTATCGCTGCGCCGCCACGGACGTGCCGGCCGCCATTGAGCGGCTGCTCGACGCGTTTCAACAACTTCGCGCGCCAGGTGAGAACCTGCGGCAGTTTTTTGCGCGGCATTCGAATGAGGAAATTCGCACATTTCTGGCGGGAGGATTCGTCGCCGGAGTCGAGCGCGATCTCGCCGTAGCTCCCGCGCCGCACGGAGTCGAGGGCTGAGCGATGAGCCTTTTCCCCATTTTTGTCAAGTTGCAGGGCCGCCTGGTGGTTGTGGTCGGCGGAGGAAGCGTCGCCGAAGGCAAGATCGCCGGGCTGCTCGCCGCCGGCGCGCGTGTGCGCGTTATTTCTCCGGCTATAACACCCGCTTTCGCCGAGTGGGTGCGCGACCGCAAGATAGATTGGTTGCCGAAAGTGTTCGAACCAGGCGACCTGAAGGGCGCTTATCTCGCCATCGCCGCGACATCCGCCCCCGGCGTGAACGATGCGGTCTTTCAGGAAGCCGAGGCCCACGGCATTCTTTGCAACGCCGTGGACGACATCGAGCACTGCCATTTTTATTACGGCGCCGTCGTGCAGCGCGGAGACCTCCAGATCGCCATCTCCACGAACGGCAAGAGCCCCGCGCTGGCACAGCGCCTGCGCCAGGAGCTGGAAGGGCAGTTCGGCCCGGAATACGAAGTCTGGCTCGAATGGCTCGGCGCGGCTAGGGAAGTTATCCGCGGATCCGCCGCCGATCCGGAAGCCAACAAGAAGATTTTGCACCAGCTCGCCAGCCGCCCCGCGTTCGAACAATTCTTGCGCGAGGCGCGCCTGCCGGCACAACGCAAAGGAGCGGCCTGATGGGGAAAGTCTACCTCGTCGGCGCCGGCCCGGGCGATCCGGAATTGCTCACGGTGAAGGCCGCGCGGATTCTCGCTTGCGCAAGCGTGGTGCTCCACGATTCGCTCGTGAGCCGGGAAGTTCTCGCGAAAGTTGCGCCGACCGCGAAGATTATTGACGTCGGCAAGCGCTGCGGCCGCAAACTTCTCACGCAGGAGGAAATCAATTCGCTCCTGGTTTCTTATGCCGCTTCCAGTGAAGTTGTCGTGCGCCTGAAGGGTGGCGACCCGCTGATCTTCGGGCGCGCCGGCGAAGAACTCGAAGCCCTGCGCCACGCTCGTGTCGAATACGAAATCGTTCCGGGGATTACTGCGGCGATTGGCGCGGCCGCGGCCGCGGGAATTTCGCTTACGGACCGGCGCGTCGCGTCTCAAATCCTCTTCAGCACGTATTCGCGGCGTCCCGAAGGCAATGCGCTAGATTGGGGCGCCGTTACACCGGCGACGACGCTTGTCCTGTACATGCCCGGCCCCGATTACGGCGAAGTTTCCGAGCGTTTGCGAGATGCAGGCCTCCCGCCGGAGTTGCCCTGCGTGATCGTGTCCAACGCGACTTCGTCGCAGCAGCAAATTGACTGGACCAGCGTTGCGAAACTTGCCCGCGAGGAAAAGTTACCCGCCCCGGCTTTGCTGATCGTCGGCCGCGTTGCCACCCAGCAAATCCGGGAAATCGGCGCCGCTTTTTGGGGCGAGGATTCGACGTTTGCGGCGCCAACTGAAAACTATTCCAGTGGAGTCGGCAAACCGCCGTCTTGAACTGGTGGTGGCGTGCTTTCGCAGCCTTGTAAGTCACGAAGGAGAAACAAAAGGCTTCGGCTAAGTTAGCCAGCACAAAAAAGCACAGAGGATACGGGACACCTCCTGCCCGTCCGCTGCGCCTTCCTCTTTAGATTCTTTTTGCGGCGCGCGCGTCGCTAAATCTCTCTCTTCTTACAGCCCCAGCACCGTAACTAATTCCTTCACTGCCGCCGCCGACTTCTGCAGCGCCGCATTTTCTTCCGCGGTCAGTTTGATCTGAATGATCTCCTCCACGCCTTTCGCGCCGAGCTTCACAGGAACGCCAACGAAAAGTCCCTTAATTCCGTACTCGCCGTCGAGATACACCGCGCAGGGCAGAATCTTTTTCTTATCCTTCAAAATTGCTTCGACCATCTCCACGGCGGCTGCCGAAGGCGCGTAGTACGCCGAGCCCGTCTTCAGGAGATTCACGATCTCCGCTCCACCTTTACGGGTGCGTTCCACGATGGCATCAATGCGCTCCTTCGGCAGCAAGTCCGGCAGCGGAATTCCCGCCACCGTCGAATAGCGCGGCAGCGGCACCATATCGTCGCCATGCCCGCCCAGCACGAATGAGTGCACGTTTTCGACGCTCACCTTGCACTCCGCCGCCACGAACGTGCTCATGCGCGCCGAATCCAGCACGCCAGCCATGCCGATCACACGATGCCGAGGGAATCCGCTCACCTTGAACGCCGCTTGCGCCATCGCGTCAAGCGGATTCGTCACCAGGATAATGATGCAGTTGGGGGAATGTTTCACGATCTGCTCGACGACCGCTTTCACCACGTCGTAGTTGGCCTTCAACAAATCGTCGCGGCTCATTCCCGGCTTGCGCGGGAATCCCGCGGTGATCACCACGATGTCGCTGCCTGCCGTCGCGGTGTAGTCACCCGCCGCGGTCGAAATCCCGACTGCCCTTGAATCTGTCCCGGTAATCGGCCCGGACTCCAACATGTCCAGCGCTTTTCCCGCGGGCGGCCCATCTAAAATGTCGGTCAGTACCACATCCGCGAGTTCCCGATCCAAAATCCGCTGGGCCGTGGTCGAGCCTACAAACCCGCCTCCCACAACCGTCACTTTCCTCCGCATGCGATTTCTCTCCTCATCCGTTCTAGCCCATCGCAGACCAGTTGTAATCGTTACCGCGCAGCGACCTTCGTAGACTCCATGTTCTCGATGATCGCCGAACCAAACGCTGACGTTCCCACCTTCGTCGCGCCCGGCATCAAGCGCTCGAGGTCATACGTCACGCGTTTCTGCTGAATTGTTTTCGCGATGCCGTCTTCAATCAGCTGCGCGGCTTCCTTCCATCCCAGAAACTCGAACATCATCGCGCCGGACAGCATCACCGAACTTGGATTGATCACATCCTTGTCGGCATATTTCGGGGCCGTGCCGTGCGTGGCTTCAAAGATTCCGTATCCGTCGCCGATGTTCGATCCCGGCGCCATGCCCAACCCGCCGACTTGCGCCGCGCAAGCATCGGACAGATAGTCGCCGTTGAGATTCGACGTCGCAAGCACGCTGTATTCGTCGGCCCGCAGCAGCACCTGCTGGAACACCGAATCCGCAATGCGGTCATTGATCATCAATTGTTTCTTCCACTGGCCCTTGCCATGTGTCGCGTAAATCGCATCGAGCGTCTGCTTCACCTCGGCGTAAATGCTTTTCTTGAAGGCGTCCGTGGCCTGCTCCAGGCCTGGTTCGACCAAATCCGCGTTTTGCTCCACGGAAAGATTCGGATTTTTGTCCCGATTGTCGAGGATCCAGCTCTCACGTTCGGTTACGGTCTGTGCGCGAAATTCCTCGCGCGCCAGCTCGTAGCCCCAGTCGCGGAAAGCGCCTTCGGTAAATTTTTGAATGTTCCCTTTGTGGACCAGCGTCACGCTCTTCCGGCCATGCGTCAGTGCGTACTTGATGGCGCGCCGCACCAGCCGCTTCGTTCCGAAGGGCGATATCGGCTTGATGCCCACGCCGGAATCCCAGCGGATCTGCTTCTTGCCGTCTTTCAACATTTCGTGGTTCAGAAATTCCAGCAGTTTCTTCGCTTCCGGCGTGCCGGACTTCCATTCGATCCCGATGTATACGTCCTCAGTGTTTTCCCGGAAGATCACCAAATCCATATTCTGCGGATTTTTAACCGGCGAAGGCACGCCCGCGTAATACTTCACCGGCCGCTCGCAGGAATACAAATCCAGAATTTGCCGCAGTGCTACATTTAAAGAGCGAATCCCGCCGCCCACCGGCGTCGTCAGCGGCCCTTTGATGGCGATGCGAAAATCGCGAATCGCTTCCACCGTTTCATCCGGCAGCCATTCCTTGAAAGCGTTAAATGCTTTTTCGCCCGCAAACACCTCGAACCAGGCGACGCGACGCTTGCCACCATAGGCGTGCTCGACCGCCGCATCAAATACACGGCGCGACGCGTTCCAGATGTCCCGACCGGTCCCGTCGCCCTCGATGAATGGAATGACCGGCGTGTCCGGCACCTGCAATTCACCTCCGCTGTAGCCGATAACCCTGCCGCCTTCGGGAACAGTCTGGCCGTTGTACGAGCTCTTCATGAATCAGGATCCTCCGCGTAATCGGATGGGTACTGCCGCGCTTTGCTTGCTCTGGAGAATTCACCGGCTGCAAGCGGACTTGAAAACATACCACATCGCGCGCGCAGGTAGAAATTTGGAAAAACTAATAGGGGGCACAAAGCGCGCGCCCCCGAGAGTAGAGCCGCCCGTCAGGCAGAGGCTAAAACAGGTTCCAGAGGAACTGATTGTAGACTTCGTGGTGATACTGCACTTCCGTGGCTTTCACGACTGTTCCCAGCAGACGCGGGCAACGGTCCGCGGAGGCTTGCTTCAAATCCGCGTAGCGGCTCTTCACGTCCGCGCCCAGCAGCTTCGTCGTCCATTCGGAGTTACGGAAGTTTTCCATTGCCTTATAGATGTTGTCCGGCAGGAAGCGTTCCGCCGAACGAAGGTTCTTGATCTTCGCGGTGTCGCCTTCGATGCCCGTTTTGAAGATGGAATACATGACCAAGTAGGGATTCGCGTCCGGCGCAACCGCGCGAACTTCCGTGCGCATGCTCTTATCGTTGCCGATGGGGATGCGGATCATCGCGCCGCGGTTGACGGGCGAAGCGTTGAGCTGATTCGGCGCTTCAAAGTGCGGGTCGAGCCGCCGGTACGCATTGACGCTCGAGTTCAGCAGGAGACAAATGTCATTTCCGTGCGTCAGGATGCGGTCCACAAACGCCCAGCCCATCTTGCTCAGTTTTTCCTCTCCCTTGGGATCCCAGAACAGGTTCTTCCCGCCTTTACTGATGGACACGTTGGTGTGCATGCCGCTGCCGTTCACGCCGACAACCGGCTTCGGCAGAAAACACGCCGTGAGCCCCATGCGGGTCGCCACCTGGCGGCAAATCAGTTTGTAGAGCTGGATCTGGTCCGCCGCGGCCACCACTTCGCCGTAGCCGTAGTTGATTTCGAACTGTGACGGCGCCACCTCGGGATGGTCCTTCTCGTTTTGAAAGCCCATGGAGCGCTGCACTTCGGCGGTGGTGTCAATGAACGTGCGCAGCGGGTCGCCGGGCAGCGAGTGGTAGTAGCCGCCCGTATTGACGTATTCGAACTTGCCTGTCTCGTGATAGGTGCGTTCCGCATTCTCGCCTTTGAACAGAAAACCTTCGATCTCGTTCGCGGCGTTCAGTGTGTAGTCTTCTTTTTTGTGCAGCCCCTCGGCAAAACCCTTCAGCGCGCCGCGGATGTCCGCAGTGTAGGGCGAGCCGTCCTTGTCGATGACTTCGCCAAACACCAGCACCTTGCCCGGGCCGAAGACGTCGGCAGGGCCCCAGTAGAACGCGGACCAATCCATCGCCAGGCGCAGGTCGCTTTCGCGCTGAGCGGTAAAACCGCGGATCGACGAGCCGTCAAACGTAAGATTGTCCCAGCTCTTGATGAGGAACTTTTTGTCGTAGTCCAGCATGTGCAAGCGGCCTTCGAGGTCGCTGAAGAGAACGGTGACGGCCTTGATGCGCTTCTCATCCGTCAAATACTTGATGCGCTCTTCCTGGACCTTATGAGCGGCGACACGATTCTTGCGCTGCTCTTTGGCTTTTAGGTTCAACTGCTCGAGCTCATCATAGGAAAGAGCAAGGAAATTACGCAGTTCGTTCGACATGAATCTCCTCGATTAGCGATGAATGGAAATCAGGCGGCGACTTTTGGGGTGAACAGTGGCTATCCATCGGGCTGTAGGTTATCGCGCCGCTCTTGCGACCGTCAAATCGAAAAATCACTCGATCCAATTCAAAAAACGAATCGCGCACAGGACAATTTGTCCGGCTTCTCAAGCCGTGGAGCTCGTGCGGAACTCTTGCGTGGCAAAACTCTTCAGGTAATACTATGCTCTGCTGGCAATCCAATAGGGCCCGATCGCTGATTTGGCTCTGCTTGCCGATTACTCATTCTCATATTAATGGGGAACTGGGTTTGCTACGGAACGACATTAGCTACGCCGTCCGCATGATGCGCCGGACACCCTTGTTCACGGCGGCCGTCATTCTGACGGTTATGCTTGCCATCGCCGCCAATACTACGATTTTCAGCGTTGTGAACGCGGTGATGCTGCGGCCGTTGCCGTTCAAAGAGCCCAATCGCATCATGCAGGTTGCGGAAAAGAACGATAAGCTGAAGCTGCCCAGCTTTGGCGCGTCAGTCTTGAACTTCCTCTCATGGCGGGAGCAAACACAAGCGTTTGGAGAGCTGGCCGCGGTTGCCTTCAGCAACTACACCCTGAGCGGGACGGGCGAACCCGAACAGCTCACCGGCAATCGCATCAGCCCGGCCCTGACACGCGTCCTTGGGATTTCTCCGGTAGCAGGCCGGGCGTTCACCGACGACGAGGAGAAGCCCGGCGCCTCCCCCGTCGCCATGATCGGGGAAGGTTTATGGAAACGACGCTTTGGCGCTGACCGGGCGCTCATCGGCCGCACCGTCACTCTCAACGGCGCACCCACGACAGTCGTCGGCGTCGCCCCTGCCGCGCTGAACCTGATCTCGGGAGGTGACGTTTACACTCCCCTGACGATTGATCCGGCAAAGGAAATCCGGCTCAACCATGTGATCTTCGTGGTCGGGCGCCTCAAGGCCGGTGTTTCGATGGTGCAAGCTCAGGCTGAAATGGACGCCATCTCTGTGCGCCTGGGCCAACAATACCCTGAAATCCGTGACTGGGGCATTCGCCTTATCACCATATTTGACACCTTCGTCAGCCCGCAGCTCAAGACTGGACTCCTCGTGCTGATGTGGGCCGTTGCCTTCGTTCTGTTGATTGCCTGCGCAAACATCGCCAATCTGTTGCTGGCGCGGGCGGCCACGCGGCAAAACGAAATGGCGGTGCGGACGGCCATCGGCGCGAGCCGCAGCCAGCTCATACGTCAACTGCTGGTCGAGAGCGTACTACTTTCGCTTGCCGGGGGCGTAGCCGGCCTTCTCGGAGCGGTCTGGGCGGTACACACGATCAACCACGCGTTGCCACCCAACGCGCTGCCCATCCCCGTGGTCGAAATGGATGCCCCGGTCTTTTGGTTCGCGCTCGGATCGACTATCGTTACTGGGTTGCTTTTTGGAATCGCTCCGGCATGGCGTACGGCAAGAGTTGATCTCAACGTTGTCCTCAAGCACGGAGGGCGCGGCTCGGCCGCTCGAATGTCTGCCCGGCTCCGCAATGGCCTCGCGGCCGTCGAGCTCGCGTTGGCGACGGTCCTGCTGATCGCAGCGGGGCTATTCATTCAGAGTCTCGTGAATCTCGAGCGAGTGCAACTCGGCTTTGACCCCCGCGGGTTGCTCAGCTTCCAGCTGGCCCCGCCAACAGCAGAGTATCCGCTTAACAGCAAGGCGCCACAGCTCTATCGCGGTCTGCTTGATTCCTTGCAATCGATACCCGGTGTGCGCGGCGCCTCAGTATCAACAGGCATTCCCTTCGGCGCCGGCAATTACACTACCCACCCGATGATCGCGACCGAGCAGTCCGTGCTACCTCCCGATACCGCTGTGCCGATTGATTGGCGTATTGTCAGTCCCGGCTACTTCAAGACAATGAATATACCGCTGCTCCACGGCCGCGATTTCACGGACGCGGACGGCCCTGCGGCGCTGCCTGTCATGATCATTAGCCAGGCCACGGCCAGGAAATTCTGGGGCGACGCGGACCCCATCGGCCACACGCTGCGTCGCTCCGCCGATCGGCGCACTGCGTTCACGGTGGTCGGCGTCGTCGGTGACGTGCGCAGCACGGCGCTGACCCAGGAATCGCCGGCGCTGTACTATCCGATGGCCGCGCGCGTGTGGCCGCTCATGGATGTCGTCGTGCGGGCCGACGGCTTGCCGGAAGCTCTGCTGCCTGCCATCCGCGAGAAGGTGCGCGAGCTAGACGCGGAACTCGCACTCGCCAACGTTCGGACCATGGAACAGTGGCTGTCGAACAGCGCAGCGCAGCCGCGACTCAATACAGTGTTGCTCAGTGTTTTTGCCTCCGTCGCTTTACTGATCGCCTCGATCGGCATATACGGCGTGCTCGCGTATTCCGTGAGTCAACGCACGGGCGAGATTGGAGTGCGCATGGCACTCGGCGCTTCGCCTCGCGGCATGTTGCGCCTCATTGTCAGCGAAGGAATGAAGGTGGCGCTGATCGGAATCGGAACCGGGCTGACGGGAGGTTTGGCGCTTGGCCGGGCCATGTCAAGCCTCGTCTTCGGCGTGCCGGTGCGAGACCCGGCTACATTCACGGGAGTCGCAGTGGTGCTTGCAAGCGTCTCGCTTGCAGCCTGTGTGATTCCTGCGATTCGCGCGTCGCGAGTCGACCCGATTGTGGCGCTGCGCTACGAATGAGTGTCCGCGTTCAGTCGTAATATTCCTGTCCTAGGTGCGTGATCAAATCTTCGCCCATCATCCAGCGCAGCGTGTTTTTCAGCTTCATGGACTGGATGAAGAGATCATGCTCGGGATAGAGCCCTGGAGCGGTCATTGGCGATTTGAAATAAAAGCTGAGCCATTCCTGAATGCCGCGCATGCCGGCGCGCTGGGCCAAATCCAGGAAAAGAACGAGATCGAGCACGATGGGCGCGGCGAGAATCGAATCGCGGCAAAGGAAGTCCACCTTCACCTGCATGGGGTAGCCAAGCCAGCCGAAAATGTCGATATTGTCCCAGCCCTCTTTGTTGTCGCCCCTCGGCGGGTAATAGTTGATGCGCACCTTGTGGTGCATTTTGCCGTAAAGCTGCGGATAAAGCTCCGGCTGGAGAATGTATTCAAGGGCGCCGAGCTTCGATTCCTCCTTGGTCTTGAACGAGCCGGGATCTTCGAGGACTTCGCCGTCACGATTGCCCAGAATATTGGTGGAAAACCAGCCATGGAGGCCCAGCATGCGGGCTTTGAAAGCCGGCGCCAGGACGGTCTTGAGGAGCGTCTGGCCGGTCTTGAAATCTTTTCCGGCGATTGCGACATTGTGATCCAGCGCAAGCTGCTGAATTGCTGGGATATCCACCGTGAGGTTGGGAGCGCCGTTGGCAAAGGGCACGCCGCTGGTGATGCAAGCCCAGGCATAGAGCATCGAAGGCGCGATGGCCGGATGATTCGACTTCATTCCCTCGACAAATTTTTCCGGCGTCGAGTGAACATCTTCCGGCTTCAGGAAAATTTCCGTGGAGCCGCACCAGCACGTCACCATGCGCGAAACACGCGTTTTCTTGCGAAAATTCTCGATGTCTTCCTTGATCTGCAGCGCGAGCTCGTATTTATTCTTGCCCTTCTTGATGTTGGGGCCATTCAGCTTCTTGACGTATTCGGGGTCGAAGGCGGCCTTCATGGGCTTGATGCCGGACAGAAAAGCTTTCACTTTTTCGAGATCTTGGGGATTCAGTACGCCGGCGTTGGCGGCCGATTGATAGGCGTTGTCGCGGAAAATATCCCAGCCGCCGAAAACGATATTTTCGAGCTTCGCAAGCGGCACGAACTTTCTGATCAGCGGCGAACGGCCTTCGGTGCGCTTGCCGAGGCGGACGGTGCCGAGTTGGGTGAGCGAGCCGACAGGTTGCGCCTTGCCTCTCCGCACGAGCTCGACTCCTGCCATGAAAGTCGTGCTGACGGCGCCCATGCCAGGTGTGAGAATTCCGAGTTTCCCCTTGGGCGGCGCAATCTTGGCGGGCTTATCCATCTCTCTCCTTAAACTGAGCGATCACCGGGTGACCGACGGCAATACAATTAACCGGGAGTAACGCTTGCAGTAGCCGCTTCGCATCCCCAAACAAACCAGTAATGATGCGCGAACCGCCGAGGATTTGCAAATACAGGGCAGGGAACTCTAGGTCCCCCGTGGCGATCTCTCTGCCCTTATTTTCTCCCTGCGAACCGCACTCTCGCGGTGAACGCTCTCCCTTGTCCACCGGAAAAGGCTCCAAAATTTGGCGCGTTGATATTGTTCACCACGGTGTTGGGGTTTTGCCGGGCAAAGGTGTTCACCGACTCGATCCGTGCCGCCCACAAATATCCCCAGAATCCAAATTTCTTCTCCAGCGCCAGATTCAAGCTTGCGTATCCCGGAAAACGCTGAGAGTTTGGTGGGCCAACCAATTGCTGCTGCAGATTTACGACGCTGAAGGGATACCCGGTTCTATACTCGAAAAAATAGCTCAACTGGATGCCCCATACGTGCGTCGGCGTCCAACCCCACGTCAGCAGCCGGTTGGGCGCGTCCCAAGCCACCGGCCCAGTCTGCTGCGCGACGTAAAAGATGGAACCCAGCACAGGGTTCAGCACTTCGTCCGAGCGCGCACGCGATCGCGTATAAGCGCCGTAAACTTCCGTCGTCTCGGAGAAGACATGCCGAATCGAGAGTGTCGCCGAGCGATAGCGATCTTTTCGGTGATCCTGTAGCAGGAAAATTCCTCCGGGTTGCGAGGGTTGCTGGTCGATGTAGGCAAACCCGTGGTAGCCATTCCGGGCGAGCAGCTCCAGGCCAACGAGCGTCTTCTGCCCCAATTTCTCCTGCCACCCTGCGCTTGAAATCGTAAAGCGCGGTTGCTGCAAGCCGCCGGGAGGAAAGACAAACTGGCTAACTACGGGCCCGAGATCGATCAGCTTGCCTGTACTGTCATAAAACGTGTCGAACTGCCGCTGGTCAAAGGCCTGCCCGATGAGCGACAAGTTCAGCGGCGCATTGTAGATTCCCCAGCCGAGCGATAGCTTCGCGCGGTCATCTCCAAACGGCAGGAAATTGCCCGAGAGACGCGGCTCGGCCATTGCCCCCTGCGTATACCGATCCCAATCCGCCCGGAAGCTCGCCTGCACGACGAGCCGTTTAGAAATCGACCACGTATCCTGCGCATATCCCCCGATTTGGGTGTTCGAGAGTCTCAGGCTCGCGGGTCCCGCAAAAGTGGACTGCCGTACCAGCGTCCCGTCGGCTCGCAACGCCTGGATCTCCCCGCGCTGCGCCGATTGCGAATAGATCAACCCTGCCGCGTTGATCCCTGAAGAGAGCTGATGCGTGCCGTGCCAGTGGCGCGATGCCGCGGTTACGCTCGCCATCGCCTGCGAGCGCCGCCCCCGCTGATGCAAATGCTCGAAGAAGTTGCCGCTCGTCCCGTTGACCAACAGGATGAACGGCGCTGTACCTTGAGGGGTAAAGTCCAGGACTCCGCCGTCCTCCGCCACGCCGAGTTCGAAGAGCGTGTCGTGCAGCCACACTTGCTCTTTGAGCGAAACAAAAGTTCGCGACTGCTCCGCGGTCAGCGTCGTTGATTGCGGATCGAGCGCGTCCAAGCCGAGGTTCGTGTCGTGCGCCCGGTTATACAGATAGCTCGCGTGCAGAATGTGTTTTGGCGTTACGTTATATTGCAGCCGCAGGAGGTTGTCTCCTGCCCACTCTTCCGAAGTGTTGGCGCCCGCGGGTTGCTGTTTGACGACGCTGAAAGTGTGCAGCAGGCTGACCGAATCGGAAAACCAAAGCCTCCCACGCTGTAGCGGGCCGGAAAAAGTAAATCGCGGGTACCAGTTTCCCAGGTGAGCGCCTTCCTGAATGTTGATGCCGGGGAACGGGTTGGTTGTCCCGAACCGCCATCGGTCATCTCCGTCGGGAGTTTCCAGACTCAGAACGCTGGCCCCGGCGTGCGCGTAACCCGCTCCAAAGCGCCCCGCCTGCACTTCCGCTGCTCGCGTCGCATCCACATTGAAGCGCGAAGTGAGCGCCCCGGTCACCGGGTCCCCAATCTCAAATCCATCGAGCAGGTACTGGCTCTCTCCCGAACGCGCTCCGGCAACGTGGAGGTTATTCTGATTGTCCTGCAAGATCTCCGGCAGGGCGATCAGGCTTTGCCGGAGAACATGCGTGTTCGGCACGGGGATGTCGCGAATATCCCGCGCAGTGAGCGTCGATCGTTGTGCTGTGTCCTGGGGGTCGATTTGATCCGGCCGGACGGTGACTTGCACCTGTTCATGAAGCTCTTGCTCGTGGTTCAGGGTCAAACTGAGTTCATTGGGCCCGGCGCGGAGAGTGATCGCGTAGTCTGTAAGTAAGAAAAAACCTTCCTTGCGAACTTCTACTTTATAGTCTCCGGAAGGAAGAGTCCGGAAGGTGAATCGCCCTGCATCGTTCGTCTCCGCCCGGTACTCCGGCCCATTGTTTTGTCCAAGCCTGATTTTAGCGGCCCCGACCGGGACGCCATTTTCGTCGAGCACGAGTCCGGTACAATCGGCCGAATCCGCGGCTTGAACTTGCACGGCTGCAAGAATGCAGAGCGAAGCGAATACTGCAGCGCATAGACGAGCAGAAACCATTCCACAGTGCTCCCGCTGGCTCGCCCTCCATTAAACTACAAATCATTTGCTCTGGTTTTGCTTTCTTGATCCGGCTCGGTATCGGCTCACCGCCGGGTGTTAGTTGAACCGCGTGATTTTCCACAATGCAATTCCGGTCGCGGCCAGGAAAACCAGCATCGCCAGGGAAAGGACCGCAACCGCATTCCAATTCAGCGCGATTTGAGGAACGCGCGCCAACGAAGCGAACACCACGAAGATGCATGTAGCTGTGAACACCAGCAGCCAATCGATCCAAGTCCGGGAATGTTTTCCTTCGACGCCTTGCCTGCCTTCCAGACCCGCCTCCACATAGCTGGACTCGATGCCGTAGCGCCGCCCTTCGCGTTCGGCGGCTTCGTGCCAGCGCTCATGCTCTTTTGCGGTTGCTGAAGAGAGTGCAATCGCCACCGCGCCCGCCGCCATCAAGGCGGATCCGCCGATCACATAGGTGTAGAGCGAAGAACTTTTACCCTGCAATTCGCTGAATACGAGAATGCCCCACGCCAAACCCCAAAGTTGATTTGTGTTCGAGAGGGGAACTCCTCGGCTGATTCCCACGTACTTTGCGGCGTATTGCTGAAACAAATCTCCGATCACCCAAATGAAGCCGCCCAGCATCAACCAGAATAGTACATCCTTCGCGCCCACAAGCTCGTGCCACAAAACGGCTGGCCCGCCCGTGTAGCTCACGGCGAGCGTCGTCATCATGCCCAGCTCTCCAATGGTGAAGAAAGCAATGAAAGAGAGCGGATTCATTCCAGTCAAATAAGCCTTCCGGTAGGGGATGTACATCGTCCCCCAGAGAATCCCGGCTCCCAGCGCCGCGCAAATGCCTCGAGTAGCGTGCACTGCCGGACCTTGATGGGAAGAAGCGATAGCAAGCAGCGTCGCGCCCGCGAACATGACCACCGCGCCTCCCATCACGCCCAGCCAGCGCACCCAGCCGGCTTGGCGCAATTCGTTGAAGAGAAGAAAGCCCCAGAAAATGCCGAGCAGACTGTTCGTGTTCCACAGAGGAAACGCGATGCTGAGTCCGATGTCGCGAATCGCAAAAATGGTCATCGTATTGGCGACTGCCCAAAGGCATCCCGCAAGTACCGCCCAAACGATCAAATGGGGCGCTTGCCGTACGTCGGCGCCGATGTGCGATGTGCCCCGAATGAGGGCGGGCACACTCCACCGCGCCAGGAACACTCCTACGACCATGATCAGCGAGATCACGAGCGGAGAGACGCCTACCGTCACGAGCTTCGTCGGCGCTTCAGCAGCGCCCAGCCAGGCGCCCGCGGCAAAGCCGCAAAGTATCCCCACGCCTTGCAGACTTCGCAGGCGGGATGCCTCTACCGTCGTCAGGACGGTTTCAGGACCCATTTTCCGCTTCCCCTCGTATTAGCGAATCCATCGGAGAGCGATCAGGCCAGCCAACAACACGAGCAAGGGCACCCAAAAGTGGAGATCCTTCAGGATGGGAGTCCACCAGTTTTGTGAGTCGGTCTTTAAATTGCGATCAGGCAATGAGGTCTCTCCGAAATGCGGCGTCCCGTTCGCAAGAAATTGGCATGCAATTGAGCTTGGCTAATACTCTGCTTTGGCCAAGCTGTCAATCAAAAGCTTGACAGTACTGGCAGCATAGTGGGAATTTCCAATCCGCCGGAATTCTTGCATTCGAAGAAACCAAAGCCATGAAAAAACTCGGAATGGGAGTAATTGGGGTCGGCCGGCTGGGCCAGCACCATGCCGAACATCTGCGTCGTGCAATTCCGGCAGCCCGGCTCATCGCTGTAGCTGACGCGGACGGCGCGCGAGCGAAGCAAGTGGCAGCCGAGCTCGAGATCGAGCACCATTACGCGAATTGGGAGGCGCTTCTCGAACGAAAGGATATCGACGCTGTAGTCGTCGCGGCGCCCTCCCGTTTCCACGCGCCGGTTACGCGAGCGGCAGCTGCCGCCGGAAAGCACATTTTTTGTGAGAAGCCTCCAGCGCTCTCGATGGAAGAAGCGGGGAGTGCCGCAAGCGCTGTTGCCAGGGCAGGCGTCCAATTCCAAATCGGCTTCATGCGGCGATACGATCCGCCTTACTCCAAAGCCAAAAATGTGATTGCAGCAGGCGATATCGGTGATCCCGTTCTCATCAAATGCATTGGCCGGGATCGCCAGCCTCCGCCCCGCACCTTTTTCCAGGACGGCATCAACGGGACGCTCTTCCTCGACGCGATGATTCACGAATTCGACCTTGCAAGATGGCTGATGTCGGACGAAGTAGTCGAAGTTCAGTCCTTCGGCAGCGTGCTGTCGTGCCCGGAGTTGGCTGAATTCCGCGACGTCGATTCGGCTGTGGTGAACTTGCGATTCAGGCGAGGCGGAATCGGCAACGCCGAATGTCATCGAAAGTCGAACTATGGATACGATATTCGAACGGAAATCATTGCTTCGAAAGGCGCCATTCAGATCGGCTATTTACAGCAAACCGCACAATTGGTTCTGACGCAGACCGGCGCGTCTCACGACATTGTGGATCATTGGACCGTGCGCTTTGCGGATGCCTATCGCAACGAAGTGCAAGACTTTGTGGACTGCGTTCTTGCCGGAAAACCCACGCGTGTCACGGCGCAAGACGCTCTGCATGCCCTCGCAATCTCCATCGCCGCGGAGCGCTCGTATCACGAATCTCGCCCGATCGCATTGGACGCCAAATAGAGTGCGCGGTTCTTCGCGGGATTATCAAGCCTTCTTTGAGGTACGGCGCAGCTCCATCACCAAATACGCGACGATGCCGGCGTTGGCCAGCAACAGGATCGCTTTCGCGAGACTTGCGTGCTTAATGAGTTCATAAATCTCGAGCGGAATAAACAACGACGTCGAAACAATCGTAAAATATTCAGCCCAGCGTTTGCGGAGAGCTAGTCCAATCCCCTCAGTGAGAAAAAGAGCGGAGTAGAAAAAAGTGCCCACGCTGAGCTCCTTCAGCTTGCGAGCGTCAAGAAGCGGTAATTTCTCCAAAACTCGTTGGATATAATGATTGTGGGGATCGACACGCAGCAGTTCTATCCATCGCTCCGTCTCCGCCGCCACGTCCTTGTGCAACAGCCTAAGCGCACCGATGCCCACCGCGACCAAGGCCAGGCCCTTGAAAATCTTAAAGACCGCTATCAGCAATAGTCCCCGAGAGTGTGATTTACCGCTCCGCATTGTCTTGCTCCGGCCTAGGAGTGTACCTTAGTAATTCCGGGGAGGCTTTGCGGTACGAATAGTTTTAGGAATCGTTGTGGGGCGACACAGCGCGCACCTGAGGACACAACCAGAACTGGCCGTGCTTCTCTGCAGTTAGCTTCGGCTCAGGCGGATCGAGCCGTCGCCGGTATGAATCGTAAGCGGCTGCCCTCCGCCGTTCATCTTCCCGTGAAGCTGTGAAGTACTGAACGTGCCTTCCACCGTCACAGGGATTCCCAGGCTGATGCGGCCGTCGTTCGTACTGACGTCAATGTTGGCCTGAAGTTCGCCGGGCAGGACGAGGTCCACGCTGCCGTCGCCCGTGTGAATACTCCAGCCAGAGACCAGCTTGGAGCCTGGGAGAACGCGGGCGTCTATACTGCCATCACCCGTCTTGATGTTCAGGGCATCGAAGCGGCCGTCAATTTTGATGTGCCCATCTCCCGAAGTGGCGTCGAGCTTGCCATCGACGTTGCGCGCGTCAATGTGGCCGTCGCCGGTGCGCAGGCGAACCTCGCCTTTTGCACCTTCGAGGGTGATACTGCCATCGCCGGTGTCAATGTCCACGTCGCCGTTGACGGCTTCGCATCTCACAGAACCGTCCCCCGTGTGGATCTTGACTTTTCCATTTATGGGTTGGGTTTGCACCGAGCCGTCGCCAGTATCCACCTGCAGGTCAGCGTCTTTGGGTATGCGCACTTCGATCCTGACATTGCGGTGATTTCCTCCCCAGGAAAAACCCCAATGCCCACTCACGCGGGCGCTGAGTTCGACATGGTCGCCATCCTGCCGGGATTCGATGTGCAAGTCCTTGTCGAGCTTATACCCGTCGTAGTCCACCACGAATTCGACCTGCTTGCTATCACCAGTGGTGATGCGGACGCTGCCGTCATTGGTGTCCGCGCGGACATTGGCGCGGCCAGATATGGCGTAAGACTTGGTCCATTCCTCGGCCCGCGCGCTAGGGACGATGACGCTCACGGCCAGCAGGGCCGCGAGGAAAATTCCTAGCCGGGTGGCGGTTGTCCGCAAGTGCTGCAGATTCATGTTGATAGGCCTCCGTTCCGCTACAGTCGGAATCTGGATCGAATCGCCTTCTAGTCAAATATACGTCAACGGCCGGGGAAAAGTTCAACGCTGATTCTCGTGGGCAGTGGGTCAGTTTCCAGCTAGCCCGTCATCCGTCCGCAAATTTGCAGCAAGCGCCAATCCAGGCAGCACGAAGAGTATTCCGGACTATAATCTGCCAATGTCATCGCCAGGAGATGGTTCCTCACACCCCGTACAGTCGTTGGACATTCGCCTCTTTGTTGACAGAATCCCTGCGTTTACGTGGTCAGCTCATGCGGATGGCTCCGTAGAGTTCGTGAACCAACGATGGCGCGAATACGCCGGTCTTTCTCC
>Ga0307477_10001016_pt1 | contig 25681 bp, 26 predicted proteins | sample atmos_gasesECM2C_FD_203316 | JGI IMG/M metagenome (GOLD analysis project Ga0307477, IMG submission 203316) | Hardwood forest soil microbial communities from Morgan-Monroe State Forest, Indiana, United States - atmos_gasesECM2C_515 | ecosystem: Environmental > Terrestrial > Soil > Temperate...
CGAGACACGCCGTCGGGCCGGCGCGAGCCACCTCACAAAACCGCAGTGCACCGAACTCCTCTGCTCGCCGAGCCGGCCCGCGGCTCGGATCTCGGCGAGACCTGCGCTCACCGGGACGTGACGTCTCGCCTCCGATACGGTCTCTCGCGCGACCAGCGTCACACCCGCACCGAGCAGCGACCGGTGCACGTAGCGCGCGATGACGTCTGCTTCCAGGTTGACGCGCGATCCGACCGTCCAGGATCCGGCAGTCGTGATCTCGATCGTGTGCGGGATCAGCGAGACCGAGAACGCTTCTGCGCTCACGCCGGTGACGGTGAGGCTGATGCCGTCGACCGCGATGGAGCCGCGCTCTGCGACGAGCCACAGCAGCTTCTCCGGCGCGGCGATCGTGACCCGCCGCGCGTTGGCGTCGTCGTCGACCGACTGCACGTCACCGACCTCGTCGACGTGACCGGTCACGAGGTGACCGCCGACCACGTCGGAGAGCCGCATCGAGGCCTCAAGGTTCACGGGATCGCCGGGCGACAGCGCGCCGATCGTGGTGCGCCGCGCGGTCTCGGGCACGACGTCGGCGACGAAGCCGTCCGGGTCGAGCTGCACCACGGTCAGGCAGCAGCCGCTGACGGCGACGCTGTCACCGGTTCGCGCCTCGCTCACCACGCCGGCGGCCCGAACAGACAGCCTGCCTCCCGCGTTGGCGCGCACGCGTCCAAGCTCTTGCACGATGCCGCTGAACATCTAGTGCACACAGTAGCCGCTGACGACGATGTCGGGTCCCGATCGGGTCACGTCGACGTCCTCGAGCAGCCTCGACGCGGCGAGGCTTGCAACGCCGGATCCACCGACGGCACGACGAGCGCCCACGCCGCCGATGATGCGCGGCGCAAGGATCGCCACCAGCCTGTCCACCAGCCCCTGGTCGAAGGCGCTGCCGAGCACGCCGGCCCCACCTTCGACGAGCACGCTGATCACCCCGAGCGAACCGAGATGGCAGAGCACCTCGGCCATCGGGACCCGGCCGTGGTCGGCCGCGAAGTTCACCACCTCCGCACCGGCCGTGCGCAGCCGTTCTGCGCGAGATGCGTCGGCGCCCTCTGTCGCAAACACGATGGCCCGCCCCGGCGGGTGCAGCGCCCGCGCCTCGACCGGCGTTCGCAGCGTGCTGTCGAGGATCACGCGCAGAGGCGACCGCGCACCCTCGAAGCGCGCGGTGAGGAGCGGATCGTCGCTGACGACGGTGTTCACTCCCACCAGGACCGCGTCGTGGCGGTGGCGCAGCCGGTGCGCGAGCTGCCGCGACTCAGGGGAGCTGATCCATCGAGACTCTCCTGTCGCCGTCGCGATGCTTCCGTCGAGCGATGGCGCGAACTTCGCGGTCACGAACGGTCGTCCGGTCGTGACGTGCTTGACGTAGAACTCGTTGAGCCGCCTCGCCTCCCGCTCGCGCAGACCAACCTCCACGGCGATGCCCGCGGCTCGCAGCGCGGCGATTCCACGACCGGAGACCGCGGGATTCGGATCGACCATGGCCACGATGCAGCGACGCGGATTGGCGGCGATGACGGCGTATACGCAGGGCGGGGTGCGCCCCTCGTGCGCGCAGGGCTCGAGCGTCACGTAGACGTCGGCACCCGCCGCGGCTTCACCGGCCTGCTGCAGCGCGTCGACCTCCGCGTGCGCCCCGCCGGCACGCCGGTGAAAGCCGGTGCCGACCACGTCGCGCCCGCGGGCGATCACGCAGCCCACCATTGGGTTGGGGCTGGTCGCGAAGTCGGCCGACGCCGCGAGCTTCAGTGCGATGTCCATGAGCTCGCCGCCGCCGGGGAGCGCGACGCTCATGCGTGCACGAGCCGGCGCGGTGGCCCCAGGGTGCCGTCGGGGAGCTGCTCGCGGCGCGCCTCCAGGCTGGCGCGCAGCTGCCCGCACGCAGCCGCGATGTCGTCCCCCCGCGTGTCGCGCACGGTCACCCGCACGCCGCGCAGACGCGCGAGGAACGCGCGCACCACCGAGGGATCCGGCGGGCCCCACTCGCTCCCTTCGATGCGATTCATCGGGATGATGTTGACGTGCGCTCTCGAGGCGCGGGAGAGCTCGAGCAGCGCATCCGCCTGCGCCGTGGAATCGTTCACGCCGCTGATGAGGCACCACTCGAAGCTCACCCGGCGGCCGCTCCGGCCAGCGTAGCGCCGGCCGGCTGCCGTCAGCTCCGCGATGGGGTGCGCCCGGTTCAGCGGAACCAGCCTGTCGCGCAACTCGTCGGTCGCAGCGTGCAGCGAGATCGCGAGCGTCACGGCCGGCGCGTCCGCCGCCAGCGCGTCCATCTTCGGCACCACGCCGCTCGTGGAGACGGTGATGCGGCGGGCGCTGACCCGTGCGCGCGTGGTGAGCACGCGCAGCGACTCGATGGTCGCCGCGTAGTTGGCGAGCGGCTCTCCCATGCCCATGTACACCACGTGCGTGACGGGTCCCGCGCCGCGTGCGTGCAGGGCGGCGCCTGCGGCGCGCACCTGGTCGACGATCTCGGCGGCGGAGCAGTTGCGACGCAGCCCGAGCCGGCCGGTCGCGCAGAAGGGACAGCCGACCGCGCAGCCCACCTGGGTGCTGACGCACACCGTGGCGCGCCGTTGCGACGGAGCGCGCGCAGGCGTCTCCATTGCCACTGTCTCGACGGTGCTGCCGTCACGCAGGCGCACCAGCAACTTCACCGTCATCCCGCCGTCCGTGTCGACATGCTCCACCGTCTCCACGCTGGAGAACGCGAGCTCGCGCTCCAGCCTCGATCGTGTGTCCGCAGCGAGCTGCTTCATCGACGCAAACCCGTCGACGTAGGGCTGCCACGTCGCCGCCCGCAGCTGGCGCGCCCGCCAGGACGGCTCGCCGAGGCGATCGAGCACCGCGAGCAGCGCGGCGTCGTCGATGGTGCTGAGCGGTGGCGGAAGGGTCACGACCTGATGGTACGGGGCGCCGCAAACGGCGACTCCCGATGACTACCCTGGGCCGGTGCAGGCACTCATCGGGAGCCTGATCGGCGTCCCGGCCACGATTCTCATCGCCGGCGGCCTGGGGCTCTCCCTCGTCACCCCGTACACGCACGTGGTCCGGCGTCCCGGGCGTACCCCGATTCGCTGGCGGCACCTCGCGCTCGGCGTGGTGCTGCTCGCACTCGGAGTCCTGCTGCTCGAGGTGGAGATCCTGGTCGCGGGCTGACGCTTCTCGACCGGCGCGGCGCCAGTGACTACGCCCGGCGGATCAGCTCGAGGAACTCCCCGCGGCATTTCTCATCGGTTCGGAAGCAGCCCGTGAGCGCAGAGGTCACGGCGGAGCTGTTCTGCTTCTGAATGCCGCGCATCATCATGCACAGGTGCGCCGCCTCGACAACGACGGCCGCGCCATACGGCAGCAGCGCGTCGTTCAGCGCGTCCGCGATCTGCGTCGTGAGCCGTTCCTGCACCTGAAGCCTGCGCGCGAAGACGTCGACCACGCGGGGGATCTTGCTGAGGCCCAGCACGCGCCCGCGCGGAAAGTACGCGACGTGCGCCTTGCCGAAGAACGGCAGCAGGTGGTGCTCACAGAGGCTGTACACCTCGATGTCCTTGACCACCACCATCTCTTCGTACGTCTCTTCGAATATCGCTCCGTTGATCACCGAGGCGATGTCGACGTCGTAGCCGCTGGTGAGGAAGCGCAGGCTGTTCGCGACGCGGACGGGTGTGCCGCGGAGACCTTCGCGCGCAGGGTCTTCGCCGAGCTCCTCGAGCGTTGCCCGCACCAGCCCGGGAAGCCGCTGGGTCGGGTCCTGATCCGATTCGCGGCCCACCAGTGCCGCCGGGGAAGCCATCCAATCAACTATGCCACCCACGACCTCCGCCTCAGCTCTCACGCGTTGCTGAAGATGGGGATGTTGGTGCCCGACAGCGGGGCTGCGGCGTCCGTGAGCAGGAACGCGATGATGGCCGCTGCGTCGTCCGGTGTCATGCCTGCGCGCAGCGCCGGGTTCGCCTGCCTCAGCATCTCGGTGTCCACCGCTCCCGGGCTAAGGCAGACGCAGCGCACTCCCAGGGGTTTCCCCTCGAGCGCCACGGCCTCGCTCAGCGCGATGACGCCGGCCTTGGCGACGTTGTAGGCGGTGAGCCCTGGGAACTTCTCGACGTTGGCCACCCCGGACAGCGACGCGATGTTGACGATGACGCCGCCTCCGCCGGCCGCCATGCGCCGAAACGCGGCGCGGCAGCACAGGAACACCCCGTCGAGGTCGATCCGCATGACCTCTCGCCACCGCGCCAATTCGAGGTCTGCGAGCGGCACGCGATCGAGCACCGCTGCTGCGTTGACCCACGCCGCGACGCGGCCCAGGCCCTCGGCTGTCTGCGCGACGCGTTCGACGTCGGCTTCAGCGCCGGCGTCCCCCACCACGGCGACGATGCGCTCGCTCTCCCTGGCCAGGCGCTCGAGGTCCGCCGCGGTGCGCGACATGGCGACCACCGCGTAGCCGTCGGCTGCCAGACGCCGCGCTGTCGCGGCGCCGACGCCGCGGCCGGCGCCCGTGACGACGGCGGCCCGCCGGGCCGCCGAGCTGTCAGGCGACAGGCGTCACCTGCGTCGTGCAGAACGCGCAGCGTCGAGCCTGCTTGGGAATGTCGCTCAGGCACTCCGGGCACGGCCGCGTGAAGACCTCCACAGGCGGGCGCGCGCGCATCCTCTGGATCCGTTGCAGCGGCACCACGACGATGAAGTACACGGCGGCAGCCACCGCGAGGAAGCTGATGACGACGTTGATCACATCGCCGTACAGAAAGGTGCTGTGGTTGATCGTGAACGTCAGGGTGCTGAAGTTCGGTTTGCCGAAGATGGCTGCGATGAGCGGCGTGAGCAGGTCCTTGACGATCGCGGAGACCACCGCTCCGAACGCCGTACCGATGACGACCGCGACGGCGAGGTCGACGACGTTTCCCCGCAGGATGAAGTCGCGAAACCCCTTGATCATGCTTGCTCCCCAAGCCGGTGGATGTCCCGGGTCTGCCGCTCGAACCGTGCAATCTACACCGGGCGCGGCGGCGCGGTCTACCGGGGTGCCCCGTCCGCGGTGGCGCTCCTGACGCGAGCGGCCGGTGGGTTCAAGCGGCCGCTGCTCCTGCGGCGGTTCATCTGCCGTTGGACCGCCCTGTCCACGATGCGCGGCGGTACGTGTCGCAGCAGCGCGTACGCGATCCCCCCGCGCCGTGTGGTGGCGAGGTCGCGAGCCGGAGGACCGAATGCGGCTCGCATGAGGGTGCGAACCGCGTCGTCGACGGTCTCCGGGGGCACGACACCCTCCAGAGACAGTCCCTTCTGCGCCGGGCGATCGTGGATGGGTGTCCGTATGTAGCCGGGGTACACGGTGGTGACCGTCACAGCCCCGCTCGTCTCGATACGCAGTGCATCCGAGTACGCGACGAGCGCGCGCTTGCTCGCTGAATACGCGACGGCGTATGGAAACGTGATGAACGCCAGACCCGAGGCGACGTTGATCACTCGCCCTCGGGATGCGCGCAGCGCCGGAAGCGCGGCTGACGCGACCCGCCACGCGCCGAACAGGTTGACATCGAGCAGCGCCAGGGCATCGGCATCCGGCGGTTCGCAGGCGCTCTGCACGTCGCCGACCCCCGCATTGTTGATGAGCACGTCCAGGCCACCGAGCCGCTCGAGCGCCACGCGGATAGCGGCGTCCACCTGCGACTGGTCGCGGATGTCGCAGTGGATGACGGCGCGGTCGTCGCCGTGGATGTCGAGACCCACCACGCGGGCACCGCGCGCCTGGAGCGCGGCCGTCGTTGCGGCGCCGATGCCGCTGGCCGCGCCGGTGACGATGACGCGCGCGCTCATGCGGCCGCGCGGACCTGGGGAGGCGTCGCGACGGCGGCCCTGGGAGGCCGGCTCGTGTAGTTGCGCGGATCGAACGTGCGCAGCGCGTTCCGGAAGCGGAAGGTGAAGTCCGGCCACAGCGTCGTGTTGCACCCGTGCTCGTCCAGGTACCAGCTGGCGCAGCCTCCCTCCAGCCACACCGTACCGCGCATCTTGCGCTGCACGGACGCGTTCCACTCCTCCTGCGCGCGGGGCTGCACGACGAGCTCGGCGATCCCGTTCGCCTGCATGTGGCGGATGGCCTGCGTGACGTACCTCGCCTGCCACTCGGCCATCAGGACGACCGACGTGTGGCCGAGACCGGTGTTGGGGCCTAGGATCAGGAAGAGGTTGGGGAATCCCGCCACCGCGGTGCCGCGGTACGCGCGCATCCCGGCCGACCAGGCGTCGCGCAGGCTTCGACCGTTGGCGTCGAACACGCGCGAGGCCACCGGCACATCCGTGACGTGAAAGCCGGTGCCGAAGATGATCGTGTCCACGTCGCGTTCGAGGCCATCGCTGGTGACGATGGAGCGCTCGCGAATCTCCTCGATTCCAGTGGTGATCACGTCGACATTGGGCTTTGCGAGCGCCGGCAGGTAGTCGTTGGATATCAGGATGCGCTTGCATCCGGGGGCGTACGCCGGCGTGAGCTTGGCGAGCAGCTGCGGGTCCTTCACGTGGCGTTGCAGATGCGTGGTCATGATGCGCCGCGTCAGCGGCGACAGTCCGACGCGGATCAGCGGGATCGCGTACGTTTCGCGCGCCCAGTAGATTGCGTCGCGCATCCGGCGCTGCGCGGCGGGCGAGCGACGGTAGACCACGCGCTCGAAGCGCGTGAGTGAACGCGCCCGCCGCGGCATGATCCACGGAGGGGTCCGCTGGTACACCTGAAGCTGGGCCACGCTGGGCTGGATCTGCGGGACGAACTGGATCGCGGAGGCTCCCGTGCCGATCACGGCGACGCGCTCGCCGCTGAGGTCGTGCGCGTGGTCCCACTGCGCCGAGTGGAACACCGTGCCTCGGAAGCGCTCGATGCCGCGGATCCTGGGGATTGACGGCTCGCTGAGCGGGCCTGCCGCCGACACGAGCACGCGTGCGCTCACCCGACCGGTGGACGTTTCGATCTCCCATCGCTGGCGCTCGGCGTCCCACGTGCAGCGCTCCACCTCGGTGTTCAGCCGCACCTTCTGGAGCAGGCCGCGCTCGGCTGCGACGCGCCGCAGGTACGCCTGGATCTCCTCCTGGGGCGAGAACGTCGAGCTCCACTCGGGGTTCGGCGCGAACGCGAAGGAATAAAGGTGGCTGGGAACGTCGCAGGCGCAGCCCGGATACGAGTTGTCCCGCCACGTGCCCCCAACGTCCGCGCCCCGCTCCAGGACGGTGAAGTCGTCGACCCCGGCCTCACCAAGGCTCGCGGCGACGGCCAGGCCGGAGAACCCCGCGCCGACGATCGCGACATGGAAGCCTCGGCCCTCGGTCACTCCAGCGTCCTCCGCCTACCTACAGTCCTGTAACCTGCGCTATTGAAACTTACACTGGTGTAGCCTGTCAAGGACATGGCCATGCGCCTGACCGGCGAGCTCCGCCGCGAGCAGATCCTCGACGTCACCAAGTCGATCGTCGACGATCGCGGGTTCCACGCGGTATCGATCGATGGCGTGGCTCGCGCCGCGGGCATCAGCAGGCCGGTCGTCTACGAGCACTTCGAGTCGCTTCCCGGCCTCCTCGACGCGCTGGTGCGGCGGGAGGGAGCGCGGGCTCTCGGCCAGCTCGACGCCGTCCTGCCGTCGGCCTGGCTGGCCGGGCACCCCCGCGAGCAGCTTGCCGATGCGCTCCGCGCCTATCTCATCGCGGTTCGGGAGGACCCGGCGACGTGGCGGCTCGTGCTCATGCCGCCCGAGGGGGCTCCCGCCGTGCTGCGCGAGCAGATAGCCGCCGGCCGCGACAGCGTGGTCGCCCGGCTCGCCGACGCGGTCACCAGAGGGTTCGCGACCGGGCACGAGTCGCCGGACCCGGAGCTGACCGCGCGCGTGATGTCGGCCGTCGCCGACGAGTGCGCGCGCCTGCTCCTCACCGACCAGGAGCGCTATTCGATCAAACGGCTGGTGTCGCACGTGGAGTGGCTCGTCGAGCAGCTCGAGCCCCAGCGCGCCTGACCCGCACGACGGCAACGGGCTTGGCGATCCCCTTGAGGCTCACCTCGCCGTCGCGAACCAGCTCCAGACCCGCGGCCTTCCACGCGGCCGGGTCGGCGTCGCCGGGAGCCTCCCGGAGGTAGACGGCGCCCGCGCCGGCGACGTCGCAGAGGCGCGAGGCCACGTTGACGGTGCGGCCGAAGTAGTCCGCGTACGCGCGGATGACGGGGCCGTGGGCGATCCCCGCGCGAACCGGGGGCAGCACGGCGTCCTGGGCAGCGGCGTCGATGAGGTCGACCGCCGCCGAGCACGCGCTGATGGGGTCCAGCGCGGTGAACATCACGGCGTCGCCGATGCTCTTGACGATCCGGACGTTGTGCGGGGGCAGCGCCTCCTCCGCGTGGCGCATCAGCGTCGCGGCCATCTGGCCCACCTCGAGCGGACTGAGGCCTTCGGAGCGCGCGGTGAAGTCGACCAGGTCGGCGAACCCCACCGACAGCTCCAACTCGCCGGTGACAGGGCCTGTCGTCTCCTCGATCGAGACGGCCGCCTCGGACCTGGTGGCGACGTCGAGGTGGCGGCGCAGAGCCACCTCGAGCATCGGTCCGATCGGCGACAGGAGGAGCTCGCTCATCGCCGCCAGGCGAAGCGAGACCTGCAGCTCGGCGCCGCCCCCCTCGACGAAGGGCAGCACGAGCCGCCGCCTGAAGAGCTCCGTCAGCGCGGTGCTGATCTCGGTGAGGGCCCGGCCGGTCACCGAGGCGGCCTCCACGAGGTCCTCCATTGTGAAGACCGCGCGCAGGGCGCTCACCACCCGCAGCGCCTCCAGGTCCTGCCGCCCGAAGACGCGCTCGTCCACGTCTCCGGCGGGGAAGCCGAGCGCCCGCCAGAACGCGACCGCTTCGTCGAGGGGCAGGTCCGCGCGCTCCGCCACCTCGCGACCGGTCCACGTGCCGTCGCGGGCGAGCAGCCGCTCCAGGAGGAAGAGCGGCAGGCGGCCTCTCAGCGCCGCGTCGACCAGCTCCTCCTCGGTGGCGCCGCGGCGCTCGGCGTAGGCGATGAGCGCGGCGCGATCCGCCGCTTTTTGATCCCACCCGTACTCACCCGGATCGCCGAGGAGCCCGGCCTCGGCCCATCCCTCGACGTCCTGGGAGCTGCGCCCCACCAGCGCGGCGATCTCGTCCAGCGAGAGCTCGGTCTCCGCCTGACGGCGCCGGCGGGGCGGCTGCGCGAGCGCTCGAATGGCCGACCGCAACGCGGCGGTGCCCGCTCGGCTGCGACCGCTGTGCCGGGCGAGCGGCGCGGTGACGGCAGCGACGCGTTCGACGACGTCACCGGGGAACGCGTCGAGCGCGACATCGATGGCACGGTCGCGCAGGCGACGCTTCGTCGACGAGTCCACGCGGCAATTGTGGGCGCGGCGAACATGGTGCCGGGCCCGTCACAGCAGGGTCGCGTCGCCGGAGGGGCCGCCGGCGCGCTGCTAGTCTCGAACCGCTGTGGCTGCCTCTCGACCGGCGCGGTATGTCGCAACGGTTGGGGTTGCACTGCTGGTCGCCTACGCCGTCGTGTGGGCGCATGTGAGTGCGCAGGACATCGGCCGCAGCGACTTCACCTCGACGTACGTGGGCGCGACCCTGCTGCGGTCGGGCCACCGCGCAGACCTCTACGCCGATTCGGTGCAGGCGGCGGTGCACGCCCGTCTGATCGCGCCGGACCGCGAAGGCAACCTGCCCTTCGTCGACGCGCCGATCGCCGCCGCGCTCGCGGCTCCCGTCACGCTTCTGAGCCTCGACAGCGCCTACCGCGTCTGGGGCCTGATCCAGGTCGGAGTGCTCGTCGCGGCGGTGCTGATCGCGCTCTCGAGCGCGCCGTGGCCGGTGCGGACGCCACGGCTCGTGACGGCTTCCACCGCCATCGCCGCGGTCGCAGGAGCGGGCACCTTCGTCCTGCTCGTGCAGGCGCAGTGGACATCGGTCAGCGCGCTGGGGCTCGCGCTCGCCTACCGCGACTGGCGGCACGACCGCCTCGTACGCGGCGCCATGTTCCTCACGGTGTCGGCCGGCGTCGCAAAGCCCCATCTGGCACTGGCGCTGGTCGCGTTCATGGCCGGATGGCGAAGCCGTCGAGTGCTCGCGGGCGCGCTAGCGGGAGCGGGCGCAGTCGCCGCCGCCAGCGTGCTGCTGGTCGGCTTCTCCGGGCTGCAGGGGTTCGCGCTAGCGCTGACATCGTCGGCGACGCGCTGGGATCTCGCCACCTTTGTCAGTTTCATCGGGCTGCCCGCGACAGTCCTCGGCAGCGGAGGAGCGGCGCAGGCCGCCGGCGTGGCCGGATCGGTCCTCCTCTGCGGCGCGGCATTCTGCTTGGGCGCCCTCATACGGGCCGACCGCGGACGGCTGGAGCCGGCCCTCGCCGGCGCCGCCACGCTGTCGCTGCTCGCGGCGCCGCACGCGCTGCTCCACGACACGGTGCTGCTCGCCCCGGCGCTGGTGTGGTCGGTCGCCTGGGCGATGCGGCGGTCGAGCGCCGTCGTCGTGCTGTGGGGCCGCGTCTCCATCACACCGGTTGCGGTCGTTGCGACGTGCGCCCTACTCGTCACGGCGGCCGGGCTGGCGACCGTCGGCGGCGGCGCGCTGGCGGTGTCGCAAGGCGGAGCGCTCGCGCCCGGAGCGATCGTCACGCCGGCGCTGCTGCTCGCTGCCGCGGCGGCGGTCGCGGCGACTCGCACTCCCAACCTCAGGGTGTGGAACCGAGCCATGCACCGGCGCTCTCGGAGCCGGCTGGCTCGCGTCTCCTAGCCGCAGTGGCGTCCCGGGTCGGCCTCTGGCGTCAGTCGTTGCTGGCCGTCGTGCGCAATCCATGGCGTCTGGCCCTGACCGCCGCCGCCGCAGCCGCCGTCGCCGGCGGCCTGCTCACCTTCGTGGTCGCGCCGCTGCAGGACCGGTTCCCGGGCAACCTCTTCGACTTCCACGCCTATCTGGCCGGCGCACGGGCGGCGGCGCACCACGCAAGTGTCTACGCGGCGTTCGAGCGGGCGCAGCAGAATCCGCAGTTCGCCGGCTTCGACTACCCGCCGCTGATCGCGTGGTTGCTGCAGCCGCTCACCTGGATGCCGGAGCGTGCCGCCGCCGTACTGTGGGTGTGGGCGATGCTGGCCTGCACCGTCATCGCCGCTATCGTCCTCGGCCGCGCACTGCTGCCCGAGACCTGGCCGCGGTTGGAGATCGCCGCACTCGCCGCGTTCGTCTTCACGCCGGCCACGTTCAACCTCGGGCTTGGTCAACTGGAGCCGCTCGTCCTGCTGCTGCTCACCCTTGCGCTGGTCGCGTACCTGCGGGGCGACCGGCTGACCTGTGGTGTCCTGATCGGGATCGCCGCTTCGCTCAAGCTGGCGCCGATCGTCCTCGTGCTGGTGCTCGTGAAGAGGAGATGGTGGCGCGCCTCGTTCGCCGCGGTCGCCACCGTGCTGGCGAGCGCGCTGGCCGGAGCGATGGCGCTCGGGTTGCCCGCACTCACGGAGTACGCGACGCGGGTCCTCCCCCTCCTCGCCCGCCAGGACGGCTGGCTGTACAACCAGTCGATCGGCGGCGTGATCAACCGCGCCGCGGATCACTCGGTGCTCGGCTTTCAACCCGCTCTGCTCTGGATCTCCATCACGACGGTGTGCATGGCGGTGGCCGCAGTGGGCGCCACAGTGGTGGTCACCCGTGCGGGTGCACGGCCGCGATCCGAACGCGCGATGGAGTTCGCCTGCGGCGTCCTCGCGCTCCTGATCGCCGGCTCGATCACGTGGTATCTGCACCTCCTCCTGCTGTTGATCCCCTTCTTCGCGGCGGCGGCCTACCTCGCCAGACGCGGTATCGCTCGGGAGCGCTCGCTCGCGGTCGCCGGCTGTCTGTGCGTGCTCGGCGTTGGGGTGGCCGGCGCGGTGCTGAGCGACGCCGTGTTCGTGAACTTCCTGATCGCGCACCACGGCTCGCGCTGGTGGTGGCCGCTGCTCCAGCTCGCGTCGCTGCCCGCCGCCAGCGTGGTTGCATTCTTCGTCGTCGCGGTCAGAACGCTGACTTCTGCGCGCGCCCCGTCGCCTTCCGGCTACATGCCCCGTGCAATGACTATCAGAGCCTCCCTGGCCGGCGACAGCCACTGATTTCTCCCCGCTGTGACCGCCGTTCTCCGCACAACTCGATCAGAAACGAGCAGCTCAAAGGAGTCCACGTCTTCGGTCAGCGCACCGTGGTGGGTTGGTACCCGAGCGTACCGACCAGACCAGGCGGTATCGGCTAGCGTTGCGCATTCGATCGGCCCCGCCTCCCCAAAAGGCTACGGGGGGGGTAGCCGAGTGACGGGGTCGGTCGGTCCTTTCGGGGGAGACATTCCATCGTTCCGGTGCGGGCCGTTCGTCGTGATATGCCCATCAAGCTCACGGTGAGCGGTCCGCCTGGTTACGAGGGATGCGCGGTGGCCGCGACGTACGACTGAACGGCCAGGAACAGGCGTCCGCGCACGCCCCGCCGGCGCCCACCGAGCCGCTGGCCCGGCGGCGACCTGCTATCTTTCCGGTATTCGTGCTCAGGAAGGGAGGAAGGCGCATGCTCCGACGTTCGGCCGTTGCAATGGTGACGTGCGGCATCGCGCTAAGTGCGATCGCGCTGGGTGTGCCAATTCACGCACGAGCCGACGCCAAGGCCACCACGTGCACGCCGGACCCGTCGCTCGACAGCATTGATCCGTGCCGCGCCGACACGGGCTCGCCGGGCGACGACAACGCGCACTACAGCTACAGCACGGCGATCGTCTCCCACATTGAGGTGCCCGTGCCGCAGACGACCGTGGACTCCGCCCCCGGGGTCCCGGCAAACGTCGATTACATCTGGGTGGACTACATTCGTCCGGTCGCTTCGAACACGACGCCGGCGCCGACGATCATGGACGCGTCGCCGTACTACAACACCCTGGGGCGCGGCTATGACGGCATTCTCAAGACGCCGACCGACCCCAACGCGCCCGAGCCGGTGAACGTCGAGCGCTGCGGCGGCGCGACCACGTGCACGAACTACGCGGACTTCCCCGAGTGGCTGGCTCACTACTTCGTGCCGCGAGGCTACGCGATCGCGCTCATGGACCTTCGCGGCACCCGCAACAGCGCGGGCTGCGAAATCTACGGCGACAAGCAGGAGGCGCTCGACGCCGTCGCCGTCATCGACTGGATCGTGAGCCAGTCGTGGTCGAACGGCAAGGTCGGCATGATCGGCGGCTCGTACGACGGAACGCTGGCCAACGGCGCCGCCGCCCTCTATCCACTTGCCAGCTCCCACCCGACCAATCCCAACTTCAACCCGGATGCCCTGGGTGCGGTGGTGCCGATCAGGGCTATCGACCGCTGGTATGACTACCAATTCTTCAACGGCGTCGAGGCGAACGGGCAGATGCTCGACCCCGAGCTGTTCACCGCCGAGCTGCCGTCCGAGGACTACCCCACCAACGGACCGGACATCCCCCCGGGCGACCCCAGCTATGCGCAAACGTTGGCGCAGCGAAAGGCGTGCCCCGGCTTCGCGCAGGTCGCCACCGATGAGGGGTACACCGCGCCGTACCAGGACACGCAGGATGCTGCCACCACGAACTTCTGGAACAGTCGCGACTTCCTCCAGTACACGCCGACGTGGAAGGCCGCGACGCTTTTCATCCACGGGCTCTTCGACGAGAACGTCAAGACGATGAACAGCGGCCAGCTGTGGCAGGCGCTGCAGGCGTTGCCCAGCCCGCCACCGCTGCGCTACCTCTGGTTCAACGGCGCCCACGCCGACCCCGACACTCCCACGGTGGCGCAGGAGACCCCGAACGACTACTTCATGCCCTTCACGTGGAGCGCGAAGTTCGAGCACGAGGTGCATCAGTGGTTCCTGCAGTACCTCAAGGGCGCCAACGCCGGCGCGACGCAGGATCCGAAGGTGGAGATCCAGCGCGACTACGACGATCCCGGCGACACGCTCCAGCAAGGACACTGGGACGCGCTCAACTCGTGGCCTGCTCCTGGGAGCGACGACATCCTCCACTTCAACTCGTCAACGCACACGGCGGATCCCGCGACCCCGCCAGCCGGCTCGGTCACCTGGGACGACGAGGCATCCGGTACGCAAGCGCCGGCCGGCCAGTCGTTCGTCACGGCTCCGTTCACGGCTGACACGAGGATCTCCGGGCAGTTCGAATTCGACCTGAACGTCGCAGCGCAGGGAACGGACACCACCGTCTGCGTGGAGGTGGATGACGTCCCACCCGGTGCGCTCACCGACACGAACTTCGCGGCGCAGGACCTGTCCACGAACACTGATCCGTACGCCTTCACATTCGGGTACGCGCGTGCCTTCTACCGTGCGTCCATCAATCCGCGGGGCGCCTCGTATCCCACCAACGGCTCGTTCCTCACACCGAATCAGGCGGTGCCGATCAGCTTCCCGTCGACGTACACGGACTACGTTCTCCGTGCCGGGCACCGGCTGCGCTTCACGTTCAGCGACGTCGCAACGGATCAGCGGCCCCAACAGGGTGCGCTCACCGTGCAGACGTTCCAGGGCATTGTCGTGACGATGAACACCGGATTGGGCGATGGCACGAGCCAGGTGCGCATCCCGGTCGCGAGCAGCAGCCCGCCGCCGAGCGTCCCTGACCTCGCATCGAGCATCGCGGGTGTCGGTGGACCGGCCGCAGGTCTCGCCGCCGGTCTCGGGATCGCGCTCACCCTGTCCGTCCGGCGCCGCCGCCGCCACTGAGGTACGCGTCAAGGCCGCCGCGCGGCGGCTGATCGTCGTGGTGTGGTGCCGCCAGGGTCGAAAGAGGGGAGCCTCCCCTGGTCGAGAAGCGCGCTACCTAGGATGAGCATGAACCGCATCCACCAGGACCCGCGTCGCGGTTCGGGTAACTCGTGCCGGACCCAGAAAAACCCGGTCAACGTGATGGCGGCGGCGGCGAGCCAGATGATCACCCCGACAGCCAGGACCCACAGCGTGGATCCCGAGGACATCACGATGAGGCCCGCGACGGCGACGGCCAGCGCGAGGTACCCGAGACCGAGGGACCAGACGGCCATCCTCCGACGACACCATCCACGCCCTGCCGTCGGCCCAGCGGTCCTGACGGTTCCCGACGCTGCAGCTGCGTCCGCCCGCCTCCACACGCCGCCCGACCCACCGGCTGCTTAGTGTCGACCGGATCCGGCGTCGGGTCTCCGTAGATCTCCCACTAGTGCCCAGCGGAACAAAGTTGCACGCTAGGCTGCGCTGGCCTGACGGGACACGACGCGATACGACCTGGCTTTCACCTACCAGAAGGCTGCGCCAAATCCGCGCTCAGGCTGAGCCGCGCTGCTTTTGACTCGCGTAATACACGACACGCCGGGCGCGCATCACCTCGCCCAGAGGGCGGTGTCCGTCCAGCGCGCGCCAGGGGTCGAAGCTCGCCGCCTCGACCTCGGCCAAAAGCTGGCCCACCGCAGCCCCCTCCGTCTCTTGCTGCGGAACGGTGAGCCGGGCCACGGTCACGTACGGCGCCTCGGACCCCGGCCATTCGGCCTCCGCATTCTCGATCGGTGTAATTGCCTCGTTGACGTAGAACTGCAGCTGGAAATCGTGCACCAGCGGGCCGCGTGCGAGCCGGGCTCGAAGGTCGCCCGCCCAGTCACTCCCGAGTGACGCACCGGCCGGGCGTGGAGCAGCGGGCTGTAGGCAGGCGCGCACCGCATACTCGCCACAAGCAAGCGGCGCCGCGGTGTGGAACGGCTCGGTCGCGTACCCGCTGAACGGGTGCTTTAGGGACGCCAGCCCGCGGCGCGCTTGGCCAGCGAATCGCAGCGGTCCGTATCTCCTGAACAGAAACGCGAGCACCGCGGCGTTTCCCTTCGCCGCGGCGACGACGGCGCCCGCGAACGGCTCGCTGGTCGGAAGCCTGAACGACGGCAGGTTGATCATCACGAAGTTCTGCTCCGAGGTGCGATCACCGAGGGCGCCTCGACCGTCAACTCCCAGTACCTTGATCGCGAAACCGTGAATGTCAGGCACTCGATCGGGCTGCACGTTCATGCTCGCGTGTGACAGCCGTATGAGGGCGTCATGGGCGCCGGGTCTGGCGAACAGCCCGGCGCGAGCGTGCGGCGGTAAGTCCGGCAGCACGTCGAAGCGCGCCCGCAGCGCCATCACCTGTTTGCGGTGCAGAGCCCTCCCGGTGCCGTAGCGAAGCGACTTGCGGCGCTGGAAGTCGACGAACTGCTCCGCATAGCGGGCAAACCGCTGCTCCTCGTCGGGCTGTATCTGCTCGTTCCAGTCCGTACTCGGCGGCAACATCGGTGGCCCCTGACTGTACTCCCAGGCCGCCTGTTGACAGAGAAGGATTGGGATGGCCGATGCTGCTCAATACCCGCCCCAATGGTGGCGGCTGTTGATCGAACGAATCCTGGGCCGTGTCATCGCGGTCGGGGCGTCGCCGTCGAAAGGCAAAACTCCGATCGCGATCGCGCCTGCGCTTGCTTCGTTTGACGCGCCCGCGAGCACGCTGAGGAACTAGCCGAGACGAGAGGCTGCGCTCGCGCGACGCACGAGTAGACTCTCGCGGGTCGGCCGCTGAGCGCGGCCTCGATCGACGGAAGGAGTTGACATGACCGCACCGGTTCGAACTCTCACCTTGGTTGCAGTGCTTGCGCTTTCGACGCTGTGGATCGGGTCCCCGGCGGCCGGAGCGGCGACGACGCCGGCGCCCTGCACGACCGCTCCTGCGGCCGGCGGCGACTGGCCGGCCTACGGACACGACGCGGCCAACACGCGAACGCAACCGGCGGCGACGGGCCTGAGCGCCACCGCTGTGACCGGGCTGGCGCAGAAGTGGGCCTTCTCCACCTCCTCCACCGGTGACGGCACGGGGTTCAACACGACCCCCGTCGTCAGCGACGGCTGCGTCTTCATCGGCTCGTTCGGCGGGGTCGCCTACGCCCTCGACGCGTCGACCGGTCATGTCGTGTGGCAGCGCAAGCTGGACGCGCCCAACCCGGGCTCAGGCGGTGTGATCGTCGGCGCCGCTTTGGTCGATGGCAGCTCTGTCGTGTATCTCGTCGACGAGTTCAGCACTCCGTACGCGATCGCGCTCAACCGCTCGACTGGCGCGGTGGTGTGGAAGAGCGCGGCGTTCGCACCACCACTCAGCAGCTCCGTGGCCCAGGCAGGCTCCTACACCAATTCCAGCCCTGTGCTCGCGAACGGCTTCATCGCCGCCGGCTACTCGGCGCCCGAGGGCGACCCGACCGCGACGGGGGGTTTCGCGCTGATCAATGCACAGACCGGCAAGGTCGTCCGCATTACTCCGACGATTCCGCCGGCCGCGCAGAAGCAAGGCTACGCAGGCGGTGGAATGTGGAGCACCCCGGCATACGACCCGACCGCCAAGTATCTCTACTGGGGCTCCGGCAACCCGAACAACAAGAGCCAGCAGTACAAGACCACCGACGCGATCCTCAAGATCGACGTCAACCCGTCGAGGCCGACCTTCGGCTCGATCGTCGCCTCGTATGCCGGCAACGTCGACCAGTACACCGCCACACTGCAGCAACTCGGCGAGACGCCCGCCTGCGAGCTCTCCTCACCTCTCCCCGACCCACTCGACGATCCCGTCTGCGGTCAGCTCGACCTCGACTTCGGAGCCGCCGCCAACCTGTTCACCACCAGCAAGGGGACCAAGGTCGTCGGCGATCTGCAGAAGTCCGGCGTGTACCACGTCGCCGACGCCGCCACAATGAAGCCGGAGTGGGCGACGATCGTCGGCCCGTCGTGCTTCGCGTGCAACGCCGCCTCCACGGCATTTGACGGCAGCGCCGTCGAGGGTGTGTCGACCCCTGGCGGGACCATGTACGCGCTCGACCGCAGCGCTGGCGCGATCAACTGGCTCAGCCCGGTCGGCGACGGCACGCACTACCAATCGACGAGCACCGCCGATGGGGTGGTCTGGACCGTCGACGGTGCCGCCAATCTCGACGGCTTCGCCGCCTCGAACGGCATGCCGCTCGTGCGACGGCCGCTGAGCGTCGACGCAGGCGCGCCCGTCGTCAACGTCACGAGCTCGGGCATCGCCATCGCCGAGAACCGGCTGTTCGTGGCCGCCGGTGGGGCCTCCTACGAGTCTGCGGCGGGGTACGTCATCGCGTACGCCGTCCCATGATTTGCGCAGGCGGCTTGCACGCGGCTGATCGTTTGGCGGCCTTGAACGGGTTGGCGCGGACGCAGCGTTAGATCTGGTACCTTCAGGCCTCCGCCGTTGGAGAGCCCGATGGGCTCGTCGTGAGAGTCAGGAGGAACGCTGATGAATCTGATCAAGGTCGCCCCATTGGCGCTATGCACCGTGGGCGTCGTTGGCTTGGCCACTCCAGTATTTGCCGCCAAGCCGGGCAACTCCACCATCCAGACCCATCACGGGACGCAGACGATCCCGACAAAAAACCCATGCACCGGAGCGCCCGGCACGGTCACGCTGAGCTTTCACGACGTCACCCACATGTCCTTCAACTCGAACGGCGGCGGTACGACCACCGAGACCTCGAACGGCACGTTCAGCTTCGTCCCCACTGACACGACGCAGCCTTCGTACACGGGCCACTACGTGATGTGGGACGGCGGACCGTTCCGCGGCACGGTAGCGACTCTCACGGCCACGGCGTCGATCAACGGCCAGGGCTCCGATGGATCGCATCTCGTTTTCCATGAGGTGCAGCGCTTCACGGTCGACTTCTCCACCACCCCGCCGACGGTGACGATCACCTTCGACAAGCCGACCTGCAACTGAACGCGACAGTCTGCTGAACGGAAGGAGCCCCCGCCGGGGCTTCTTTCATGTTCGTCGAGGAGCGGCTGCTCCAGACTAGCCCGCACATGCGTGCAATGGTGGTGCACATCGGTCCAACGCCCTTTCGACGTCGTCGTACCGTGCCGGCGCGACTGAGGTGACGGACCGCCACGGGGCCATAGCGGCTTTGGAGCGCATCGCGTACATCCTCGAACGCGAGCGAGAACCTTCATTCCGCGTGCGTGCCTTTCGCAACGCTGCCGCTGTCGTGCGTGCGCTTCCTGAGGCGGAGCTCGAGGAGCGGAGCAGGCGCGGCGCACTGAGCGGTCTCGCGGGGATCGGGCCGGTCACAGCGCGGGTCATTGCGGAGGCACTGGCCGGCGCGACCCCCGAATACCTGCAACGCCTCGAAAGGGAGGCCCCGCCCATTCCGGACGAGGCGCTGGCGCTGCGCCGGGCTCTGCGCGGCGACTGCCACGTGCACTCGGACTGGTCGGACGGGGGCAGCTCGATCGAGGAAATGGCTGAGACCGCGATCGCCCTGGGCCACGAGTACATCGTCCTCACCGATCACTCTCCGCGGCTCACCGTGGCGCACGGGCTGAGCGCCGAACGACTCCGCGAACAGCTCGACGTGGTCCGCCGCATCAACGAAAAGGTCGCGCCGTTTCGCATCCTGACCGGCATCGAGGTCGACATCCTCGAGGACGGCTCGCTCGACCAGGAGCCCGAACTGCTCGCACAGCTCGACGTCGTGGTGGCGAGCGTGCATTCGAAGCTTCGCATGCCGCCGGCGGAGATGACACCGCGGATGATCACCGCCACCCGCAACCCGCACATGGACGTCCTCGGCCACTGCACCGGGCGGATCGTCGTCGGCCGCGGGAGACCCGAGTCGCAGTTCGACGCGGACGCCGTCTTCGCCGAGTGCCACGAGCATCACGTCGCGGTCGAAATCAATTCACGCCCTGAACGGCTCGACCCCCCGATGCGCCTGCTCAAGCTCGCGGTCGAGATCGGATGCCAATTCGCGGTCGACACGGACGCGCACGCCCCCGGCCAGCTCGAGTGGCAGCTGCGCGGGTGCGAGCGCGCCGCGGCATGCGGTGTCTCAGCCGACATGATCATCAACACCATGCCGGCGGCCGAGCTCGTGACATGGACGAGATCGACCTACCGTCCCCTCGAGGAGCGATGAAGGCGACGGCAGTGTCGGAATCATCGTGACCAGCCGCAACGCCTCCTCGCCAGACGTGGAAGAATGTTCGCCTATGGCCGAACAACCACCGGCGGCTGGATCCGCGTCCACTGACGTCGATGCCGCGGAGGACGAGCCACCCGACGAGAGCACCCTGCTCGGCGTCAGCGGCGTCCAAGCCGAGGTGCTGGCAGACCTTGCTCGCGCCGAAGGCGACCTCGCGGATCCCGACGCCGAGGAACCGGACGAGCGCGGCGCGCAGGTCTGAGCCCAGGTCGGGAACAGCGCTTACCGCTTGAGAAATTCGAGCAGCGTCGGGTTCACAACCTCGGGGTGCGTCCAGCCGATGTTGTGCGGACCGTCCTGCACCGGCACGACGCGCACATCACGGATCAGGTTCTGCAGCCGCGCAGCAGTAGCCTCGAACGGGAGGATGCGATCCGCAGTGCCGTGGATGACCAGCACGGGAACGTCGACCTTGGCCACGTCGTCGCGGAAGTCGGTCAGCCAGGTGTCGACGCAGGCGTAAGTCGCATAGGGCGACGCACTGGCGGCGAGGTTGAAGCTCGCCTGCCACGCCTGGTCGGTGATGCGAGTTCCGCCGAACAGATCGACGTTGTAGAAGTTGTCGAGGAAGTTCTTGAAGTATCTGTAGCGATCCTTGACGATCGCCGCCTTGATGCCCTCGAAGACCTGCCCGTCGACGCCCTCGGGGTTGTCGTCGGTCTTCTTGAGGAACGGTGGAATGGCACCGAGCAGCGCCGCACGGCGGACGCGGCTCGAGCCGTACGTGCCAAGGTAGCGCGTCACCTCGCCGGTGCCCATTGAGAAGCCGACGAGTGTGCAGTCGTTGATCTCGAGGTGGTCGAGCACCGCGTTGAGGTCGCCAGTGAACGTGTCGTAGTCGTAGCCGATAGTGGGATGGCTCGAGTTGCCGAAGCCGCGGCGGTCGTACGTGACGACGCGGAAGCCGTTGGCGAGCAGGTCGCGCTCCTGGCGCTCCCACGATTCACCGTTGAGCGGATACCCGTGGATCAGCACGACCGGATGTCCCGAGCCGTGATCGCGGTAGTAGATCTCGATAGGCGTGCTGTTCTCCATGCCGACGGTGATGAGCGAACTCGGTGCAAGCGCGGCGGAGGCGGTGGCCATGCGAACCCTCCTCGTTGGATGCGCGAACGCTGCCGATGAGAAGCCGGCGATGGGAGGGTCGCGGCATGGCGCAGGCGGGACCAGTCTCGGTGCGCGCGGCTTAGAGGCCGACGACTCTAGCGCGGGGCCACCACTCATGTCATCTCGGCCGGTCTCGAAGCGCACCGATCTCATCGGCGCCGGCGTCCGTCCCGGGTCACAGCATTACGCGATACGGCGCCCCTCGAGGGCCGACTACGCGGCCGCGGCTACACGCTCGGCCGACTCCTCGCACGCACGAGCGCGTTGCGCCGTCGTGTCGTTTGCGAAGCGAGTGGCGACGCGCACGACCTCGGCTCCCAGCGTCCGGAGCTGCGCCTCGACGCCTTCGTCAGTGACTCGGCCGGCGGAGTCGAAAACGCGGAACGCGGATGCGACGGGGATCACGTACGGGACTGCCCATCCGCGCAGCGCCCTGACAGCGAACTCCATCGTGTTGATCGCTTGCAGTCCTTGGGTGCCGCCGGCGGCGCTGATCAGGCCGATCACCTCATCGTGCAGGAATGGCGGTTCGCGCGAGCCGAGCGCGTGCAGCCAGTCGAGCGCGTTCTTGAAGGCGCCCGAGATGGTTCCCTGGTACATCGGGCTGCTCCAGAGCATCCCGTCGGCGTTGTAGCAGGATTCGATCAGCCTCGAGGCCGCCGGCGGCGGTTCGTCGAAGGTGTCGGGGTTGAACATGGGCAGGTCGAGCTCGCGCAGGTCCAAGACCGTCGTGGTCGCACCCGCCTCGGCAGCACCGTCGAGGGCGACCAGGAGCGCGGCCAGGCTTCGCGACGCCCGCGCAAGCGAGCCGCCGAGGCCGACGATCGTGAGCTGGCCGGTCATCCTCTGGTCTTGCGAGTCACTCCTCGATCCGGATCAGGTTGACGCCGGCGAGCGGGTGGTGGATCTGTTGCAGCTCGCCGCCTTTCGCCAAGTCGCCGAGGTCCAGCACCGCGAAACCCGCATCCTTGAACAGGGCCCGGACTGTGCCTTTCGCGCCCTTGTCGTCGCCCGAGATGAAGAGCACGCGCCGACCGTCCGCCTGATGCGGCTCCGAGCCCAGCACCTCGGCGCTGAGTGTGTTCGCCGCCTTGACGACGCGCGCGGCGGGAATGAGGTCGGCGACGATCTCGCTCGACGTTCGTCCGGCGAGATCGTTGGCGGCCCAGTCGTTGGTAGCGTCGATGACGACCGTAGCCTTCCACTCGAGACCGCCGACGGCTTCGGCAATGCGGTCCCACGGGACGGCGAGCACGACGGTAGCCGCTGCGGCGGCGTCGGCCCGCGAGCCCGCGGAGACCCCCTCGCCGAGGGTTGAGGCGAGTGACGTCAGTGATTCCGGGCCGCGGCTGTTGGCGATGACCACCGAGCGACCGGCACGAACGGCGACGTGCGCCATGGCCTGGCCAAGCCGGCCCGCGCCGATGATGCCAATGTCGGTCATCGTGGCTCCTCGTACTAGGAGGCGAAGACGTAGCTGACGGCCAGGCTGCGGTACGGCCGCCAGCGGTCCGATATCTCGATCAGCTCTGCCTCGGAGGGAACGTGGTCGAAACCGTAGACCCGTTGGATCGCGCGACGCAGCGCGATATCGCCGGTGAGAAAGACGTCCGGCCGGTTCAACGCGACGAGCAAGAAACCGTGCGCCGACCAGGGCCCGATGCCGGACACCTCCGTCAGGGCCGACTCGACCTCGTCGTCCGTCATGCTCTCAAGCGCCGCATCGCTGAGCCGGCCGTCCACGAATCGCTCCGCGAGCGCCCGCAGGGTCGCGCCCTTGCGAGCCGAGAGCCCGGCCGCGCGAAGCACATGCGGATCGGCCGCGAGCAGCTCGGCCGGCGACGGCAACCGTCCGCCGAACCGCTCTTCGATCCGAGACACGATCGTGCGCGTCGCGGCGACCGACAACTGCTGACCGACGACCTGGAAAATGAGCGTCCCGAACGCATCGAGCGGCGGGAGCTCGTCCAGCCATGCGCGCGGACGAAAGGATGGATGCGCGTCGATCACGCGCGCGAGCACCGGATCGGCCTTGCGAAGGAACTCTCGAGCCTTTCGGTCGGCCAGCGCGGCGCGTTCCCGCGCTGGAGCACCCACGCTCATGCCTTGAAGAGCCGCTCGGTGAGCACGATCTCGATGATAATCGGCGACCGCCTCCCTCCCGGGCCGAAGGTCATGCAGATCTCCGTCCAGGGTACGGACAGGGTCAGCTTGAGCCACCCCGTGGCGCGCACGGCCGCGACAACCTCCGCGTCCTCCCACGCGTTGACGCGGGCGACAATTTCGCTGGCGAAAACGGCGTCACACCTGGCAAATCAGTGGTGCCGAGGAAGGGACTCGAACCCTTACAAGGTTGCCCTCACTAGCCCCTCAAGCTAGCGTGTCTACCAATTCCACCACCTCGGCTCGAGGCCGAATTCTACCCTCTCGGTGATCAGCCATTCGGCTGCGATTGTGTGGCGTGCGGCGTCGCATCGCCACTGTGCGGCGCGCGCGCAGCTCTTTCTGCGGACCCGGCTACTCAGTGGTTTCATCCGGACTGACGAATGACCCGGCTCGACCCGGCTGGAGCAGCGCCGAGCCGACGGCGACCGCGACGAGCTTGCCATCCGCGTCGACCACCTCCGACGAAGCGACTGCCAGCGTCCTGCCGCGGTGCATGATCGTCCCGGTCGCGACGAGATCGCGCTCGTCGGGCTCCACCGGCCTCAGGAAGTACACCTTGAGGTCGATCGGCGCGAAGGCTGTGCCGCGACGCACGATGCTCTGGTACGTCCCGTCGCATGCAGTGCCCGCGAGATATGCCGTCGCTCCGCCATACAGACGGCCTCGGGCGGGACTGCAGAGCCACTCGGTGGCCGGCATGCTCCACACCGTCTTTCCCTCTTCTGCGGCGACCGGGTGGATGCCGCATAGGTGCGCGATGGGTGGCTTCGGCAACTCTCCCGCGATTTGAGCACGAAGGATTGCGAGGCCGCTGCGCTGCTGCCACACCTCCACGGGAAGGACCTCGCCACGAGCCTGTCGTTGAAACGGATGTGGCGATTGCCACTCGGGCTCGATCAACCGGGGCGAAGCTGCGGGAATCTGATCTTCGCGAACCTGAAGCTGAGACATGATCAAACAGCGGGTTGACGCCACGGCGATCAAGCGATCGCGGTCGTCGGTGATGCGCGCCTCGGCGAGGCCGGCCGCCCTACCGGCATGCACGAGCGTGCCCGTACCCGTGAGCGTGCCGCTCCCTCGCAGCACGGGTCGTACGAACGACAAGGACATCTCAGCTGTCGTGTACGGCGTCGCCGCGGGGAGCGCGGTTTGAACCGCACATCCGAGTGGCCCGTCTGCGAGCAAGCAGAGCGTCGATCCGGACACAACTCCTTGCGGCGAAAGCAGCCAGTCGGTGACCGGCATTGTGAACGTGGCACAGCCCGCATCGGCGGCAGCGAACGTCAGTCCGGTCAAAAAGTGGATCGGCGGTGGCAGGCGTCCACCGCCGAAGAACGACCTCAGAAGTTCAAGGCCGGATAACGTCAAAAACTGTGCCGGGTCTGTGTACCAGCCCCGCACGGGTTCGTTCCAGACCTCAGTGGTCACCGCCTCCATCGCTGTGAGCTTAGCGTCGGGAGCACCACGACCACGGACGAGGCAGCACGCCTTCGACTCGTTGCTCTCAGCCGATCGTCGCCTTGACCCACCCGCTTATTGAGCCGATGACTTCCGGCGCAAGCGCAGGCGGCGTGTCGTCGTCGTGAGTAAGTCCGGTTTGGTTCAAGAGCAACGCATGTCCACTGGTGGCTAGTTGGATGTGGAAGTTCGGCTTGTGCAGCGCTGTGATGTTCTCGATGGACCCGGCTGCCGGGACGGTACGATCGCTGCGTCCAAAGAACCGGAGCGGTGCGTCGCCCAAGCCACCTGCGAGGAGACGGCGAATGCTCTGGTTGAGAACGAAGACGTCGAAGAGCAGCGCGATCTCGCGCTCAGGTCGCTTTGCAGGCACACCGATACGATAAGCCGGCTACCGCTCTCCTCAAGCCATCCGCGCCCCGAAATGCAAGAAGAGATACCCGGCAATGACCTACTCTCCCACCCCGTTGCCAGGGCAGTACCATCGGCGCTGGTGGGCTTAACTGCTGTGTTCGGGATGGGAACAGGTGTTTCCCCACCGCTATGGTCACCGGATATCTCTTCTTGTTGCAAATAACTGCGAGCCTGCGTGGCGAGGCGTAGCGCCTCGCGAGAATCCTCGATCGGTTGAGCCAGGCGGCGCGCGGCATTCGCGCGCGGCTTCACGAATCAATGAAAAGTGGGATAGGAGGTCAAGCCCTCGACCGATTAGTACCGCTCAGCTCAAAGAGTTGCCTCTCTTACACCTGCGGCCTATCAACCAGATGGTCTCTCTGGGGTCTTACCCGGTTATCCGGTGGGAGATCTTATCTTGGAGTGGGCTTCGCACTTAGATGCTTTCAGCGCT
>Ga0307477_10001017_pt1 | contig 25632 bp, 18 predicted proteins | sample atmos_gasesECM2C_FD_203316 | JGI IMG/M metagenome (GOLD analysis project Ga0307477, IMG submission 203316) | Hardwood forest soil microbial communities from Morgan-Monroe State Forest, Indiana, United States - atmos_gasesECM2C_515 | ecosystem: Environmental > Terrestrial > Soil > Temperate...
AGATCGAGGGAAGCTTCTTCTTGAGCGCGGTCCATTTTTTGCAGGCCGGCGAAAAGCTCGGTAGTGGCGACGGAGATGAGCGCGCTGCCGTGGCCCAGGAAAACGGTGAACAAACTGAGTGGCGTTTGCGCAAGAACCGCCAGCATTAACAAGGAAAGACCCGTGATGATGCCGGGCAGAATCAACGGCAGAAGAACCAGGCGGCGAAAGAGAGCTTTTCCGGGGAAGCTAGCGCGGTCGAGAGCCAGCGCCGCTAGCAGCCCCAGCGTCAAAGAAAGGGCCACGCTACCGGCTGCGACCATTAGGCTGTTCACGACCGCATCCCAGATGGAGGCATCGGCAAAAAGCTGGCGGTACCAACCCAGCGTGAGATGGCGAGGAGGGAATCCGCCGACGCCGTCGCGATTGAAGGAATACAGAATGAGAACGACGACTGGCAGGTAGACAAAGATGAAAACGATCGCGGCATAAATGGTGAGCAGCGGGGGACGCCTGGTTGGAGTGACATGACTCATTTAAAAGACCACCGTTTTTCCAAGCGCTCGGTAAGGAAGAGCAGGGAAATGATAATGATCATGATGCCAACGGAAATCGCCGCACCGAGCGGCCAATCCAGCGCCGCGCCGAAAAGACTTTGGACCACGTTGGCGATCATCGTGCCGGAAGCACCGCCAACAAGAAGCGGCGCGAGGAAATCGCCAAGTGAGAGAACGAAAGCGAAGGTCGCGCCAGCCAGCAAGCCGGGAAGCGAAAGCGGCAAGATGACGCGCCGAAACGTTTGTGCCGAACCGGCCCCCAGGTCGTGCGAAGCTTCGACGAGCGGGCGCGGAATGTGTTCGAGAGCGGCGTAGATGGGCAGGAAAACAAAAGGCGTGTAGATGTGGGTGAGCACGAGCACGACGGCGAAAGGGCTATAAAGGAGGAACGCGACGGGCTCATGAGTGAGATGCAGGTATTCGAAGAAGCCGTTGAGCACGCCTTCGCTGCCGAGAATGGTTTTCCAGGCGTAGCCGCGCACCAAGTAGCTCACCCACAGGGGCACTATGACGAGTTGGTAGAGCAAGTCTTTCCGAGCCCCGGCATGAAACGACAGGTAGTAGGCCAGCGGATAGCCAAGCAGAACAGAACATAGCGTCACCGATGCCGCGATGCGCACAGTGCGCAGGAGGACTTCGCGGTAGACGGGCCTGGAAAAAAGCGTCGAATAATTGTCGAGGTTCCAGTGGTGGACTAAAACCTCGTTCTGGACAGTCCAGAAGCTGTGCGCGAACATCAGCGCGTAAGGGAGCACCAGGAATAAGCCGACCCACAGTAGCGGGGGGACGGAGACTAGCGTTTTGTACGCGCGCGAGTACATGAGCAGAGTTAAAGTCGATTGCTAACAACTACTCCCGGACACGTATGGCATCCGCGGCTGAGAAAACAAAATCGTGTTCACCGGTGAGCGGACCGTGAGTGGAAATGCGCACACGCAGGAGCTGGCCGCCGCCGCATTGCACTTCGAGCAATTCAGTCGCGCCATTGAAGAATTGCTGTCGGAGCACGGCGCGGAAGCGCACCGCTCCCGCAGGATCGGCAGCTTGGTCGGCAAGACGGATGGCCTCCGGTCGCAACGAGAAGATCGCGGCGCCGCTCGGCTCGTTCACCGGCCACTGTAACGCTCCGCATTTGGCGGTGCCGCCGATAATTTCGCCGCGCAATAAATTGGTCTGGCCGATGAACTGCGCGGTGTACGCCGTGGCCGGGTGCGCGTAAATCTCGCGCGCCGAAGCCACTTGCTCCAGAGCGCCATCCCGCAACAGCGCAATGCGATCGGAGAGCGCCATGGCTTCCTCCTGGTCGTGAGTGACAAAAAGAAAAGTGATGCCCAGTTCGCGCTGCAAGGCTTTCAATTCGCTTTGCATCTGCTTTCGCAAATTGGCGTCGAGAGCGGACAGCGGCTCGTCGAGCAGAAGAAGAAGCGGACGATTGACGAGCGCGCGCGCGAGGGCCACGCGTTGCTGCTGGCCGCCGCTCAGCTTGGACGGGCGGGAGTCCGCGAACTCCGGCATCTTCACCATGCGCAGCGCTTCATCGACGCGGCCGCCGATTTCCGATCCGGAAACCTTCTTGACGCGCAATCCGTAGGCCACGTTCTCCCGCACGCTCAGATGCGGAAACAGCGCGTAGTGCTGGAACACGGTGTTCACGCGGCGGCGATAGGGCGGAAGGGTGTCCAAACGGCAGCCGCCCATCCAGATTTCTCCGGCACTAGGCTGGTCGAATCCAGCGACCAGGCGAAGCAGAGTCGTCTTGCCGGAGCCGCTTTCGCCAAGAAGAGTGAGAAATTCTCCGGAAGCGATATGCAACGAAATATCCTTCAGCACCTCGCGGGCAGCGAAGCGCTTGGCGAGGCCCCGCACTTCCAGCAACACTCGACCGGCGCTAGCCGCGGTCTCGGCCGAACTCGCAGCAGAAGGATTCACTGAGCGGCTTTGACCTCATTCCAGATTTCGTTGTACTTCGCGCGGCGAGGAACGTCCTGCCAGAAATAGATTCGTTGCATGTAAGCATCCGGATTATCGAGATGCAAGCTCTTGATTTCTTCGGGGGTCAAAAACTGGGCTGCCCCCGGATTCGCCGGAGTATAGTGCGTCACGTCGGTAATCTTTTTTTGCGTTTGCGCTTCGATCATGTATTCCAAGAACTCCGTGGCGAGTTCTTTCCGGGAGCTCGCGGCCGTAATCATCAGGTGATCCATCCAGCCGGTAGTATTTTCTTTCGGAATGGTTTCGCCGATGGGAAAATGAAGTTGGCGGAGCTGATTGGTCATCAGCGGCCAGCCCATGGCGGCGATGACTTCATGGTTCTCGAAGAGATTGGTGAGTTCTCCTCCGGTGGCCCACATTTTGCGAATGTTGGGCTTCAACTCGATCAGTTTTTTCCTGACGGCCGCGAGCTGGTCATCGGTGAGATTGTAGAGTTGCGAGGGATCGGGTTGGTCGTAACCCAGCACTTGCGCGGCCATGTAGACAGTGGAAAGATCGTCCCACACCGAGAGCTTTCCTTTGTACTTGGGATCCCAGAACACCGTCCAAGAGTCCGGCGGTTCGGCGAATGCCGTAGTGTCATACAGCAGCGGGTCCGGTCCCCACATGAAAGGGACGCCGTAGACTTGCCCGTGGGCTTTGACCAGCGGCAGATCCCGGAGCTTTAAGGAGAGCTGCGAGTAAGAAGGCAGCTTGGCCAAATCGAGAGGCGCAGCCAGCCCGCTGCGGGCGATGGACGCGGCTACGTCGCTCGAAGGTGAAATGACGTCGTAGTTCGCGGCGCTTCCGCCACGCAACTTGGCGACCAGCTCGTCGCTGGAGCCCATATAGGAAGCCCTGATCTTCGAATGATGGCTTTCTTCGAAGGCTTTTACGAACGACGGATCAGCATAGCCTTCCCAAACCAGCAGGCTCAGAGATTCTTCTTTTTTCTTGCAAGCGCCGCATGCCCAAGCGAGCGTCAGAATTCCCAGAAGAATGGCACGAGATCTCATTGCACCTCCCGGTTATTTTGCATCTGCTTGGTAGACCAGCCGCCCGCCCACGATGGTGGTGATCACCTTGGTGGCCGCAATCCTCCGCGGAGGAATATCGAATACGTTTTGCGAAACGATGATCAGGTCGGCGAGCTTGCCGATCTCGAGTGAACCTTCCGATTTTTCGCGGCGGCCGGCAAAGGCCGCTCCCAGCGTATAAGCATCGATGGCTGCGGCGACCGTCAAACGTTGTTCGGGCACAAAACCCCCTTCGGGTTTGCTTTCGAGGGTCTGGCGCGTCACCGCGGTCTGTATCCCTTCCCACGGATTGAGGGTGACGACGGGCCAATCGCTGCCAAAGCAGAGGTGGCCTCCTGCATCGGCGATGCTTTTCCAAGCCCAGGCTCGCGAAGCGCGATCAGCTCCGGCATTGCGTGCCCAGACCTCCAGCGTATCGGCATCGGGATAAGAATGAAGCGGCTGCATGCTGGCGATGACCGCGAGCTTGCCGAAGCGCGGAATGTCGGATGCCGCAATGGTTTCGATGTGTTCGATTCTCGGCCGGCGGTCGTGCTTGCGGTTGCGCGTTTCGGCTTCTTCGTAGGCATCCAGTGCCGTCCGCACGCCCAAGTCGCCGATGGCGTGGGTAAAAAGCTGCGAACCGCGCTTGTCCAACTCCGCGACCGCCGACTTGTACTTTGCAGGATCCCAGAAGAGTTTGCCTTTCAAAGAAGGGTCGTCGCCGTAAGGCTCGAGCATCGCGGCGGTGTGTGATTCGACGACGCCATCCAGCATAAATTTGACGGCGCTAGCGTCGATCCATTCATCGTGGAATTTCCCGTGGGCGTGCTCAATGGCGTCGCGGTCCTGAGGCCGCAGCTCGGGAGGATTGAGGAAGTAAGCGATGTACATGCGCAGAGTAAGGTCGCCGCGATGGCGCATTTCGTTAAAAAGATCGAGCAATTCAAAATCGCCGCCAGCGCTGTGCACGCGAGTGAGGCCATTCTTATTTGCCCATTTCATGCCCGCGCGCAGAGCCAGAAGCTTATCGTCGCGGGTTGGCTTCGGAACAATCTTGGCGACCAAATCCTGAGCGGCTTCTTTTAGCGCGCCGGTGGCCTCACCTGTTTGGGAATCGCGGACGATTACGCCATTCGGTGGATCGGCAGTGTCTCCCTTGATCCCAGCCATCAAAAGAGCTTTCGAATTCGCCCAATAGGTATGCCCGTCATAGCCTTCGAGAAAAACCGGGCGGTTCGGGAAGATTTCATCGAGATATTTCTTGTGCGGCAGCGTTTCGGCTCCGAACATGGCGTAATTCCAGCCGCGGCCAAGGATCCAGTCGTCTCCGGGATGCCCGGCGGCATATTCGCGCAAGCGTTTTTGAATGTCGGCGGGGTCTAGAGCGCCTTCGAGATTCACGCGGCCGAGGCTGAGCGAACCGTCGATAAAGTGAATATGGCAATCGGCGAAGCCGGGAAGCACGAGTTTTCCGCCGGCGTTGATTACTTTTGTGCCCATGCCACGCCGGCTTTCAATTTCAGGATCTTCGCCGACGGCGACGATTTTTCCGCGATAGATAGCCACTGCTTGAGCCCAAGGCTGCTTGGGGTTTTCCGTGTAAACACGGCCATGCACGATAATGATGTCCGCCGGTTCGACAACGCGGCTTTGCGCTTGTGCGAGCGAAAAAGCGAACAAGAAGAGCGTCAGCGGTCTAAGAACGACGCGAAGTTGGAAAGTCTTCATCGGCATGCGGCCCTCAGCATCAAAATGTCGGCGGCGTGTTGATCCACAGCAGCCAGGTTTCCGTCCGTCCGGGATTCTTCCAGCGGTGCGGAGTCGAACTCTCGAAATAGAGGCTATCGCCGCGCTTCAAATGATAATGCTCCTGGGCGTCGAGCCAGATCTCAAAATTTCCGCGCAGTACATGCAGGAATTCCTCGCCTTCGTGCGAATAGGATTCACCGCTCCCGCCCCCGGGTTTGATGCGGAAAAGATGCGGTTCCATCACGGTATTTCCCCAGGCCAACAACTCCATGCGCACGTCCGGGGTGGTCTCCAGGACTTTTCGTTGATGGGGGCGCACCAAGCGCGGGTGGTCGCCAGCCGTTTCGAACAGGGATAGAATGTTGGTGCGGTAGAAGCGGGCGATGCGGCGCAGCGTGGCAATCGAGGAACGCATCTGGCCGCGCTCGAGGGCGCTGAGAAAACCGATGGAGACGCCGGTGGCGCGGGCGACTTGAGCCAGGGAAAGTCCACGGCGGATTCGCAAGCGACGGAAACGCTGCCCGGGGAGAAGCGAGCTCTGCGTCGGAGGAGAAACCACTCCTTGGCGCTTGAGCACGTGGACGATCGCAGCCGGATTGAGGCCACGGGCACGGCGCAGGAAAATCGCGCGCTGCAACGAGCGCACGTCCGATTCCGAGAACAAACGGTAGCGGCTCCGCGTGCGCTGCGGCGAGACCAGACCCAGGGCCTCCCAAGCGCGCAGGGCCGAGGAGGAAATGCCCACGCGGCGGGCCACTTCACTGATGCGCAGCAAGCGCGATGGTTTCGGCGCGGCTGATGCGTTGGATAAATTCTTTCTGCTTGACACCGGTCCCGGCTTTCTCTAAGTTTACATGATTATAGTAAGGTTTGAGGGGCAGGAGCAACCACGAAGAATTAATCCTCGAAAGATTCTTCCTGGCATTAGGGGTGAGGTTATGAAGGTTGACGCACGATTCGGGCAACTGCGTTCGTGGTGTTGCCGGAGCATCTTACTAGCCACGGCCTTGGCGATGGCATTTTGCTTCACGGCGCCATTTGCCGGCGCGCAGAGCACGGGCGGGCGCATCCGCGGCACGGTGACGGATCCGAGCGGCGGGGCCGTCACGGCGGCGACCCTCGAACTGCTCAACGAGGGCACGCACGCCACGCGCGAGGTGCAAACCGGCGCGAATGGCGAATACATTTTTATTGAAGTGCCCGTCGGCAATTACGAAATCGATCTCACGCTCCAGGGTTTCAAGAAGTATGTCCGCAAGGGAATTGTGCTGGACCTCAACGAGGTTCTTACTGTCGACATCGCCCTGCAGCTTGGAGGTTCGACCGATATCGTCGAAGTCACGGGCGCGCCTCCCGTCGTGGATACGACTTCCACGCAGCTGGGCGCAGTCGTGAACGACCGCTCCTCGACGCAACTGCCTCTAAATCAGCGCGACGTCTATCAGTTGCTGCAGTTGCAGCCCGGCGTGCAGTCGCAGCTGGGCAACGATCTCTTTTACGGTTCGGATAAGGCTGGCGTGGTTACTGTAAATGGTGGCCGCGGGCGGTCCAACAACTATTCCGTGAACGGCGGCGACGGCAACGACCTTTTTGTAAACGGACCTGCGATTGAGCCTTCCCCCGACAGCATCGAAGAGTTTCGCGTCATCACCAACAACTTCGACGCTGAATACGGCCGCAATTCCGGGGCGGTCGTCAACGTGGTGACCAAATCGGGCACCAATGACCTTCATGGCAGCTTTTACGAGTTCTTCCGCAACGATGTGCTGAATGCCAAGGCCTTCACGTTTACTCCGGCGCCCAAGCCGGGATTCAAGCAGAACCAGTTCGGCGGGACCTTGGGGGGGCCGATCAAGAAGGACCGGACGTTTATCTTTGGTTCGTACGAAGGACGCCGGATCGTCAAGGGCATCGATTCGCAATCCGTTTTTGTGCCGACCGGGGCGGAGCTGAACAACGGGGATTTTTCGTCCGGGTCTCCATTTACGGGTGCCCTCAGCAGCCCGACGGTGGCGGGGATGCTGAATGACCGCCCCGGCTGCGCGGCTGCCGTCGCGGCTCAGGGTGGTTTACCGATAGCGGTCGGTAATAACTTCGGGGGAACCTATGATCCGACGACTGGTGCCTTGCTCTCCCCAGGTATTTTTACCAACTTCAACACCAAGGTGGATAACCAGATACCGACGGCGTGTTTTGATCCGGCGGCGGTTAGCTTAATGAATCAGAAGTACGTTCCCGGAGCCGGCGGAACCGCCAGTTCGGTCATCACGGTTCCCAACAACCGAGACCGGGGCGATCAGTTCCAGATTCGCTTGGATCATTCCTTCACCAATAACCAGAAATTGTCGGCGTACTACTACTTTGATGACGACCTAACGCTTGATCCGTTTGCAAAATTTCAGAGCTTTGGAGCTCCACTGGGTACTTTCCCGAGCACTTACGCGACGCGCACGCAACAAGTCAACTTCAGCCACACATCGACCATTGGCTCTAAGGCGGTAAACGAAGCGCGCGTCAGCTATTTCCGGGAAGGCCAGCTCAAGTTCAATACTCCGGTGTTAACCAACGCCGTTACGGCTTCGTGCGGGACGGGGGCAGCCTCAGCATTCTGCTTTACCGGTCTAAGCGATTCCGCCACGATAAACGCCGCTTGCGCCGCGGGGGCCACAAACACGGCGGACTGTGGCATTCACTCCGGCCTGGGGTCCAAGTACGAAGGCGTGCCGTTCATCTCGATTGGCGGGACGGGCCTCGCCATTGGCAACAACGCGGGAGGCCAGTTGCCTCAAGTTGGCAATACCTACCAGTTCTCTGACAACTACAGCCGGGTCGTCGGCAACCACAGCTTCAAATTCGGCGGCGACGGGCGTTACCAGAGATTCGACCAGTTTCTCATTTTCGACATCAATGGTAGTTATACATTCCTGCCCGGCGGAACTGGTGACGTAGGATTTGATAATGCCTATCCGAACTATTTCCTGGGCTTGTCGAACTCTTATTTACAAGGGTCGCCACAACATGAACTGGTGCGCAGCAAATCCGTTTACCTCTTTGCACAAGACAGCTGGAAGATAAAGCCGAATGTGACGCTGAATTACGGCGTGCGCTGGGAACTGAATACGCCGCTGGCGGATGCCGGCCAGAAAGTGCAAGCGTTCCGGCCCGGAGAGCCATCCACCATCTATCCTGGAATACCGGGCAACGACGCCGCCGGAGTTACTCCGCTAGGAATCGTTTTTCCGGGAGATAAGGGCGTCCCCAACGGTTTGACCCAGACTTACTACAAGGCCTTTGCCCCGCGCCTTGGCCTTAACTGGAGCCCGGGCGCGCATGATGGTTGGCTGGCTAAGCTGACCGGGGGACCGGGAAAGACCAGCGTGGGCATGGGATATGGAATTTTCTACAACCCCATCGAGCAACTCGTGCTGGAGCAATTCAGCGCCGAGCCGCCCTTCGGGGGCAGTGAGAGCATTATTGGGAATTTCCTGCAGACGCCCTTCGTGGATCAGACCGGCGGTGTCCATCCGAATCCGTTTACGGGAGTCTTGAATCCGCCGCGTGGCACACCGATCGATTGGACCAGATTCCTCGGCAGCACATATTTTGGAGACTTCCAGCCACATATGCGGCCGCAGTATTCGGATCAGTACAATTTTACAATTAAGCGGGAGCTGCCCGGCGACATACTTTTGCAGGTGGGATATGTCGGTTCCGAGGGGCACCGCTTGCTGGCCATTTACGAGCTCAACGAGACCGTCAATCGGAAAGACGGGGCCAATACTTGCTTGGAGTTGAATTCCATTATGGGAGCCGGAACTTGCGGGCCGTTTGGCGAGGACACTGTTTATTCCTTCATGCTACAGGCGGGCCAAAGTATTGATCTCCCCTATTACAATCCCGGCGGGCCAGGCGCAACAGGGCCGAACGTTCCATGCCTGCCGGTGAACACTCCCGCAGGGTGCCACTACACCAATACCACTGGGGGCGCCGTACCCATCACCCTTTCTGGACTCCGGTTCTATTCTTCGCCGTTTTGCAATCCGTTGTCCGGGGCGGGTTGCCCGGCCACGCCGCCGATCGTCGGCATCTTTGCCGAGGATACCGTAGCGAAGTCCAACTACAATTCGTTGCAGGCGCTATTTGAGAAGCGGTTTTCTCATGGCTTGCAGTTTCAGGCTTCCTATACGTGGAGCAAAACGATGGACAACGCGTCCAGCTTCGAAGATGCGCTGAATCCGTTCAACTTCAATGCGACCTACGGCTTGTCTAAATATGACGCGCGCCACCGCTTTGTTCTTAATTTCGTTTGGGACCTGCCGGTGCCAAAGTATTCCGGGTTCAAGGGCAAGGTGCTTGATGGATGGGAAATGTCCGGCATTGAGAGTCTGCAGAGCGGCTTCCCGATCCGCATTACCTCGCAAGCCGACAACGAGCTGTTGGACAGCACGTTTAACTTCGAGGCGGCGGGTGAACCGAATTTGACTGGCCCCTTCAAAACGGTAAATCCGCGCAGCACGGTCTGCCAATTTGGAACCGGTCCACTCGCCCCGGGAGCTCCACCGTGCGTGCCAGTTTCGGGCTATGTGTTCGATCCCAACCTGTTTGATAACTCATGCACGCCGACGACCCTGGTGCCAGCTTGTGCCCCAGGAAACAACCCAGTCGTTCTGGGCACCATCGGGAATGCGCCCCGCTCGATTTGTTGCGGGCCGGGCATCAACAATACGGACGTAAGCTTTAACAAATCGACGCAAATAGGCGAGAGACTACGCATGGAATTCCGAGGCGATATTTTCAACGTGTGGAACCACGCGCAGTTCTATAGCGTGGACGGCAACGTGGGCAATCAAGGCGCCACGTTCGGCCGGCCACTGCATGTCCACGATCCGCGGCTGGTGCAGTTTGCGTTGAAGTTCCACTTCTAGCGCGAGCGGGGGGACCGCAAGGCTTTCCGAGGCGCCCTGGCCAGATCGGGGCGCCTTCCTTCGTCTGATAAAATCGGCACACACTGACCGCAGGGAACAGACCTGCCACGGGCAACCGCAAGACGGCCACCCACTACGGAGCAAGAAATGCACGACGCACTGCAAAAGGAAATCGCCAACTACCGGAAACGCACCGCCAAATCGGCGGCCGCGCACCAGCGGGCTCTAGAGCGTATCCCTCTCGGAGTAGCCAGTAACTACCGTCACTACGAGCCCTATCCTCTTTTTGTGAAGGACGGAAAGGGCAGCAGGATTCATGACCTTGATGGCAACGAATACATCGACCACAACCTGTGCTTTGGCGCGCTGATGGCGGGGCACGGCCACCCGGCGGTGGTGAAAGCGGTTGAGGAAAAGCTGCATGCCGGAACCACTTTCGGAATGCCCCACGAAGAGGAATGGGAACTAGCCGAAGAAATCTCGAAGCGCTATCCGGTTGAGATGGTGCGTTTCGGCTCGAGCGGCACGGAAGTGACCATGCACGCCTGCCGCATCGCGCGCGCCGCCGCCGGCCGCGATAAGATTCTGAAATTTGAAGGCTCTTACCATGGGCTGCATGACACCGCGCTCGTCAGCGTCAAGCCCAAAGCGGAGGAGTACGGGGATCCCGACGCGCCCACGTCCGTGCCCGGAGGAGCTGGCATTCCGAAGGGCTCACTTGAAAATGTGGTGGTCGCCAGCTTCAACAATTTGAAGAGTGTTGAAAATCGCTTTAAACAGTATCCGGGCCAAATCGCCGCCATCATTCTCGAACCCATCCTCATGAACGTCGGTCTGTGCTTGCCGCAACCTGGCTTTTTGCAGGGACTGCGCGACATTTGCACCAAAAACGGTTCGTTGCTGATCTTCGACGAAGTGAAAACCGGCGCCAAGCTGGCCTGGGGCGGCGCGAGCGACTTTTTCGGTGTAAAGCCGGACATGATCTGTCTGGCCAAGTCCATCGGTGGCGGCTTGCCACTGGGAGCGTTCGGAGCGAGCCGCGCGATCATGGATTTGATCTCCGAGCACAAGGTTTTTCACGGCGGCACCTACAATACCAATCGCGTCGCCATGGCCGCGGGCCTTGCGACTTTTCGCGAAGTCCTCACGCGTGAAAATTACCAGCATGTTACGAAGCTCAGCAAGACTCTCACCGAGGGCTATCGCGCCATCGTCAAAAACTCCGGCTTAGAAGCCTATGTCGCCAGCGCCGGCGTCAACGGCGCGTTGATGCTCTATCCAAAGGAAATTCAGAACTATCGCGACTGGACCAAGATCGATAGCGATCTTTGGCGCCACTACTGGTTCTCCATGGTCAATCGCGGCGTGCTCGCCCAGCCCTATTGGTGGGACGAGCAGTGGACCATCTCCGTTCAGCACACGGAGGCTGATATCGACAAGCACCTCGCGGTATTCGAGGAAGTCGCGCCGGCTCTCGCCAAAGCTCAGCAAGATCGCGGCATGGCCTTTGTCGGTGCCGCCGGTCACTAAGCGCAGCATCTAGAAGCCGGGCTTTTACCGGTCCTCTGTTTCACTGAGCTGCTACCGGCGCCGCGAAATCATCGGGAGAACAAATTTTGGCTAGCCAGGTCACCACTCGGACGACAGCGCCAGCAACATCACAAACCCCGGGCCTGCGCCGCGTGCTGGGACGCTGGGACCTCGTGCTCCTGTTCGTTGTCGCGGTTTTCAATCTCAACGTCGTTCCGTCCATCGCCGCCAATGGCGGCGTAACCGTGTGGCTCTGGATTATCTCCCTCCTGCTTTTTTTCTGGCCGCAAGGCATTGCCGTGATTGAACTTGCCGACCGCTACCCGGGCGAAGGCGGTGTTTACCTTTGGGCCAAGGAAGTCTTTGGTGACTTCCACGGTTTTCTCTCCGGCTGGTGTTACTGGACCAATAACATGATGTACGTCCCGACCATCATGCTTTATTTCGTCGGCGTGTTCGTCTTTGTCCTGGGAGCCGGCCACGAATCGCTCGCGGACAGCAAGCCCTTTACCTTAACGGCTTCAGTGGTTTTGCTTTTTCTGCTGGTGATTCTCAACATCTTGGGTCTAGGCGTCGGCAAGTGGCTCAACAATCTCGGTGCCATCGGAACGTTCTTTGCCGCGGCTGTCCTGATTGGCCTGGGAGTCGTGATTTGCCTGCGGTTTGGCACCACGGTAACGACGGCGGATTTCCGGATTCCCGCCAACCCCGGTTTTGTCTTGAACTCGTTTGGGGTGATTTGTTTCGGCTTGGTCGGCCTGGAACTCGCCTCGGTCATGGGCGACGAAATCGAAAATCCCCGAAAAACTCTTCCTGGGGCGGTGGCTTGGGGCGGCTTGCTGTCGGGACTGCTTTACATCGGTGCGACTCTAACTTTGCTCATCGCTGTAAGCAAGAGCGACATCAGCGTTCTCCAAGGCATCGTGCAGGCCGTCGGCCACATGGCCAACCGCGTTGGAGTCGGCTGGATCGTCGCGCCTTTCGCATTCCTTTTGAGCATTTCCATCGCGGGAATTGGCTCCGCATGGCTCGGCGGTTCGGCGCGAATCCCGTTTGTCGCCGGCCTGGATTCGTATATGCCCTCCTGGCTTGGCAAGATTCACCCGAAGTATTCGACGCCGTACGCGGCGCTCATCGTCCACGCGACAGTGTCGCTCATTCTGGTGGTGATCAATTTCTCATTTACGGGCGCGGGCGTGCAGGAGACGTTTCAAAAATTGTTGTCCCTGGCCGTAGTACTTCAACTGATTCCCTTTCTCTATATGTTTGGTGGGCTATTGAAGATCGCCCTCACTAATTCTTTTCAAAGAGGGCGCTACGGCAAAACGACCCTAATCCTCGCGGGGTTCAGCGGATCGGTCACCACGTGTCTCGGAATCTCCCTGGCTTTCTTTCCGGCTCAGCAGATTAAGTCGCTCCGGTCCTACGAGATCTGGATGTTCGGAGGCACTTTGTTTTTTATCGGGCTCGCGGCGTTTTTCTTCTTCGTGTACGGCCGGCGCAAAGCCGCGCGGAAATTAGCGGCGGCCGCCGCGGCCGCCCTGTGAATTGATTTGGGAGGCAGTTATGTCGAGTATTGCGAAAACGGTCGTTCAAACCTATCAAAACTACATCAATGGACAGTGGGTCAAGAGTGTTTCCGGAGAGGTATTTCCGGTCTACGATCCTTCGACGGAAGAAGTGATCGCGCACGTTGCGTCCGGCACGGCCGCGGATGTCGATAGCGCCGTAAAGGCCGCCCGCGCCGCTTTTGATTCCGGCCCCTGGCGCCAGACCACCGCCGCCGACCGCGGCCGCCTGCTCTACAAGCTGGCCGAGAAAATTCGCGCCAACGCCGCGCCGCTCGCCGAGCTGGAATGCCGCAATTCCGGCAAGCCCATTGTCGAAGCGGAATACGACATCGCCGATGCCGCAACTTGTTTCGAATACTACGCTGGCTTGGCCAACAAAGTTCTCGGCCACGTCAATCCCGTGCCCGCGAATGCGTTGAGCTTTACCCTGCGCGAACCGGTCGGCGTAGCCGGACAAATCATTCCCTGGAACTATCCGCTCGTGATGGCTTCCTGGAAGCTCGCTCCCGCCATCGCCGCCGGCTGCACCTGCGTCCTCAAACCCGCCGAACAGACGCCGCTCACCATGATGGAAGTCGCCCAGTGGCTGGAAGAGTTGGGCTTCCCGCCCGGCGTCATCAACATCGTCAACGGCTTTGGTGAAACCGCGGGTGCCGCCCTGGTCGCCCATCCCGGCGTGGACAAAATTGCCTTCACTGGCAGTGCCGCGGTCGGCAAAATCATCGTCAAGAGCGCCGCGGACACGCTCAAGCGTGTCACCTTAGAGCTCGGCGGCAAATCTCCCAATATTTTCTTCGAGGGCGCGGATTGGGAAGCTTCTATCGATGGCGCGCTGTTCGGTGTCTTTATCAACCAAGGCGAAGTGTGCTCCGCCGGCAGCCGCATTCTCGTCGAGAAAAAAATCTATGCAAAGTTCGTCGAAGCCATGACCGAGAAAGCCAAGCGCATCAAGCTTGGCGCCCCGCTGGATCGTGAAACGAAAATGGGCCCGCTGGTCAGTAAAGAGCAATACGACCGCGTCAGCTCCTATCTCGAACTTGGCAAGAAAGAAGCGAAAGTCGCCATCGGAGGCGGGCGCCCCAAGCAATTTGGCAAAGGTTTTTACGTCGAGCCGACCATTTTCTTTGACGTCGATAACACCGCCCGCATCTCCCGCGAAGAAATCTTCGGTCCGGTCGCTTCCGTGATTCCTTTCGAAGGCGAACCGGAAGCCATCCGCATCGCCAACGACACGCCTTATGGCCTCGCCGCCGCCGTCTGGACGCGCGACATTTACAAAGCCTTCCGCATCGTCAAATCCCTGCGCGCCGGAATCGTCTGGGTCAATCATATGCAACCAACCTACGTCGAAGCGCCTTGGGGCGGCTACAAACAATCCGGCTTTGGCCGCGAACTCGGTCCCTGGGGCCTCGAAGAATATCTCGAAACCAAGCAAGTGTTCGTCAATCTCGACGAGACCCCCATCGGCTGGTACTAGATTTCAAAGCAAGGAAAACGAAAAATGTCTACCATCGAAATTCGCACCGAAATACCCGGACCCCAGTCCCGCGCCTTGATGGCCCGCCGCGAAGCCGCCATTCCCCGCGGCCCTTCGCATGCCATGCCCGTTTTTGCCGCGCGCTCTGACGGCGCCACCATCGAAGACGTCGACGGCAACCGCTATCTCGATTTCGCTGGCGGCATCGGCTGCCTCAACATCGGCCACCGTTCTCCTCGCGTGCTCTCGGCGATCCGCGAGCAGCTCGAGAAGTACTTGCATCTCTGCTTCGCCGTCACCCCCTACGAAGGCTACGTTGCCGTCGCCGAAAAACTCAACGCCCTCGCTCCCGGAAATTTCCCGAAAAAAACCATTCTCTTGAACTCCGGGGCCGAAGCAATCGAAAACTCCATCAAGATCGCCCGCGCCTACACCAAGCGGCCCGCCGTGATTTGCTTCGAAGATGCCTTTCACGGCCGCACGCTCCTCACCATGTCGCTCACCAGCAAGACGCATCCTTACAAAGCCGGCTTCCAGCCTTTTGCGAGCGACATCTATCGCATTCCGTTCGCTTATCCGTACCGCGGCGAAAAAGGAGCCACTGCGGAAACTTTCGCGCAGCATCTCGAGGACGCCTTCAAACGCACCGTGGCGGCTGAATCTGTTGCCGCCGTTATCGCCGAACCCGTTCTAGGCGAAGGTGGTTTTATCATTCCCCCGCGCGATTATTTCAAGCTGCTAGAAAATATCTGCCGCAAACACGGCATTCTCTTCATCGCCGACGAAGTGCAATCCGGCTTCGCGCGCACCGGCAAATGGTTTGCCTCCGAACATTTCGGCATCGAGCCCGATTTAATAACCATGGCAAAATCGCTGGGGGGTGGCATGCCTATCGCCGCGGTCACCGGCCGCGCCGAAATCATGGACGCCCCCGGCGTGGGAGCTCTGGGCGGAACCTTCTGCGGTCACCCGCTTTCCTGCGCCGCGGCGCTCGCCGCCATCGAAACCATCGAGAAAGACGGACTCCTCGCGCGTTCTACGGCCATCGGCAAGCATTTTGAAAAACGCGCTCAGGCCTGGCAGAAGAGATGGCCTTTCATCGGCGAGGTCCGCGGCCTCGGCGGCATGTGCGCCATCGAACTGGTTCGCGATTCGCAAACGCGCGAGCCGGCCGACTCCGAAACCAAAGCCATCGCCAAACATTGCTACGAGCACGGCCTCATCACCATCACCGCCGGCACGTTCAACAACGTCATTCGCATCCTCGTTCCGCTGGTCGTCAGCGACGAGCAATTCGACGAAGGGCTGAACGTCATCGAAGCCGCGCTGGTGAGCGTAGCGGAACAAAAGCAAGCCGCGCTTTCACACGCTTAGCATCCTAAAGTGGTTGGTATTCAAATCGCTTGTCCTAACCCTTCGGGTTTTGCGTTTCAAGAAGGGTTAGGAGGTTCTGCCCGCATTTTGCAAGGATGGGGCTCAGAGTTTCTATAGGCCCAGAAGCCAACGGCCTCAGAAATTGAACTTTAAGCCGAGTTGAAGTTGCCGGCCGCCGGTGGCACTGGTGATATCGCCGAAGCTGCTGCTGCCTAGCGTCACGCCCGCCGCTGAGCCGTTGCCACTGGTGAAGAAGAACTGCGGCGTATTTGTTACGCCAAAAGCCTCGAGGCGCAGATCTAGACTGTAGCGTTCCGCGAATCGAATCGACTTGGAGAGCGCAGCATCCAGGTTGAAGAAGTTGGGGCCGCTGAGATAGTTTCGCCCCACATTGCCGAAGTTAGTTCCCGTTGCGCCGACAAAAGTGCTCGAAGTGTTGCTGAACCACGGATTGCCGATGCCGATACCGTGAAGGATCTGCACGGGAGCAATCAATTGCGGTGTTTGGGTGTTGCCCGGGGCAAGAAGCCCGCCCGAAGGGGCCGAAAAGTAAAGAGGAAGGCCCGACATCCAGGTGAGGAAGCTGGAGACGCGCCAGCCGCCAAGAATCGCGGCGCCAACGCCGGAAGGGACCAAGCGCTTGCCCTTTCCAAACGGCAAATCGTACACAACGCTTTGCACAAAAGTGTGAGTGCGATCGAAGTCGTTGCGAGCGTAATTGCGGCGTTGATTGATATAAAATGCCAGCCCGCCATCATCGTCGGTTTGAAAGCCCATGCCTTTGGCGAAGGTGTAAGACGTAGTGGTCGTAAAACCGTTCAAGAAGCGCCGGTCCAGTTTCGCCTGCAAAGCGTTGTAGCTGGACGAGAATCCCGCAAAGAGAAGTTGGGTAGCTGCGGTTCGCCCGAAGGCAGGGAATTCTGGCTGTCCGGCATTGCCGAGGCCAACGACGGTAGCGGCGTTGAGGTTATAGTTGACCACGGTGTCCACGGTGTGATTGCCAACGTAAGCCAAATCGAGAACGAAGCGACCAGGCAGCGAATGTTGGATCGCCAGGTTCCATGATTCCACATAGGGATTCTTGAAGTTCTGGTTCACGACGAAGTATTGCGACCCCAATGTGGGGTTGGTGATGATGCCGTTCGAGGGAATGACAGGTTGAATCAGGGCAGGGAAACCCGTCGCAAAAGTCGCAGTTTGCCCGCCGGGAAGCACGGCCGGACCATAGGTCGCCACGGCTGGATTGAAGGAGTTATTGGCGCGCACGGGGAAATTGTAGGCGTAGCTGTTGTCCGGGAAAGGCGTATAGCTGATCCCGAAGCCAGCGCGAATAACCGTCGATTCCCTCAAGCGATAGGCCAGTCCCAGGCGAGGGGCAAAGTATTTGTAATGCGTGGTGATTCCCAGGTTGTCCGGATTGCTGCCGTAGCCGCTGACGACCAGCGTGTTGTTGGTGGGATCGTAATTGGAAAAGCCGCCTTTCTGAACGGGCGTGGCCGGCGGATAAAACTCCCAACGGACTCCAAGATCGGCCGAGAATTTGGGCGTGACCACCCACTTATCCTGCACGAAGGTGAACAATTGCCAGGCTCGATAGTTCGGGAAGAAAGTGGCCAGATCGCGTCCCGCTTGGCTTGGGACGTCCAGCAGAAAGCTGGCGAAATCGTTCGTAAAACTGGTTTTGGACTCGCCGGCGCCGGTATTGAGCGCCGTCTGGCCATCACTGAAAGTATAGACGCCGCGCGGGCTGAAGGTCTGTTCCTGGAGCAAAGCATCGCGAACCCGGCGCAGGTCAGCGCCAAACTTAACCGTATGATTGCCGAGAATCTTGGTCCACGTGTTGGCGAAATCAATATTTGTTTCTGAGCGGATCCAGGGAAGACTCGCCGAGTAGCCAATCAAGGGATTGGAAAACCCGCCGTTAATCGTAATACCCACGATTCCGCTGGTGATGGGGTTGAGGTTGATTCCGGGAATGCCGAGAGTGGTTGAAGTATTTGTGCCGTAATCGGTGTTGTGAGCTTCGTTGTGGTACCACCCGGCACCAAAGCGGAACTCGGCAACCAAGGTATTCGAGAAAAAGCGATTATAGTTGAGGCCGGCGCTGTAGGTGTTTTGAATGCCCGTTCCCTCAAAATTGCCTTGTGCTGGTCCGCCGGCGATCCCGAATATGGGCGCCTGGAAAGTTGACGGACGCTGGTAGCTGAAGCGGGCACTCAGGCGATCTTTATCGGTGAGATTGGCATCCACTTTGCCATCAAAGAAATCCGTGTCTTTGTGGTAAGGCAGGGTAGCAAAGTAGTTGTTGGCATTGCCGGCAGAGGTGGGGTTCGGCAAAAACGCAAGGAGCTTGGCGGAGATGGGATTGATCAAAGCCGTGGGCACGACGTTCGGGCAACCAGCGGCGCTGGTGCAGACAGGATTGTAAGCGTCCACGGTAGTCCCATTTGGGCCCGGAACGGTTGCCACGCCAGGAGAGGACGAAGCGACGAGCGGCAGGCGAGCTGTGCCGTTCGGATTGCCAGAATACGGGTTGTAGATTGTCGTCGGTGTTCCGGTCGCGGTAGTCGCAACGTTCAAATTTCCCAAGAGCAACGCCGTGCTGGGGACGGTGATGGTATTGGCGTTGGCTTCATGGTCCTTGACCATCAGATAGTCGGCGAAGAAAAAAAGCTTATTCTTCTTGATGGGGCCCCCAATATTGCCGCCAAAGTAGTTATAGACGAGATGTCCCACGGACTTGTCGAAGTAGTTTCGAGCATTTAGTTCACTATTCCTGATGAACTCGTAGGCAGCGCCGTGGTAATCGTTGGTGCCGGACTTCAAGATGACGTTGGTAACCGCGCCGCTCGCACGGCCCAGTTCCGCATCGAAATTGCTCGTCGAGACGTCCACCGTCTGGATGGCTTCCAGCGGCGGGATCAGGATCTGCAGCAGGCCGGTGCGTTCGTTGTCGTCGATGCCCTCGATCTGATAGTTGTTGCCCTCGCGCAGTTGGCCGTTGACTTCGGTCTGCAGCGAGCTGCTGGCGTTGAAAAATTGCGAGTGCTGGAAAGTGGCGCGAGTCGTGCCCGGCACGATGTTCAAAAGATTTTGGAAATTCCGATTGGTGCCCAGCGGGACGTTTTCCGTTAGCACGGATTCCAGTTTGCGCCCGGTGTCCGCTCGCTCGGTCTGGAGGATGGGAGTTTCCGCCTCTACGGTGACCGTTTGCGAAATGTTTCCAGGCTCAAGAACCAAGTCGACGCGCTCCGTCGAGTTAACGACCAAATCGATGCCGGCTCTCGACTCGCGCTTGAATCCTGCCAGTTCCGCGACGACCTTATAGGTGCCCGGCGGCAGATCCGGGAATACATAGTTGCCGCTATCATTCGTTTGGGAGGCATGGCTGATCCCCGTGTTGGTTTCCGTGATCGTCACCTTGACGTTGGCGGCGGCGGCTCCGGAGGAATCAGTCACGGTTCCGAGCAAGGTGGCATTGACCGCCTGCCCCCTGGTCGGCGCGGAAAACGCCAGAAGTAATGTCCCGAGCAATACCGCCATGCCCGCGTGCCGCAGTTTTACCGGACCGCTCGTGTCGAGCACGGAAAATTCTTTGCTCTTCGTCGCAGACTTCATCCAGCTATTCAAGCGATGGAAAAACGAACCAAACAGTTTTTTCATGACAGCACACCCCACGATTCGAGAATTTCTCGACGACATGCAAATCAGCACCCCGAGACTTGGAACTAGTTCCACACCCTAACTGACCGAAAACCCCCTGTCAAGCAAGAATCTCGTGGACCAATTTGTTGTATCCGGTTTCCTGATTTTTCCGCAAGCACAGATCCGGAGCGGCTCCTGTTGACGATACCTTCTTCGTTTTGGTGTGTTAGACTGGCCCTGGCAATAGCGTCGACGGTCTTCATCATCCGATCGCGAGCCAGCGACGAGCGACCAGGTCACTTTGCTATGGAAACAGTTCCAAGAAAAACCACGATTCGCGAAGTGGCGCGCGCTGCTTCGGTCGGCATTGGAACGATTTCGCGCGTCCTAAATTCCAGCTCTCAAGTGAGCCGCGAGACCCGTGCGCGAGTACTGGAAGCCATCCGGCGTCTGGGATTCCGCCCTAACGCGCAAGCCCGGCGGATTCTCAAGCGACGCACGGAAATGGTCTGCTTTCTCCTGAGCAACCGCGATTTTCTCCATCCCTTTCATGCTCGCATTCTGCAAGGCGTGGAATCTTATGCCACCGGCTTGAAACAGCACGTGTTGTTTGCCGCCCTGCATTACTCCCCGAGAACGCCTCCCGACAGGATAGACCTGCCTCCGGTCCTTCAGGAACACGGCTTGATTGACGGGCTCATTCTCGCGGGCACGATTTATCCCAATCTTCTCCACAAGATCGCTTCTATCCACATGCCTTTCGTGGCCTTTAGCAACAATGTGGTTGGAATGGGCGAAGAGCAGCCATACGACCAAGTAGGCTTCGATGATTTCAATGGCACGCTGCATGCCACGCGTTACCTCATCAGCAACGGGCACCGTCACGTGGTCTTTGCCGGCGACGTCTCCTACCCGTGGCTTCAGCACCGATTCGAAGGCTACCGCCAAGGAATGCGCGAAAAGAAACTAAAAGCAGTCTTAATCACGGACCAAAATTCTCAGGGTTTTGTCGATTTCGGTCAAAAAAGCGCGGGGCGAATCCTCTCTCGGCAGCCGCAACCCACGGCTGTAGTAGCTGGCAATGACGAAATCGCCTATGGGCTTTGGCGGTCGCTGCGGCGGCAAGCCATGAAAGTGCCGGACGATATCAGCTTGGTGGGTTTCGACGACCGTGAAGAAGCCGTACTGATGGACCCGCCGCTTACCACGGTACGCGTTCACAAAGAAGAGATCGGTGAAACCTGCATGAAGATGCTTCTCGAGCGGTTACATCATCCGCGTATGACCTTCAGCCAGCGAATCCTGCCCACCGAATTCGTGATCCGAGGCACCGTCCGCCACTTGTAAGGTGGAGAGCCAGAACTCATTGCTTGTTGATGTCGTCTTTGGCCTCCAATCGTTTCAATAAGGGTTGGAGGAAAGGCTTGTTCGCGTCGGGCGCCGCGCTAATTGCCATGGTCATTTCTTTAGCGGCCGTGGGGAAATCCCCCGCGTTCGACGAAATTCGCGCCAGCGCCAGGTGGCTAATCCAGTGATTCGCATCCTTCTTCGAGACTTGCGGATACAGTTCAAACGCCCGCTTGGTGTTCCCCGATCGTTGCAAGCCGCGAGCGTATACGTAAAGTTGAATCGCACTGGCTTTATCGAGCGCCGTGGAAAGCGTCTTGGCCGCGTCTTCTTTTCGCCCCAGGGCGTCGAGGATGCGCGATTTCGTTTCCAGATTTTCAAAGCGCTCCTCATTTTGGATCGAACTGTCTTCCCACTTCAGCGCTTCTTCCAGGTTGTAGTTATTGTCCAAGCACCATTCGGCGGCCTCGTCGTATCCGGCCCAGGTGAAGCCGCCCACACTCCGCAGCTCGTTTTTGACGCTCCTCAGCACTACCGCCTTAACGTCCACGGAAATACGGAATGGCACGGCGAGCTTTTCCCACCGCAGCGTTAGCAGTGCCGAATCCGGCTTGACGTCGTCGAAGATGTAGGTCAGCACTTCAAACGGTTCCGCGGTGTGCGGTTTCACGCTCACGCGCAGCGCATCCTCTTTTTCGTCGTAGCTGAAGCTGCCCCACGAAGTCGAGTTCTTCGAAAAAATAATCGTCCACTGCTCCTTGTCCGGAATCGTGTGCAGCCCATAAGTACCCGCCGCCAAGGGCTGCCCTTCGATGGACACGTCATCGGTAAAAGAAATCGTCGTATTCTCATTCGCGCCAGCGCGCCATACTTTTCCATAAGGCACGGTCTTGCCCCAGATCTCACGCCCGCCCACTTCTGGCCGGTGATATGCAATGGTGATATCCGACAGCCCAATCCGCTGCGACACCGTCCCGCGCTGGCTCACGCGCGGGATGTTCAACTCCGTCGGCTGACTTCCGTTCTTGAATTGCGCGCCAGCACTCCCCGCCAAAATGCCAAGACCCGCGACCACTCCCCAAGCACACTTCGACACGTTATGCATATTCACACCATCCTTTCGCAAAAGAAAATACTCAGCGAATGCCCCACCCGCTTCGGTGTCACGCCCCACTAGCGATAGACGCTCTATGAAGAGACCAGTGAGCAAGGAAGCTTGTTTCTGGGCGATGGTTGCTTGTTACCTGATCGAATGGCGCGGAATTCTGATACCGCTGGAAGTCTCCAAATTCTTCAGTCCTCATGGCGGATTGCCGCCAGGCGTGTTGCCGGAAGCGCCTCTTGCGAGCAAGGCGAGCGCCAAGCAAAAGACCTATCCCCATGGCGATTTTGACGACCACAACTACATTGGCGGCGCGCGGAGCGGCCGTTAGACGGAATGCTTCTATGAGCAGATGGTCTCCACCTAGACTACCGACTGCGTTCCGATCGTGTTCAGCCTAAGAGTCGCCCGTGGCAGGGTGGGCAGAATTCATTCTGACAATGGGGAGGAGGTGCTGGGTCGCAGATGGCTATCGCCCCATGAACACCTCCCCGGTCGTTGGGGCGACGACACTCCAAGCCGAAAATGTGACTGGAACAACTTGTTTCGGCGTAACGGCTCAGTCCCCGTAAGAGTTCATCGTGGAGTCGCTTCCGCCCATCACCGGGCAAGCAGCAAATTCTCGAAGGGACTCGCGTCCCTTTAGCAATGCGCTTGGATCGTTCCTTTTCAGCCGGAGCACACTTTGTATCTTTGCCTGGCCGCCCTTTTCTCCGGGTTCCGCAACACAAACGTAGATTCCTGAGGAATTCTCGTCGAGAATCTTGATCGCCAGCCTTTTCACTCCACCCGCGGCTTCGACAACGGCTTCGTTTTCGTCCACTGTCTGCGCCGTGAAGCCGTAATCCGCGAATGTCTTCTTTCCTTTTTCCTTCTTCAGTCGGAATGTGGACGGCAGCGAAGTAACATCCAGCTTTTCAATCACAAACTCCGCCACTTTTTCATGGGGGTACTCCGCCCGATTTCCCGCCACCGCGAGCGACGCCGATGACAGCGCCACAACCGCCAACAAAACTTTACTTCTCATTTTCATACTCCTTTTCCGCCATTCTCCGAATCTTTGTTAAACGCCGCCAGCGTTGGTCTTTTTGCGGAATCCCTCGCTGCCTGTTTCAAGGATCCGTCACTCTGGTGTCTGGAGTTCTCTGAGCACTTCTAACCTGGTCCATTCACTCCACTGAGAAAGCCGCCGAGGTGTCCCGTCAGCGCGACGATGACTGCGGCCACGGCCTCGATCGGCAAGCGGTATCCGGGCAGGACTTCTTGCTGTTTCCGTCGGGTTCTGGCATGGATGAACCACACCGCGCAGATCAAGACGGTCGATAGGCATCCCATCACCAGATGCATCAAAAGGATGCCTTTCAGTTTTTGCCCCTCGAGTTCCCACTGCCACGCGAGGATTCCGGTGACCACCACGGGCATGGTTGCGATCGCCGCGACCAGCAAGTTGTAGTAGGCGGCCGCAGCCAGCACCAGCTGCTTCCTCCATTGCGCGAGAAAATCAAAGAGGACGCCGATGATAAACAGCGCGATCGGGAAGTGAATGAGCACGACGTGCTGCGCATGCTTCGCTAAAAGCACTGTCTTTAAGTCGAACGGATGCAAGATCGCTCCTCACTCACTGCACGATGACTTTGCCGGTCATCTTCGGGTGAATCGAACAAAAGTAGGGATAGGTCCCCACTTTGCTGAACGTAAAGGAAAACTTTTCGTCGGTATCCAGCACTTTGGATTTGAACGTCTTCGAATCATCCGTACTGACCACCGTGTGGGGGATATCGTCGCGGTTGATCCACGTCACCGTGGTCCCGACCGGCACCGTTAGCGCTACCGGACCGAAGCTGAAGTTGTCGATCTGCACCGCCATCGTCGACATCTTCTCCTGCGCGCTTAAAGCGAAACCTCTGCGGCCTTCTACGGTCCCCACAAATCCGATTGTTAACACGGTCGCGAGTATTACAACAGACACACTTCTCCTCATGTTTTTTCTCCTTTTTTATCAGCTTCAAGTTCGAATTGTTTTCTGCGTTTGGTTAGATCTCGCTCACGCGAGCGAAGAATCAACCACCGCCAGAGCTTGTTTCCCTTGTATGTAGTTCACATCGGTGATGCCGAGGACACTTTTCAGTTGCTCCGCTGGCACCTTCATCGGGCCCGGTGAATCGGCTTTGCCCGGCGCCGGTTGTGGAAACGCCGTTGACGCCGCGGTATGAAACGTCACGTTTCCTTCGACCTTCTGCATCGTCTGGTGGATATGCCCATTGAGCACAGTCACCGAACCGAATTTCTTCAAATACGCCAGTGCTTGTGCACTATCGTCCGTTCCCCAGCCCCACTCCGGATAGACCGACCAGAGTGGAATGTGCGCAAACACAACAATCGGTGTGCTGTGCTTCAAGTGTTTTACATCGTCTTCCAGCCACTCAAGCTGGTCGTGGCCCAGCGTTCCGAGCCCGCCGGCCTTCAAATTCATCACATTGACCAGCCCAATGAAGTGCGCGCCCTTCTTTTCGAAGCTGTACCATCCCGCGCCCTTGCTACCTTTTCCGTAACGCTCCAGGAACTGCTTCCCGTCATCATTCAAGACGTCGTGCTCGCCCGGCACGTAGAACACATCCTTGGGGGTAGCGCTTTTCAAGATTTGGTCCACGGTATCAAACTCTTCGGGCTTCGAGAGGTGGCTGATGTCGCCAGTGTGTAGCATGAATTCCGGTGCGCCCGACAGAGCGTTGATCTTGTCGACTGCTGCTTTCAGGGTTCCCGCGACGTCCGGATTCGCCGGCTTGTTGAAACCCATGTGGCTGTCGCTTATCTGTACGAAGCTCAGTTCGCCCATCATGTCTGCCGTGCTAATCTCCGAAACGCGGCTTAAGCTGTACGAGTCGAGCACCCCGCCTTTCATCACGCAAAACGCACCCGTACCTGCCCATGCCATGCACTTCAGAAATCCCCGCCGGTCAACTCCGTCGTGGTTGTGGTCATTCAGAAGTTCATCTTTTTTCTTCTCGGACATCCTCGTGCTCCTTAGTTACTATGATTTTTACGCCTTGTGTAAAATCTCCACGTGTCATTGGGAGTGGCGGCGCGGAGTGGGGGTGGTTCCCCCGCACCGCCATTTGAACGTGCTTGCGTTCATCCAGACCGAGGCATCACCGGTCTTATTCCAAATTCCTCCGCGTTCCTGTCTTTCTTCACTTGTTCGTCAGAAGAGGGCCGCCGTCGAGAATAAAATTGGCGGTCCGACGGTTCTGACGAGTGAAGCATCACTGATCGGGGGAAGTCATTGAACGATTTGGATGCCCAAGACCGGCTGCGCTTCGAACAGCTTGTGCTGCCCCATGTCGACGCTGCTTTCAACCTGGCGCGCTGGTTATTGCGTAGGCGCG
>Ga0307477_10001018_pt1 | contig 25615 bp, 24 predicted proteins | sample atmos_gasesECM2C_FD_203316 | JGI IMG/M metagenome (GOLD analysis project Ga0307477, IMG submission 203316) | Hardwood forest soil microbial communities from Morgan-Monroe State Forest, Indiana, United States - atmos_gasesECM2C_515 | ecosystem: Environmental > Terrestrial > Soil > Temperate...
CCCGCACGACTGTAGAGATTAAACCACTACATCACTACGCTCGGGCTGGTACATTTTGAAGTGCCCGTGGCTGGTACACTTTCAACTGCCCGCCGAGGGCCGGTACCAAGCCCATGAGCCGAAAGATCAAGCCGGCGAGCTAGCGTGACGAGGACCAATAGTGGAGATGGCGGGACTCGAACCTCTGGGAACCTCCGATTTTCTGCCGCGTTAGGCGGCTCGAAATTGTGGTCCCGCTGGCCCAAAAATCGGGGTACCGACCACACTCTACAAAATCAGCCAACCTTCACAGTTGCCGATGGCTTCATGACGGGGCCTATCCCATGTTGCTCACTTTACAATCGATCGGCGATAGCTAGATCACGGTCGCGATTTTATTCCCACCGTCCAGCGGCGATCGGCCTGACCCTCGTTTTAATTCCCGGGCATAAGCCTGGGTTTTTCGCCCGCACTGTCTCTAAGACGAGGGGCCGATTATGCAGAAATCAGCCGCTATGTTCTAAGTGCTACGATCAATTAACGGCCTGTTAGCTGGGGCCACGCCTCCGCAAACGGAACCCTCGGCTTTTACTTTTGGGTACTCTCCGATCGTCTCGGTAATCGATTCATTAGGTTCCACGTGGTATCGTGAACGACGCAACTCGATCGTTCACAAATGTCACGGTGTAGCGGCCTATCGCGACGCCATAGATCCACGTCGATTCGGCACGGAGCACGGTGCGCGTAGCGACTTCGTTCGGATAGCCGCGAGTCCATACGACTTCATCGCGCGTCATTCCGACGCGCAGCGCCGCTTGCTCGGCGCCGACACCGGTGGGCGGCGGATGAAGGGACAAGGTCGTATCCAGCTGCCAATCCGCTAGTTCGATCTCCGGACACACGCTCGACAGTCCCTTAATGACATAGTTTGTACCGAGTGGCGGATACCGCGCCGATGAAGGCTCCTCGACGACGATCTCGAGTGGGTCGAATGCAATGAATGAGATGATGCCCGGTGCGTCGGGGGCTGAGGCTGCGCTACCGGTTCCGAGCCAGGTGATATGGCCACGCTCGCGCATGATCGACCGGACACGTACCGGCGTTGAAGCGGCGTAAAACTTCGTCCAAGCGGGGCGGCACGAGATCGCGATGCCGCCATAGCCGTAGACGAGATGGCCGACGAACTGCCGTCGCAGCCCTGCGAGTTCGCGGTCGTTGCCCGACTCGTCCGGCCACCAAAGCTGCTGCGAATCGTTCGCTAGCCGCTTGTCGAGCGGCACGCTTGTCCCGTCGCGTGCCGTCGCGAACCCGTCGATCGTTCGCGGCCAGACGTCGTATGTCCCCGGCGGTCCGGGGGGCCCAGCCAACTTTACTGGTATCGAAAAATCTTGCACGTAATACGGCGGTGGCTGCGAGGTCTGGGTGACATCCAATCTCGTGCTTCGCGCGTGGCCGAAGCTTGCCATCATCTGGCGTTTGCTTGCGATTGCGGCCCCATTAACATGCGGTCGTGCGAAGAGACGCAACTTCGATGAATCCAGCGTTACTAAGGAAGCACCCACAGTCCAAGCCTTGAGCGAGATTGCGCCGTTATCGTTCGGGACTAAGGTTAGACCAATCGTCTGGTGGTATGCATAAGACGCCCCGTATGTCGCGCCCAAAAGCGCGAGAAGGCAAGCGGTATAAACGATAGATTTCGGATTGATTGGTCCCCTCATTCAAATCCCATAAGCCCCCCTTCAGACAGATCGAGAGTATTTGAAGCAGCGCAACTTCGAGGTCTCTTGCCCTGCACCGGACGTTCCTCTGATATGCCTTAAGTCGGGTTCTTCGGCGCCCATCATATTCGCCCACTCCGACAGCCCACCTGAAGCGCCGCCATCACCAATTGCCGCTACAATAATTAATTCGATATTCATCGAAGCGGCTCCGCCGCCTTGTTTTGGATCGTGCGCCCCCTCGAAGGACCCGGAGAGCCCTCGTTGCTGGTTTACTGATTCATGCCGGCACCGCTCCCTTCGTTGTAGAAAGTCGGTGGCGGCAAGAATCTTTTGGTCATAAATCGACGACTATGGTAAATTAGGATCGCCAAAATCCTGCGACGGTTCGTTAGGATCCCAGTAAAACGTAGTTGTGCACGAACCCGAGCCGTCATCTATAGTGTACATCGTGTAAGAGGCGTTATTACCGGCCCCCCCGATGATATAAGCGATTGAACCTGTGTACTCACGCACATTACCATTCGGACCTGTGCAATATGACCAAGACATTGAACTGCTATGGCTCTGAACGCAATACCCATAGGAATCCGGCGTGCACGGTGGAGCTGGAGTTGGAGTTGGAACCGGAGGCAGTGGAATCACAAAAGTGCCAGGCAAATCGAATATCGTGCTAGTCGTATAATTGTCATTGAGTCCTTCCATGCCATCCTGATCGGTGTTGTAGTAATGCCCGACGCCGCCATGATGCGTTTGATCGTCTATATCCCAGAGACCGGCTATCCAACTCCCGTTACTCTGGTATTCAATGGTGCATCGCTCACTCTGTTGAGCCACCTGCGAGCAGTCGTTAGTAAGATTACCGCCGACGACTTGGTCCCAGCGGCCAGATATCGAGCCGTTGCAGTAACCATAACACGAACCATCGGGGCCTCCGCCCGCCTCTGCAATCGTGAACATGCGTGCCACGTAGCAGCTCAGGCAGGGGCTCGGAATGTCATTCCACGTTCCAGGGTTGGCACCGGTCCGAAGAGCGGTCGGTACTGGGAAAAAGTTCCACGCAGCGTTGGACCAAATCGCCAATGACGGCGGCAACTGGTATTGAGTAGGATCATAGTTCGGTACGCCGATCGCCAACATCTCCATGGTACCACCAACAAGCGTTCCGAACATCATTCCAAGGTGAGTGCCGCAATGCCAGGTCTGATTAAGATTTGTCCACCCGTGAAAGAGGTAGCCGTTTCCGGCTCCGGCAATGTTGATGAATGCATTGAGCGTCTGATTGTCATACGGAGCGAGACCCTGGGCCAGGCCGGCATCAAGGACACTACCACCTGAATTGCCTGAGTAGGCGTTGAAATACATGCCTGCGGAGTCTCTACTTGGAATGTTAGTATCGCACGGCGGGGTTGCATAGCCATACAGCGCATTCTCGCCTTGATATGAGTAGTTGCGTATGAACGGACCGCCGTTACCAAATTCTGGGGGATACGACATTGCGTGTCGCGTGCTGCTCATCGTCCGATTAAGTGATTGTTGCTTACTCGAGGACAGGTCAGTGAATTTAATATTGCCAACCAGGTCAACTCGGTTCGATAGAATCTTACCGACAGCCGGATCGACATACACAAAATCGCCGCGCATGTTTTTCGGCATCATCCTAAGGAAATCAATGGCCATCTTCCGATCCGCACCGACTATTGAATGGTCGACAAATTTGTCGTAGTCTCCGTCAGCGAGATCCTGAGCGACAACTTCGGAGAAACTCTTCATGCCACCACCGTTTGACACGAGGCCCAAACCTGGTGGCGAAGTGTTCCGACTCTGCGGCGTGTTGGCTAATCGAGACCCTGCTGCACCGTTCGTCGTCGGGGTGATGCTTTGCTTACCTGAGCATGCGGCGAGCGTCGCAACGCAAAGGACGGTTAAGCAAAGGAAAAGTCCGCGCGCTAAAAGGGGGATTGTGCGTCGGTTCAATGTAGGATCTCATCTCTCTCGCGAAGCGTCGCGTAAGTGAAAAAGCATAAAGGCGTAGCTAAGACTGAGGATGACTTCGAAAATCAACCTACGACCTAGATATTTAGTGGTAATCTCGCGATCTGCTTGGACCGGACCACTAAACAGGCGACGCTCCGGTTGTTTCGTGCCCCACCCGGTGATCCGGCGACCCTGCGGCCGTCATGGGGGCTAACTAGCGCTGGCTAAAGCATATAGCACAAAAAGGCTAACAAAGCAAACGGCGCACAGGACGGCACCTCCACATCACACCCTTCGCATGACGGGATGGTAAATCTGCGTTGCCAGGTAGAGCGGGTAAGAACCTTGCACTAACTCGGTTTGCGGTCGCTTGACCTCCTGGCCGATCATCGCCAACATTCGCCTATTTTCGCTCGTTAGGCCAACTTAGGCCGAATCCGATTGATTAGAAAGTCCAACGGGATTCGACCCATCACTCACGGCCCCAGCGCTTCCCGTCCGTTACGGAATTACAAGAGCCTGTTTTGCTTCTTGGCATTACATGCATCACATAGCAGCTGTAGGTTGGCTTCGCTGCTAGAGCCGCCAAGCGCAAACGGGATGACGTGATCGAACTGCACCAGGACGGTCGATCCCCACATAACGCACGCTTCTCCGCTTCTTTTCCAAACGCGTGGCGTCGCAGCAGAACGCCGTCCCTTCGGGGCTTTGCTCGTAGGCTCAGGCCTTCTCGATGATAGAGCCGTGCCACGCGTTTGAGATTGACGTGTAAACCCTCTCGCTTGAGCAAAACCGAGAGCCGTTGGTCTTGCGGACCCGGGCGGCGCAGAGCTCTAAGATGCGAGGCGAAGGCCTCCTTGAAGGAAACTAGCGGCTTGACAACGCCGGCGAGACTGAGACCGAGCTGCAAAGACCCGCTGCGAGATTCGGTTTTGCCGAAATTGTAACGCTAATGCTGGACCCCAGCTCCAATCTCGTTTTCTCGGTCCCTGGAATCTGCACCATTGCGTGGGCCCTATTTGGTGAAATACGATGAAACCGAAAGCTCGGTGTGTCAGAAACTCCACAAGGCGCGAGCGCAACTCGAGCGAAGATGTCGTGCGTCAGTCGTCCACGCATGCCTGGCAGTTCCAGCAGGGCCAGAGAATACGCGGCACATCGACGAATTCTTAGGTCACCCTGATATTCGATTCCATATTCGGTCGGCACTCCCACTGGGCCGGCGTAGTAATCTAGACACGCGATACTGGCTCCAGAATCGGCGCGCAAGAACTGCATCGTTTGTGCCTCGCCGTCTGTATTGAATGTGCCAAACAAGACGATCGTTGCCCCCACGCTAGCGAATAGCGTGCAACGCCTCATACGACACAGCAAATTGAATATCTGCACGTTATGACTCATTCCTATCTTAGACCTCTTGAGGGCTTCTCGGATGACACGGAGCTGATTGGAAAGTGGCTTTGTGGTTTCGCAAATTCCATTTTGATCAAGTGATGAACCCATTATTCACTCGCACTGGGTAGGATTAGGGAAAACTATCAATAGTTACAACGAAGTTGAAGTATATACGTTTCTCGTACGTTAACTTCGGTATGATCCAGAATAGGACAAAGGCGGCCAACAGGCCCATTGTCGCGGCTGGCACTGGGCCAGCTCGGACCGCGGGTAATGCCGTCAGCGCGATGACTCCGTATAAAACAAAATAGATGAACAGATTGCTGAGAAGCACAAAAGGCGTCCGACCAATGTTATCCGCGAGAGTCGAACCAACGACCGCGCGAAGTATGGAGTTCATAAACGACGTCGTCGGCACAACTTGCCAAAGCAAATTTGGTCAAGACGACGAGCGTCGATACTTCACCGAGGTACTCGTCGGCGAGCTGCAACTGCTTCCGAAGAGCTCGATCGCGACCGGAACTGGCTTCGCATATGCGGCCGAAGACGTCGACGGTGCCGGCGAGGAAGAAGGCGAGGAGGCTTCGTCCTAACTTCCGATTCGTTGAAATCGAAGTCTCGGCCGGGGTGCGGTCGAGCCTTCTCTCTTTAGCGTAGCGAGGTGCTGTGAGCAGCGACGTCGCGGTGCCAATCACATTGGAGCCCGACCGGCCCGAAGTAACGCGAGTCCCAGTCCGCATCGATCTCATCAAATTCGGAGCGTGTCGACGTGAACGCCCTGTTTGCGGCAACAGCCGTCGCGGGTGTACGGCCGTCAACTCGTTGAGGACTGCGAAAAGCCGGAGGCTTCTGTGAATCGGCTCTTGCCCATGCCGAGTCTACATGGGGTCTAAACTAAGGAAACGCGTAGTTTGAATTTACGAGGATTTGTGCCCTCAGGCCATGCGAAGGATTCGACGCCGACCTACGAGCATGTTCTTTTGTTCGCGTTGAAGAACGTCTTGGGCGGGAATCCATACTGGATCCTGAAAACAAAGAGCGTCTGCATGGGGTTAGTGGGGTCAATGTAGCCGACCCGGTTGTAGGCAGCTAGAAACGTGGGCCAAAACGGGTACGGAATTAGATCGATCGATGCGCTGCTCACAAAGCGCGCCTGTTTTGGGCTGTTCGATATATCGTCGATTCCGCTCGTCCGGTTCGTATTGGTCAGCAATAATGTAGAACAGGCGCCGGTCTTAGTCTTAAAGATGTTGGCGCCCACGGCATAGCTATACTCGACGCGCGTGGCAGTCGTCGTATAGAAGCCTTTAGAAGGGTCGGGGAACGTCGAAGGATCGCCGGCTCGGAATGGGTCGCTGGCTGAGTTTACAAGGGACGCATGCAGAAACAGGTCGCTAAACATTTGCCAGTCGAGGCTACCGGTTGCGCTTGGCTGGATATACGCGTAGCATGGGGGCGCTTTCGTCACCTGCTTATTGCAACCTTGGGATTCGGCGCGCGTGTAGCCAAGGGAAGCTTGCAACTTGCCGCCCACTGGGTCATAAACCAGCGACCCGGAGTAGTGTCCATTCGGCAGGTATAAATTCCCGCCATTGGCGTCCGCAGCGATGAATTTCGCCTGCCGTGCAGCCTCCAATACGGTCGTGTTCGCGGTGGCGTAGCTACCTTTGAGCGAGAAGACGGGGGCAATTGGGAAAGTCGCATCGAGGCCGAGAGATACGTCCCGTGCCTCCAATGTGTCCGAGAACCGTCGCCCAGACAGTGCAAGCGTATAGGGCTTCCCGTTCTTGGTGTTGGTTCCGGTGTAGTTCAGGACTCCGAACACACCATGCTCGCCGACGTACGTGTCGAGAGGCGCGTCGATCGGCATGTAATTTCGACCGACATTCCGATATCCAAGAGCGCCGCTAAAATGCCAGGTCTCATCCGCGAATGAGTGCACGTCCAGAGCGGGAGGGTCACGTTGTATCGAGATTGCGGCTTCCAAATCACTGGCGAGATTCATGTATTGCGTTGCATATCGAAGCAGACTGGTGACGGCGTAGACGGGAAGTTCTGAGATCCCGTACTGGGCGTTGTGCATATCGGCCGAAAGCGATGTGAAGCCGATCGTCCCCTGTGTATTGACCGTGTGCAATTCGTTCACCGTAAAGGGGAAGTAAGCTCCCTTGCTAGGCGCGGCTAGTTGACTGCGCGTCGCATCCGCGCCATAAAAGGAAACATACAAAGTGTCTCCAGCTGATTTGAACGTATTTTGCAACAGGGTGACGTTGTCGTTTGCAACACCGTTCGACGAAGTAGTTCCTCGGAACGAGGCGACTGCGATCTGGGCGCCAACGCCCGAGATCAACTTATAGCCGGCATCTATGGGAAACGAGGCTGCGTTAAAGCTAAATGGCAAGTTATCAAAACCGAGTTGCGAGAAATCGACACCGAGCGTACTCTTGCTCGTGAACGCTTGGCTAAACGGCTGTTGGTCGTCTGCTTGAAAGGAACCACAAGAGTGGCATGCAAAGTTCTTGGCTTGTGCCCCACTCAAGCTCGCCTTCACAGCTTGGTCCCGAATGCTTAGGACTGGACCGGCATCATCGGAAAAGGCCGACTCTGCAAGCGTCGACACGCTGAAGGGAGCATATGAGTTCAAGACCGTTCGATGGGGCGGGGCTGGGTTCGGATTGCCAAAATCCGGACCGCCGGACACGACGGCATCGCCTACGGCTGCACTCGAAAGGAACGTAATCGTCATCGCTTGCTCGTATGTCGCTGCGCACAGAACCCCCGCAGGAGCGAACCCTGTGGGGCACGCACTGGGCTTGCCGTTTGCTTCAGAGGATACGTAGTAGTTGCGGCGTGTCTCCAGATCGAAATCGGCTGGCACGTGGTGGGTTCTGAACATTGTGTAAGGGACCAAAACCGTCCCTTCCCAGTACCTCCTGTCGCAACCAACCTTCTCGCAGGGAGCATTCCACGTATGCGAGATCATCGCCGTGCAGGGCTCCAGTTTAGCGGGATAGCGGGTTGGCGCCAAGACCTTGCATTCCCCATAGGCCGTGACGAGAAGACTAAAATATGTATCCTTCAGGTAGTAGATATAGTCGCTGATTGTGTAGGCAGTTTTCAACGGCTCCGAAAGGGTGAGCGTTCTTCCCTGAATCGCAATGATCACGAAGGCCTCGACTTGTTGATAGGTCTCGTTTGGCACATTTTTTTGGAGCTGAATTCTGCCTCCAACGAAGGCGCCGATTAAGCTGTCGACCTGGATTAACGTCGCGCCCGCATCCGCCGGAGCCGAGAGTTTTGTTGGCACGAATGGGTCTTTCGGATAGGGCCCGATCATCACGTTGTCCTGGTGTAGGAGGCTACGCCGCGATCTTAGCGTCGGTTGATAGAATGTGAACGACACCGAGATTCCAGAGTCTTTGGGGGCGACAGTTACCTGACTCGAGAACTCCGTTGGCGCGCCGCTGGTATGGAGTTGGCATGGCCCCGATTGCTTGGCGCCCTTCCCCGAGGCGACACTTGTGCCCCAGTAGTGGACGACGACGGTGGCAGTCACTGGCCCTTCACTTGGACAAGGAGGCGGCGTCGGCGTGACCGCACTCACTACATTCTCTGCTAGGCCGCTTGCCGCAGACGCGAGACAAAGGAGAAGGAGTACTGCGAGAATCAAGATACGTTTCAAGAGCATCCTAAACTCAAGCGTAGAACGCAGAATACACAGCACGACGCAAGCTAGCTCCTCTTCGTGCGAAGGCCGCCTGCGGCGCGCTTGACCGACTTCTTGTTTGAAGTGGCCTTCGAACCTCCAGTCTTTTTCGAAGCAGCGCCTGATTCTTTTGCCGCCTTCTTAACGATCTTCTTGGGTGACGTCTTCGCAGCTTTTGTGTCGGTAGGTTCTTTGATTCGTGAACCGGTCTTTTTTTTCAACATCGTCGGCGTCACCAAGGTGCGCGCTTCAGGGGCGGCATCGACGGGAGCGCTGGCGTGCGGAACGCACCTTTGCCCCGTGTTTATCCATTCCCCATTTGAGCACTGCAATACCCACCCATCTGGGCTGCATACGGTAGCGTTCTCCGGGTAGGTTCTGGTGCCGAGAGGGCATGGCATGCGTTGGTTCTCCACGTCAGCTCTACGAATAAGAGTGAGTTGTGTCAGCGCCGGGATAACGTGGATCCACTCTGGCCCGGTTAACGCAAACCCGCCGGTGAGGCGCGCGAAGATCATTGCGCAATAACACTTTTATCTCGATCATGATGCCATAGCTCATGAGCATACTTCGATCCCGACCTCTAAGATTGAGAGTGCACTGTATCGCGCGCAGCGGGGCCTTTCCCGGACACCAACTTGGCCTCGGCCGTGTCGGTCGAAACCGAAGTGACCTGAATCGTGCCGACGTGTTGATTTACCGTTAGTGTCTGGCCGCTGTCGGGATCTTTGATCTGCCGGACCCTCACCACGTCGAAATACATGCCGACTTCTACACCCTTTGCAGAGCCAATATTGATAATGATGTTATCGGCGTCAACGTCAAGCACATGCCCGCTGATAATCGGACCGCTCGGAGCGGCGCTGAATTTATCCGGATCTATCTTGGCGGCAATTCTTGCTGCCTCGTCGTTGATGAGGTGGCCCATCGACGAACTCAAGAATTGAGAGTTCCCGTAACCACCACCAACATCGGCAGAAGCCCCGAAGCCCGCGAATGACGTTGCCTTCGCAGTCACCTCGTCGGTAAATGAGAGAACGATTCGACCGGTTCTCGCGTCCACCACCCGAACGGCAACCTTTAGTGTGGTGCGAGAAGTACCAACGGCCCCTGCAAGCGCGCCCACATAAGGTATAAATGACAGGCCGCCGCCGCCACTTTTTCCGGTCTGAGCGAGTTGCATGATGTTTCCCGAAATCAGATAGCGGGCGCCCACTAGGCGACCCGCGGTTATTGCGGTCGTGGCATCTACCTCGCCGCTTGCCCCCAGATGGTGTTCGGAAAGCGTCGAGTCGAGAGCCTTCCGGTCAAGAACATTGAACTTGCCGGTATTTACGATTTGGTCAGTAAGCAGGTCAGAAAGAGCCACTCCAGGCTCGAACTGCCCCCACCAGTTCGAGGTTAGTCCCTTGGTGCTAAAGTCGAGTATGGCGACTGTTGGCGCGTTGGCGGCCACCACCCGTTGGGGCTGCAAGAAAGCAATAGCTGCGATCAGCGTAGCGAAGATAAGAAGATGGCGCACAGGCGCAGTCTCCCCCACGTCTTGTGAAGTCGTCACTTGTTCGCCGGGCATGCCAACAACATGGGCGCTTTGATCGAGACTGCTATCAACTTGAGGAAGGGACGTTTCATCATCGCGGTCTCCTCACGAGAATGGCTCAATCGGGTAGCCAATTAGGGCTACCATGCGCCCAGTCTTATGAAAAGTGGAATCCTAGCCCTCTTTCTCTAAGCGGTGCGAGCAGCCGAGGCGGCAACCCACAACCGGTCGGGAGCAGTGACCGCAAATTCCGGTCGACAAGGTCGGGCGCGGCCGGGCGTCGTGATCACGAATCGTGGTCTTGAACCCCAAGCGCCGGGAGGCTCCCGCCAAACAGTGGTCCACGCATGAGGCGGCTCACGCGTTTCTCGCTGATGCACACGCTATCGGTCCGAAGGTCGGCATGGATCCGCGGCGCTCCGTAGGTCGCGTGAGAGCGTTGATGGATGGCAACGATCCGTTCAGCTAGGGTTGCATCGGCTTGGGAGCGGTTACACGGAGCGCGGTGGCTCCAAGCATAAAACCCGCTGGGAGAAAAAATCGAGGACGCTGCGCGGCACATCAAGAGCACCGGAAAGCCTGCCTGGGTCGCGTTTATGAATCCGAAGACTTCAGTGGAAGTCCATCGTTTTCGCGTGCGAACCAGGTTGCGGCTTTTTTAGGATGTCGCGGCTCGATCCTCAGCGTTCTGTTCTCCCGGCCAAGCCGCGCTAGCTCCGCCCGTTCGTCGCTAGTCACGCTCTTTTTTCGCCCGCGTTGAATTGCTTGCGATGGACCCAGGTGGATACGGTCTGAGATGAGATTTGGAACTCGCGAGCGATGTGGTGGAGCTTGCGACCAGATTTGAGTGAGTTCGACGACTTTCGGCGGAATTCGAGCGGGTCTTTACGGGGGTTTCTGGCCATGGTGGACCTTTTCCGCGAAGCCGAAGATGTCCACGAAATCAGGTCAACACAAAATGCAACTTCCAGGCGGATGCACCCGACCGGCTGTGGGTCGCCGACATCACGTATGTTCCGACATGGTCGGGTTTTCTCTACCTGGCCGTCGTCCTCGATGCGTTCAGCCGCCGCATTGTCGGCTGGTCGATGGCGACCGATTTGCACACGCAGGTTGTCATCGACGCGCTTGGCATGGCGATTCACCAGCGAAGGTCCACGGCGGTCATACATCATTCCGATCAAGGAACCCAATACACCTCAATTGCCTTCGGCCTACATTGCAAAGAAGCCAGCGTGCGCCCCTCAATGGGGTCAGTCGCTGACTGCTACGACAACGCGATGTGCGAGAGCTTCTTCGCAACACTTGAATGTGAACTGCTCGCCAAGCGCCGCTTCCAAACACAGCCCGAGGCGCGGATGGCCGTCTTCGATTTTATCGAGAGTTGGTACAACCCGCACCGTCGCCATTTCGTCACTCGACTATCCATCGCCGATTGCCTTCGAGCGGGAGCATGCAGCGTGAACCTCAAAACTCGACGTTGCATGCCGCTGAGAGTATTTCACGCCCAAAACGAAGCGAAATGAAGGACTCAGACCCGTTTTTCGTTCGATCGAATGACCAGGAGGTCATCCGTTCTGGCGAATCGCTATCGACGTCGGCAAAGCTTGCCCGCGACGTCCGGATTTCCCATTCTCACACTATCCACGAAGCCGGGTCATCTCCATCCTTGCCATACTAAGATGTGGAAACGAGTGATCAGAAGCGACGAACAACTCGCGCCGCTCGAAGCGCGACTTGACGGTCGATCTCGCATCTTCGCATGGATCGCATTGCTTATGCTGCCATTCATTTATTTCGGTTGGACGCTTGGCAAAACCGGCTTCGTACTCGACGATTGGTTCATCTGGCGCGCGATCAATGTCGGGCTTGCTTTTCACCTGGAATCAACTCGCCCGATACTCGCGTACCCGATGGTCCTGTTGCATTTGATTGCCAGCAACAATATCGTGGCAATCTACAGTGGGCTCCTCCTGGTTCACGCGATCTCCGCAATCTTGGTTTACGAGGTGACGCGTCACCTACTCGTGCGGTGGTTAGCAATAGACGGTGCCTTCCTTGCCTTCTTAATTGCGGCATGCTTCATATTATACCCTTCAGACGTTTCGCGGTTATGGTTGACCGCATCATTCGGTGCGCGTTGGACGTGCATTGAAATTTGTGTGGCGGCTTTAATTTGGATTGCGGCGCTCGATAGGAACAGACCCGTTTATACCCTTGCAGCGATCGTAGTGGTAATGACCGCATTCATGCGTGCGGAAAGCGGGTTTTTCGCCTTCGCAATTATGCCGATGCTTGCGTTCGCGTACGGCAGAAAGCTGTGGAGCGCACAATGGTTGCCAGTAGCGACCGCTTGGTACGTGGGGTTATTCGCCTACATACTTTGGCGTTTAGATTTTGCCGGCACGTCGTGGGCTTTCGGACACTTTGGCGCAATCGCAACCAATTTTCGGCCCGTTGTATTGCCGGGCGCGCGGGGAGTTGTGCGCGGAATCGTCGACAGCTTGCAGCTGATGACGATCGGCACGGTATCCCAAGCGGCCACCGAGCATGACGCCGCCGTCGTTGGCGGCAGTACGCTGTACTGGCTCGCTCCCGTTGGCGTTGCGCTTGGGACGCTATTGGTGATCGGTGCGTGGTTTTCTTGTTATGGAACCTCGCTGGGACGATCCAATCTTCCCATTTCCTTGCGGGCTTGGATTGCGTGGATGTTCGCAAGCACCTCACTCACGATTGGCGGCTTGTTGCCTTTTATATTTAACGGTGCCAATACCTCAAGCCGCGTCGTCATAACGGGTATCTTATCGCGATTTTCCGCAATTGGCGTACTCGGCATCAGCAACTTTATCGTGGCCGCGGCCATGTTTCCGTTTTACACTCGCTATCGCGCAGGATTGATTACAATTGGATTCCTACTTGATCGCCGCGTCAACCTCGTTCTCGCCGGAGCAGTTTGCATCGCAACACTGACCGTTGCCATGGTCCGACAGGAACATACAGCAGAGAACTACGTGAAGGCCTGGACCATTCAGAAGGCTGAGTGGCGCGCGATCCTGAATCGTAATGGCTATTGGCAGGCAGGATCCGTGATCCTGTACCATGATTTTCCCGTGTACGTCGACCTGGCCCCAATGGCAAATCAGTCGTGGGCGATCCGCTCTGGCCTTGCTATGATGCTTGATCCCGCCCCGACGCATGGACTTAGGTTGACGCTCGATTCGTCAGACATGCGCATCTTCCCCGACAATGCCGGCGAGACGGCCGGCTGGGTGATCCAAGGCGGACTCGTATCAATCAAATGGGCTGGCATTATACCGCGTCTTTCGTTCCCTATCGAATCATTCGTGGCCTTGGGATACGATAGGGAAACTGACACCATCACGCCCCTAACCGTGTTCCCGGTCGGCGACTTAAGCGGAAGGCGCGTCGGGTATCGGCTTTACACTGGTACGAACCTGCCGATGCCGCAAAGACGCGTGACGAGCTTCGCGCATTCCTTGCTCGACCCATGGCCATCGCCGAAAGTCTGCACGACGGTTGTCCCCGTCAACACGTCCAACGCTCCGAAGACCGACGGAGCGGCGCAAATCCTCGATGAACATGGTGACGTCTTAGAACGCCGCTTCGTTCGGTACGACACACGTGTGAACTTCTCGTTTTACGTACGCTGCGGAACCCGACTGCATCTGAACTTCCTGCCGTCGGAACCAGGAACTATTGACGCGGCAATGGGGGCTCCGATTGAACTACCAGCATCGCGCGGAGAATACATCGCCGGCAAAGAGGAGCAAAGCGCGGGATACGTAGCATCATTTCGGTGACCGCAGGAGAGTAATGCTCCTTTGATAATCAGCCTCGCTATGGCAACGAGGCTTCGTTACGCAATCGCGGTTCTGGTTCTCGGCTTCAGCGCACTCACTTGGTGGACGTTCCAGGAGAAGCACGACTCTTGGACGAGACAGTATCCCGATCCGCACCAACTCATCTATCGAAATGTATTTATCGCGCAAGAACTCAGCTCTGCGTTGAGGTACCAGTTTCTGATCATGTTTTTGGGCATCTCAGCGTGGATCGTACTCCCGCCAGTGTCCCACGCCGATGATGCAACAACGGCTGAGCGACACTCCAATCTAGGCTGATTCCAAAAGCGTCCGTTTCATCTTTAGAGCTTCACGCGCCGCCGAAGCCTCAGCGGCGCCGCTGATACGTTTATGGAGACAGACAAGCCTTGTAGTTGTTTGAGTATTCTTGCTGAATTTCGTAGTCTTGGGCACCTAAATGCACTACCACCAGAAATGGGCGACACTCGTCAGCCACTTCATCACCAGTGTTGGGGTTGTACCACGCGGGGACCTTTTGGGGGTCTGGATCGGTGATTGACTCAAAGATTTCGTGCGAGAGCGCGGTAGATGTCGAATCGATGAGGGTCCCATTTGGCGTGGTTCCGTTGAGTTGGCAGAGTTGAACAGCCTGGTACGGTTCGACCGAGAAAATTACGTGCCCGATATCAGGAAAATCAATGCTACCGTGTTCCGCACAAAAAGAAAACGTTGAAACATGGTCGGGTGAATAGCAACCCCCGAAGTCGTTGCACACATCAATACCCTGTGGCAAGAAAACGTGATACTCGTGGCCATAGCCGGTACATGGCGAACATAGATTGTTGGTGGCAAGGAATACGGCTGTTACATGAATGTACCTCAACATGTCGTTCATGTGGAGCACGTTTTCGAATAGGGTTTCGCCGACCGCAACGGTTGCTCCGACGGGATAGCGCGCGTTCGTGGCGACTCCGATGTATTCGTCGACTTGGTGAATCATGGTGCTATTGGCAAAGTTGTTTAGGAATTGCGTCGGCGCCTGTGCGCCACCCCAGCATGATCCATCCGGGCAATTGAGGTATATCGCGTGTTGCACGGTCGACACGAGCTGCGCGCCACCATGAAACGTGAGTTGGCCGGGATACGCTATCGTCGTCATCGGGCTTACGCCGCTGCTACTAAGCTTCATTTCGTGCACCTGTAGCCCTGTCGCCGAAGCTGCAGCCGCCGCATCCGCTTCAGTAAGAGTCGCCTCCCTGACATCGAGGCCTGAAGGTGACGATGTCGCAGACGGCTGCTGGGGCGATTGCGGCATCATAAGGCTGCCTCCGGAGTTCGCGCCGCTGCAGCCTACAAAGCTTAGTGAGAGTATTACGAACCAGAAAATCAACGAAGGGGATGAACGAGTCTTGGCTTGCGGTTTCTGCATAGTTTTCTGCCTCAAGAAATCTAGAACTCTACTTTTGCAAGCGGGTTGATACCAGGAAAACAGAAGCTTCCTCAGGACCAAAATCCGAGGCATCAACCGGCTTCCCTACCGATTAGCTAGTTTGGGTCAGGCCCCTTCTTGCCTCAATGTGAAGGACTCGTCCTAACCCGCTCAATAGCAGTTCTTTTGTGGCCAAGGTATGTTTAGCGTGCAAGCATCAATTCGAAGAAGTCGATTGGACCTGCCCGAGGTGCGGAGCGGCTCCCGAGACCCAAGATGGGCTCATCAATTTCGCCCCGGGACTCGCTCAGGAGTTGGACAGTTTCGAGGCATCCTTTTTCGAACGTCTCGCGCAATCGGAGTCAGGGCATTTCTGGTTTGAGGCACGCAATGATGTAATCGTCTGGGCTCTCCAAAAGTATTTTGCTGATGCGGGCAACTTACTCGAAGTTGGTTGCGGCACGGCCTTTGTGCTTTCGGCGATCCGAAAGGCGCAACCGCAACTCCAGCTTTCGGGCAGTGAACTCTTCACAGAAGGGCTGAAGTTTGCTCGAAAACGGCTCCCCGGCGCCACGCTGTATCAAATGGATGCTGATAACATACCGTTCGAGGCCGAATTCGACATAATCGCCGCTTTCGACGTAATTGAGCACATAGCAGATGACGAATCAGTATTATCGAGCTGCTTTAAGGCTATCCGGCCTGGCGGTGGCCTGGTCGTGACGGTCCCGCAGCACCCGTTCTTGTGGAGTGTCGCCGATGAGTATAGCCACCACAAGCGGAGATATACGCGGAAGGAATTGAGAAAGCGCTTGGAACGAGCCGGCTTTGCGATTGTTCACATGACATCGTTTATTTCGCTTTTTCTACCGGTCATGGCGCTCTCACGATGGCGGCATCCAAAGTCCTCGATAGCCTGGGATCCGATGTCTGAGTTTCGCATCAATTCATCGCTAAATAGTTTGCTGCGGAACGTTCTTCGGATGGAGCAGCTTGTGATTCAGAGCGGGGTGTCATTGCCCATTGGGGGCTCACTCTTGGCTGTCGCAAGGCGACCATTGCCGCGAGATATTCTCTGAAGCGTAGCCACTTTCTTGGAAGTTTGCTGATCGCACATTGCGCGGCCTTACCCGAGCCCGCGTTCGAAGTCCGCGGGTGGGATCAATCGCCGCGACACTAGACCCTGCGCATATTGAAGAGCACCTTAACCTCGAGAAGGCGCGATGCAATCGGAACCCCTTCCCTAAAGATGTCTTTGACAATGGAGCCAGTGAGTTCACAACTCTTTGGGATCATTTTGGCTCTGGGAAAACGCTGACAATGCACGGGTTCTCGTCTGGTAGTGTACGCCAAGTCGAAGCGTCCTTTCGATATAGACCCGCAACACCAGAGGTGGAATGGAACCCGTCGGCAAGAAATTCCGAATAGGCTACACGTTCTGGCATGGGAAGGCATCACTGTCACCTTACCTTTCCACGAGCCGCGCCTTCCCCAGGATGCCAACGTCGAGTCATTCAAGTCCACTACGAAGTGGCAGCATCAGCGTTTCATTACGCTTCGCGTTGTTCCCTCAGTTAGTACGCTTTGATTGTGGACCGCGGGAAGCGCACTCAACGAGCATCCACGCGAAGTTCGTAAGCAAGAACTTTCGCGTTCGCAGGTTCTCGACGGGCTGCTCGACGATGAAGTGACGGCGCGCGAGAGACGAAGCATCACCGTGCCCACTAAACTCGCGCCTCTGCTGATGTTGAAGATCCTCGGTTCGTTTGAGGCAACAAGTTTCCTCAGGCGAGAGATTTCATCTGACGACTGACCGGGCTCAGGATCTCGGGGCGCCTGGTCCACTTCGACTGTCTTCTTCAGAGATATATCGCATTCTTGTGCTCTGGGGCTGCTGTGGGGCCACAATCTGCAGGCCGCAGAAAGAGCGGCCTGACGGAGGTTCCGCATGGCTCGAAAAGGATACTGTCCCGAATCGGTATTGCGCGCCGCGCCGGATCCAGAATTCGGATTGCGCAGTTGGACCGACAAGCGGGTGTCCATGAGAATACGGTTCACGTCTGGAAAAAGAGATACGGCCAGGTCGGCACTCCTGAAATCCGTGAGATTGAACGAGTTACGTGATCAGAATACGCGGCTCAAGGGGCTGGTCGCGGATCTTACGCTCGACAAGGTGATGCTGCAGGATGTGCTGTCAAAAAAAGCTGAAGCCGGCCAAGCGAAGGGCTTTGGCCGCCGAACCTCACGAGCAGTACGGTGTGAGCCAACGCTGTCTTGCCATGACATTGCGTTTCAATCGATCCTCGCTGGAGTATCGCCCCAGGCGTAATGTCATAAATGAGATATTACTCAGCGAATCAAGGGTTTCGCGGCCGCTTGTGCGCGGTATGCCTATCGTCGCATCCATGTCTTGCTGGGGCGCGAAGGACGGCACGTGAACGCCCAGCGCATCGCTCGCCTTTACCGCCAAGATATCCTGAGTACGGGCGAAGACTCGCAAGCTCCGGCGGCGTTCCGCCGTGCAACTGGTGCGCACCGCGGCCGTCCAGCCCAACGACGTTTGAAGCATGAGCTTTATGCACGGTCGCCTGATGGGTGAGAAGCCTCGAGCGCTTCGACTGCTGACGGTCGGCGACATTTTCACGCGAGAGTGTCTTGCGCTTGAGGCTGCTTCGGGATTCCAAAGCTCGCAAGGTGGTTGAAGTGCTCACACGGTTAGTTTCGGAGCTTGGAGAGCCGATTGCCATTTGCTGCAATCAGAGAACCGAGTTTCCGGTTGAAGCGCTCGGCCAGTTCGCATACAACAATCACGTTGAACTCGATTTTTCCAGACCCGAAAAAACGACGGACAATGCGTTCATCGAAGCGTTCAATGCGAGTGTACGTAAGGAGTTGCCCAATACGTCCTGGTTTGATACCCTAGAAGCGGTTCGTCAAGCAGCGCGCTCGTGGCGGCGCGAGTACAATGAGATTCGTCACCACCGATCGCTGACCAACAAAGCGCCGGAAGCCTTTGCAGCATCGGCAAAAATAGCGAGGTGACCGATGAATCTCACAATACCCGCTAGCCTAACGTCAGGGGCAACCCCGCCTACCGGTCATGGGCCAGAACCCCCATTTCAACCTGGGCCGTTTTGGGACGTCAGGTCAATGCTCTAATGGTAAGTTTCCGTATTGCTGTGCACTTCGTATCGCATCAACCGCTTTGCATCAGTCGCGTACTTCAGCGACGCATGTCCCTCGTGTACCGTGATTGTGATGCCGGAGTTCTTCGCGCGTGAGCTTCTTGCGTGAGCAGGGCACTTTGGGGCCGGTATTATTGTTTGTTACGCTCGCACTGATAGCGTTGCAACCGTTCGTGGCGGCAGATGGCACGCCGGCTTTCTTTCACGATTGGAACTGGCCGCTAACGGCCCACGGAGTGCGGACGCTTGTGGTCGATCTGTCGGCTGCGCGAACCACGGGGAACTGGGGAGCGGCCTCATGGGTAACGCGGGCAAGCCTCCTGCAACCGATCCTGCTGGTTGCGAGCTTCTTGTTCGCTCCGGCACTGCTAATCAAGATAATGTTAGCATCCATATTCGCTGCGGCGGGTTGGGGGGCATACCGCTTCTGCCGGGCACTCGGCGGGGAAGTCCCGGCTGCCATGGTGGGCGGCATGTGGTACCTCGCAGCACCAGTTGCTGTTGATGAGGCGATCGCGGGCCATTTACTCTTACTCATTGGGTATGCCGCATTTCCTCACGTCCTCGAGGCGGTCGCATTGCGACGCCATTGGGCGGTACAAACATTGCTTGTTGGTCTATCGTCGATGGACGTGCATTTCCTGGGATTCGATATTCTCGGATTCGCATTGGTGGCTCTTGCACGGCGCCGGTTCGAACGCACTGCGTGGCTCGCACTACTTACGTTTGCTCCGTCCGTAGCGACAGCACTATTTGCGGAGGCAAGCGGTGGCTTGATTGCGCAACGGGCGTTGCCGCTTTACGATATCGCGAACTCTGCTCAGCTAGCCGATGCGGTCCGCGGCGTCGGTTATTTTGCCGGATACGACCTGCCAGGCCGAACCTTAGCCGTCAACATCGCATTATGGCTTGCTCCGGCATGTGCACTTGTAACACTCGTCCGCCGCCATTTCCTTCCCGCGGCATTTCTCGCATTCGGTGCGCTCCTCTCAGCCGGCGTCCACAGCGGCCTATGGCCATTACTCGGACCGTTGTTCGATCAGGTGCCGGCCGCCTCAGTTTACCGCGAATTCTTTGATTTTACGGTGCTGACTGCGCTCGGTGGGGCACTGGCTATCGCGCTCGCGCCCCAGCGGTGGGCAACCACCGCGGTGGTACTTATCGCGCTCGTCGCGCTCGCTCCGCAGCTAGGGGGGGCTTATGCGGAGTACGTGACGCCATATCGGCCCGCCGAAGCCACCCTCGCTTCACTTGCGTCGATTGAGGGCGCTCCCGGGAGCGATCTCGTCCTCGCCCTTCCGGCGCAACAGCCGCTCGGGCCCGCCGGATACCGCGGTGGATTGGATCCGTTGGGCACGCACATTGGTTCGCACGGAACGATCAATTCCACTTATGGCCTAACCGCTGCTGCTCGAGCGGTCCTCGTGCGCAGCGACGGCACTGCAGCACGACTACGCGAGCAGTGGCGAATTGGAGCAGTCCTCGAGCGCCCGGGATGGACGTCACGCGTGCTCGAGACACTCGAAAGCGGTTTCAAGCCGGGCCTCCACGACCCGCGACCGTCGCCAGAAGGCACATGGACGGTTCGCCGAACTCGCGTCAGCCCGCTCGTGGAGGTCGTTTCAGAAGAGATCTGCGCGCGTGGCGACTTCGCGCGTCTTCCAGCGGCAAGTGGCGTGGATTTCGCGCAAACCGACAAACGATGCGGCGGTCAAGGGCTGGTAGCCCATCCCGCATCGCGTCCATATCCAAGAAGCGGCTGGGTGCTCTACGACCCGATGTGGTTCATCGCGCCGTGGGCAGCCTCGACGCTGCCGGGAGCGCTCTTTACGACCGCGCAGGGCGTTGCGCTGCCGTCACCCGAGCGATGCGCTCCAACCGTAACCTACGTGTATGCGGGTCTTCAGCGCGTGCGCGGAATGGAAACGCGGCTACAGCAACGCATCATGAATTGTCGTATCCCTCTGACGGAAGGCCCGACGGTTGTTTCGGGCGTGTACGAACTCGGTTCCAGGGAATACAAATCTGTTTTGGTGTCCTCGCGAGTGGATCGCTGGATGGAGCGGCCATCCTCCATATGGGTCGAGGGAACGATGCACGGCGACGGCGTTCTGCGTGTGCGAACCGCGTATTCATTCTTCTGGTTCGCCTGGAGTCGAGGAAGCGTCCGAGTCAAGCGTCACATCGTCGTGGACGGCGCCTTCAACGGCTGGGAAGCAAGCGGAAGCGGACCGTTCGCGGTAACATTCATCTATGTTCCCGGTGTTATAAGTACGCTGCTGGAAATCGCGGTGTGGTGCTTGTATCTGTTCGCAATGGTCTCCCTCATCTCCAAAGTCGGCAGGTCCGGCCAGTCCAGCGAAGCGGCACGGCTTTTCGCAAAGTAGAAACGACCGCGAGGACGTTTTTAACCCTCGTCGCTGGGCAGCCATGCAGCGTCAATGACCGCTACGAGATCGAGCGAGAGATCTGGAATTCGGCGGCCACCTGTGTGTCGCAGTAGTTTCACTGCAAATGTGAAACCAGCCTAAAGACGCGCACCGGTTTTTCCTGACGAAGAGCGGCCTGCTTTGCGGTTTGCCATCGCGTTCCAAAAGGCAGTTGTAACGAGATTGCAGCGCGACGCTCCCAGGACGAAAGATAGCAACAACACTCGAGCCGACATAAATGAAGTATTGAGGAACCAAAGACGAGAGCGCTGTCTTCTCGAGCCGTACCATCGAGCCGATTTCGATCGCTGCATGCCATTCTCGTAACCGACGACTCGCGGAGCCCAACGTTCCCTTTTCGAACGGTTGCTCCCATTGTCTCAAGACACGGAGAACGCAGTGAAGCGCACATGCTAACGCTTGACGGGCGAGGCCGGACGGGGCGTTCTGGAAATAGGTGATAGGCGCGTTGTCGGGCCGAAGTCGATGTCGCAGGAGTGTACCGGTGCCTGCCAGCACCCAGAGCGGCTTCCGCGCGGTCTTCAACCTGTATTTGGTGTCGCTTCACGGCCAAGAACGAACGCAGCTGGCACCAGCGGCGTCAAAAGGCGGAAGGGGGCGACCGAGCCGAATACCTGGACACCCTAGCGCCTACGGCTGCAAGGGGGGCTCGCCCCCCCGACTAACAGTATTGCATGGAGCCCGCTTCAAGGCCGCAGCTGTCCGTAGTCACGACGATGTACCGGTCGGCAACCTACCTCGAAGAGTTCTATCGGCGGGTCAGCCAGGCGGCGGGACCCCATTTCGTCAGCACTGAATTCGTGTTTGTCAATGACGGCTCGCCGGATCCGAGTCTCGAGGTCACGCTCGCGCTGCAGCAGCATGATCCACGGCTACGTATCGTCGACCTGACTCGAAATTTTGGCCATCACCACGCGATTGTGGCGGGACTTGAACACGCCACGGGCGACTTCGTATTCCTCATCGATTGCGATCTTGAAGAAGAGCCGGAGTCGCTTCCTAAGCTGTTCGCGGCGCTTCGCGACAACGATGCCGACGCCGCCTACGGCGTCCAGATCGATCGCAAGGGCGGCTTCGTCGAGCGCTGGGGTGGCATCATCGCGTATAAACTCATTGGCGCACTCTCGGCCGGCGACCTGCGGTTGCCGTCGAACATGATGCTCGCGCGATTGATGACCCGGCGTTACGTTGATCGTTTTCTCGACCACCGCGAATCTGCGATCGTCTTCTCCGGGTTGGCCGCCACAACCGGTTTCCGCCAAGTCGCGGTACCACTGCGAAAGTCAAGCAGGATGACGACGACGTACAAGCTTCGCCAGCGAATCGGGATGCTCGTCTGGACGCTCACGGCGTTCACGGACCGTCCGCTTCACTACATCGCGTATCTCGGCCTCACGATTCTGATCGCTTCGCTCGGTTATGTCGTTTATTTGATTGCGATGTACTTAGGCTATCACAACGTCCCGGCGGGCTATACCTCGGTCGCGGTCTCGATATGGTTCCTCGGTGGGTTGATTCTTTTCTCTATCGGAATCGTCGCGATCTATTTGTCAGTCGTCTTCGTCGAGGTGAAAAATCGTCCGCGTTATCTCGTGCGACGGATCTACGAAGCGACGAAGGCCGAACTCCATGACAGCCACCTTTCCGCGCCCGGAAGCTGACGATGACCTCGCAACCGGCCGACTCCAAAGTCATCGACGACGCGCTCAACTCGCTCTCTCTCGTCGGCCACGCGATCATTCCTGCGGTAATCGAGCCAGCGCTACTCGCACAGACGCGCGAAGCAATGCATCATGTCCAGGAACGGATCATCGCCGAGATTGGATCAGCACGGCTCGCGCGCGCGGGTGAACTCGGCGTATTGCGCGCGCTGATGCGCTACGAACCGCTGTTTTTCCGCTACTTAGGGATCATCGAGATTCTTGAGATCATCGACCGAACCATCGGCGAGACCGCAATACTTCATCTGCAGAATGGATTCGTTCTCCCCTCATTCCCCGCCAACGAGACGCCACTCGTGTTCCAGAACGCATTTCACCGCGACTTCCCGCGTCATTTGAACGGCTATCTTGCGTCCGTAAATGTGATGGTTGCGGTCGACGCGTTCACGGCGGTCAACGGAGCGACCCTCGTGGTTAGCGGTTCACACCAGCGTGCGGAGCGGCCCGATCCCGAGTTTATGGCTCGTGCCGCGATTCCGGTGACTTGCGAGGCCGGTTCGCTGGTGATCTTCGACTCCACACTGTGGCACGCCGCGGGCGCGAACATGTCCGGACGCGAGCGGCTCGCGATCAACCATCAGTTCACGCGTCCTTGGATTAAGCAGCAGATCGACTATGTACGGGCGCTGGGCGATGAAGTCGTGCTCGCCCAGGTGCCGCGAACGCAGCAGCTATTAGGCTGGTACTCGCGCGTCGTCGAGACCCTCGACCAGTACTATCAGCCCGCAGAGAATCGCCTCTACCGCTCGAACCAAGGCTGAGCCGGCACGTGCAGTGGCGTAAGATCGGTCGCATCTTTGTTCCTGACGGGTCCACTTGGTGGATGCAGACCCATGCCGCCTCGCCGATACCCCTTTCTCAGGGCGGCAAACGTGTACGTATTCTAGTTAGCGGCCGCGACGAGCGTGCGCGTGCGCGAATCGGCGTGATTGAATGCTCGCTGCGCGCGCCGCACGACGTGATTGTCGCGCCGGAGCCGCTTTGCGATCTTGGCGAGACGGGGACCTTCGACGAGAACGGAATGGTCGGTGCATGCGTCGCATACAACGGCTCGCGGACGCTCATCTACTACTCGGGCTTCCAGCTCGGACAGACAGTGCCATTTTGGTTTTTTGGGGGGTTGCTGGAAAGCGACGACGGTTGCCGCACGGCGCGGCGCCATTCAAAGGCTCCAGTCCTTGATCGTACCGACGTCGATCCGATCATCGCTGGCGCACCATGGGTGCTGCGCGAGGCGGGGGCGTGGCGGATGTGGTACACTTCGGGAGTGCGCTGGACGTACGAGAATGGTACGCCCAGGCATTACTATCATATCAAATATGCTGAATCAGACGATGGCGTCCATTGGCGCCGCGACGGCCGCATAGCGATCGATTTTCGAAACGGTGAGTATGCGATCGGTCGGCCGTGTGTCCTGCGGGACGGCGACCGTTATCGCATGTGGTATTCCTACCGTGGTGCCGCGTACCGCATCGGCTACGCCGAGTCTGCCGACGGGCTGGTCTGGCAGCGGCGCGATGACAAAGCGGGGATCGAGGTGGGCCAGTCGGGCTGGGACGCCTCGATGCTTGAATACGCGGCGGTTTTTGATCATGCCGGCGCCCGCTGGATGCTGTACAACGGCGATGGCTACGGCCGCTCAGGTCTAGGGCTAGCAGTTCTCGCGTCCTGAACGGCGAGCCGTGCCGCATCTGCAACAGTGTCCCACAATGCCTCATCGAGACCCGCAAAGGTTCTCCACGGCACCGCGCTGCGAGCAGCCAGAGCGAGAGTGCGATCGTGTGCGACGCGCTCGGCGGCTGCCGCGAGCTCGGCAAGATCACCGCCGCCGTCAATCGTTAACGTCTCGAAATGCGCTGGCCGTCGCTGCGCGTCGCAGTCGCCAGCAAGAATCGTCTCAAACGTGCTGATAAAACGCTCGGGAGCATGCTCGACGCGAACGCGCTTGCGTCCACGGCGTGAGATCCGCTCGCGCAACGCAGCGTCGTCGATGACGAGTGCTAGCGCCTCTTCGAATTCAATCGCGGGAATGACATTGCTTGGTCCATAGGCGTGCCGTGTTCCGTGCTGCATCCCAAGCAGGAAGAGCGCGCGATCGGCCAGTTCGGGATTCGTCTGCGCGCACGAAGAGATCACCGGCGCACCGGCAAGCGCTGCCTCAAGGCGCGTCGACCCCTCACCGACGTAGACATCGGCGGCGGGGTACAGCGCGTCCAGATCATTTCGGAAACCCAGAAACGTAACGTATGACGGCGCTTCGGCGCGCAGGGTCGCACCGTGTTCTCCGTCCCCGACGATCACGAGATTCACGTTGTAACCGGAGAGCCGCAGCCGCCCGATCGCTCGCACGAGCGGTCGGATATATCCGACGTGGTCATTGTCGAGTCGAGCCGCGGTTAGAACGAGCAGTCCGTCTGCGGAGGTGAACGAGCTCCTTTCCGCACTTGCCTCCCGTCGATCTACGGGAAGCACGCACAGCCTCATGCCCTCTATGCTGATACCATAGTGATGCGCTTGCGCAACCGCGTCGTCCAACGAATGCACGATGATGCGCCCTGCCGTACCCGCCCTCGGCGGGCACCCAAAATGTACCACCTGTGGGCAGTTGAAAATGTACCAGGGATCGGTGGGCAGTTGAAAGTGTACCAGTCCCGCTGATCCTGCCCGGGCATGCCAAGGCGACGTCGCATAAGC
>Ga0307477_10001019_pt1 | contig 25557 bp, 20 predicted proteins | sample atmos_gasesECM2C_FD_203316 | JGI IMG/M metagenome (GOLD analysis project Ga0307477, IMG submission 203316) | Hardwood forest soil microbial communities from Morgan-Monroe State Forest, Indiana, United States - atmos_gasesECM2C_515 | ecosystem: Environmental > Terrestrial > Soil > Temperate...
GAAACCTAAGCGGAACTCATCGTTCGCGAACGAGCGGAAAACGAGAGCTTCCGCGTGCCGGTTTTCTTTTACGGATGGATTACGACAGGACGGGAGGCGCGCGTGGAGAAGTCTGGTGGAAAACAAGTTCCAGCTGTGGGTCCACGGACCTGAGTGGATTCAGCCAAGCGACCGCTTGTGGGACCGGAAGTGCCGTGCCATGCGAGAGGTCGACAGTTACGGAGTGGGCAAAATGGCAGACCCGGCAGTGTTGATCTTCGAATTGGTTGTGCCAGTGCCCGGCGGCCTGAAAGGCGAAAGACAATACAAACGCAGCCACCACCAGGGCCACAATCCGGTATGTAGTTTGCCGCCGCATGTACAGTCAAATACCCCACAAGATGATAGTTAGACGGAGCAAAGAACACAATCGCTGACTTAAAGTTTGAGTTCGCAGGCTAAATCAGGAAGAGCAGCTCCTTCCCTACAATACTCCAGTATAGTATACTGTCTCTCCTATGGCCCACACTGCAAAAGACAAACAGAAACTCCTGCTGCGCGTCCGTAGAATCCGCGGTCAGATCGATGCACTGGAACGCGCTCTGGCCGAGGAATCTGAATGCGCGGATGTGCTGCAGCTCATGGCTGCGTGCCGCGGGGCCCTGAACGGATTGATGGCCGAGGTGATCGAAGGGCACGTGCGCTTTCACGTGCTGTCGCCTCAGACGGCGGCTAATTCATCGCAAGCGAAAGCTGCCGAGGAACTGATCGAACTGGTAAGAACATATTTGAAATAACCAAGCGAGATGTTTCGCTTTCCTTGGTTTGGGATGGTGAGGCATGTCCGCAATGAAAAAGATGCAAGCGCCGGGAGATCTTCTCGACACCGATCAAGAAAAGGCTCCTCACGTTGCTAGTGGTCATGACAGCGGCGATGGTGAAGAAGGGCCGCTCAACTGGCTGGAAATCAGCCGCGTTCTTTTTGTGGCCGGAGCGGCGGTCGCCGTTCTGTTGCTGCACGGAGCGAAAAACCCGTATGTTGCAGCGGCCGGTGCGATTTGCACTCTCGTCGGCGGATACCCGATTTTCCACGAAGCCTACGAAAACATCACGCAGCGGCGCATGACCATGGAATTGTCGATGGCTATCGCGATTGTCGCGGCTCTTGCCATCCGCGAGATCTTTACCGCCCTGGTCATCACACTATTTGTTCTTGTCGCGGAAATCCTGGAAGGGCTTACCGTTGGGCGTGGCCGCAAAGCGATACAACATTTAGTGGATCTGTTGCCGAGCACGGCGACCGTCCGTCGAAATGGATCTTGGACGGACGTAGAAATTCAGGCAGTTTCGCCAGACGACCAAGTGCTTGTTCGACCGGGCGGGCGCATCCCCGTGGATGGCAAGGTTGTCGGCGGACATTCCTTTGTGGATCAGGCGCCGATCACCGGTGAGTCCATGCCGGTAGAAAAACATCTGGGCGCCACGGTTTATGCCGGCACGATCAATCAATCCGGCGCGCTCGAAGTTCGCGTTGAACGTCTGGGCCGCGACACAACTTTCGGCAAAATTATTGAGGCAGTTGAGACAGCGGAGAAGTCGCGCGCGCCGATTCAGGGAATTGCGGACCGGCTTGCCGGGTACCTGGTTTATTTTGCCCTGTCCGCAGCGGTCCTCACTTTTCTATTTACGCATAATATCCGCTCGACGATTTCGGTGATTATTGTGGCAGGAGCCTGCGGTATCGCGGCCGGAACACCGTTGGCAATCCTGGGCTCCATCGGCCGAGCGGCGCAAGACGGCGCGATCATCAAAGGCGGCCTTTATCTGGAAAAACTGGGAGAAGTCGATACCATTCTTCTCGACAAGACCGGAACTCTCACTTACGGTACCCCGGAACTCCTAAATGTTCGCCCCGCAGAGGGCATACCGGCTGCGCTCTTGATGAAGACTGCCGCTATTGCTGAAGCTCGTTCCGAGCATCCCGTCGCAAAGGCAATTCTCGCTAAGTCGGCACAACTGGGCATCCCGAGCGAACATCCCGAGCAGTTTGAGTACACGCCAGGCAAAGGCATTGTCGCCATTTATGGTGGAGAAGAAATCATTGTTGGTAACCAGCATTTCCTAGCTGAACGCGGAGTGCAATCTGATCAGAGCAACGGCGCCGGATTGGGCTCCAGGATTTTTGTAGCTCGCGACGGTCGATTCTTGGGAACGCTGCAAGTTGCAGACACGCTTCGCCCCGAGGCGCAAAGTGCAATTCAATCGCTGAAACGGATGGGGCTGCGGACGGTACTGCTGACAGGCGATGCGAAGTCTGTGGCAGAAGACATTGGCGGGAAACTGGGTGTGAACGAGATTGTCTCCGACCTCTTGCCAGAAGACAAACTTGCATACGTTAAGCAGCTTCTTGAAAAAGGCCATAGCGTGGCAATGGTCGGCGACGGAGTGAACGACGCGCCCGCATTGATGCAGGCGTCGGTAGGGGTAGCGATGGGATCCGGTACCGATGTCGCCCGCGAGAGCGCGGACGTCGTGTTAATTGGAAGCGATCTATCGAAGCTCGTCGATACCCTGCGGACGGCGCGACGCTGCCGCCGAACCATCATGCAAAATTTCATTGGAACGCTAGCGGTGGATAGTGTCGGTGTGGGACTGGCCGCCTTCGGATTTCTCAATCCCTTGCTAGCCGCTTTCATTCACGTCTCGTCGGAAATGACTTTCATCTTGAATTCCGCTCGATTGCTGCCGTCAGTTTCGTCTGCCGGCAAAATTTTCCACCGGGTTGTTTCGCAATCACCATCTGCAACGGCCTAGGACGTGGACCAATTTCATGCGACGTCGTCTATACCTGCAGGACGTCGCCATCTTTGGCCACCATTTCGTACAGCACCGGGTTGACGAAGAAACCCAAAAAGAGCCGCGAAATTAAGCCTGCAACGATCACGATGGCGAAGGGTTTCTGTGTGTCGGAGCCAATGCCGGTGGAAAGCGCGGCAGGAAGCAAGCCCAGACACGCAACGAGGGCGGTCATCATAATCGGGCGCAACCGCAGAAGCGATGCGTCTAGGGTAGCCGTGCGAATGTCCTTTTTTTCCAGGCGCAGCTTGTTGATGTAGGAAACCAGAATAACGGCGGTTTCTACCGAGACTCCCATCAGTGCGAGCAGGCCCAGCACGGACGATACACTAAACGGCGTGTGCGTAAGCTTTAGAGCGACCAGAGCGCCGACCGGCTCGGTCATTAGCACACCCAGTGCAATGGTCACGGGAAACTTAAAATTGCCATAGAGCGCGAAGAGAATCAGGAAAATCAGCAGCACCGCCAGCGGGCCGATAAACAGCATTTGATGTTCGGCTTCCAGGAGTTCTCCGTACTCGCCTCCCCAGCTTAGGCGGTAACCTGCGGGCAAGGATTTTTGAACGCTCGCGATACTCCGCTGGCCATCTTGCACGGCGCTAGCGAGATCGCGCCCTTCGATGCTGTATTGCACGCCGATGTAGCGCGAATTATTTTCGCGGTAAATAAAAGAGGCTCCATTGCCTTCGCGAATGTCAGAGAGTTCGCTCAAGGGGATTTGCTGGCCCGCCGGTGTGCCGACCAGCAGGTTGCCGATCTGCCGGGCATTTTCGCGGAATTCGGGCTTCATGCGGACAACCAGGTCGAACAGTTTTTCACCTTGGATGACCTGCGTGGCCGCCTGCCCGCCGACGGCTGCCTGTACTACGCCCTCGACATCGGCGACATTAATTCCGTAGCGCGCAATTTTGTCGCGGTTGACCTGCACGAGAAGGCTGGGCTGGCCCAATTCACGGACCACGGTGAGTTCCGCGAAGCCGCGGACCTGCGAAAGGCGGCGCTTGATCTCGAGCGCCCGGTCTTGCAGCACATTCAAGTCGGGTCCGTAGATTTTCACGGCTAGGGCACTTTTTAGTCCGGTAAGCGCTTCGTCTACGGCATCTTCAGCCGGTTGCGTGTAATTGAAAATAATCCCGGGATACGCGTCGAGCTGCTTCTGGAGGTCTTCGATCAGCTCGGGCTTGTTGTGAATTTTTCCGGTCTTCCATACCGCGTCTTTGTAGGGTTTCAGTCCCACATAGAATTCACAATTGAAGAATCCCGTTGGATCGGTCCCATCGTCCGGGCGGCCAAGCTCGGATCCCACTTCCGTGACTTCGGGGTATTTGGCCAGCATGTCGCGAATTTGTGGAGCGATCTTGGCCGCTTCCTCGTAGGAAATGGTGTAAGGCATGGTCGCGCGCACCCACAGCGCGCCTTCGTCCAGATGCGGCATAAACTCGCCGCCGATAAACGGGATCAGTAAAAGCGATGCGCCGAAAATCAGAGTGGCTACCATCATCGTGATTTTCGGATGATTCAGGCACCAGGTAAGCTGCCCTCCGTATCTCGTGCGGACCCATTCGAATGGCTTGTTCTCGCGTTCGCGCACACCTTTCTGGAACCAGTAGGAGCACATCACCGGAACGAAGGTGAGTGTGAAAATCAGCGCGCCGACTAAGGCAATGGACATGGTGTCGGCCATCGGGTGGAAAAGCTTTCCCGAAGGCCCGCTGAGCGCGTAGATGGGAATATATCCGGCGATGATCACCGCTACGGAATAGAAAATCGGGCGATCCACATCCTTGGCTGCGGCGAGGATTACTTTCTGCAGGTTATATTGCTGCCCTTCGCGGAGTCCCAGTTCGCGATAAATGTTTTCAACCATCACCAGAGTGCCGTCGATGATGATTCCAAAGTCGATCGCGCCAATAGAAAGCAAATTTGCGGGCACGCCGTTGGCATGCAAGAAAATGAAGGAAAAAAGTAACGCGAGCGGAATGGTCATGGCCACAATAACCGCTGCGCGGAAACTGACCAGAAAGAAGATGAGCACGATCAAGACCAGCGTCATACCCAGCAGGAGGTTGTCTTCAACCGTGGTGATGGTCAGTTGCACCAGGTCGCTGCGGTCGTAAAAGGGCCGCACTTTTACATCGGGCGGAAGGATGTGCTCGTTGAGTTCCTTGGTTTTCGCCTCCACGCCCATCAGAACATTTTGCGTTTGTTCCCCGCGTAGCATCATGATGACGCCTTCCACGGCATCATCGTTCTTGTTGAACCCAAATTGGCCAAGACGCGGTGCGTGGCCGATGGCAACGTCTCCCACATCTCGGACGTGAACCGGCACGCCGTTCTGGGTTCCGATAATGATGCTGCCGATATCGGCTTCGTCCCGGATCAGCCCAAGGCCGCGGACGTAGTAAAACTGGCCGCCCTGCGAATAGAATCCGCCGCCTGTGTTGGCGTTATTAAGACTGAGCTGCTGAATCACGGTAGGAACCGTAATGTGGTACCCGTAGAGCCGAGCAGGATCGAGAAGTACCTGATACTGCATCACCGTGCCGCCGAAGCCGGAATCGTCTGCCACGCCGCGCACTTGTTTGTATTCCCGCTCGATGACCCAGTCTTCAAAGGTTTTCAATTCCTGCGGAGAGCGGTCGGGACTGTCAAGCACGTAGCGATACACCAATCCGGAAGGACTGGACAAGGGAGCTAGCGTCGGCTGCACGCCGGCGGGAAAAGTCACCTCGCTGAGACGCTGAAACACCACCTGGCGCGCGAAATAGTCGTCGGTGTTTTCGTCAAAAGTAAGTATTACGACAGAGAGGCCGTAGAGCGAAATCGAACGCTGGATAGCCATCTTTGGCACGCCGTTCATTTCCACTTCTGTAGGCAGCGTCACCAAACGCTCAATTTCCTCTGCGGCATGTCCCGGCCATTGCGTAATAATGTTTACAATGGGTGGCGACAGGTCCGGATAAGCATCTACCGGCATGCGCTCGAAAGAGATCGCCCCGGCGATGCTGACGAACCCCGCCAGCATCAGCACGAGGAATCTCTGTTTCAACGCGAATTGGACGATGCGATTGATCATTCAGCTTTCTTGATTAGTGCTGGAAAGAATTGGCAAATTGAAGAAACAGGCTTCCATTGCCGACCACTTTCTCGCCGGGCGAAAGGCCTTTCAAAATTTGTGTTTCGCTATTCTCGCTTTGGCCAATTTCAACCTGTCGCCGCCCGAACCGGTTGGAGCTGGTTGCCACGTAAACGAACGGCTGATTTTCGTCGTCACGCAGCACCGCGGCATCAGGCACGGCAATGGCATGGGGAATCACTCCGGCAGTTACAGTCGCCACGCAGTACATATCTTTCTTTAATTTTCCGCCGGGGTTATCCACGACAATGCGGGCCTGCAAAGTGCGTGTAGTGGGGTCAAGCGCCGGGGAAATAAATGAAATCTTGCCGGAAAATTTATCCGGGTAGGAATCGGTAGTGATGTTGACGGGATCCCCGATTTTTACATAGGCCAGGTCGCCCTGATAGATGTTCGCAAGCACCCAAACCGTACGGACGTCCGATATCGTGAAGGCTTGGGTAGTGCCGGCCTGCAGCACTTGTCCAGGAGAAACGAGACGTTCCACGACTTCGCCGCCGATGGGAGCCAGCAAGGGTATTTGCGCTGAAATAGGAGATTTCTCCAGATCCTCAGGCTTAGGTATTCCTAAAATCTTCATGCCCTGCTCAGCAGCGCTTAAGTCCGCCTGCGCTTGTATTCGATCGGACTCCGCTTGCAACAGGTCGCGGTCAGCGATGGCGTGATGCGCAAAAAGATCCTGGGCGCGCTGGTAATTCTTGTCCGTCACACGAAACACATCTCGCGCTTTCAAATAGGACGCCAGCAACAGTGAATAGTCGGGGCTGCTGACTTCCAACAGTGGCTGGCCGCGTTTGACGCGTTCTCCCGGAACCACCAGGATCTTTGCAACCGGCCCTCCCACTTGGGTGATTACCGGCGTTGTGTTGAACGCGTTGTACGCCACCGCGCCAGTCAAACGCAGCGTGCGGGTGATTTTCGACGGCTGCACGGTAACCACCTGCACGTGGGACATCTGATCTTGAGGAATGGTGAATAAACCAGGCGTTTCCGTCTTCGATTCACTGGAAGAGTACGAGGTCATTTGATTCGCGCCTCGTTCCGAGCTGCAGCCCGCTGCCAGAATTGCGAGCGAAATCGTCAATCCGAGGCAGAGCGTGCGTTCAATTTTTGGCGAATCCTTCATGGCAAGTTCCTCACTCCTACGGCCTCGCGAAGTTGCTCGAGCGCTGTCAGATAAGCCGCCAGGGACTGACGATAGGCCAGCTCGGTGGCTCGGTAACTGCGCTCCGCATCGAGAAAATCCAGCAGGCTTGCGGCCCCACGTTTGTAGGAGTATTCCGTGATGTCGCGCGATTCTTTCGCAGCATCGAGGTATCCCGCGCGGTAGAGCGAGACCACCTGGTCGTTGTCTCGCATGGATTCGAAGGCGGTGAGGACGTCGCTCAATACTTGATCGTTCGCTGCGAGTTGCAGTTCCTGGGCCTGATTGATCGCGTAATTCGTACGAGCGATTTCGCCCTGATTGCGATCGAAGATCGGCAATTGAAAGTTTAGGCCCATGTCTGCGGTGTTCACCGCGCCCACATGCGTGTAGTTGAAAAAGCCGGTGATGTCCCGCTTGCCGTTGGCTCTGGCGAGTTCATATTGGCTCTTGGCTTGGGTCACGCCTTGCAGCGCCGCGCGAAAGTCCGGCCGATTTTGCAGGGCTTTGGACTGCAAATCCTCCAAACCCACTTTGAGCGGGATGTAATCAAAATCCCCGGACACGTCGAAATCTTCCGGCACGGTTTTGTATCCGAGGAATTGTCTAAGCGCGACCAGCGCCTGGGTCTTCGAAAGCTGCGCCTGGGAAAGGTCACTTTGAAATTGCAGCAACTGTAGTTTAATTTTCAGGAAATCCACTTCACTGATGTCGCCGGCTTTGTAACGGGCCTCGCTGATGTCCACGGTGTTCTGAAAACTCTTCATGTTCTCGATGGCAAGATCGAGAGTGGATTCGGCCAACTGCACGTTGATGAATTGTTGAGCTACGCTGAAGGTCAGAGTGCGCTCGTTGTCAGCCACCTGCGAAGTAGTTACCGCGGTCTGGTCTTTGGCGGCTTGCAAACGGTGCTGACGTTTCTTTCCGCGCTCGAAGAGGTAGCTGATGCCCACGTCAAATTGCGCAGTGTTATCAAGGTAGGCATCGCTAAATTGGTCAGGCTGGAAAATTGGCAAGAACTGCGTGTCTGCGCTCAACACCGGATTCGGCCGGAGGTTTGCAGTGATCTCCTGGGCCTGGTTTTGCTGGATCGTCGTTTGCGCCGCCTTCAAATTGTGGTTATGTTCCAAAGCCAGTTGAATCGCTTGATCGAGCGTCAAGCGAATCGTGCCGTGGGATTGCGCCGAAGGCGTCTGGATCTTGGGCGGCGGTGCGGCAGGCGGCGGTGCCGGCGGCGGGTTCTGCGCGCAAGTATTTGGCGCTACGATGACGGCGCATACAGACGCCACGAATGAAAGCACTACGAATCGCACACCTTGTACACGCATAATTTTCAACCTTTGCTAGAACGGTAGAGAGTGGATCGGCGCGCCACGAATGCGCAGCAAGACAGGGGTATTAAGCCGTGGGAGGCGCGCGGGCCGGCAGACGAGGCGACAGAAGGGTCGGAAGGAATGCCGGTTCCGACGGTTCGGGCCGTATGCCCAACTGGGAAAGCGCAGGAGTGCGGTCCTTTGCGAGCGGCCGCTCCATAGGTTGATGATTTACATGGCAAATCGAGCAGTTTGCTTCCGAAGAATTTGAGTGGTGATGGTAAACACCGCCCAACGTGGTACTCAGGACCAGCAGCAAGATGAGGGCTACGGGGACGAGCAAACACCGAATTGCTTTGTGCCTAGGCATTGCTTGAAGCTTGAGAAAGCCTCAATGCTAATCATATAGCAGATGGCGGTACATAAAAATGGGTTGCGCCGGACAAGTACTGGTTACCGGAAATTTCCCGACTAGCGGTTAGTTAGTATGCTCGAGCGCCTTTTCCACCATGGCGACGCACTTTTCCACTCGCTTGCGCAGCGGACCATCGATTTCCTGTTGCCGTTGGCGAAGCGTAAAAGTCTCATCGGCGATATTCAGGGCAGCGAGCACGGCCACTTTTAGCGAGTCAACCATGCGCGTCGCTTCGGCAATCGAACGCATTTTGTTGTCGACGTAAGCGGCAAGCTCTTTAAAATATTCTTCGTTTCCATCCGCGTTCACATTGTAACTTTGATCGTAGATTTCAATTTTCACTTTGCGCTCCCGGCTGAGCTTCCGCCATTGTCGGCCATCAGCAGGCCCGGCGCAATGGTCTTGATGCGGAAGAGGCGGTCTAGGCTAGGCCCCCGGTCCAGCCATTTCGTATTGCTAGTTTGCGCGCAAGGTGGCGCCGAGCTTTTGTTCGAGCGCGGTCACGCTACGGGAACTGAATTCAGAGAGTTGGGAATCCGTAAGCGTTCCTTGCAGACTTTGGAATATCACGCGGATCATCAGCGAGTATTTTCCGGCGGGAATTTGTCCGCCGCGAAAAAGATCGGCTGGCTGAATCGATTGAATCTCAGCGATACCGAGCGCGCGGATCGTCTGTTCCACTTGCGCAAATGTGACGCCGTCGGCCAAAACCAGCGAGAAATCTCTTTCCACGGCAGGGTACCGCGGCCAGGGGACGAAGCGCAGGGCGGCACGCGCGGATTCGATAGCGGTTAACAGAGGCTCGAGTTCCAGCTCGGCGACATAAACGTCTTGTCTCAGCTTTAATTGCTCGGCGATGCGGCGAGAGAGCTGTCCGGCAAATCCCAGTGGCTCGCCGTTCGTCTTGGCTACAGAAAAGTGGGCTCCTTGCGCGGCGGACAACCATGCGGGACCACCGGGTTGCCAGTCCCATCCGCCTGCGAGCTGGCCGATTCGGTCGAGGTCGCCTCTCAAATCGGCGAAACCGAATTCCCGCGCTGGCTGGTGAATCGTTTTTTCGCACGCCAAGCCCGTTGCTCCGAGGGTGAGAACGCTTGTTTCAACGGGCCCTCCGTCTCGTAATTGGTACTTCTTGCCGACTTCAAAGAGCCGTACATCGCGATTTCCGTGGTTCAGATTCCATTCGATGGCGCGGATCATGCCGACGGTACCGCTCGAACGCATAATGGACGCATCTTCGGCGAGTGGGTTACCAATTACAGCGGGTTCAATCCTTTCGCCGCGAAAGACGGCGTCGCGTTCGGCATCCACGATCGGAATTTCGACAATTTCGTGGTAGCCGAGCGCAATGGCTCGCTCCACCAAGCGGTCTTGGGCCTCCGCGTGCGGCAAGCGATGCGCCGGCTTTTTCGCGGGCGGGAGACGTGGCGGAAATTTGTCGTAGCCGTAATGGCGGGCCACTTCTTCAATTAGATCGATCCCTCGAGTCACATCGCACCGCCAAGAAACCTGCGTGCAATCCCAAACCGCCGCTAGCGAGCCTTCGCTGCCACGGTTCGCGTCCACACGAGTGGGGTGAAATCCGAGCGCGCTCAAAATGCCTTCAATGTCGCGGTCTGGGATGTCTGCGCCCATTACGCGTAAGATTTCCTTTCGCGCCAATTGAATTCTCTTTTCGGGTTCGCGAGATGGATACACATCAACAAGGCCCGCCAAAAGATCGCCACCAGCCACTTGCTGCATTAACTCCGCCGCGCGTCGTGAAGCTCGCTCTGCCATTTCCGGGTCGGCGCCGCGCTCAAAACGGTAAGAAGCTTCCGTACGCAGTCCGAGCGCTTTTGCGGTGCGGCGAACCGAAATGGGGTCGAACCATGCCGCCTCCAGCAGAATGTTGCGGCTACTAAAGCTGATTTCTGTGTCGGAGCCGCCCATCACGCCGCCGATTCCCAGCGCGCGCGTCGCATCGGAGATCACGCACATGTCTTTGGTAAGCGCTCGCTCCATACCGTCCAGGGTGCGCAGCTTTTCGCCGGAACGCGCGCGCCTCACGACGACCCGCCGCTCGTTCAATTTATCGAAGTCATAGGCGTGCATCGGCTGGCCCAACTCGAACATTACGTAGTTTGTGACGTCCACCACGCTGTTAATCGACTTCTGGCCCATCGCTTCCAGGCGCTGCCGTAACCAATCTGGCGACGGTTGCACTTTTACCCCGCGCAAAATACGCGCGGTAAAACGTCCGCAAAGTTCCGGCGATTCGATCGCAACGCGGGTTGCATCCTCGGCTTTCTCAGCAATTTCTCTGAGCTTGGGCTGTAAAGGCTTGAGCTGCGAACGGTAGATGGCGGAAACTTCGCGCGCGAGGCCGTAGTGGCCGAGACAATCCGGACGGTTGGCGGTGACTTCCGCATCGAGCACGGGCCCGGCCGGCGATTCTTGCACCGAATCAATCGCAACTCCGGCAAGAGAAAGCCGCGAGGCCAGGTCCGCAGGCGCTGCCTTCAGGTCCACGAATTCTGTGAGACAGTTGTAGAGAACTTTCATCGTAGAAAACTAAACCTAGCCATCGCGAGAAATTCCAGCGCTGTGACCCAAAAAAAGACCAAATTGACAGGGCGCGTTCTACGGAAACTGTTGCAGGAAGCGCAGATCGTTCTGAAATAGCAGCGGCACCTCGGTGACGCTATACTTCATCATGGCCAAGCGATCCACGCCCATGCCGAACGCAAAACCTGAAAGCCGCTCGGGATCGTATTTCACAAACCCGTACACGGCAGGATTCACCATGCCCGCGCCGAACAGTTCAATCCATCCGGAAAACTTGCAAACGCGGCATCCTTTCCCGCCGCACACGTGGCAAGTGGCATCCACTTCCGCGGAAGGCTCGGTAAACGGAAAATAACTCGGCCGCAAGCGCGTTTTCGTTTTTGGTCCTAGAAATTCGCGCGCGAAATATTCCACCGTTCCTTTGAAATCGCGGAAGGTAATGTCGGTATCCACCGCTAGGCCTTCAATCTGGTGGAACATGTAGCCATGCGTCGCGTCCGGATTGTCCCGGCGGTACACTTTTCCCGGCACAACGATACGCACCGGCGGTCTCTGTTTTTCCATGGTGCGAATCTGCATGGGAGAAGTGTGCGTACGCAGCAGATGGCTATTCCGCGCGCCTTCGATGTAAAAGGTGTCCATGTTGTCGCGTGCGGGATGATGCTCGGGAATGTTGAGCGCTTCAAAATTGTAGTAGGGCGTTTCGATTTCAGGCCCTTGGACCACGCTGAACCCGATCGCGATGAAAATCTGCTGCAGCTCTTCGAATGTTTGCCGGATTAAATGCCGGGTACCGTAAGCGCGCTCGATACCGGGAAGCGAAAGGTCAATTTTGTCACGCACGGAAGCGGTCTGTTCAGACCTAGCTTCTATCGCAAGTTGGCGTTCTGCGATCAGCGACTCGACGTGGGCCTTGAGTTTGTTCAGTTCCCGGCCGACGGCAGGTTTTAACTCTGCAGGAGCAGTCTTCAGCCAATGGTTTGTAATTTGCGAGAGCACGCCGGCCTTGCGGCCAGTCCATTTGACCAGAAAGATTTGCCAGTTTTCTCGGTCGGAGGAATGAAGCGCAGCTTGTTCATCGAACCGTCCGCGCACCTCCGCAAACTTCTCCGCAATGGCGTCGGGAGTTTTTGCGCCGAGGTGCTCAAGCGTTTGCGCTGTAAGGTCGCTCGCGGTCATTAGAAAAGTGTTTGAGTTGCAGCGTGTCTCGGCCTGAACAACATGGGAACTCGCGCCAGTTGTGCAGCGGGACGTCACCGAGCATCCGGAAAAACAGCTGCCGGAAGGCCGGCGCTACAACCTCTTTGCCTTAACTAGCCTTCATCGCGATGCCGGACATGTCCCGGCTTTGCGTGGGGCTTTGCATCTGCGGGAGCTTTGGCGACGTGCTGCTTCGCCGAGGCAACCAGCGCCGTGAATCCATCCGCATCGTTCACAGCCATGTCCGCCAGTATTTTCCGGTCCAACTCGATGCCGCCCACTTTTAGGCCGTGAATCAACTGGCTGTAGGTGATGCCGTTGTTGCGGGCAGCCGCGCCGATGCGCTGAATCCACAGCGTGCGGTAGTCGCGCTTGCGAACCCGGCGGTCACGGTAGGTGTACCGCAGCGAGCGGTTTACCGCTTCTTTTGCCGACCTATACAGTTTTCCCTTGGTGAGGAAAAACCCCTTTGCGTGCTTCAGCAGCTTTTTGCGTCGCGCCCGTCGTTTGGTTCCGCGTTTAACTCGAGGCATAGCTTGATCTCCTGTTGCGCCACGAAGGCGCATTTACCAGAATTTGGGTCGATGACAACACGGGGAGACAAACGTCGCCCGGCTGGCCGCAAAATGCGCGGATAGCAAGGACGGGTTTGTCTCGTAGAACTGCTGTTACGCTCTCGCGAATTGTATTCGTCGCTGGAGCAACCGGCCGACAGGCACCCGTTACGCTCTGCCTGGCACGGTAGAAACTGATTGCGCTGTCGCGCCCGCTGCAAAAACAGCCGCTACTCGATGCCGTACGGAAGCGCTAAGCGAATGTTCCGAACGTTTGACGGATTCACCACCACCGCATTAGCCAGCTTGCGCATACGGCGAGGCTTCTTTGTTCCCAACAAATGCCGCTTGCCGGAGTGCCAGCGCATGATTTTTCCAGTGGAAGTGATTTTGAAGCGCTTGGCTGCGCCGCGGTGTGTCTTGAGCTTCTTTTTCTTATTCTTCTTCACAATTTCCTCTTCAATCCGATTTGCGCAGCGCTGCGAATGTCGCTGCAGAACTATGCTTGACCGCCCGCTGCAGGCCGCTGAGCCGGCGCCGCCGACGTCGCGCCCTTTTTCGGAGCCAGCAGCGCGAGCAGAATGTTCGCTTCCATTCGCGGTCCGAACTCCACTTGCGCGTGGTCCACGATATCCTTCATGAGCCGGTCCATCTTTGCTCGGCCCACATCCTGATGGGCCATTTCGCGGCCACGATGAAAGATCATGGCTTTCACTTTATAGCCTTCGCCAAGGAACCGTATGATCTGGTTCTTGCGAACTTGATAATCGTGCTCGGCCGTAGAAGGCCGGAACTTTACTTCCTTAATGTGCGAACTTTTCTGATGCTTTTTGGCTTCGTGAGCTTTTTTGTTGGCTTCGTACAGGAATTTGCCGTAATCCACAATCTTGCAAACGGGCGGCACCGCGTTCGGCGATATCTCCACCACATCCAGACCGGCCTCTCGAGCCGTCTTCATCGCGTCGAATAAGGTCATCACACCGAGCTGATTACCGTCTTCGTCCACCACCCGAACTTCTCGAGCGCGAATTCGCTCGTTTACTTTGAGAGCGCTACTCCCACCACGTTCTGCGATAAACCCACCTCCCGGGCCTGCGAAATCGTGTTCGCGGCCCGCTTTCCCTCGCTACCCAATGGCAGAAATCCCTATTCGGAGGCGTGGGTCAAAAAGTATAGCACGGCTGATGGTTCCTGCCGCAACTCACAAAATTGAAACAATTCAGCGTCCTCTGCCTGTATTTCCGTGGCAATCCGGGCACAAGGATTACTTGGAATTGAGGTTGTACGCTACGGGATGCTTGGGCTGATAAAGGCCGACTTCTCCGCCACTAGGCAAACGCAGGGTTGTTTTTATCCCCCAACGCTCTTGGCTTACCGGCGCGCAAGTCACGTCCTGGTCTTTCAGCATTTTTACGGTGGCCGGAAGATCGTCACACATAAAGTAAAGCTCTGCGCCGAGCATCGCGTGCGCATCTTTCCGAGGGCTCCCCTCCGAAGGATGGACCGCCGCTTCCGCGGGAGGAAGCGCAAAGATCAACCAACCGTGCCCTGCGTCGACTGACTTCAAATTCAGGACATCGCGGAGAAAGTTTCGGTCGGCTTCCGCGTCGGTACTGTATAGCAGGACGTGCGCCCCGTTTATCATGCGAGAAGTTTATCACCCACCAAATCGACTTCAAAAACCGGAAATGAAAGAGCCGTTCAACGCACCGGTACATGCTCGCTTTGACCATTACCATGGCGGGGATGGTATCGCGGTGCGGACCCTGTACCTTCGGCCGCGCTTGGCGAAGACTCTGCCGCGTAGCTGCTGCGTATACTAAACGTATCCGCGTTACTGAAGGAACTAATTCTCCATATGCTGTACGCTCGCAGCCCTTAGCAGAAAAAACGAGCGGCAGCGCCATCTGATTGCCCTCCTCTTGGACCAGTCAGAAACGATTCAGACGGTTTCTTTGCAGCTTCCCAACCCCTCAGACCCCCGAGCCTTGCGGGTCGCTGGCGTGCTACTGGCTGACCCGGGTTACCAACGTACGCTTACCCAAATCTGCCAAGATATTGGAGCCGGCAAACGTACGATCGAGAGACGCTTTCAGGGCAGTTGGCGCCAGCAGCTTCGCCTAATGCAAGCCATGCGCCTGCTCGCCGAGGGAGCCAAGGTCACGCACGCTGCAATGGAAGCTGGTTACAGCACGCCGAGCGCCTTCATCTCCATGTTTAGGAAGGCTTGGGGAACTACTCCGGCGCGCTGCTTCGGCTCGGCCATGAAGGATAAAAAAGCCTCCGCGACTAGGTCGAAGGGCCAGAAAAAGCGGGCGCTAGAGAATTTGGCGGGAATCGATTTCAGCGCGTAGGTCGGTGACGAATTGTTCGAGTGGGCGAGGGCCCAGGTCGCCTTTCGAGCGATGCCGTACCGCGACGCTACCCGCTTCAGCTTCCTTGCCGCCGATGATCAGCATGTAGGGAATTTTTTCGAGTTGCGCGTCGCGAATCTTTGCCTGCAGCTTCTCGTTGCGGTCGTCCAGGTGCACGCGGAAACCCGCATCTTTGAGATGTTTCGTCACTTTTTCCGCGTACTCGATAAATTTTCCGCTCACGGGCAGCACGGTCGCTTGCACGGGTGCAAGCCACGCGGGAAACGCCCCCGCGTAATGCTCGATCAATACTCCGAAGAATCGCTCGATCGAACCAAACAGTGCGCGATGCACCATCAAGGGCTGATGCCGCGAACCGTCTTCACCTACATATTCCAGTTCAAACCGCTTCGGTAAATTGAAATCAAATTGCACGGTGGTGAGCTGCCAGGGACGCCCGATGGCGTCGACAAGCTTCACGTCGATCTTCGGGCCGTAAAATGCAGCCTCACCGGAAATATATTTGTAGGGAACGTTCATGCGCTTCAGAGTGTTGACGAGCGCCGTTTCCGCTTTTCCCCAGTCTTCGGGCGTGCCGGCATAGTCTTGCGGACGCGAAGCGTCGCCGCCGGAAAGTTCCACCTCGTAGCTTCGAAACCCGAAAACTCGCAGAACTTCCCAGGCAAATTCCACACAGTCTTGTATTTCTTTTTCGATCTGGTCCGGCATGCAGAAAATGTGCGCGTCATCTTGAGTGAACCCGCGCACGCGCAGCAAACCGTGTAGCACACCGGAACGCTCGTAACGGTACACCGTGCCCAGCTCGGCGAGCCGGACCGGAAGTTGCCGGTAGCTGCGCAATTGCGACTTGTAAATCAGAATGTGCCCCGGGCAATTCATGGGCTTTAGCTGATAATCCGCTTTCTCAACCTCGACCGGGCCGAACATGCTCTCGCGATAAAAATTCGCGTGCCCACTGGTCTTCCACAATTCCAGCAGCATGATGTGCGGAGTGAAAACCAGGTCGTATCCGCGCCGAGTCAATTCATCACGAAGCCAGTCTTCCATCTGGCGCCGAACGATGGCGCCTTTGGGATGCCAGAAAATCAAACCAGGTCCGGCTTGCTCTTGAATGCTGAACAGATCGAGTTCCTGGCCCAGCTTGCGATGGTCGCGGCGCTTGGCTTCCTCGAGCTTGTGGAGATATTCGTCCAGATCCTTCTGTTCCACAAAGCAAGCGCCGTAAATCCGTTGCATCTGTGCGTTGCTCTCCTGGCCCTTCCAATACGCGCCGGCCACATTCATTAACTTGAATGCCTTGATGCGCCCGGTGGAGGGAATGTGCGGCCCGCGGCAGAAATCCAGGAATCTCCCGGTGGTGTAAAACGAAACCATGGGCTCGGTGGCCTTTTCGTCCACCAACTCGCATTTGAATTCCTGATTGCTCTTGCGATAAAGCTCGAGCGCTTCCGGTTTCGGAATCATTTTGCGCTCGTTGGGGACGTCCTTTGCCGCCAGCTCGTGCATCTTCGCTTCGATTTTTTCCAGGTCTTCACTGGTGAAAGGCTCATCGCGCACGAATTCGTAGAAGAAACCGTTATCGATCGGCGGTCCGATACCGAGTTTCACGTTGGGATAAAGCTCCATCACCGCCGCGGCCAGCAAGTGCGCTGCCGAGTGGCGGAAGACCTGAACCGCGTCGGGATCTTTTGCGGTCAGAATGGAAAGCTTCGCGTCGTGTTCCAAAGGCCGCGAGAGGTCCACCAATTCGCCGTCAGCGCGCGCAACCAGAGCTTCCTTAGCCAGTCGCGGCGAGATTTGGCGCGCAATTTCCACGGCGGTGGTGCCGCGAGGTACTTCGCGGGTAGCGCCATCCGGCAAAGTAATTTGAACGGTCTCCATGTGGCTATTTGTTCTCCGATGGAAACTAGTAGCTTACTGGCCCACGCAAAGGCGGTCAAGAACGAGGATAGGCTCAACCTAAACTTATTAGTACGATCGGGTTGTGTAATAGTTCGCTAAACTGAATACAGGAATCGTATCGCAGCGCAGGATCAACTTTTCTCAGCGCGGCAATATGCGAATCACCTCAGGACAAATCCGACTTTCCGCCACCGATCTCAGCAATCACCTGGCTTGTGGTCATCTTACTTCACTCGACTTGAGCGTCGCGCGCGGCAAGCGCAGTGCGCCGGAGTGGAACTCTCCCGATCTTGTGGTTATTCAACAATTAGGATTGCGACACGAGGCCGCCTATTTGCGGTTTCTCCGAAATAAAGGGTTGTCATTTGCAGACTTGCGAGAGATCAAAGATGAAAGTCAGGCGCTCGCTGAAACTCTAGCGGCCATGGAGCGCGGCGTTGAAGTGATTGCCCAAGGCAGCCTGACCGCCGGACGTTGGTTCGGACGGCCCGACGTGCTGGCCAGAGTAGCTAAACCGAGCCGCTGGGGCGATTGGTCCTACGAAGTTTTTGACTGCAAATTGGCGCGAGAAACCAAAGCCGCAACCATTCTTCAACTTGCTTTGTATTCCGCTTTGCTGGGCGAGATTCAGGGTCCAGCACCAGACTTCATGTACGTGATTCCAACCGGCAAGAATTTTGAAGCGGAATCCTATCGCTTTGCGGAATATTCCGCCTACTACCGATATGTAAAAGCACGACTCGAAAATGCCAGCGATCGTGCGGAGAACCTAGAGAGTTATCCGGAGCCCTGCACACATTGCGATGTATGCCGTTGGTTTCGCGAGTGCGACGCTCAGCGGCGCGGCGACGATCATCTTTCGCTCGTAGCCGGTATCACGAGGCTCCAGCGCAAACAACTGAATGACTGGCAGACCGAGACCCTGTCGAAACTTGCGGCCCTGGCCATTCCGCTACAGCGCAAGCCACTGCATGGTTCCAGAGAAGGCTACGAAAGAGTAAGAGAGCAAGCGCGGTTGCAGTTTCAAGCGCGAGTGGAACAGACAAAGGTGCATGAGTTACTACCCGTGACGCCGGGAACGGGATTCTGCAGTTTGCCTGCACCATCCGATTTTGATGTGTTTATGGACTTGGAGGGCGACCCGTTCGCAGACGATGGCGGTCGGCAATACTTGTTTGGTTTCGTAACAAAGAGCCAGAAACAGGAATTCGTTTATAAAAAGCAGTGGTGTTTTACCGCGGAAGAAGAGAAGCGATCCTTCGAATGGAGCGTGGATCAGATCATGCAGAGGTGGAATGCGGATCGGAACATGCATGTCTATCATTTTGGCGCCTACGAGCCCAGCAAGTTCAAATGGCTGATGGGAAGGTATGCGACCCGAGAGGACGAAATTGACAGGATGCTCCGGGCCAGGTTGTTCGTGGACCTGCATACAACATTTAAACAAGCGGTGCGAGCCGGCGTGGAAGAGTACTCACTGAAAAAGTTGGAAATCTTTTACGATTTCGAGCGAAAAATTCCACTGGAAGTATCGCGCGAGGCGATGCGATATGTGGAGCACCGGCTGGAACTTGGTTGGGACGGCGAGTTGCCAGAAAACCTGCGCCTAGCGATGGAGGGATATAACGAGGACGATTGCCGCTCGACAGCCTCGTTAAGAAACTGGCTCGAGACGCAGCGCAAGAAACTAACCGACAGCGGCAGTGCCATTCCTAGGCCCCCTACTGCGGATGGCGCACCAACGGAAGAATTGGATGAGCGGCAGAAGCGCGTAGCGGCACTCGTGGAACGTTTAATAGCCGGTGTTCCGGTTGATCCGTTGGCCCGTTCAGAGGAGGAGGCAGCCCGATGGATGCTGGCACATCTTCTGGATTGGCATCGTCGCGAAAATAAAGCGTGCTGGTGGGAAGGATTTCGTTTGTCCGATTTGGATGATGAGAAATTACTGGACGAGCGTGTCGCCTTAGCGGGACTAAAGTTCGTCGAGCGTATAGCAATCGACAATAAAATCCCCGTGGACCAATACGCATTTGAAAAACAAGAGACGGAAGTTCGCGCAGACAGGGACTTATATCATCGCGGTAAAAAGTTCGGCTGCGTAGTTTCGATCGATCCGGTGCAGCGAACCATCAATATCCGGAAGATGAAGAAGACCGGGGAACTTCACCCCAGCAGTGTTTACATGTGGGACGCTCCCCTAAATGCCGACGCTCAAACTGGCTCGCTTTGCCAGATCGGAGAATGGGTCGCGAAAAACGGAATTGGCGCGCCAGGCCCGTATCGTGCAGGGCGGGATTTATTGCTTCGACGACCGCCGCGACTAGCCGGCCGAGAGTCTCTCGCAGCGCGCGCGTCGGAAACACCGGAAAACACAGCAAGCCGGGTCGTCGTGGCGCTACAGGATTCAGCATTTGCGATACAAGGACCGCCGGGTTCTGGAAAGACCCACACTGGCGCGCGAATGATTTGCGAGCTTCTAAAAAAGGGAAAGAAAATTGGTGTCACCGCGCTCGGTCACAGAGTAATCCGCAACTTGTTGGAGAAGGTAGTGGAGGCAGCGCAGGAAATGAAAGTAAAGGGAGTGCGCTGCATGCATCGTGAAAACGATGGTGAAGAGGGCGAAGGCATTGCCATCGCGAAGGATAATGACGCAGCGTCAGAGGCGCTGCGCTCCGGTAATGCCAATGTTTTGGGAGGAACTTCATGGCTGTGGTCGCGGGAGCAGGCCTTCGAAATTGTGGACGTCCTTTTTATCGACGAAGCGGGCCAGATGTCTCTAGCGGATGTTCTCGCGGTGTCGCAAGCCGCCAAGAGGCTGGTCCTTCTAGGCGACCCGCAACAGTTGGATCAGCCAGTGAAAGGAAGCCACCCGGCGGGTGCCGAAAAATCGGCGTTGGAACACCTGTTGGATGGGCGGAAGACCATTCCAGATAACATGGGATTTCTGCTGCCTCTGAGCTGGAGATTGCACCCGGAAATTTGCAAATTTACTTCGGAAGTTTTTTATGAAGACAAGTTGAGTTCGCATCCGATTGCGCGGAGCAGAGTTTTGCAGGGGCATGCCTGGCTGAGCGGGGCGGGACTCTGGTTTGTTCCGGTGGAACATAACGGAAACCGGAACTCCTGCGCGGAAGAAGTCGAAATTGTGGCGCGGATCGTGGCGGGTTTGCTGAGGCCGGAAGTGCGATGGTTCCGGAGCGCGGGCGATAGCCGGCCGTTGGAGGAAAAAGACATTTTGATTGTGGCCCCGTATAACGCGCAGGTAGCAGATTTGTCGGCGCGGCTGCCGAAGATGCGGATTGGGACGGTGGATAAGTTCCAAGGGCAAGAGGCGCCGGTGGTGATCTATTCGTTGACCACCTCCTCGCCCGAGGACGCGCCGCGAGGAATGGAATTTCTCTACAGCTTAAACCGCTTGAATGTGGCAACTTCGCGTGCAATGTCGAATGTAATTGTAGTCGGGAACCCGCGGCTATTTGAGCCAGAGTGCCACAGCCCGCGGCAGATGCAGCTCGCGAATGCGCTGTGCCGCTATCGGGAGCTTGCCACGACTGTGCCCAGCGAAAAAATCTAGTTCGAGTTGACGTCGCGGTTGGTGGACGTTTCAAATAGCAAGTCAGGGCGATTTCGCTGGGTTTTTTCCAGCGCTCGTTTGCGGCGCCAGCGACGAATCTCTTCGTGATTTCCGCCGAGTAAAACCTCCGGTACATTCCAGCCGCGGAAACTCGGCGGACGCGTGTAATGAGGATAGTCGAGAATGCCGCGGTTCACGGCTCGCATTTCGTCACCAAAGGGTTGCGTGCGAGTCTCTCCTGGCCGGGATACGGCTGGGCCCCCCGCCCGGGCATGCGGTGCATGATCCTCGTTTTCTTCCGAGCTGAAAGATTCATTTACAACCGAATCCTCGTTGCCAACAGCTCCCGGAATCAATCTCGTCACCGCATCCAAAAGCATTGCTGCAGGGAGTTCACCGCCGGAGAGAACGAAATCGCCGATGGAGATTTCGTCCGTGGCAAGATGTTCCGCCACGCGCTCGTCCACTCCTTCATACCGGCCGCAGATCAGGGCGATCCGTTGGAGTTTCGCAAAACGCCGGGCCGTTTCTTGGGTAAATAGCTTTCCCGAAGCAGATAGCAGAACGATCGCGGTTTCGGCTGGTGGCGCCCCCCCGCTATGTTCGCCGAGCAGGGATTCGACCGCTTCGAACAATGGTTCGGGCTTCATTACCATTCCTTCCCCGCCGCCGAATGGGCGGTCGTCCACGGTATGGTGTCGATCGTGCGTGAAATCGCGCAAGTCATGAATGTGCGTATCAATGAGCTTCGCTTCGCGCGCGCGCCGCACTATTCCGTAATCGAGCGGGCCGCCGAAAAACTCCGGAAAAATCGTGATGAGATCAAAACGCATCGCTGCTAATCCTACCGCAATCACAACCTGGTTACTCGCTGTTCAAATCGTGGAGACCTGGGGGGAGAACTACTTCAATTCGGCGAGCATGAACGTCAACCCGCTCGCAAATCTCTTGCGCTAACGGGATAAGAAGTTCGCCGTGCGCGGAAACTACCACCAGGATCGGATTTCTGGCAACACCGCCGCCTGTGAATTGGAGATCGCCGACTCGTCCGACGGATGCGCCGTTTTTCTCGACAACCTCGCAGCCGATTAAATCTGTCACATAGTAACTTCCGGATGGCAGGGCTGCACGTTCGGCCAAGGGAATTTGTACTTCCAGACCTACGAGTTTCTGAGCGTCGGGAACAGAGCGGGAGTTTTCGAAATGGAAAATTGCCTGGCCGCCGCGGCTGCGGGAAAGCCAGCACTTGCCGATAACCACGCTTCTTGTGGCGCCAGTTTTTTCGTTCCAGAGCTCGGCAGATTTCAGGCGGGTGAGACGATCGGGAAAATCGGTGAGGATTTCGGCAGCTACTTCGCCGCGAACTCCGTGCGGGCGCAGAAGGCGCGCTAGCGTGACGCGGTCGGCTCTCGGAGATTGTTCGGCCGCCACTACTCGAGGATTTCCAGCGTAAAACGCTTTTTCAATTTCATTCCCGCCGCGCCTAGCAGAGTACGTATGGATTTGGCCGTGCGTCCCTGCCGCCCGATTACTTTCCCCAAATCGTCAGGATGAACGCGCAATTCCAGCACGGTGACCTGTTCGCCTTCCACCGATTTCACGACAACGTCTTCCGGATGATCTACTAGTGCCTTGGCGATATCTTCTACAAGTGCCTTCATTGCATCCTCCACAGTATCTTGAGCTCAGCAGAGAAGTTCGCTGGACCATGTACGGGCTATCGATTTACTGTGGGGTGAGACGCCTTAGGCAGGTTTCCGGTTTCTTAAAAAACTGCGGACGGTGTCGCTGGGTTGTGCACCCTTGCCAAGCCAGTAACTAACGCGGTCGTGATCCAAGGTAATCGCCGCGGGCTTCTGCAGCGGGTCGTAGGTGCCTACGATTTCGACGAAACGGCCGTTCCGCGGACGCGTCTTCTCCGTCACGATTACGCGATAAAACGGGCGCTTTTTCTTGCCAATCCGAGATAACCGAATCATTAACACAGCGAAAATCCTCCTATGCCAAACCGGACCATTATAGCGGAGCTACAGGCTTTCACCAATCGGTATCTGGGCTCAGACATCATCGCAGCAGCCAGAGTGGCAGAGCGGCTTGGGCGCAATGCTCGATCATTTGCTGGTCGCGCTCTGAAAAGGCGTTGGCGTGCTCGCTCTCCACGTCCACCGTTCCAATCACACGTTCGCCTCCGGGAGCTAGCACTGGCACGATGATCTCCGATACGGTGTTGCCGAACGTTGCGAGGTATCGCGGATCGATTCGGACGTCGCCTACAACCACGGATTTCTTCTGTTGAATGGCTGAGGCGGTGAGCCCTTTGCTCACGGGAAACTCGGGATATTCCGGAGCGCTCGGGCCGCTCCAGGAAATGATGGAGACGAACTCGGCGCCTACGTCGTAAATGCCCACCCACCGATATTGGCCGAGTACCTGGATGCGCTCGGCAAGGCGCTTCGCTTTCGCGACACGATCGTTGCCGCTTGCAGCGATGGAGCGAATTTCGTTCAGCACGTTATCTATAACAATCGGCATGTTTTTCACTTCTGATTCTTCGTGAGTCCGTTTTTTCAATCATCGAGATTTTCTCGCCGATTATTTCAGGCCGGCGAATTTGCCTATGCCGCGCATTTTTGTTTTTGCGTAGCTGCCGTACTGCTTCATCATGCGGCGCATGTCCGCGTATTGCTTCAAGACTTGATTTACTTCCTGCACCGACGTGCCGCTACCGAGGGCGATACGTTTGCGGCGCTTGCCGTCAATCAAATTGGAATTTGCGCGCTCCTGGGCGGTCATGGAATTGATGATGGCTTCCACGGAGCCGAGGCGCTTCTCGTCGATTTCCGGATTCTTCGGGAGATTAGTGAACGGGCCGATTTTCGGCAACATGCCCATGATCGATTCAAGCGAGCCCATTTTGCGGATCTGGCGCAACTGGTCGCGGAAATCTTCCAGTGTGAAATCGTCTTCGCGCAACTTGCGTTCGAGTTCGCGCGCTTTTTTCTCGTCAACGTGCTTCTCGACCTTCTCGATCAGGCCGAGGACGTCACCCATGCCGAGAATCCGCGACACAACGCGGTCGGGGAGAAACGGTTCGAGGGCATCATATTTTTCGCCGACGCCGACAAACTTTACGGGCGCTCCGGTGACTTTGCGAATGGAAAGCGCGGCGCCGCCACGGGCGTCACCATCCATTTTCGTGAGTACGACTCCGGTGATGCCGAGGCGCTTGTGGAATTCGCCGGCGGAACGCACGGCGTCTTGTCCGATCATGGCGTCGGCAACGAATAGCACTTCGGAAGGGTTCAGCTCGCGCTTCAGGTCGGAAAGCTCTTTCATCAGCTCATCATCAATGTGCAAACGGCCAGCGGTGTCCACCAGGATCACGTCACACGCAGCGAGCTTTGCTTCGCGCATTGCGCCGCGCACGATTTCCAGCGGCTTATCGGTGCCGCTGCCGGGCCATAGTGGAGTTCCTGTCGCCTTGGCTACTTGTGCAAGCTGCTCGCGCGCCGCGGGGCGGTACACGTCAGTAGAAACAACGAGAGGACGATGGCCATGTTCACCGAGCCACTTGCCCATTTTTCCGGTGGAAGTCGTTTTGCCGGATCCTTGCAAGCCGACAATTAGCCAGACGGAAGGCGGCTTGGAGCTGTATTGCGGTTTCGCTTCGCGGCCGAGGAGTTCGCTCAATTCGTCGCGAACAATTTTTACAACCTGTTGATCGGGCGATAGCTGCAACAGCACTTCAGAACCGGCAGCTTTCTCGCGAACGTGCGTGATGAACTCGTCGGCTACTCCGACATTGACGTCGCCTTCCAGCAGGGCTTCGCGAATCTCAGCCAGGCCTGCGTCGAGGTGCTCGCCGGTGAGCTTCCCCTGGCCGCGGAGATTCTTGAAGGCGCGCTGCAGTTTGTCTGTGAGTGTTTCAAACATGATGGCTCTCGGACCCAAGGGTAGTTATCGAAGCACCTGATCTTTCATACGGAGCTTCGCGCGGTCGAGATTCGAAACAATAGCCTCGGACGAGTCTATGCGAGGCCCCAAAAGAGGCCAAGGCGCTGCTTCCCACCATCGATTTCTGGCCCCGGGCAGAGTTGCAGCACTCGATGTGTTTTCTATAGGCTACCGCTGCCCGCGGCTGGCCGACGCTTCCTTTCTGCGCCCTAATTTTCTCGATTTTAGTCACAAAAAACACTAGCACAGTGGGAGACGAGAATCTAGGGACGGGATGCTGTGAGCATTGCTCCATTTCCGTTGTGGCGACCACACACAAAACAGATCGTGCCGCGAGCGCGGGAAGGATAACAGCGAGTGCATCCACGCTTACGTTCATTTCAAGATAGCGTCTAAGGTCGCAGAACAGGTCCTGGAGGAAGTATGAAAATTCGGAGAAGTCTTGCAGGAGTTCTTCTGGTTTCGGCGGCTGGTTTCGCAGGCCTAGCGTTTCCCGCGCCTAGTGTCGCAGCCAGAGTCGCTAATTCCGGGATGCGAAGCCGGGTTGAAGAGGTTAACGCCGGGCCGCAAAAAATTGCGATCGCTGACGGAATATTCCTATTTATTTC
>Ga0307477_10001020_pt1 | contig 25547 bp, 22 predicted proteins | sample atmos_gasesECM2C_FD_203316 | JGI IMG/M metagenome (GOLD analysis project Ga0307477, IMG submission 203316) | Hardwood forest soil microbial communities from Morgan-Monroe State Forest, Indiana, United States - atmos_gasesECM2C_515 | ecosystem: Environmental > Terrestrial > Soil > Temperate...
TTCGTGCTGTGGACCCTCGGGGCGCTGCCGGAGGCTGGGTCGTAAGAGCCGGATGAGGCGAGAGCCTCACGTCCGGTTCCGTGAGGGCGCGGGGGTGAAATTCCCCCGCGCTACTCGACCCGTGATTTTCAGTCGCACAGGACTCGTCATGAGGCGAGATCGTGGCCGCCAGGGCAAAACACCTCGATACGCATGCGGTGGAGCACCTGGGCAAACCTCGCATCCAGGGTGATCACGACGGCCCCCTGGCGGCGGGCCAGGACGGCGTACATCATGTCGTACACGGGATGGCGATAGGTCGAGGCGGCGACCAGGGCCTCGTGGACCAGCAGCCTGCCGGGCACCAGGCTGGCAGTGAGCGCCAAGGCATCCTCCAGCCGGGTGGCGGCATCGGCGGCGATGAGGTCGCCGTGGCCGACGTACTTCCAGAGGCCGTTGGCGACCTCACAGGTGAAGAGATCGGGCGCGGTTACGAGATCGGCTTCGTCGAGCCGGTCGGCAATCGGCTCGGAATGCTTCCCATCCATGACGAGATGTAGGGCCGCCGAGGCGTCGACGACGGCGCGCGGGATCATCGGTCGCGGTCCTCACGGATGAGCTTCGCCGCGGGAATCGAGAGCTCCCGCTCGCCATTCTTCTGCCGCCGTTCGCGGAGTCTGGCCAGCACCTGCTTGCGGGTCTCGCGCGCCACGAACTCGGGCATGCGGCGAAGCTCGATGATGGCCTGCTGGGCCATGCTGCGGTTCTCGGCCTTGGCGCGAGCGGCGAGCGCCTCGTAGACATCCGGCGGAACGTCTCTGATCTGCAGGGAGGGCATGCGGCAGTTCCTCCTTCAATCTCATCATACTGCATGCAGATTGATGAGGGCTAGATTCTCGGCCTTCAGGCCCGCACGGCCGCGATCAGCACGTTGGCGTACGGCGTGCCCATGCCCATGGGGTTGACCTTGACCATGAGGCCGCGGGCGGTGAGGAGGTCGAGCCAGCCGGACTGGGAGCGGTAGTGGAAGCCATGGCGCCACTGGTGCCAGTCGCGGCGCCAGAGGGCGGCCAGGCGCTCGGAGAGGCAGATGGAGAGGAAGCCCAGGCCGGCGTCGGCGTCGGCCTCGCGCACCAGCAGCAGGCCGCCGGGGGGCAGGGCGTCGGCGACCCGCGACAGCAGGCGCTGCTGATCGGCAGGCGGCAGGTAGTGGAGGACGTCGATGAGCAGGATCGCGTCGGCCGGCGGCAGCGGGGCGGCGAGCGCGTCCGCGGTCTCGACGGCGGCGCGCCCTTGCAGCCCGATCCTGGCGATCGCCGCGCGGCGAGGGTCGGCGTCGATGCCGAGCAGCTGCAGATCCGGCGGGGGCGGCCAGCCTTCCGGGTAGGCGGCGCGGTCTCGCTGGTCGCCGGCGGCGGCCAGCAGGGCCAGGGTGATGCCCCTGCCGCAGCCGAGGTCGAGCAGCCGCCCGCCATTCGGCAGCGCACCGTCGCGCAGCAGGGCGAAGTAGACCGGGTCGTGGCGCAGCTTGCCGCGCACGAGCTCGCACTGGACCAGCCCGGCGTCGAGATAACGCCGGGCGGTCTCCTCGATCAACGCCTCGACCGCGGGCGGGCGCTGGCCGCGGCGGAGCAGGACGTAGGTCACGAGCCCGCAGAGCGCCGCCAGCGCCACGCCGAGGACGACGCTGCCGACGAGCAGGTCGCCCCAGGACTTCCAGTGCCAGAAGGTCAGGTGCGCGGCATCCCAGCGCCAATGCTCGGGGACCTGCGAGGGACGCAGGGACAGTAGCGGCTTGCGCCGCACCAGCTTGCCCGTCTGGACCTCGAAGAAGAGCAGGAACGGCATCAGGACCGGCGTGCTGATGTGGGCGGCGATGTAGGTCTTGATGCGGTTGACGCCGAGCATGCGGGCGAGGACGACGCAGAGCGGCAGGTGCAGCCCGTAGAGCGGGGTGCAGCCGATGAAGAGGCCGAGCGCCACGGCGGCCGCCTGGCGCGCGGGAGTGCCCCCCTCGATGCGCAGCTGATACAGCAGCTCGCGCAGCTTGCGCTTGACCCTCCGCCCGCGTCGCGGCGCGGTCTCCACGGCCACGCTCAGCTCGACTCCTCGCCGCGGTCGTCGTGGTCGTCGCGGTCGTGGTCGCCGTCGTCGTTGCCGTCGCGGCCATCGCCGCCGCGGTCGTCGGCGCCGTCGCCGCCGCCGGCACCGGCGGCGCCGGCGGGCATCGGCAAGGGCACCGCGCGCAGGCCGCGCCGCGCCAGCTCGTCGAGCAGGCGGGGCAGCGCCGCGAGCACGACGGGCGCGCCGCCGCGGTCGCGCGCCGCCGAGCCGTCGTGCAGCAGCAGGACGTCGCCGCCGGCGGCGCCCTTCAGCAGGCGTGCAGCCACCCGCCCGGGATCGCGCGAGACGGTGTCGAAGCCGCGCCGGGTCCAGGACGCGAGGTGGAGTCCCGCCGCCGCCAGCTCGCGCTCGAGCAGCGGGCCCCGGAAGCCGGCCGGCGCGCGGAACCAGCGCGGGCGGACGCCGCCGGCCCGCGCCAGCGCGTCCTGCGCGCGCCGCACCTCGCGGCGCATCGCCGCGGGCGAATAGCAGGCGAAGGCGTGCGGATGGGAGTACGAGTGGTTCTCCACGCGATGGCCGCGCCGCACCATCTCCGCGACCAGCTCGGGATGGTTCTCGGCGCGGCGGCCGATGCAGAAGAAGGTAGCCCGGACGCCGTAGCGCTCGAGGCAGTCGAGCACCGGCGGGGTCACCCGCGGGTCCGGGCCGTCGTCGAAGGTCAACGCCACCGCGCCGCGCCGCGCCGCGGCCCCGGAGAATCGGCTGAGGTTGGGGCCGAGCAGGCGCGAACGCGGCCACAGGCCCACGCCGGCGAGCAGGGTGTGGTTGCCGGCCAGGGCGGCGACGGCCAGCCGCCAGTGGTGCGGCGCCACCGCGAGGGCCGCCGCGACGGCGGCGTGCAGTCCCGCCGAGGCGGTCAGCAGCGGGGCGGGCCGCCAGGCGCGCGGCGCCGCCGCCTCGCCCGCGAGGGCCGGCGCTGGCGCGCTGCGATCCTCGACGATGGCCATGGCAGTCAGCGGCCGCGCCGGCCGGCGCCCGGGTCGCGGTCCGGTCCGGGGTCGTCATCGCCGACCGGGCCCGCATCGCGCCCCGCGGCGGCCGGGTGGGCGCCGCCGGGCGGCACCAGCAGCGCCGCGCGGTCCAGCTTGCCGCGCGCGGTGCGCGGGATCTCCGGCAGCAGGATCAGGCTGCGCGGGATCTTGTGCGCGGCCAACCGCTCGCGGCACCAGGCGAGGACCTCTTCGCGGGTCAGGCACCCGGGCCGGCAGGCGATCACCGCGCGCAGCACCTCGCCGCCGCGGTCGGGAAGCGGCACGCCCAGCACGACCGCCTCCTCGACGCCGCCGAGCTCCGCCAGGACGCTCTCGACCTCGCGGGGGTTCACCTTCTTGCCCTTGATGTTGACCATCCCGTCCTGGCGCCCCAGCAGCACCAGCTCGCCCCGCTGCCACCTGCCCAGGTCGCCGGCGACGAACCGCCCGCCGGCGAGGCGCTGGTCGGGATCGGGCACGTAGCCCGCGGCCACGGCGGGCGAACGGACCACGATGACGCCGCCGCCGGCGTCCGCCGGTCCCGCACGCAGCTCCACCTCGACGCCCTCGACCGGCGTGCCGACGCTGCCGCGCTCGGCCGCGCCGCCCTCGCGGTCGTAGCAGATGCCGCCGCACTCGCTGGCGCCGTAGAAGACGTGCACCGGCAGGCCGAAGATCTCGCGGAAGCCGCTCGCGGTGTGTGCCGAGAGCGGCGCCCCGGCAGCGATCACCAGCCGCAGGCCGCGCGGCCGGACAGGGACCTGGGACAGGCGCAACAAGGCGTCCAGGTAGGGGGGCACGGTCGGCAACACGGTGGCGCCCATGCGCTCGGCGGCCGCCAGCGGGCCGAACAGTCCGCTATCCTCGGGCATCACCAGTGGCGTGCCGCGCACCAGCGCCGGCACTGCCAGGCTCGACAAGCCATACGAGTGCGACATCGGGATCGCGGCCACCAGCCGGTCGTCGGCGCGCAGGCCCATGGTGCGCGCCAGCGCGGCGTCGTCGGCAAGGAGCGCCGCGACGGGCGTCGCGATGCCGCGTGGCGCGCCGGTCGAGCCCGAGGTCAGCTTGATCACGGCGATGCCGGGCAGGCAGACGGCCCGCGCGGAACCGGCGCCGGGCAACCAGCAGGTCTCCCAGTCGTCGGCCGCGGCCGGCCAGGAGGTCAGGCAGCGCAGGAGGGCCGAGGCGCCGAGCGCTCGTGCCACCCGCCATGCCTCGGCCGGCGGCGCCTGCCCGTCGAGCAGCACCGCGGCGAGATCCGCCCGCCGCAGCGCCAGCAGCGAGGCGAGGAGGCCGGGACCGTTGTGCGCCGAGACGGCGATGAGGGCGCCGGGCGGCAGCCCGCCGCGGGGAGCCGGCGCGGCGGGATCAGCCGGGCCCGCGGGGGCTGCCGCCGTGGCCGCCTTGACGGGCGCGAACGCCTTGATGGGCGCGGGTGACTCCACGGGTGACTCCAGGCTGCGCCGCGCCGCTCGCGCGAGCGCGTCGACGTCGGCCACCGTGGCCCGCCGGGAACCGGACAGCACCAGCGGCGCCAGCGGCTGGCGCCGGGCGAGGCTCTCGAAAGCCGCCAGCAAGGGATCACGCGGCCGCCGGCGGGGACGGGCGCGACCGCTGTCGTCCCCCCGCTGGGCGCTGCGGGTCGGTGCGTGGATCAAGGTGCGTGTCGTCTCCGAGCGAGAGCCGATCCTACCACCGAGCCTCGCGCGAGCCGGGCGATCGGCCTCCGGCCGCCGCCGGCGGGTGCCCCCCCGACGGACCGGCCCGGGCCAGTCGGGCCAGCGGCGGGATTGCCAGCGCCGATAGGTCACGGTAGCATGACCGCCGGTCAGAGGGCCCATGTCAGACCTTGCAGACGTCGCCAACCTCGCCAACGCCGCGACCGCCGCCGACGTCGCCGACATCGCCCGCCGGGTGAAGCGCCTGATCGTCGACAACCTGCATCTCGAGGGTCTGAGGCCGGAGATGATCGACGAGCAGGCGCCCCTGTTCGGGGACGGCCTGGGCCTCGACTCGGTGGACGCCCTCGAGCTGGTGGTGGCGGTCGAGAAAGAGTTCGGCATCAAGATCAAGAGCAACGAGATCGGGCGCGACGTGTTCTCCTCCGTGGCCAGCCTGGCGCGGTTCATCGCCGGCCGCGTCTGAACCCTGTCATGCAGCCGGGGGAAGCAGCGCAGGCGGCCCCCGCCAACATGGGCGACGGCGCCGCAGGCGCCGGCCGCAGGAGCGGCGGGCGGCGCGTCGTGGTCACCGGGGCGGGAGCGGTGAGCGGCTTCGGCTGGGGCGTCGAGGCGCTCTGGCAGGGGCTGCAGGCCGGCGCCACGGCCATCCGGCCCTTCAGCCGCTTCGACGCTGCCGGTCATCGCACCCGCCTCGCCGCCGAGGTGCCGGCGGCACCGGCCTCACCGGCCTCGCCGGCCGGGAATCCGGACGACCCGGCCGCGGCTCGGGCGGCCGCCGGCGGGTGGCCGCTCAGCCTGGCGGACCGCTTCGCGCTGGCCGCGGCCGGCGAGGCGCTGGCCGCCGCCGGGCTCGGCGCAGCGCTCCGCACCCTGCCCGAGGGCGCGGCGGGCGTCTTCTTCGGCAGCAGCACGGGCGGGATGTGGGAGAGCGAGGAGTTCCTGGCCGGCTTGTTCGCCGGCCGCCGCGGCTCGCTCCGGGCCGTCGCCTCGCAGCAGGTGAACGGGCCGGGAGATGCCGTCGCCAGGAGTCTCGGCGTCACCGGACCCGTGCAGACCGTCTCCTCGGCTTGCGCTTCCGGCGCCCTGGCGATCGCCGCGGCGCTGGAGTCGTTGCGCCGCGGCGAGGTCGAGATCGCCCTGGCGGGCGGTTCCGACTCGCTCTGCCAGCTCACCTATGCCGGCTTCAACTCGCTGCGCTCGGTCGACGAGGCGCCCTGCCGGCCGTTCCGGGCCGGACGCGCCGGCATGTCGATCGGCGAGGGCGCGGCGGTGCTGGTGCTCGAGCCGCTCGAGCGCGCCCTGGCGCGAGGCGCCCTGCCGCTCGCGGAGCTGGCCGGCGCCGGCAGCGCCTGCGACGCCTTCCACATGACCGCGCCCGAGCCGGAGGGCGCCGGGGCGGCCGCGGCCATCGCCGCCGCTCTCGCCGATGCCGGGCTCCCGCCGGAGGCGATCGACTTCGTCAACGCCCATGCCACCGGGACGCCGCTCAACGACGCCGCCGAGTGGCGCGCCCTCGTCGGGGTCTTCGGCGAGCGCGCCGGGCGGATCCCGGTGACCGCCACCAAGGCAGCGGTGGGTCACCTGCTGGGCTGCTCGGGAGCGATCGAGGCCCTGGTCACGGTGCTCTCGCTGGCCCGGGGGGAGCTGCACCCGGTGCCGGCGCTGTCCGCGGTGCCCGCGGTGCCCGCGGTGTCCGCCGATGCCGATCCGATCGACGACGCCTGCCCGGCGGCGCTGGTGACCGGCCGGCCGCTGGCGTTGCCGGCGGCGCGGGCGGCGCTCTCCACCAGCCTCGCTTTCGGCGGCTCCAACGCCGCCCTGGTCTTCACCCGCTGGACAGGCGCCTCGCCTTGAACCGCGAGGTGGTCGTCACCGCTCTCGGGACCGCCGGCGCGCACGGCTGCGGCCGCGCCAGCCTGGAGCGGGCGCTGGCGGCGGGAGCGCCGCCGCCGGCGATCGAGGTCGACCGCGGCGCCGGCTACCACCGTCCGGGAGGCGCGCGCCGGGCGCTGCTCACGCCGGTCGCGGCCCTGGCGCCGTGGCTGCCGGCCGCCGAGGCGCGGCGGATGGGCCCGCCGTCGCGGCTGGCGGTCGCCGCGGCCCGCATGGCGCTCGCCGACGCCGGGCTCGATCCGGCGCTGCTGGCCGGCCCCGGCACGGCGGTGGTCCTGTCCACGGCATTCGGCCCCTGCTCGTTCTCGGAGGCGCTGCTGCGGCAGGTGCTGCGCGACGGTCCGGAGGCCGCCTCGCCGTATCTCTTCACCGAGAGCGTCGCCAACGCGCCGGCGGCCCAGATCGCCATCGCGTGCGGCGCCCGCGGCGCCAACGTCACGCTGTGCCAGCGCGAGGCGGGGCCGCTGCTGGCGGTGGCGCGCGGTGCCGCCGAGGTGGCGGCCGGCAGCGCCGAGCGCGCGCTGGTGGGCGCCGTCGACGAGATGTCGCCGCTGCTGCACGCCTTGCTCGACCGCTTCGGCGCGCTGGCCCGCGGGCGCTCGCGGCCGGCGCGCGGCACGCGGCGCGGGCACGCCCCGGAGGGTCCCGGCGGCTGCGGCGAGATCGGACGCCCTTTCGACCGCCGCCGCGACGGGGTGGTGGCGGCCGACGGCGCCACGGTGCTACTGCTCGAAAGCGCGGCGGCGGCGGCCCGCGCTGGCCGGGTGCCGCTGGCACGGATTGGCGGCTGGGGCAGCGCCTTCGACCCGTCGGCGCCGCCGACCGGGTGGGGCGGCGGCGGCGAGCTGCTCGGGCGCGCCCTGCGGCGGCTGCTCGTCCGCCGCGGCGCCGCACCCGAGATCGATCAGCCTGGCGGCAGCAGTCTGCTCGGCCCACTCGGTGCCGGCCATGGCGCGGTCGGCGCGATCGACCGCATCGTCTCCGGGGCGTCCGGCTCGCGCGCCGGCGACCGCCTGGAGGCCAGAGTCCTGCGGGCGGCCTGGGGCGCGGCGCCGCTGCCGCCGGTGCTGGCGCCGAAGGGCGTCACCGGCGAGTACGGCGGCGGCTTCCTCGCCGCCGCGGTGCTGGCCGCCGCCGTCGCCGGCGTGGCCGCCGCGCCGACCGCCGGCTTCGGCGAGCCCGATCCCGACGTCGGCATGTCGCCGCACGACGGCAGCCCGCTGCCGCCGCCCCGGGTGCTGCTGGCGTCGAGCCTGGCCGCCGGGGGTGCCGCGGCCTGGGTGATCCTGGCCCGCCCTTGATGGGATCGATGCGATCGATGCGATCGATGCGCACGGGACCCCTGGTGGACGATGCCGCGTTGCCGATACGATCCCCTGGCGCGCAACCCGCTTGCGATCAGATCCTGCGATGGACGACGAGGACCTTCAGACCGGCCGGATCGGTGCCGCCATCCCCGCCTACCAGGCGGCGGCGTCGGTGGGCGCGGTGGTCGCGGGCGTGCTGCGCCTGCTGCCGGAGGTGCTGGTGGTCGACGACGGCTCGACGGACGGCACCGCCGCGGCGGCGCGCCAGGCCGGCGCCCGCGTCGTGTCGCTGCCGGCCAACCAGGGCAAGGGCGCGGCCCTGTCGGCCGCCTTCCGCGACCTCTTCGGCCGCGGCTTCACGGCGGTGGTGACGCTCGACGCCGACGGCCAGCACCTGCCGGAGGAGATCCCCAAGCTGCTGGCCGCGGCGGCCGGGGCCGACCTGGTGCTGGGGGTGCGGGACCACCTGTTCACCCAGATGAGCGGGCTGCGGCGGGCCAGCAACCGGCTGTCGTCGGCGGCGATCTCCTTCGCCGCCGGCCAGCGGTTGTGCGACATCCAGACCGGCTTCCGGCTCTACTCCCGGCGGCTGGTCGCCGCGGTCGGCTTCCCCGAATCCCGCTTCGAGGCCGAGAGCGCGGTCGTGGTGCGGGCGGCTCGCGGCGGCTTCCGCGTCGTCACGGTGCCCGTGCGCCTCGGCTTCGCCGACGGGCGCACCACCAGCCACTATCGTCCGCTGGTGGACAGCCTGCGCATCGCCCGCGCCGTGATCCACGCCCGCCTGCAGGCACACCGATGGCGACGGTCCTCGTAACCGGCGGCAGCCGCGGCATCGGCCGCGCCGTGGTCGAGGCGCTGGCCGCGGCGCCGGCGGCCGGCACCGGCGGCGCGGGCGCCGTCGGCGAGACGGCGGTGGCCTTCACCTGGTGCTCGCGCGAGGCGGCGGCGCGGGAGGTCGAGCAGGCCACTGCCGGCCGCGCCCGCGCCTTCCACCTGGACCTGCGCGACCGCGCCCGGCCGGACGACCTGATCGCCGAGGTGGAAGCGGCGCTGGGACCGCTCGAGGGCCTGGTCAACAATGCCGGCGAGCGCCGCGAGGCGCTGCTGGCGATGATGAGCGACGACGACTGGGAGGCGGTGCTGGACGTCAACCTGGGCGGCCTCTTCCGGTGCTGCCGCGCCGCCCTGCGCGGCATGCTGGTGCGGCGCCGCGGCGCGATCGTCAACCTCGCTTCCCTGTCGGCCCTGCACGGCGTCGCCGGGCAGACGGCCTACGCCGCCTCGAAGGCCGGCATCCTCGGCCTCACCCGCGCCCTCGCCCGCGAGGTGGGCAAGCGGCAGGTGCGGGTGAACGCGGTGGTGCCCGGCTTCGTCCCCACCGACCTGACCGCCGGCGTGCCGGCGGCCGCCGCCGCGGCGCTGCGCGCCGGCGAGTGCCTGCCGGGCGGCGTCTCGGTGGGCGCGGTCGCCGAGGCGGTGCTCTTCCTGCTGTCGGACCGCGCCGCGGCGATCACCGGCCAGACGCTGGTGGTCGACGCCGGGGCGTCGTCCTGAGGCGGCGCGGGGTCGCCGCGATGCCGCGCCCGCGCCTGGCCCGCTGGTCGCGGCTGCTGTCGTCGCCGATCGTCCGCAACCCGCGCCTGGTCCTCGCGGCCTGCGTGGCGCTGTCGCTCGCGGCGCTCGTCCCGGCGATGCGCATCCACGTCGACTCCGACCTGGCGGCGCTGCTGCCCAACGGCGCGCCGGCGGCGGACGATTACCGGGTCTTCCTGCGCACCTTCGGCGGCTTCGAGAAAGTCTTCGTGCTGGTGCGCTCGCCCGGGCGGCGGCTCGACGATCCGGGGCCGCTGGAGGACGCGGCCGCGGCGCTTGCCGCCGAGATGAGCCGGAGCCCCGAGGTCGCCGATGCGCGCAGCGGCCGCACCGACGAGGACGAGCGCTTCTTCTACCGCTACCTCGCGCCGCGCCTGCCGCTGCTGCTCGCCGGGGACGCGGAGGGCGGCGCGGGTCCGCTGGCGCAGAGCCTGACGCCGGCGGCGATCCATCGTCGCGTGGCGATGATGCGGCAGACCCTCGCCGGCCCCGCCGGCTCGGCGCTCGGTCCGCTCTACGCCAGCGATCCGCTGGGTCTCTCCGAGGGCCTGCTCGCCGCCGCGTCGGCGGCCATTCCCATGGACCCCGTCTCCGGCGCCTTCCTGTCGCACGGCGGGGACGTGGCGCTGGTCATGCTGACGCCGGCGCAGGCGGAGATCGATCCGGCGGGCGGCCGGGCGCTGCTCGCGCGGCTCGACGCCGCGTATGCGCGGGTGCGCGCCGCCTCGCCGGTGCCGCTCGAGTTCCAGGCGGTGGGCGGTCCGATCTATGCCGCCCAGGACGAGGGCATCCTGCGCTCGGACCTGGCGCGCAGCGGCTTCTCGACCGTGGCGGGAGTGGCCGCGGTGCTGCTCGCGGGGTTCGAGGGCCTGCTGCTCCCGGCCGCCATCCTGGTGGCGGTGCTGGCGGGGATCCTGTGGACCGCGGGCGTGACGGGCCTGGCGATGCCGGCGATGACCGTGGTCGGCGTCGGCTTCGCCGCCGCGCTGGTGGGCATGGGCGTCGACTACGGCATCCACGGCGGAGTCCAGTACCGCCAGCTGCGCCTCCCCGCGGAGGACGGCGGCGGCGGCGCGAGCATGGCCGCCGCCCTGGCCGGCGCCTTCCGCGACACCGGCCCCGGCGTGCTGACCGCGGCCCTTTCCACCGCCGCCTGCCTGGCCGCGCTGGCCACCGCGCACTTCCGGCCGCTGCGCGAGATCGGCAAGGTGCTGGCCCTGGGAGTGCTCGCGACGCTGCTCGCCACCGTCACGCTGAGCGCGGCGCTGGTCGCCGGCTTTCCCGGCGCCGCGGCACGGCCGCCGGCCCGCCCGCGGCTCTGGGCGCGCTGGGGGCAGCCCGGCCTGCGCGCCCTGGCGCGGATGGCGGTCGGGCGGCCATGGACGGTGGTCGCGGCGGCGCTCGGGCTGTCGGTCTTCGGCGCCTGGGGCCTGTCGCGGGCCGCGCTGTCCACGGACCTGCGCGCCCTGCGTCCGGCCAACGCCCCCTCGGTCGCGGCGGAGAAGCTGCTGGTCGAGAGCTTCTCGCTGGGCATCGATACGCTGTCGGTGGTGGTCCACGGCCGCGATCTCGACCAGGCGCTCGATCGCGCGGCCGCGGTCGGCGCGCTGCTGCGGCGGCGGCTCGGGTCGGGTGCCGAGATCGCCACACCCTCCGACTGGCTGGTGCTGGGCTCCCGGCGCGAGCGCCGCCTGGCCGAGCTGCGGCGGCTGCCGCTGGCGCGGGCCGCAGACGACCTGGAACGGGAGCTCACCGCCGCCGGCTTCCGCGTCGAGGCCTTCGCGCCGGCCTTGGCGGCGCTCCGCGGGCTGGCGCGCGGCGAGGCCCCCGGCGCACCGCCGCCCGCCGCCTGGCCGAGCTGGATGAAGGAGCTGGTGCGCACCGGAGCGGGGATCCACGGCGTGCCGCCGGGCGGCGCGGCGGTCGCGGTGCACGCGCGCCTGCCGCAGGGCCGCGGCGGCGCGGCGGCGCTGCCGCCCGCGCTGCCGCGGGAGCTGGCGCAGGTCGCTCCCGGCGCCGCCCTGGCCGCGGCAGCCCGGGTGGGCGCCGAGCTCAAGGACCTGGCGCTGGCCGACCTGCTCCGCTCGAGCGCCGTCGCCCTGGCGCTGGTGGCGGCCGTGGTCCTGGTGTCCTTCCGCGGCCACCTCGGCCGCGCGCTGCTCGCCTTCCTGCCGCTGACCCTGGGCTGCCTGTGGACCTTCGGCGCCTGGAGCGCCTGCGGCCGGTCGTACGACCTGCTGGCGGTCTTCACCGTACCGTTGCTGGTCGGCACCGGCATCAACCTCGGTGCCCACGCCGTGCATTGGCAGCGTCTCTATCCGCATCGCGGATTGGCCGGGGCCGTCGAGGACATCGGCCTGGCGATGATGATGGCGGCCTTCACCACCGCGCTGGGCTTCGGCAGCCTGGTCACGTCGCGGGTGCCGGGGCTGGCCCACGACGGCGTCCTGGTGGCGGCCGGCATCACCGCGTGCCTGCTCGCGACGCTGCTGGTGTTGCCGGCGCTCGAGGAGCTGCGGGCGCGCCGGGCGCGGGCCATCGCGGGGCGGCCGGGGCGGCCGGGGCCGACGCCGGGGACGCCGGGGACCCACCGGACGCCGCGGAGGGACCGATGAGGCCGGCGTCTCAGGCCAGGGTCGCTCCCGGCGGCCAGAGCCCGCGGACGCCGCAGGCGCCGCCGGCCGGGCGGGGCGCGCCGGAGAGGCCGCCGCATGCCCCGGAGACCGGCCGGGCGCGCCGGCTGCTCGGGCCATTCCACGTCACGGGTGTGTTCTGGTACCGCTTCCACGGCTGGGGAGCGAGGATCTGGCCCTCGTCCCAGGTGTGGATGATCATCACCTTCTTCACCACCTTCTTCTTCCTGACCCTGATCAAGATCCGCGGCGCCGTGGGCCACAACCTCGAAGCGGTGCTCGGGCGCTGCGGCTGGCCGCGGCGCCAGCTCCGCATCTACCGGACGATGTGGACCTTCGCCTGGTGCCTCACCGAGCGCTACGAGCGGCTGCGGACCACGCGGCCGTTCCACCTCCGCGCCGACGGCATCGAGCGCTGGGTGGAGCTCTGCGCCTCGGGCAACGGCTTCATCCTGGTCACCGCGCACGTCGGCAACTGGGAGGTGGGCTCCATGTTCCCCGCCACCGCGGAGGCGCGGCCGGTCCACGTGGTACGCGAGGCCGAAGCCGATCCGCGGGCGCAGGAATACGTCGCCGAGCTGATCCGCAAGCAGGGTGGCGGCCTGTACATCACGCATTTCGCCGAGGACCCGCGGCTCGGCATGCTGCTGCTCGACGCCCTGCGCCGCGGCGACATCGTCGCCCTGCAGGGAGACCGTCCGCGCACCGGCGGCCGGGTGGCCGGCGTCACCCTCTTCGGCCGCCCCTTCCCCCTGCCGGTGGGTCCGGCCGCCCTCGCCCGCGCCGCCGGCGTGCCCCTGGTGCCGGTCTTCATTTTCCGCGAAGGCCGCCGCCGCTACCGTGCCGAGATCCGTCCGCCGATCCACGTCCCGCCCGCCGCCGAGAGCCCAGCCGGCATCGACGAAGCCCTGCGCCAATTCGCCGCCGAGCTCGAGCGAGCCATCGCCGCCGAGCCGCACCAGTGGTTCTGCTTCCGCCGGCTGTGGAGGTGAGGCGGGCGATTCTTGTTATCTATCGGCTCGGCAAGGTCATTATGATGGAATTACAGTAAGGCTAGAAACTAGAAACGAACTAATGACGACGGTGCAAGAGTGATGGGACTGAAGAAGTAGCAGTAGGTGGGTGTATGTTGACTGGCTGGCCTCTGTCGAAGTAGTAATGAGCCATGGCCAAGTTGAATACGAAAAGCACGAACAGCCCTCCGTAAACCAGCCAGCGAGGTGTGCCAATATGGGCGGGTGGCAATGTGCGGACGTCCTGCACGGGATAGTGGGGATAGAGAATACTGGTGTAAGTCTTGAGTCTCTTCTGATAGGAAGGGGATAAGGCGACTGAGATGAAGAGGTTGACAGGACCGGCTTCCGGCAGGCTGCAAAAGCGCTTCTCTGCGATCAGCACACTGAGCAAGAGGCCGTTCACGAGCCGGTATGTTCGCCAGATGATGAGTGCCAGGATGATCAGGACTGCGCTGCTGGTGACGAACAGCTCCCACATTGAGGTGGTAAAGCCGAATGTGGTCAATCCAAGGGAGAGAGGCAGCAGCACCGAGATAAGGCGAATGATGATGTCGATGATAAATCGTATCATTGCGAATGCCTCTGTGAACTCTAGACGTTCAAAGTCAGAGGGGTCTGTCTTGCGTGCTGCATCGAAGTCTAGATTCTCAGGTTCCACGGCCGTTCGTTACCTCCTGCCCCCGTGAGTCATGGCGGCCCGGCGGCGCTCACCAGAGGGTCTTACACAGGCCGGACTCGACGATCGCGGTGTCCCGGGTCACGAGCGGGATCTTCTCTTGGCGTGCCGTTGCGATGATCAGCCGATCGGCCGGATCGGCGGGAGCCGCTTCCCCGAGCTGTGTCGATCGCACGGCCACTTGCGGAGTGATGGGCAAGAGGCGCACGCCCGGCCGCGCCAGGGCCTGCTGCAGCCAGAGCAGGGTGTCCCGGTCGAAGGTGATTCGCCGCCGCTGGACCAGCATGGCCACCTCCCAGCAAGAGATCGCGCTGACGCCGATGGCTCTCGCCTCGTCGATCGAGGTGCGGGCGCGCGCCGAGAGCTTCGCGGACCCTACCGCCCACCAGATCCAGCTGTGGGTGTCGAGCAGGATCACCGGTCGGAATCCCAGGTCTCGCCGATCGGCGAGATGAGGTCCCCTTCCTCGAGGATGCTGCCGGCCAGCGAGGCTGGTTCCTTGCCGGCGACCGGCGTGACGAGAGCCACCGGCCGGCCGCGCTTGGTGACGATGAAGCTGCTGCCGGTGCGCGCCACCTCGTCGAGCAGCTGGAGGCAGTGGGTCTTGAACTCACCGGCAGGGATCGTCTGTGATTCTTTGCCGTCCATGGTCATAATACTATGGTCAATCTGGTGATATGTCAAGAGACGCTAGACCGCGCGCCCTAGGGTTCGGCGAGGAAGGTGCTGATCGTGCCGGCGGCCAGGGGCTCGGCGGCGCCTTCTTCCGCGACTTGTATGTCGTAGATCGCCAGCGCGGCGGCGGCGCCGGCGGGAACGGCGGTGACGTGCAGGGTGCGGCCGATGGGGAGGCGAGCGGGCAGATGGGCGTCGCGGACGCCGACGAGGTAGCCGATGCGCGGGCGGCCTCCCGGGGGCCGTGCCAGGGCCTCGAGGGCGGCGGCGGCCTGCGCCCCGAGCTCGATCGCGAGGAAGCCCGGAGCCTGGCCGCCGACGGCCAGCGGGTGATCAACGGGGATGCTGCCGGCGCAGAGGATGCCGCCAGCGCCTTCTGCCAGCACCCCGGTGAGCAGCCGGGCCGGGGGTGCATGCGGAACCAGCTCCGCCATCGGCCGGAAGGGGCCGCCGGGCGCGAGGTCCGGTCGCCGGATGGGCGCGGCGGCCGGCGGCTTCGCGCAGCCGATGCCAGTGCGCACCGTTCCTTCGCTCGCGATCCCGCCTGGCTGGCCTGGCGCCGGTTGCCGGCGCAGAGTGAAATTGAAACAGAAGCTGCCGGCCTCGGCGCGGGCCTCGTCCCATCCCTCGACACGCAGCTCGATCCGGTCGCCGGGGACGATCTCTCGCCGCAGCCGGAACCTGCGCACCTCGGCGATGGCCGCGTTGGCGGGAGCGTCGCCGCCGAGAGTGCCGCGGGCGGCGAGCTCTTCGAGCACCTGGCAGAGCAGGGCGAGGTGCGCGATGCCGGGCAACAGCGGCCGGCCCGGGAAGTGGCCGGCGAAGATCGGGCCGCCCGCGGGCACCAGCAGCTCGGCGACCACGGACAGCGCTGCGCGCCCCGGCAGCGGCTGGGTCGCCGGCAGCGGCGCCTCGGGTGCCGGCGCGACGTCGAGCCGCAACAGCTGCAAGCCGGCGCCTCCGGCGGCGGTCATCCGGCGGGCGGCGCGATCCCGCCGGCGGTCGCTTCGGCTTCGGCGCTGAACAGGGAGAACGGCTCGCGCCGCGGCGCCAGCGGCAGGTAGCGGTTGGCGCGAACCATCAGGAAGAACAGCTCGAGCCGCCAGCGCAGCTGGAACGCGAGGCGTGGGAAGACCGAGCCGGCGAGCACCGAGAGGGTGGCATTGTGCACCGCGAGCGGGCCGCTGCCGCTCAGGAAGAGCTCGCGGAAGGAATGGCGGTAGTAGTTCCGCACCATGCGGAAAAGGGGTGTCGAGCTGCCCGCGACGAAGCGGTTGTAACGCCGGCGCACCCGCCTCGGCGATTCTCCATGGCGCAGCACGGCGACGACGCCACGCGCCGCCTCGACGGCGCTCATCATCCCCAGGCAGACGCCGGTCGAGAAGATCGGGTCGAGGAAGGCCGCGGCGTCGCCGACCAGGAAGTAACCTGGTCCGGAGAACGGTTCACAGCGGTAGCTGAAGTCGGCACAGACCACGTTGCCGGCCGGGCGCTCGGCGGCCGCCGTGCGGCGCCGCAGCAGCGGGCAGCGCGCGATCCCCCATTCCAGCATGCGGTCCGCGGGCACACCGACGCGGCGGGCGGCGTCGGCGTCCATCACCAGGCCGATGCTGTCGCGCCGTTCGTCGATCGGGATGATCCAGAACCACCCCTCGGCGCACATCACCATGGTCGGGTCGCCCGCCGTGGCGCCGGCGCGGCGCTCGACGCCCTGGAAATGCTGGAAGTAGGCGATCTTGCGGTGCTCGGGGAGCATCCGCCGGATGCCCAGGTGCTTGGCCACGAGAGTGGACTGGCCGCTGGCGTCGATCAGCACGCGGGCCATGATGCGGTCACCGCGGTCACCCCGTTCGTCGCGCTCGCCGTTCTCGTCGGGCTCACCGAGCTTGGCGCGCTTGCCCGCCTTGCCACGCTCGCCGGCCCCGCCACGCTCCTCACCCGCGCCACCGTCCCGCCGTTCGCCGCCCGCGGTCTCGACCGCGACGTCGCCCTCGGCGAGGCGAAGGATCCGGCGCACCGCCACGTCCTGGCTCACCTCGGCGCCGGCCGCGGCCGCCGCGTCGAGCAGCATGGCGTCGAAGGGCGCGCGCTCGATGTTGAAGGTCTCGGTGGCCTCCCTGAGCAGGCAGTCGGCGAAGAGGAAATGCTGGCTGCTGCGGCCATGGCCGACGGCGAACTCGACGCCGCTCTTCTCGACCTGGGGAAGGCGGCGGAGCGCCGGCTCGAGCCCGAGCTCGCGGATCAGCTCCAGGTTGGCGGGCAGGAACGACTCGCCGATGTGGAAGCGAGGGAAGCGGGCGCGCTCGAGCACCCGGACGGAGAGACCCGCCCGCGCCATCACCAGCGCCGCGGTGGCGCCGGCCGGGCCGCCGCCGATGACCACGGCGTCATAGCTCTTCTCGTTCGCAGTCATCCCGTCATCCGCGCGGCCCGCGCCGGCACCCTGCAAGTTCCGTGTGGCGGGTGCGCGCGACGCAGCTTACGGGCTCGGCCGCGCGGAGGTCAAACGAGGGACGATGCCGCGGAGATCGGCACGTCGTCACTGCGGCTGGCCGGTATCGAAGTAGGCGCGCTTGAACGTGAGCGGCCGCCGGCCGGAGCCGCCCTCCACAGCGAGGACCAGAGTCGCTGCGGTCTTGCCGGCAAGGAGGCGCGAAGCCTGCTCGTTGAGCGGCACGGCGAGGTTGACGCGCCGGAGCGGCGCCGCCGGGACCGGTCTCCGCGTTCCGACCATCGCCGCCACGCCCAGGATCTCCCCTGGACCGGAGGGCCCCGGCGCCGACGGTGCCAGGACTCTGATCTTCAGAGCTTCTCCTGCCCCGACCTCGAGATCCTCGAGGATCAGGACGGGAGACGGCGCCGAAGCGTCACCGTGAGAGCGCGCTGTGGCTGCGTCCGCCACCCGTGTCGGCACGGTCAGCCGAATCGTCGTCGGTGCGACCGGCTCCGAGGCGCACATCAGCAGCAGGCTTGACAGCGCCGCACAGGCTGGGAACCCTACGACACCACTCACCCGCCCAGCATACATCACGCGATGAGCTGGAGGCTGTCCGCCACCACCGCCGACGCCGGGGCCGTCGTCTTGCCGCCGGCATCGAGCGGCGCCGCCATGAGGTTCAGGGCGCCCTTGTTCGCCTGCGCCAACGCTCCGAGCTTGCCGCTCACGTCGAGCACCGCCGAGAGCGGGCTGGGATGACTATGCCGTGTCCGCACCCGGCTGATCACGCCGAGGAAGCCCTTGTAGGTATCGCTCTGCGTGCCGACCGGCGGGCTGCCGTGGAAAATGCCGAACTTGACCGTATCGGGCGGCGCCTGCTCCGGGTTATGCAGGTTCTCGACGATGAGGAACGCGGGGGCGCTGGGCTTGATGCTCGCCATCACCTGGGGCGCGAGCGCCAGGTGATTGGCGGTCAGGGAAAGCGGCAGCGCCCGCATCGCCGCCGCTGCCGGCGTGCGGTGCATGAGCGAGGAGTACTTGTAGCCGAGCTTCGTCTCGTCGCGCAGGTCGTTGGCCAGCACGAAGCGCCACTCGCGGTTCTCGTCGTAGAAGAACACCTTGGTGTCGCCGAAGTCGGGGTTGCCGTGGCCGGCTGCGACCCACGACGACCACAGCCTGTCGATGTTGCCGTGATGCGCATAGAAGACGGGGTCGCGGGGCGAGAACTGCAGGTCCGCCATGTCTCCCGGGTCGAAAGCGTTGTGCACGTTGGCGTGGGGACCCGAGAAGACCGCCGGCACGGGTTTACTTTGCGTTGCGGTGCCGCCGAAGACTCGGAAGTTGGGCACGCCGAGCAGAGGCTGCACGTTGACGTCGCCGTTCGGCAGCGGCCATCCCGCTCCGGTCACGCGGCGGTTCGCCCAATACAGCGGCTGGCCCGACGGCGCATAGATCGCCGGCAGATGGCGGCTTCCCGGGTTCTCCCAGTCCCAGTAGACCAGTCGCAGGTCGTCGTGGTTGCTGAGCTTGCGCAGGATGCGCTCGAGGAAGTACAGCAACCCGCGATGCCAGGGCAGGAACTGCCAGTCGAAATGGATATTGCTGGTGTTGGCGGGGTCGCACTGGATGCAGTGCTGGGCCACCTGCTTGGTCCAACCGATGACGTCGTTTTTCGGCAGGTTCCTTACCAGGCAGATGGCGTCGCGGAACTGCTTGAGCTGAACGGCCCTTCCGGGCGCTGCCATCTCGAGGGCCGAGTGGCGCGTCTGGACCTTCGGCTCGTTGGGGATGAACCGTTGTGCCGGCCTCGGCGACGGCAGAGTGCAGTCCGCACTCGGATCGGGCAGCCCGCATTGCCCGTCGGCTCCCCAGGCCAGGTCCCGCTCCAGCCAGAAGGCCATTGCCACCGGCCCGATCGAGAGCGTCTGGCGGATGAAGATGCGGCGGTTGATCGGCATGGCAACCCTCCTTCACTCCGCGGCGCCGCACCCGGGAGCCGTGCGGCCGGCGGTGTTGGTTCATGGGTAGACCGTCACGCTTGATTCCCTTGAATTATGGCGCGCCTTCCTCGGCGAGACAAATCGAGGCGTGTTCATATGACCATCTGTCTTCGAGCGGTCTTTGAGCCCCCGCCCGCACCTCACGGCGGCGGGCCTCACGGCTGCAGCCGGAAGACGATGGGGAAGATCCGGCGGACCTTGATCGGCTTGCCGTCACGGGTGGCGGGCCGGAAGCGCCATTGGCGGACCGCCGCGACCGCCGCTTCGTCGAAGCCGTGGCCCTGCCGGCGCACCACCTTGATGTCGTGGCCGACCCTGCCACGCTCGTCGACGATCGCCTCGAGCACCACCAGGCCCTCGAGACCGTCGCGCAGCGCTTCCTCGGGGTAGACGGGCTTCACGCCGGTGCTCTCGATGAGCACGGGGCTGACGACGCCGCCGCCGGCCTCGACCGGCAGGTCGGCCTCGCCGCCGGGAGCTCCGGCGCCGGCGGATTCGGGTGTCCGCCGGCTGTCCGGCGCACCGGCGCGGGCGGTCCCCGGGGCCGCGGCGGCGGCGGCCGCCGCCGGTTCGATGCCGGGAATGACCGTGGGCTGCACCAGCCGGTCGAGCATGGCCTGGCGCTCGCGCTCGGCCTGGCGCTCGGCCGGCGAGGTGGCGGCGGCGACGGCGGGGGCCTCGGCCTCGCCGTTCGCCGCGCGCAGGAACAGGATGTCGATCGGCCGCTCGCCCGCCTCGGGAGCCGGGCCGCGCGCACCGGCAACCACTAGCGCCGCGATCGCGCCGGCGTGCAGCAGCACGGAGATGGCGAGCGGCCAGGCGCTTCGCCGCGCCGTGGCCTGCTGTGGCGTCGAGGACTCGAACATCGGCCAGCGTCCGGCGGGAGCATAGCGCCCCGCCGGACGCGCACCTACCGCACCTCGAAGACCACGGTGAGGTCGAAGAACACCTTGACCGGGCGGCCGTTCAGCAGGGCGGGGGTGAACTTCCACTGGCTGACCGCCTTGACCGCCTCTTCGTCGAGCCCGAACCGCAGCCGCTTGCGGAGCTCGATGTCGATGACGTTGCCGCGCTCGTCGATGACGGCCCGCAGCACCACGACGCCCTGCAGGTGGGCCTGGCGCGCCAGCTCGGTGTAGCGGGGCTCGACCTTGGTGCCGGGGATGATCTGCGGCCGGCTGATCGCGCCGCCGATGGGCAGCACCACGTCGTCGCCGCCGCCATCGCGGGTACCGCGGCCCGAGATCGCATCGCCGGTATCGTTGCCGTTCGCGCGGCGGCCGTCGCCGAAGGGGTCGACGTCGGCCGACGCCAGCCGAGAGTCGGCCGGCTGGGGGTCGGCCGGCGGCGGGATGGGCTTGTCGGCCGCCCGCGGGTCCGGCTGGATCGGCATCGGCGGCGGCGCGAGCGGGGTCAGTGGCGGGACCGGCGTGGAGCGCGGCCCCGGGCTGTCCGGCGCGACCGTCTTGGGCTCCTTCACCGGCGGCGGTGGCGGCAGCAGGGGCAGCGGCAGCTGCACCTCGAAGACTTCGGGAATGGGCGGCTCGGCGACCGCCCGCACTTGCCACGCTTCGGCGCCGGCGAGGGTCGCCAGCGCGACCACGTGCAGCAGCAGCGAGGAGGTGAGGATCCAGGCGCGCTTGCGGCCGGCAGACCGGCCGCCCTGCGGAGGCGTCCAGTGACTCGCGAACATGAGGCTCTCCTTGGCAAGGAGCGTGGCCGCCGGTTTGCGGCCGCGCGCTCGAGAGGCGCCTCTCTTGCTCGTTTGGACCGCCGATAGGCCCCCGGAGTTCCCGGCGCTCGTCCCAGGCTGCCCACCAAGCAGCACCAGATACATGGGGATCGCTGCGCGCGCGAGCGGCCGCCACCCCGCGATCGACGCCCCCCGCGATCGACGCCAGCGACCCCACAGGAGGAGCCTGATGGAACTGGATACCACGCCTCTGACCCACACCGCGGCCGCGGCCTCGGCGGCGCCGTCGGCGCCCGCGGCGCCCGCGGCGCCCGCCGAAGTGCTCCCGCGGCTGCCATGGCAGAGCCTGGTCGAGCTGGGGAGGGCGCGCGCCGCCGCCCTCGGCGACCAGCCGCTGTATACCTTCCTGCCCGAACGGGGCGGCGAGGACGTGGCCCAGCTCAGCTACGCGGGCCTGGACTTGCGGGCGCGGGCGATCGCCGCGGCCCTGCAGCGGCTGGGCGCCGGCGGCCAGCGGGCCCTGCTGCTGTATCCGCCGGGGCTGGAGTTCGTGGCGGCGTTCTTCGGCTGTCTCTATGCCGGCGTGGTCGCGGTGCCGGCCTACCCGCCGCGCTCGGCCCGCACCCTGCCGCGGCTGCTCGAGATCGCGCGCGACGCCCGTCCGGCGGTCGCCCTCACCACGACCGAGCTCGCGGCGATGATCGGCGGCATGGCGGCACAGGTGCCGGATCTCTCGGCGCTGCGCCTGCTGGCGACCAACGCGGTGCCGCTCGACGAGGCCGCGGCGTGGACCGATCCGGGGGCGTCCGGGTCGACCATGGCCTTCTTGCAGTACACCTCCGGCTCGACCGCGGCGCCCAAGGGCGTCATGGTCACTCACGGCAACCTGCTCCACAACGAGGAGATGATCCGGCAGGCGTTCGGCCAGACGGCGGAATCGGTGATCGTCGGCTGGCTGCCGCTGTACCACGACATGGGTCTGATCGGCAACGTCATGCAGCCGCTCTACCTCGGCGCGCGCTGCGTCCTGATGTCGCCGATCGCCTTCCTGCAGAGCCCGAAGCGCTGGCTGGCGGCGATCTCGCGCTATCGCGCCACCACCAGCGGCGGTCCCAACTTCGCCTACGACCTGTGCGTGCGGAAGATCTCGCCGGCCGACCGCGCCGACCTCGACCTGGCGAGCTGGGACACCGCCTTCAACGGCGCCGAGCCGGTGCGGGCGGAGACCATGGCGCGCTTCGCCGAGGCGTTCGGCGGCTGCGGCTTCCAGGCGAACGCCTTCTTTCCCTGCTACGGCCTGGCGGAGGCCACCCTGTTCGTGACCGGCGGCACGGGATCCGGAGAGGTCCGCGGCGCGCCGCGGGTCGCCGCCTTCGACCGGGCCCTGCTCGAGGCCGGCGAGGCGAGGCCGCTGCCGGCCGCGGATCCGGCCAGCCGCACCCTGGTGTCGTGCGGCCGCGCCTGGCTCGGCCAGGAGCTCGCCATCGTCGATCCTGCCACCTTGACGCCGTGCGACGGCGGCGCGATCGGCGAGGTGTGGGTGCGCGGCCCGAGCGTCGCCCAGGGTTACTGGCAGCGCCCGGTGGAGACGGCCGAGACGTTCGACGGCCGGCTGGCGAGGGACCCGGGGGAGCCGCGGGCGGGAGCGGAGACGAATCCGGCGCCGTTCCTGCGCACCGGCGATCTCGGGTTCCTCGACGGCGGCGAGCTGTTCATCGCCGGCAGGCTCAAGGACCTGATCATCATCCGCGGCCGCAACCTCTATCCGCAGGACATCGAGCTGACCGTCGAGCGCAGCCATCCGGCACTGCGCCCCGGCTGCGGCGCCGCTTTCTCGATCGAGCTCGGCCAGGAGGAGCGGCTGGTGGTGGTGCATGAGCACGAGCGCACCCCGAACGACTCGCCCCTGGACCCGGAGAGCGTCGAGGCCATCGCCGAGGCGGTCCGCCGCGCGGTCGCCGAGCAGCACGAGGCGCAGGTGCAGCAGGTGGTGCTGCTGCGCGCCGGCACCATTCCCAAGACCTCGAGCGGCAAGATCCAGCGGCGCGCCTGCCGCGCGGCGCTGCTCGGCGGCAGGTTGGCCGTGCTGGGAGCGAGCGCCCTCGGCGGTCCCGTGGCCGAGGCTGCGCCGGTCCCGGCGAGCCCGCCGGGCGGCACCGCCGTGTCATGACCCCGCCCATCTCGGAGCCTCCGGCGACCCCGGCGGCTCGACGCGAGCGGCTGGCGGAGCTCGAGGGGGCCGCCGTGATCGCCTGGCTCGAGGCGTACCTGCTGGACCGCGTCGCCGCCGTGATGGAACTCTCGGCGTCGCGCCTCGATCCCGCGACGCCGCTCGGCGCCCTGGGACTCGATTCTCTCTATGCGGTCCAGCTCGCGCACGAGGTCGAGACCGGCCTGGGCGTCGAGCTGTCGATCGCCACCCTGCTGGACGGCCCGAGCGTCTCCGAGCTCGCGGCCGAGCTTGCCGGGAAGCTCGTCGGCGTGGCGGAGCCGCCCGCGCCGCCGGCGTCACCGGCGCCGCCCATGCCGCCCGCGCCGCCCGCGCCGCCGGCGTCGCCCATGCCGCTGTCGGCGTCGGCTGCTGCGGCGGCGGCCGCGTCGCCGGCCCCGGGCGGCCTCGGCGCGGCCGGCGACGAGGAGTTCCCGCTCACCCTGGGACAGCGGGCGCTCTACTTCCTGGACCGGTTGGCGCCGCGCGGCGCCGCCTACGTCATCGCGGGAGCCGCCGGCGTCCGCGGCGATCTCGACCTCGCGGCGCTGCGCCAGGCCTGCGCCGCCTTGGTGGAGCGCCATCCGGCGCTGCGGACCACTTTCGCCGAGCGGGCCGGGGCGCCGGTCGCCACCGTCCATCCTCCCGGCGAGCCGCGGTACGAGCTGGTGCTCGAAGAAGTGGATGCCGGCGCGGCGGCGGACGATACGGAGGCGCGCGCGGTGTCAGCGGACGGCATGGCGGCGGCCGGCGCGGCGGAGGGCACCGTTGCCGCCGGCGCGGCGGCCACGGAGGCTCTCCTGGCCGCCGCCTGGGGTCCCTTCGACCTGCCACGCGGTCCGCTGCTGCGCGTGACCGTGCTGGCGGCCGCCGGGTCCGTCGTCCTCGACGGGGGAGGCCCGCCGGGCACGTCGGGCACGCAGGGAACGCCAGGTGCGAGGCGCGCGCCGGACGTCGTGCGCGATCCCGTCGTCGTGCTGTCCATCCATCATCTGGTCGCGGACTTCTGGTCGCTCGAGGTGCTGATCGGCGAGCTGGCGGCGCTGTATCGTCCGGCCGGCGAGGAGGGACCGGCCGGGCCGCCCGAGCTGCGGCCGCTGCCGCTCACCTATGCCGACCACGCCCGCCGCCAGGAAGCGATGCTGGCGGGTCCTCGTGGCAAGGCGTCGTGGGACTTCTGGCGCCAGGAGCTGGCCGGTCCGCTGCCGCCGCTCGAGCTGCCCACCGACCGGCAGCGCCCGCGGCAGCAGACCTTCGGCGGCGACGCCTGGCCGCTGCGCCTGTTGCCCGAGACCACGCTGGCGCTGCGGAGCCTCGCGGCGGAGCGGCGGGCGACGCCGTTCATGGCCCTGCTCGCGGTCTTCCAGGCGCTGCTGGCGCGGCTCTCCGGCCAGCGCGAGGTGGTCGTCGGGTCGCCGGTCTCCGGCCGCGGGTCCGCGGACTTCGCGGGCGTGATCGGCTACTTCGTCAACCCGCTGGCGCTGCGCGCCGACTTCGCCGGCGACCCCGGCTTCGCCGAGATCCTGGAGGCGACCCGGAGCCGCGTGCTGGCCGCCTTCCGCCACCAGGACTATCCGTTCCCGCTCCTGGCCGAGCGCCTGCAGCCGCGGCGCGATCCCGGCCGCTCGCCGCTGTTCCAGGCCAGCTTCGTGATGCAGAAAGCGCATCGCCCCGACCGCCACGGCCTGGCCGGCTTTGCGCTCGGGCTGCCCGGCAGCCACTTGCGGCTGGCCGGTCTCGAGCTCGAGTCGGTGGCGTTGCCCAGGCGCGCCGCGCAGTTCGATCTCACCCTCGAGGCGGCGGACGAAGGCGAGGAGGTCGCGGCGCTGCTGGTCTACAACACCGACCTCTTCGACGCCGCCACCACCGCCCGCTGGAGCGGCTTCCTGCGGGCGCTCGCCGGCGCCGCGGCGGCGGCGCCGGCCGTCCCGCTCGCGGAGCTGCCCCTGTTGGACGCCGCCGAGCGCCGGCAACTGCTGCTCTGGAACGACACTCGCCGCGCCTTCCGCCACGGCGAGAGCGATCTCGCGGCGCTGGCGCTCGACGAGCTGGTGGCCGCGCAAGCCGAGCGCTCGCCGGCCGCGGTCGCGGTGGAGATCGACGGCGAGACCTTGACCTACGGCCAGCTCGCGGCGTCGGCGGCGAGCCTGGCGGCGGCGCTGGCCGAGCTGGGGGTCGGGCCGGAGACCATCGTCGGCCTCGCCGCGGACCGGTCGCTCGCCATGGTCGTCGGCATTCTCGGCATCCTCGCCGCCGGCGCCGCCTACCTGCCGATCGATTCCGGCTATCCGCGCGAGCGGCTCTCCTACATGCTCGCCGACGCCGCTCCCCGGGTGCTGCTGGTGGAGCAGCGCGCAGCCGCCGCGATGCCGCTCGGGGGTCCGCCGCGCCTGGTCCTCGACGGCTTCGCCGTGTCCTCGCCAGCAGCAGGAGAGCGGGAGGTGGCGGCGGCCGGGAACGGCGCAGAGGCAGGCACGGAACAGGCCAGCGCGGAGCCAGTCGCCGCGGAGCCAGCCACCGCGGAGGCCGCGGAGGCCGTGGAGCCGGCGGCCGCGGCGCGCCGGCTGCGCGACTTCCAGGAAGCGCGGTCCGACCTGGGGCCCGACCGGCTCGCCTACGTGTTCTACACCTCGGGCTCCACCGGGAAGCCCAAGGC
>Ga0307477_10001021_pt1 | contig 25520 bp, 28 predicted proteins | sample atmos_gasesECM2C_FD_203316 | JGI IMG/M metagenome (GOLD analysis project Ga0307477, IMG submission 203316) | Hardwood forest soil microbial communities from Morgan-Monroe State Forest, Indiana, United States - atmos_gasesECM2C_515 | ecosystem: Environmental > Terrestrial > Soil > Temperate...
CATCACTTCCTCCCCAAAAGGGGAAAAAGTGTAACCTATGTGTCCGGTACCATCTGTTACCTATGTCTCGGGTCGCTCAAGGAATGCATGACAACGTTGCGGGAATTCAGATGTGAAGTCTGTGGAATCGTGACCAGTAATCCCATTCACTGGTTCGTGATCCGGTGTGGAGACGCCGAGCTTACGGTGCACCGATGGAATTCTGAGGCGGCCGAAGCGCCCGGAGCCCGTCATTACTGCGGTGAAGCCCATGCCGAGGTGTATATCAGTCGTTGGTTTGACTCTGTGTGCTCACCGCCGAAGCCAACTTTCAAGTAGCGCTCGCCGAGGTCATGGGTTCCAGGTTCCTGTCATCGAGCGCCCCGTAACTCTGATGTCAGGCGACACACTTCGTCAGGAAACGCACCTCGAGAAGATCGCTCTAGCCATGAAGCAGGTTCTCGCTGACACCCTTTGCTGAAAATCGCGCGTTCAGCAGTATCGGAATACAATGCTGTTCAGCCAACGTCCCTGTAACAAATAATCTCACAGAGGAGAAAAAATCATGCCCACTATCACCACAAAAGATGGCACACAGATTTACTACAAGGACTGGGGAAAGGGCCAGCCCTTAGTGTTCAGTCACGGCTGGCCGCTCACCGCGGACGACTGGGACGGACAGATGTTGTTCTTCGGCCAGCAGGGCTATCGAGTGATCGCCCATGATCGGCGCGGGCACGGCCGTTCCACCCAGACCTGGGATGGCAACGAAATGAACACTTACGCCGATGATCTCGCAGCCCTTACGGAAAAGCTCGATCTGAAGAACGCAATCCACGTAGGCCACTCTACCGGTGGCGGAGAAGTTGCCCGTTACATCGGCCGGCATGGCACAAAACGTGTTGCCATGGCTGTGCTCATCAGCGCGGTGCCGCCGCTCATGTTGAAGACGGACAAGAATCCCGTAGGCGCGCCGATCTCGGTCTTCGACGACCTGCGAGCTCAACTCGCGGCCGATCGGCCGCAGTTTTATAGGGACATTACGCTCCCGTTCTACGGCTACAACCGGCCCGGCGCCAAGATTTCGGAAGGCATCCGGGAGCACTGGTGGCTGCAGGGCATGATGGGAGGAATGAAGCCCCACTACGACTGCATCAAAGCCTTCTCTGAGACGGATTTCACCGAGGACCTCAAGAAGTTCGATGTGCCAACCCTCATCCTTCATGGCGACGATGACCAGATCGTGCCCATCGCCGCGGCGGCTCCGTTGTCTGCGAAGCTCGTGAAGGGCGCTAAGCTAAAGGTATATCCGGGTTATCCGCACGGGATGCCTACGACCCACGCGGACGTGATTAATGCCGACGTGCTTGCGTTTTTTAAGCAAGCCAAGGAAGCAGCTGCGTAGTAAGCCTAACCGGCCTTCCCCCTTCGGGGAAGGCCGGAACGGTTTGCTCTCTCATCGTACAGCGCTGGAAGTACAGAAGAATGAGTGCGTTTTCAAGCAATTCCAGCAACTTCTGACGGGGAAAATCATGTCACGAGAATCGCGAATGCTCGCAGGAATTCTTCTGGTGGTTCTTCCCAGCGTGATGTACGGAGGCCTGACTCTTCTCAGTTTTCTAACCAGAAATATGCCCGGGTATAACGACAATCCGCTGCGACACGATCTTTGGCGAGCCGGACACGCACATGCTGGCGTTTATCTCGTCCTGTCGCTGGTCATGCTTCGGTACGTTGACGAGGCAGTGCTTTCGCCGTTTTGGAAGTGGCTTGCCCGAACCGGCGCGCCGATCGCTGCCATTCTGATTCCAGCCGCGTTCTTCTTGTCTGTCGTTTCTCCAACGGCGAACGAACCGAATAGCTTGATAAATCTCGCGTACATCGGAGCGCTATTTCTCGCTGCTGCCGTCCTAAGCCTCGGAGTGGGGCTCATCCGCGCTGCACGACGCATGGAACGGTGAAACGCTCAAGTGCCCTAAGCTCAGAAGCTCGCAGCCTGGAGACAGCAAAATGAATGCGCCGGCGCAAACAACGCAGAGAGCAGACTTGCGAGATTTCCTGGCTGCAGAGCGAACCTTCCTGGCATGGATTCGCACAGGTCTAGCCTTGATGGGATTCGGTTTTGTCGTGGCGCGCTTCGGTCTCTTCCTCCAACAACTTCAGTTTATCCAGCAAGCTCCCTCCGCCCCGTCTTACGGGTTGTCCCTCTGGTTCGGCACCGCGCTGATTGCACTCGGCGTGGTGGTCAATCTTCTCTCTGCCTGGCATCATCTTCGACTCGTGCGGGAATTAGATCGGGGAGGGCCTGTCCCTTCGCGTCCTTCAACCCAGGCTCTGTTGGTCGCGTTGTTCCTGGCTTTGGTTGGACTGGCGATGGCGATCTACCTGGTTTCCGTGCGCGGCTCTGCGAATCTACGTCCCGAAAACAATGAGGAGGTATCCATGACACCGGCGATAGAGAAAGGCATCATCGACAAGCCGAGCAATCATTCAGTCGAGCAGACGGTGGACAGGCTCAAGAATATTCTGCAATCCAAGGGAGTCACGCTATTCGCCCTTGTCGACCACAGCGGGGAAGCGGAAAAGGTGGGAATGAAAATGCCTCCCACCAAACTGTTAATCTTCGGCAGCCCTAAGGCAGGAACACCTCTCATGCTGGCCGCTCCCAGCATTGCGATTGATCTTCCTCTGAAGATTCTGGTTTGGGAAGATCGGGGAGGGAAAGTCTGGATTTCTTACAACAGCTCGGAATACTTAAAGGAACGGCACGGTTTGCCACAGGACCTACTGCAAAATATCGCCGTCGTTGAAACATTGGCGGCCAAGGCTGGCGAGTAGTCGGCAAGCCGCGAAACGGCAGCCGCAACCCGCCAGCCAGCCAGTGTTGCCACCGCTATGCTCTGCCCAACCAAGCGCGCCACGGGCACTCGCGTGGCGGAGTCCGTCAGAATCCCCGCGAACAGTAACCAACCCCATTCAGGCTCTTGTTGCTCCACAGGGTCTGCACAGGATACGCGCGCCCATCGTTTCCAATCATGTTGAACGGCGCGCCCGGGATCTGGAGACCGTCGCCGACCCACGCGCACTTGTCGCCGATTTCCCAGCTCTGATAATCGAACCAGGCCCCGTATTGAATCAGGCCTGCTGCTTCCTCTGCTCCCGGATCGGTAAGGGTCTCGGCGATCTCGTGTCCGAGCACAATCGTGACGCCGTCGATATCTCCTCCCGGCGCCGGGTTCACAAAATCCTTTCCGCATCCCCCGCCGGCGTTAAGCACGTAGGGCATGTTGGTGAATGAGATTTTCGACTTCACACCCGGATATGCGATCGGGGTAGTGAAGTCGTGCCAGGCGCAGTACTGGCTTTGGTTAAAACCCGCGTCATTGTAGTGTTGCGGCTGAGCCACCACAATCTGCGAATTGGCCAGGTCGGTGATGTGGAAGTACTGCACCGCTCGTGCTGCCTCTCGTGCGATTTCGATCGGGGCCAGATTGTCGTGGATGGGATTGACGTCATCGTGCCAAACCCCCGCTAGCTCATGCTGCGGATTACTAATGTTGGAGTAGTTGCCGTTGTAATTTGATTGGTAGTACTGGGTCACGATGTTTCCCCAACTCGTACCGCCCATGGCGCTGACGAACCGAGTCATCAGCGCGCCTGCGCCATCGGGATCGGTGGCCGGCTGACCTGTCGTCAGATGATCAAACGCCCCTGCCTGCCCCCATCCCCAGAAAACCATATAAATCTTCGGATTCACCTGCACTCCGCCACCGAAGTAAGCCATATTGACTGGCATTGGTTGGCCCGCTGCAACGCCGGGCGGGCACACTCCGAGGGTCATGCAAATATCCACGGTGGGCGGCGTGACGCCCACCGGAGGCATGGCATGCGGGTTGGTGGGCGCGGATCGGACGCAGCCTTCGCCAGTGACGTCGAACGCCTTGTTGCTCCACAGCGGCTGCACCGCAAAAGAGGTGTGATTGTTCATCGAGACGTTACCCAGATGCGTCCACGCGCACTTGTCACCGTTCTCGCTCCCCTGTATGTCATTCCAGCCGTCCTGCACCGTGGCGAAGTTGTCGGGATCGGTGACCGCCTCCGCGTACTCATGGCCGACGACGATGCTGTATCCGTCGAAGACTCCGTGCCCAAAGCTGTCGCTAACCACGTTGACCGAGTTCATTCCGCACCCACCCTGTCCCAGGACCGGCCAGCTGGCATTCAGGAAGGGGATGAAGGCGTACTGCAGCCGATAGGGATTACCCAGTCCGTCAACGCTGCTGGTCTGCGTATGGTAACCGCAATAGACGGGTTGGCCTGTCCCGATCGTGGTCGGCGGCGTGAGAATAATGTACGTCGCTTGCGGATCGTAGTTGAAATGCGCCGAGGCTCGTATCGCCTCTGTCGCGAGCGGATCGTCAGCCAGATTCTCCGCGAGGCCCAGCGTGACGATGTCGGTCGGCACGGGCGTCGGGTCCGTCCAAACCCCTTTGAGCTGTTTGCGCGGATTGGTGACATAGTTGCCGCCACCGACAGCAGCGCAGCTGGTGGTTCCTGCCGGTACGTTGTTGCAGTACTCATTCTGAATCGCTGCCCACGACGTCCCGCCCAGATTCGTCAGGAACGAGGTGACGTAGTTTTGCAGCTCCTGGCTCGTATACGTGCTCCCATTGACGTCGGCCGTGGTGAAGCCACTCGACCAGTCCGGACCCCAGAAGATCAAATATGTTGCCGGCGTCGTCTCCACACCGATCGCGCCCGCGCCGGCGTTGCCACCGTGATAAATGAGGTCATTCGCCAGCGAAGCGCCGCTTGGCGTATTGGGCTGACCCGGCGCCCAAAAGAAATGCTTCGGGTTCGTCGGCGCCGACTGTGCGACTGCCGTGATCGCCGCCAGTGAAAAGACCATTACTACCAGTACTCTCAGGCAAAGGCGAGGCAGACTCTGAAGACTGCGTTCAATCAGACTACGTTGTGGGAACGGGACGCGCATGGAAGCCTCCGGAGTTACAACACTGTTAGAAGTAGTTGTACTATCCCTTTAATGCGGCCACGATGCTACCCGCGCCTCAAAAGCTCCGTCAATACAGGTATCCTTGTATCTGCGAAATGAAAACTCTGTATCCGGTTCGGACGTCCTTATGTGCCGATGTCAGCTAACACCATAAATATAAAAATGTTAGACGAGATTAAAAGAACCGAATCGGCTTCGTTCGACCTTTGCCCTGGACTAGAGTAGGATGGCCTCGGATTATAATAGTGACGCATCCAAATAATTGTTATTTGGACGCCGCAAAGAGGGTACGGACCACAAGAAATGCGAATTCAGGGAACCGGGGCGATGACCCCAAGCCGGGAACGCATCCGCGAAGCAGCAAAAACCTTGTTTGCTGAACGGGGATACGAGCCCACCTCGACAGCCGCTATTTGCCGGCTAGCCGGCACCAGTGAATCTCAGCTCATAAAACATTTCGGAAGCAAGCAAGGCGTTTTGGAGGCGGTTTTTGAGTACGCCTGGGAGCAGCTCATCCCATCCATCCGACTGGCCACCGAGAGTATTTCCGCACCCCGCCAGAAGTTCCAGATGACCCTCGAGATGACCCTTAATTTCTTGAATAAAGACGAGCAACTTCTCAAACTCTTTCTACTGGAAGGGCGCCGCATTCGCGACAATGGCAGACAGGTTGTGCTCGTACCTGGGTTCTTGGAATTCGTTAAAATTGTGGATCAAATTCTGCAAGAACTGGCGGATCGGGGAGAGCTGGCGGTTCACCCCCAAGCCTTGCGCTCCGCATTGATGGGAGCGATTGAAGGGATGCTTCGAGATAAGTTGCTGGCCCGCATCATGGCTTACCCAGCGACGTTCTCCGATGCCGAGATCCGTTCCCTCTGTTTCACATTTCTCAATGCAACCCTCAAGTGAAAGCGTCGGACCTTGCGACGATGCAACCCGAGATTTTCGTACTCATCGGTTTCTTCCTCTGGTAGCATGCCCCAACATAGTACGTCGCGCCATCATGCCAAAAGTGAACCAACTGACTGTTTCGTGTGAAAACCGTCCGGGAACGCTAGCCAGTCTGACAAGAATTCTGAGCGCGGCGAAGGTCAATATTCTCGCCTTCAACGCCGGCAGCGCAGGTGCGATGGGCTATATCCAATTGGTCGTAGATAATCCCGTCAAGGCTAAGAAGATTCTCAAAGACAAAGGTATTTCTTACTACGAAGAGCGGGTGCTTCACGTCACCCTCCCCAACGTGCCGGGAGCCCTGTCTCGTTTTGCCGCGAAGCTGGCCGCCAAAGAAATCAACATCGGGGCTGCGTACCAAACCGCTGCGGAAGGTTCAAAAAAGGCAAGCATAGTCTTGGCCGTTTCTCACTTAGGAATTGCCGATCGCATCCGCTAGGCAGCTCTTACCCAGACCTATACCTATACGTCGGTCATCCCGAACGGAGGACGTTGATTCGCTCGCGAATCGACGCGCGAAGTCGAGGGACCCGGTTTTCCGACCGTCGGGTGCCCCCGCGGTCTTAGGTTCTTGCGAGACCTGGGAGTGTGCTTCCGGTCAATTCTTCTCTCGCGCTTTGGGATCGTTTTTGTCCTCGAAATACCGCGTGTCGGTTGGACCATACCCAGAGACTTCCACGATTACGGGGTCAGCATCAGTCCGGGCGAAATGATTGTCTCCTCCCGGTTCCGAATACACGCTTCCCGGCGGAAGCGTCTTCAGTAACTTCTCTTCGAAATGATTGCCATAGCCAAAGTGCCATTCGCCCGATACCACAGTCGCCATCCGATTGTCCCGGTGTGAATGCGCCTGGATGGTGGTATGGGCCGGCACGAACAACAAGATCGTATAGAAACCCAGTTTTGAAGGATCGCCGAAGATAACTTTCGTATGCACCCCGGGCACGCCGGAACTCCCAATCTGGTTGTCGTCGAGCGTGCTGGCTCGGATCTCCGCCGGAGTCATCCGCATTTCAGGAAGGGATTGACCGATGGCGGCAGAAACCGCCACCAACGACAGAACAGCGATCACGAATCTCTTAAACATTCGATAGCCCTTTCGCCACGACGGGATCGATAAAGTTCACCGGAAAGGGTAACTCATGAACGACTCAGATGCGTCTAGGGTTCGATGGGTCATCTAGACGGTTTACAATCGTGACTGCTTCCGAGTAGGCCGTCCCCGTCCACAATCAACGTCGAGTGCAAATGCGATTCCATCCGTCGCACTGCGGCTGCGGAGAACGCTAATGGATGCCTTCGTCCAGTTGACCCTCTACGCGCTTCCCCGTAACATTCCCGCCAGTGGCCACGCCATCCCAACCCGTGGGGCAGACGGTTTCCCATTACCGTATTCTGCGCAACATTGGCGGCGGTGGAATGGGCGTCGTGTATGAGGCCGAAGACCTGAAGCTCGGCCGTCATGTCGCGCTGAAGTTCCTGCCCGAAGGACTGGCCAGTGATCCGCAGGCGCTAGAGCGATTCCGTCGTGAGGCTCGAGCGGCTTCCGCCCTGAACCATCCGAACATCTGCACCATTTACGAAATCGATGAGGTCGATGGGAGAACCTTCATAGCGATGGAACTGCTGGAAGGACAGACACTCAGGCACCGAATCAATTGCAAGCCGCTGGAGATCGAAGCCGTGCTCGACCTGGGAATCCAGACTGCCGATGCTCTTGACGCGGCACATTCGAAAGGAATCATCCACCGGGACATCAAGCCGGCGAACATCTTCGTGACCGCCCGCGAACAGGCGAAGATTTTGGATTTCGGACTGGCGAAAATGCCGCTGAAGCCGGAGAGCGTTGCCATGAGCGCCCCGACCATTGACTCTGAAGAGCACCTGACCAGCCCCGGTTCGACGTTGGGCACCGTGGCGTATATGTCTCCTGAACAGGTTCGCGGGAAGGAACTCGATGCTCGGACAGACCTGTTCTCGTTCGGCGCTGTGTTGTACGAGATGTGTACGGGCATGCTTCCGTTTCGGGGTGACACGTCTGGAGTGATCTTCAAAGTCATTTTGGACGGGACACCAACGTCGGCCGTGCGCCTAAATCCTGACGTGCCGGTGGAATTGGAACGGATCATCAACAAGGCTCTAGAGAAAGACCGTGAGATTCGGTATCAGCACGCTTCCGACGTTAAGGCCGACCTGAAGCGAGCGAAGCGAAACCTGGAGTCAGGCAAGATCACATCAAGCGATAGTACAAGGCCCCCGTGGTCACGTCGGACGATGTTGATTAGTGGCGCTATAGCTTTCGCGTTCGTCGTCGCGCTGGTTGCAGGTCTGTTTCGCTTCGGCGGCAGCACTGGCACCCGCATCAACTCGGTGGCCGTACTGCCCTTCGCGAATGCCAGCGGTGATCCAAACGCGGAGTACTTGAGCGACGGAATCACGGAGGGTGTCATCGACAGGTTGTCGGGTCTCCCAAATCTAAAGGTGATCTCTCGCACCTCAGCCTTCCGTTACAAGCAGCGTGACATCGACCCAAAGAAGGTCGCGATAGAGCTAGGGGTGGAGGCGCTGGTCACGGGCAGGGTCGTCCAACACGGCGAAGATGTTTCGGTAAGCGCCGAACTCGTGGAGGCACGCGAGGACAAGCAGCTTTGGGGCGAGCAGTACAGCCGAAAAATGGCCGACGCTGCATCCGTTCAGCAAGAGATTGCAACCGCGATTTCCGGGAATCTGCGAGTGCAGCTGACCAGCGAAGAAAAAAATCGGTTGGCGAAGTCGCCCGCGATAAATCCTGAGGCGTATCAGCTTTATTTGAAGGGCAGGTATCACCTAAACCAAACAACAGCAGCCGGGCTAAAGAAGGCCGTCGAGTATTTCCAACAAGCAATCGACAAAGACCCCAGCTATGCTCTGGCCTACGCGGGTTTGGCTGACTCCTACTCCGGGCTTGGAGGCGATTGGTTATATCTTCCCCCCAGCGACAGCTTTCCGCAGGCGAAGGCCGCGGCGATGAAGGCACTGGAGCTTGATGACACGCTTGGCGAGGCACACGCTGCGCTAGCGTATGCCGTGTTCTTCGCCGACTGGGACTGGCCAAGGGCGGAACGAGAATTCAAGCGGGCAATTGAGCTAAACCCGAACAGTGCGCTCTCCCATGATCGGTATGCCGAATGCCTGAAAACGAGGCAACGATTCAGCGAAAGCATGGCGGAAGCGCAGCGGGCACAAGAGCTTGACCCGCTGTCACCCGAAATAGTTACCCAAGTGGGAAACGTCTATCTGTTCACGCGACGATACGATGAGTCTATTGCTCAATACCATAAGGCGCTCGACCTCAATCCAAACCTTCCGGTGGTGCGTGCCCTGCTAGCTTGGGCATATGCAATGAAGCGCATGTATCCCCAAGCCCTTGCCGAATTCGACAAAATTGCCGATCAGGACAAAGCTGTAGCGCCAGAGAACCAGTTCGTTGCTAGCGGACTTGGTTGGGTTTACGCCGTCTCGGGCAGGCGGGCTGATGCGCTAAAGATCGCCCGAGAATTCAGGGACTTGTCCTCGCACGCTTATGTCGATTTCTATCAAGTAGCGACGATTTATGCGGGACTCGACGAGAAAGACGAGGCGTTCCGGTTGCTCGAAAAGGCTTACGCAGAGCATTCCGCCACCATGCCTTGGCTAGGTATAGACGTCTTCTGGTATGGGATGCGCTCCGACCCACGCAACACCGACCTGCTGCGCCGGATCGGGCTGCCACAACCCATGTGATCCGGCTGTTTGGTCAAAAAGCTATTCCCGCCTGACAATCTCTTCTGCATATTTTCGACGCCTTGGCGAATCACGAAAGATCGTGTCTTGCAAATGCTCTTCACAGAAACTTTTCAAGCGCTTCAGTCGTTTCCTTCGGCCGTTCCTCAAGCACCCAGTGCCCAGTATCCTTTAGCACCACGACGGTGACGTCTGTCGCAACCAGCTTGGTTTGTTGCCCGAGTGCTTCTCCCAACGACTTCTCGCCGCCGATGGTCAGTACTGGCATGGTCAGCTTGGTCCGAGAGAGTTGAGCGAAATCCTTGGCGGCTTGGAGAAACGAAACGAAATACGCCCATCCCGCATGCATGCGTCCAGGGCGTGAGTAGGCAGCTACATAGGCTTCGCGGTCCGCCTTTGGAAGAGAACGAGTCTTGTCGGCCGCCAAGTCATTCCAGAAATATGCGAAGTACGTGCGCTCGCGACCCTGAACCAGAGCTTCGGGGGTTGGCCCGTTAAAGCGGAAATGCCAGATGCTGGGGTTGTTGTAAACCGCTTCCCAGCCCTCCACTCCGGGGAGGAAAGCATCCATCAGAACGAGTTTCGTTACTTCCGTTGGGAACTGCGCGGCGTAGGCGTAGGCAACCATGAGGCCGATATCGTGTCCCACCACTTCGGCTTTCTTCACGCCAAGCGACTTCGCGAGATCATGAATACGGATGGCGGCACTTTTCATATCCAAACCGTCGGCGGGAATGTCCGAGTCTCCGATACCGGGCAGGTCCGGTGCGATTACAGTGAAGCGTTCGGCCAGCGCGGGAATGATCGGCCTCCACATTCGCGAAGTCTCCGCATAGCCGTGAAGCAGAATGAGCGGTGTGCCGTGGCCAGCGGTCAGGTAATACAACTTGACGCCATCGATCTCCGCAGTGCGCGAAGCGATCGCTCCGTCTGCAAGCTGTCCGTCAGCTTGTGAGAGTGCGGCGGAGAGAAAAAGTGAACCAAACGCGGCCAGGCCCAGAAGAAGGTTTAAAACGCGTCTCATGAAAGCTCCTGAAGAGAGGCAGGACTAAGTCCACTCGAGTTGGTACGGCATTGTAAAGCACTGGGCCAACCAAACATAAGCCCTGCGCAGCTGATCTGTGCAGGGCCACATTTCTTCGGCGCCGATTCACCGGTGTTTGATGAATTCGCCGGTTTGTAATTCCGTCATCGCCTGGCGCAGCTGTGCTTGCGTGTTCATCACAATCGGACCATACCACGCGACAGGTTCTTCGATCGGCTTGCCCGATACCAGCAGGAAACGAATCCCCTCGGGTCCGGCTTGCACCGTCAACTCATCGCCGCGGTCGAACAGCACCAGCGAGTGATTGCCGACATCGTACTTAGCTGGCGCGTTGGGGTCTGCCGCCTGCTCGGTCAAAACGGCGCGGGGATCCGAGGCGTCGCGGAACGTGCCAGAGCCTGCGAACACGTAGGCAAAGGCGTTCCGCGTGGTCTCCACTTTGATCCGCTTCTGCTGGCCTGGGCCGACTGAGATATCGAGGTAACTCGGATCGGCCGCCACACCTTCCACCGGCCCCTTCTTACCCCAGAACTCGCCGCAGATGATGCGCACGCGTGTCCCATCGTCGTCGGTGACCTCGGGAATCGCACTTACGGGAATGTCTTGATATCGAGGATCGGTCATCTTCAGCGATGAGGGCAGGTTCGCCCACAACTGGAAGCCGTGCATGCGTCCTTGCTTATCACCCCTCGGCATCTCCTGATGCAGAATCCCGCTGCCGGCCGTCATCCATTGCACATCGCCGGCGGTCATTTTGCCTTTATTGCCCAGACTGTCGCCATGCTCGACCGAGCCGGCGAGTACATACGTGATGGTCTCAATCCCCCGGTGCGGATGCCACGGAAATCCGGCCAGGTAATCCTCCGGATTGTCGTTGCGGAAATCGTCCAGCAAAAGAAAGGGATCGAAATCCTTTGTCTTGCCGAAACCGAAGGCGCGCTGCAGCTTCACGCCGGCGCCCTCGATGGTCGGTGTCGTTTGAATAATCTGTTTAATCGGTCGGAGTGACATACGATTCTCTTTCTACCGCCAGGATACACGCGGCTTGGATGCAGCCTGGCGATCCCAAACAATTCAAGCTTTCAGGAACTCAGCATCAAGCGTGATGGTCACCTCGTCGCCAACCAGAATGCCGCCGGTCTCCAGCGCCGCATTCCAGGTCAAGCCGAAATCTTTGCGGTTGATCTTTGTGGTTGCCGATACTGCAATGCGCGTGTTGCCCCACGGATCCTTCGCCGGCGGAGTTGGGCCTTCCACCGAAAAGGTCACCTTGCGGGTGATGCCGTGAATAGTCAGGTCGCCCTCCACTCCCAGTTCTCCGTCCCCAGCAGGCGTAACGCGCGTGGACTTGAACGACAACGTAGGGAACTTCTCGACGTCGAAGAAGTCGGCGCTCTTCAGGTGCGCATCGCGCTGGGCATCGCGCGTTTCGATTGACGCCGCTTCAATCACTGCGTCGACATGGGATTTTGTCCGGTCGGATTCGTCCCGAGTCAACGTTCCAGTGACCTTCGCGAATTGCCCCTTGACGTTGGAAATCATCATGTGCTTGACCTTGAACTCGGCCACAGAGTGAGCTGGGTCAATAGTCCAAGTTGTGGTAACGGCTTGCGGAGTTGCGACTGTGCTCATAGTAAGCTCCTTTCCAACTGATTTGATGCGTTACCACAATAATCGTTGCAACAACTATTGCGATGTAATAAAATCAGCAACTTAGGCGGGGCGTCTAGCAGTTCAACGTAGATGTATGTTTCCGACTCGCGCACAGCTTGTTCGGAAAGGCTCAAAGCGGCAAAAGCCCCTCAGCCAGCTTGACCGAGGGGCTTCTAAAGATTTCTTCGCTTTGCTGAACGCTTAACGCCTGTAGCCACGCTCTCCATATTCGTGGCGATCATAGTCTCTGTCTCTACCATCCCAGCGGCGGTCTCGGTCGAAGCGCCCGTAGTATCGATAGCCGGGATGACCATAGCCCGGACCGTAAGCATAGCCATAAGCATACGGATGCGGATAATAAGCGTATGGACGAGGAGACGCTACAACGTAGCCATATGCCGGCCGCACAAAAACCGGCCCGACTCCCACTCCGACTACAACTGCAGCATTGGCCCGAGGTGGGGTAGCCAGAGCCAGCACAGCCGCCAGACCCAACGTCGCAAATATCGTTGCTTTCATCATTTGTGCACCCTCCGATCTATCTAGTTCAAACCCCGTTGGGACAAAAAAGTTGTAGGCAGGGTGCCCCCAGAGCCTGCCCTGAGCGGAGTCGAAGGGTCTCGCCGTTTTTGCGAGACCTGGGATTATCTCTCCCGCCCTTGACCCCTTTTATGCCCTGGGTTGATAATGTTGGTCTTCGTTGTTCTCGGTTGAGTCTTCTGTTTTCCGCGGGTTCTGGGAGGCAAGCATGAGTCCCACGCGACGTGACTTCCTGAGAGTTTCCACCGTCAGCGGTATCGCCACCACAGTTCTGGGATTTGATCTCACCCCCGCATATGCGCAGGCGCAGGCGTTGAAGATCTCGCGTACTACGGAGACCCGCAGCACCTGTCCTTACTGCTCGGTGAGCTGCGGCGTCATCATCTACACCATTGGTGACAAGGCGAAGAACGTAACCCCGCAGGTCGTGCATGTCGAGGGCGATCCTGACCATCCCATTAACCGTGGCACGCTCTGTCCCAAGGGCTCGTCGCTCATGCAGGACATCTTGAACGACCGCCGCCTGCTCAAGCCGCAGGTTCGCCGGCCGGCCTCGGATCACTGGGAAGACATTTCCTGGGACCAGGCAATCGACGAAATCGCCCACTGGACGAAAAAAAGCCGCGACGACGGCTTCGTCGAAAAGGACTCCCAGGGACGAACCGTCAATCGTTGCGAAAGCATCGCCTGGACGGGCGGGTGTACCGATACCAATGAATTCAATTACCTCGTAGTAAAGACCATGCGCAGCCTGGGGGTCTGCTACCTGGAAAACCAGGCCCGGGTTTGACACGGCCCTACGGTCTCAAGTTTGGGACCAACTTTTGGGCGCGGGGCCATGACCAATGGCTGGATCGACATCAAGAACGCAGACATGATGTTGGTCATGGGTGGGAATCCAGCCGAAAACCACCCCTGTGGCTTCAAGTGGGTCATAGAAGCCAAGCGGCAGCGCAACGCCAAACTGATAGTCGTCGATCCTCGGTTGACGCGGACTGCCGCCACTTCGGATCTGTTTCTGCAGATTCGTGCCGGCACCGATATTGCTTTTCTCGGTGGGCTGATCAACTACACCATCCAGAACAACCGGATCGCCAAAGATTACCTGCTCAACTACACCAGTGCTCCAATCCTGGTGAAGGAAGGATTCAAACTCCCGGAGGACGGTTTTTACTCTGGATTTGATCCCGCCTCTCAGACCTACGACAGGAATACCTGGAATTACGCCGAGGGCGGAGATATGAGCGGCAAAGCCGTTGCGGCAACTGCTCAAGCCGGAGACCCGCCACAACAGAAGTCTTCAACCGCTGCCCCGAAAGCTCCTTTTCCGCCACCGCTTATGCCGGAGAAGGTCGCTTACGACCTCACGCTCCAGCACCCGCGCTGCGTCTTCCAGCTACTCAAGCAGCAATACTCTCGCTACACGCCAGAGATGGTCGAGCGTATTACAGGTATTCCCAAAGACCAGTTCCTGAAAGCCGCCGATCTTTTCACTTCGGTCCGCAAAGATGGCGACATGAAAAAGGTCGGCACTGTTATTTACGCTGTGGGATGGACGCAGCACACTTTCGGTACTCAGATCATTCGCACCGCGGCCATGCTGCAGTTGCTGCTGGGCAATGTAGGTCGCGCTGGAGGCGGCGTGAATGCGCTGCGCGGCCACTCCAATATCCAGGGCGCCACTGACATGGCGGGAGTCTTCGACAGCCTGCCCGGATACTTGAAGGTGCCCGACCCCACCGACAAGGATTTCAAGACCTACATCGACCGCATTACACCCAAGACGGTTAAACCGGCAGGATGGGATTCGTTCAACTACTACTCCAATACTCCGAAGTTTGCGGTGTCGTTCCTCAAGGCGATGTACGGACCCGCGGCTACCAAAGAGAACGACTGGGCCTTCCATTACCTGCCCAAAGTGGACCGCAATTATTCCTGGGCACAGATCTGGGACAACATGTACCGCGGCTCGGTTAAGGGGATGTTCGCTTTTGGCATGAACGGCGTCGCTATTGGACCAGACTCGCAGAAAAACATAGAAGCGCTCAAGAAAGCTGACTGGCTAGTGGTTGGTGAGATTTACCCCGACGAGACCAGCGAGTTCTGGAAGTCCCCCGGAATCAAGCCCGAGGAGATGAAGACCATCAACACCACGGTCTATCGTCTGCCCTGCGCCGGCTTCGCCGAAAAAGACGGGTCGATGACGAACTCGGCACGCTGGCTGCAGTGGAAGAACGTCGCCGTCCCTACTCCGGGCGAGGCTCGCCTGGATCAGGACACAGTGGCCCAAATCTTCCTCAGAGTGCGCGAATTGTACAAAAAGGAAGGCGGCAAGTTTCCGGATCCAATTCTTAATAGCTGGTGGCCTTACACCACCCCGTACAATCCCTCGCTGTCAGACCTCGCAAAGGAGATTAACGGTAAGGCGTTAGCCGATCTGACTGACCCGAAGACCGCGCAGGTCATCAAGGCCGGTCAACAACTGCCAGGTTTTGCGTGGCTGAAGGACGATGGCACTACTCTCTGTGGAAATTGGCTGTATTCCGGCTCCTGGACGGAAGCCGGTGCAATGACCCAGCGTCGTGGGACCGACGATCCGTCTGGTCTTGGCTTTTATCTTAATTGGGCATGGTCATGGCCCGCGAACCGCCGTGGAATGTACAACCGCGCCTCTTGCGATCTGCAAGGCAAGCCGTGGGATCCGTCGCGACGGCAGATATGGTGGGACGAGGCCAAGCAGCTTTGGGTCGGCAATGATGTGCCCGATTTCAAGGCCGACTCGCCGCCCAAGGACCACATGGGCCCGTTCATCATGAATCAGGAGGGCCTGGGGCGTTTGTTCGTTTGGCTCAACGATGGGCCCTTCCCCGAGCACTACGAGCCTATCGAGAGTCCAGTACAAAACCTGCTGCACCCTAACCAGTCCAATAGTCCCGTAGTCAAAAAGTTCAAGACGCCGGCCGATAAGTACGGCACCGCGGCTGAGGGCTTCAACGTGATTTGCACCACCTACAGGCTCACCGAGCACTATCACTACTGGACCAAGAATAACCCGATGAATGTGCAGCTCATTCCCGAGCCGTTCGTCGAGATTCCAGTGGAATTGGCGCAGGAGCTGGGCATCCAGGGAAACGATAAAGTCAAGGTCACGAGCGCGCGAAGCTATTACATAGCGAAGGCCTTCGTCACAAAACGAATCAAGCCCATGACCATTGACGGCAAAAAAATGTACCAGATCGGTATTCCGATCCACCAAGGCTACCGCGGCATTCAGGAAGACGCCGGCAGGGACGCGAGGACCATCTTAAACCGGCTGACCCCTACGGTAGTTGATCCCAACGCATTTACGCCTGAATTTAAGGGCTTTCTGGTCAAGCTCGAAAAAGCTTGAGGAGGCAGCGTGCCACCAACGCTGGAAATCAAGGCGATCTCGGGACACGCCGGAACCGTGCCCGGCCATGGCGCCTCGCGCGACTACGACGTTTGCAAGCTGATCGATGTGACAACCTGCATTGGCTGCAAGGCCTGTGAAGTTGCCTGTCTCGAGTGGAATGGTTATTCCTTCACCGAAACCGTTTTCGACAACAGCTACCAGACCATGCCGGAGACAGCTTGGAATTATTGGAACCTGATCAGGTTCAACGAGCACGAGAACTCCGACGGCAGCATCAGCCTGCTGATGCGCAAAGACCAGTGCATGCACTGTGCCGACCCCGGCTGTCTCCGTGCCTGTCCGGCCGACGGCGCCATCGTGCAGTATGCGAACGGTATCGTCGACTTCCACCAGGAGAACTGCATCGGCTGTCAGTACTGTGTCACCGGATGCCCCTTCGATATTCCAAAATTCAATCCTTCCACCAAAAAAGTTTTCAAATGCACTCTCTGCTCCGACCGGGTATCGAACGGTCTTGAGCCGGCCTGCATCAAGGCTTGCCCTACCGGTTGTCTGCATTTCGGCAGCAAGGACGACATGAAGGAACTCGCCGAGCAGCGTGCCGCACAGTTGCGGGAGCAAACATCGCACAAGGACGCGGGAGTCTACGATCCGGCCGGTGTTGGCGGTACGCACGTTATTTATGTCCTGCACGATATCAAGAATCCGGAAATGTATGGCGGCCTTCCGGCGAACCCGCGTGTTCCGTTCTTGGTCAAGCTTTGGAAGGGCCCGGTCAAGTTACTAGGCGGATGGGCGATGTTTTTGGGCGTAGTAGGAGTAGCAATTCACTACCTCCGTTTTGGCCCAAAAGATCCCGGACATACAACCGGCCCCGAAGATAAGGACGACAGGACGAAGTCATGACAACTCGAGCGCTGCCTCTCAAAGAACCGCCGGACGATCAAGTCGAACGCTACAGCCTGACCGAGCGGATTTGGCATTGGCTCGCCTCGCTTTCCTACACCTACTGCACATTGACCGGTCTGGCTTTGTTCTCGCCTTATCTCTACTGGCTCGCGGCAGTCTTCGGCGGCGGACCCACGATTCGCTTCTGGCATCCCTGGCTCGGTCTGGTGTTTCTCGCGTCAGTGGTGTGGATGCACGGCAGTTGGCGCGACGATCTTAGGCTTACCGAGGCGGACCGCGAGTGGAGAGCGAAAATCGGCTCCTATGTGGAAAATCGCGACCAGGAGCTTCCTCCGCAGGCACGCTTCAATGCTGGACAGAAACTCTTCTATTGGGCGATGTTTTATGCCGTCCTCGTCCTCCTGCTGTCCGGCATCGTGATGTGGTTTCCTGAGCGGGTTCCGCGAAATCTCATCGTGATTCTTCCGGTGGTCGGCATACTTCACGAAGCGGCAGCGCTCATCTCCATTGGCGCAATCATCATTCATATTTATATGAGTGTATTTGCCGAGCCGGAATCGCTCCGAGCCATGGTTCATGGAAAGGTCTCTCGTGCCTGGGCGCGGAATTATCATCGCCTGTGGTACGAGAAGATACAGGGTCAGCGAAGACCGGTGCCATGAGTAATCCCGCTTGGGACAAGCGTGCTCAGCGGGCCCGCGAACTGGCACAGAAGGCTCCGGCCGCAAGTCAAATTCTCACCTTCTGCGCAAACATTGTTACTTTTCAAACTCGTGTGTACCAGGAACTGAGCCGTTCCCGGAAGTCCAGCCTGTCTTCCCTAGTTCCTCACCTGAGGGAACTGCTTGGGCTTTTGCCGCGAATTGGAACTGCCGACCTAAGCAGCGCTGCACACTCCCTCGCGGAAGTTCCCTCTCGCTGGGACGATCTTCTGACCGGTCATTGGGAGTCGCCGAGCCAAAATGGCATGTCCGACCCGAAGGACGCTTTCATCGCCTATACGCTGCTACAGCCGTATGCTGAGATTCTCGCCGAGCGGAATCCGGCAGAGTCTAAAGCAACTCAATCCACATGCCCGTTTTGCCAGAGAAGACCGGTGGTGAGCGTGCTCCGTGGTGAAGGAGATGGAGCCAAGCGGAATCTTCTGTGTTTTTTGTGCGGAACGGAGTGGGCATTCCGCCGACTACTCTGCGTAAAGTGCGGTGAAGAAGACCGCGACAAGCTACCTGTGTTCACGGCTTCCGATTTTGACTACGTGCGAGTGGAAGCATGCGAATCCTGCCATACCTACATCAAAGCTATCGATTTGACGAAGAATGGGCTCGCCGTTCCCGTGATAGACGAGGTTGCTGCATTGTCGCTTGATATATGGGCGCAGCAACAAGGCTACTCTAAGCTTCAGCCCAACCTTTTCGGCCTTTGAGCGGCTGATGGGAAGTTGGGTGACGGCTGTTTCTATCCTGACAGGCTGCCGCAAACGTCAGGGCTCGCGGTTCTGGGGAAGGGCACGGCTCTCAGTTCTTAGCTTGCCCGTTTTTGCCGAAGCCCCGAGCGGAGCCGAGGGGGAAGTCGAAGGGTGCCACCAAACGGTTGAAACCTATCCGCGCTTTAGCGCCTGAGGTTTTTTCCGCAGCCTTGGAGGGAACGATTATGCATTCACATCGGCTCGCACACGCGTTAATCGCTTCACTCCTTTTCTGCGCCGCTGTTGTCGCGCAAAAGAGCTCGTCGAGTCAAGAGCGCGCACTCTTCGACGCCGCCAATCGAGAACGGAAGGCGCAAGGACTGTCGTCGCTGAAATGGGACGACGCCCTGGCCACCGCAGCACGCAAACACGCTGAGCAGATGGCCAGTCATGGATCTGCCGGGCATCAGTTTCCCGGGGAACCCAGCCTCCCCGGACGCGCAACTAAGGCTGGAGCCCATTTCTTATCGCTCGCCGAGAATGTGGACCAGGGTCCAACCGCCACCACCGTTCATGAAAGCTTCATGAAGTCTCCACTACATCGGGCCAATATTCTGGATCGCGACATGGATTCGGTCGGCATCGGCATCGCCATAAGTAACGGCCAATTATTTGTAGTGGAAGATTTCTCGAAGGCAAAATCATCCGTCGTCCAATTGTCATCCTGAGCGAGGCGCACTTTGCCGAGAGAAGGATCTGGGTAAGCGACCGCGCGTCCGGTGAGCCAGGCGAACCGGACAATAAAGCGCGACGCGACCTTCCAAATCGATCTAATTTACCTGTGGATGTGTGACCGAAGAACGTCTAACCGAATCGCAACCCCACAATGCAGGCGCATCGGGAGACTCATTGATCTCTTGAATGGCGGACGTCACAATCGGAGTCCTATACTCCGGATGATGAAACTCGAGATGCATACCTCGTCCCAGAAATCGGAGCTTTAGCATGGAGCCGCCCCAGGTGCATCCCGCGATCGAGACCAGCACCGGTTGCGGGCAGTAATCCGGGTGACCCGAGATCAGCGCCTGACTGCCTCCTAGGAGTACGGCCGTATAACAGTGGTGCTGCGTCCGGATTAAAAGCACCGTCGCCGGCGGCAGACTTTCCAGGAACACTCCACCCTCGATTTCCGATTGCACAATGTTGTGATTTACCTCATCGCTGAGGTTAGGGTGGGGCACGAACATGGTTGGATGAGCCGCCAAGCGTACCTTCGTCAAACGGATAGACTGAAATACCCGCACTTTGTGAGCAGCAGCATACTGCCCAAACGGCACTGCGCCTCACCGGACACTTAGATTCTACCAGTGACGGCAAGTTGTCTGCCTTACGAAAGGCTAGGACCTCCCTTTACCGGTCCAACGGGCGCCATTTGGTGAGATTTCAGCCGCCGGCAGCCAGAGCCCGCCTCGTAGCCATACACTAATGTAACCTTGGTCTTCCCCATTTCCCGCATACCATGGATTGCTACTGTTCTGGATATCTTCGAGGGGAAGCACCATGCGGAAGTTCGAAATTCTTGTGCTAATTTCAGTCTTGACTGGACTGCTCATTTCGGCCAGCCAGGCGCAATCCTTGGGTGACGCCGCCCGTGAGCAGCGCCAGAAGAAACCATCAAAGACCACAACCACGCCATCCAAAGTAATTTCAAACGACGATATTGCTTCCCCGGAGAGCACCGTCGCTCACACCTCGGCGCCGGTTGCTTCTGCTCCATCTGCTTCCTCTCCGTCTGGACCTAAAATCTCTTCCGCAGCCCCCGACATCCCCAAGAAACCCGCAGCTTCAGACAATCCGGGAAGCTACGACGAATGGGCCCAGGCCGGGAAAGAATGGAAGGCTCGCATCCTGGCCCAGAAGACAAAGATTCAATCCATGCAAAGCTACATCGACAAACTCAGGTCTTCCGTACACTTTGCTGCAAGAAACCCTGATTACGACGCAACCGTGATCAACCGGCATGAGCTACAGAAAGTGGACGAGGCAAAGCGGCTGGAAAAGCAATTGGACGAAGAAAACTCAACCTTGCAAAACCTGCAAGAAGCCGTGCGTGCCGCCGGCTACGATAGTTCCATCTACAATCCGCAGGAAGAAACAGCCACGTCCGCGCCCTCCGCAAGCTCTCCGCAGAATTAGCGGAAAACCCGCTGGGTTTGCGCTCCCTCACAAGTCGTAGTAGCCTTCCACGATTGAACTAAGAGGGAAATCACGATGCCCGATCAACAGAAGGCATGCGCACACATACCATGTCGTTGCACGGTTCCGGCGGGCCAGAAATACTGCGGTCAAGTTTGCAAGGATGCGGGATCAGAAGACGTCGAAATCGCGTGCGAGTGCGGCCACGCTGCCTGCCCGCTTCCCGACTCCGAATAGCAAGGGAATCGACTCGAGACATCACCCGCGCCGCTATCCCCGCTTGCGGATAGGCCCTCTTCCGACATCCGGGACGTCCTCACCCAAAGCGGTGGCTAGATCAATCTGGTGGTCTTGCTCGTCCACCAGGATCTGACGGATCTGCTCCGCCATAGCAAATTCCCCGAGCGCTTCACATTGTCGGACCCTGTCCCGGTAGCTGGCGATGGTTGCATTTTCCTGGGCCAGATCAAAACGTAGCATCTCCTTGGCATCTTCCGACGTCTTGACCGCCAGCGGAGTCACACTTGGCATCGCGCCCAGATAGTCGATCTGCCGCGAAATGATCAAGGCGTGGTCCAGTTCCTGCTTGGCGTGGATCGCAAGTTGGTCCGCAATGTTCATGAACTCCGCGCCCTTGAGCACCTGGGAATAAACCACGTAGGCGATGATGGCTTGGTATTCGCGGGAAAGGTCTTCGTTCAAAAGCTGCGCCAGCCGCTCGCGGGTAACTTCCTTTTCTTCTGCAATGGATTTCAACTCAGCCATTCGATTCCTCCTGGGAAGTAACAGGGATGAAAACAACCCGTATAGGCTACCAGACTTCCTTTTAGGGATACAGTCGCAGGCCACTTGCCCTGTGCAAATCTTGGCCTAGATAGCAGCCCAAGTGATGTGGCCGGGTGCCCCATCCTAACGTCGCGCCTTTCGACGTCAGGGTGGGGATTCTGACTTTGGTTTGTCCCACCGGCGACAAGGGCGAGTCGAACGGGGGCGCGACATCAGCCGGCGTCCATCCCACCCGCCAGACATGCATGTCCTACAATTACGCCATGCCCATAGTTCGACCGCGCCTTCCGGACTATTACAGCGTCCTCATCTCCCAAGCACAAGCCGATTTCGCGATTCCATTTCTCGACGAAGACATCCCCCTCTACCTCGACCCCTTCCTGCTCTGGCGCTCGCCTTCGCAGCAGGACAACGCCCTCCACACCGCTCTCATCAACTCCTTCAACCATCTCGGATACCTGGACAAACGGGTTAAGCACTCCGAAGCCGTCGCCACCCTTACCGCTCTCAGCGAATGTGACGAAGTCGGATTCGGTCACTCCCACACCCGCGAAGGTCACCGCATCGGCACCGCCACCGCCGCCGAAATCCTGGAGCTTTTCCGCGCCATCCCCGAATATGAGAAACGCGGCTTCGTCCACTTCGAAGAAATCCAGTTTTTCGTCGATCACATCTCCAAGGACCGCATCAGCGACATTGCCTGCAATCTCCTGAAGTCGTTTCTCATCGACTACACCATCCAGCAATGCAATGCGCACCACATCCCGACCAGCAAAGTTTCAGCGAGTGTGTATAGCTATAGGGAAAATAAGCCACTCCTCGAGCGCGATCTCACCCTGCCCACCAATCCCGAGACCAAAAAGCCCATCATCCTGGTCCCCAATCGCTGGCTGCGTTTCCGGCCCTGGCTCGACTTCAACGAATACATCACCGAATATTTTCCGAAAGAGAAGGCCTCAGCCCCCAATCAATCGACCGACCAGTCCCGAATCGCCGTCCTCACCTTCAACCGCCAAAACTACGGAGCCGTCCGCGACTATGTCACCGCCAAAGAACGTACCGCCGACGACTGCAAGAACGACCCGCTTTTCAGTCAGATTCCCATCGCTTCCGCCAAGAAAAGCTTGGAGGTCATCAAGGCCCTGCCCCGAGGCGCCAACGAAAATAACGACCTCAAATACGAGCGCGAACTCTCCCGCCTGCTCGCCTCAGCCTTCTATCCCCAGCTCGACTTCGCCAAGTCGCAGTCCCGAACCGAATCCGGCGCTCTCATCCGCGATCTGATCTTCTACAACAACCGCTCCCACGAATTCCTCGCGGAAATATTTGAAAAGTACGATTGCCGCCAGATCGTCATGGAGATGAAAAACACCAACGAACTTGTCCGCGAACACATCAACCAGCTCAACCGCTACATGAGCGACCAGTTCGGCAAGTTTGGTGTAATCCTCACCCGAAGAATGCCGCTCCCCAGGGTCTATCGCAACACCATCGACCTCTGGGCCGGCCAGCGCCGCTGCATCCTCATCCTCGATGATTACGATCTCGAACAGATCGTCACCCTCTACGAATCCAAACAGCGCGACCCTCTGGACGTACTCAAGAAAAAATATGTAGAGTTCATTAGGGCCTGCCCCAGCTGAACTGCGTGGGGACAGCCGCCCTCGGCTGTCCAGCCGAGCGAAGCTCGGCAGCGATGTAGGCGCGAGCTCCTCGGGCGCGGAAAAGCCATGATTTTGGCTGGCGCAGCGCTTCAGCGCTGCGATAACTGCGCTTTGATCAAGGGGGTGGCCCACCCTTTTCGCGTTCCTTGCGAAAGGGTGGGGTACTAGGATTCGTATCAGGGCACGACTTTAGTAGTTGAGCCTGCCCTGAGCGAAGTCGAAGGGTGCCGTCAGAGGCAAATCCTGACGCGGCTTTAGCCGCTGAGGGCAGGGAAACGCTGTGGACAAAAAAGAAGACGTTCAGGAATTCGAGAAGCTGGAGCAGCAGCTTCACTCCTTCCTGACAGAAATCTCCGAACTCTCCAAGAAAAAGCCCAACGACCCGCTGAATAAATTCAAATTAAAGTTCATTAACGGGGCTTTGGACAGATTGAACAAGCTCCTCGGCAACGCCCGGCCTTTTCCCAACTTCGACCTCTTCGACGTCGACACCCTCCCCACCAACAGCGACGTCGTCGTAATTCTTGCCCAATACGCCGCTGCTGCCTACCGCTTCCGCGCGAACCACACCGAGAAAAGAGACTACAGCTGGTGGTGGATCATCAACGGAAAAGCTTCTGATCTCAAGACCGAAGATCCCGAAGATTTCAACTACAAGCTCAAATAGAACCGTGTGGCGCGGACCTGTCCTTCTTTGCCGAAGCCCCGAGCGGAGCCGAGGGGGAAGTCGAAGCAGCCCTCGCCCGCGAACTCGTGACCACCACCGCTCACGTGGGGACAGCCGCCCCCGGCTGTCCAAGCCGAGCGAAGCTCGGCAGCGAAGTAGGCGCGCGCGTCCTCGCTCGTGCGTCCCTCGAAGAACACGTCTTTGAAGGGTACGATTTGGAAGGGTACGGCTTCAGCCGTGCCGGAGCCTGCACTCGTGGCATGGACACTGCGGCCCGCATGCACCGTGGAAGGGCACGGCTTTCAGCCGTGCCGCAAAGCGCTGAAACCGTGACGCGGCTTTAGCCGCTGAGGCACAGGGATGGGAAGCGCCGCTCGTGCGGATCGGGAAGGGCACCGCTTTCAGTAGTTGAGCTGCCCTGAGCGAAGTCGAAGGGTGCCGTTCGGACCAGCGCATCTCCAGTCTTCGTGAAAGGGCACGACTTCAGTCGTGCCGCAAGAAACCTCGGCGTTGATCCCGCCCCGCATGGGTGCCACAGTGTCTTCGCCCAGGTTAGCGCGAAACCGGGGCGCGAACTTGGGGACCCCGGCTAAGGGCCCCGCCTTGCGGCAGGGCCTTTCGAGTCTCACTGGACGCTGTCCGTCACATCCAGCATAGCGCGCGCGGCTCTTTGTCAAGAATTCCCCTCGCCAGGAAAGGAAGAGTGAATCTATTTCGTTTGAACTGAAGCCTTGGGCGCAGGGGCGCCGCGTAACAATCCCTCCGCGCTCAGGTCCTCGTCCAGGTCGGGCCAATGAATCCCATATCCGCCGCCCGCAATTTTCCAATTTTGGCGCTGCGCAGGCGTGGCGTTGAGTAAACGGGGATACCATACCAGGGGCACCGTGATGATGCGGCCATCACGCAGACTCACACTGAGTGTGTCGTCTGTAGACTGCACATCTAGTACGCGTTCATCTGCCACCGATGCCGAAAAACTCATTCCACGCCTCCAAGAATTCTTCCCTGTGCCCCGTCACTATTGATTGTATCGTGCGGAGTTCGTGCGCGCGAAACCCAGAGTTCAGCGCCAGTTGTGCCGGGTCAAGCCAGAACTTAGCGGACAGGTCCTCGCGGTCAACATGCACGTGCGGCGGCTCGTTTGGCTCGTGGCTATAAAAATAGAACCGATAAGGCCCGGACCGCAGCACAGTCGGCATCGGGGGATTCTACCAAATTCACCTCAAGCGCAAGCCAGAGGATAAGCCGCGGGGTACAAACAAAAGCCCCGCCTTTAGGCGGGGCTTTCTAACTCTGGCGCCTATAACTAGGCACGCCTGCGAAGCAATTCTAGGCTATGACCTGCCACGGTCCATGTCAAGCGACCAGACGGAAGGGTAGCGGCTCAGTTTGTTTGTCATCCTGAACAAGCGTTTTTTGCGCAGTGAAGGATCTAGCAGGCTGCTGAAAAAGTGATCTGTGGCGAGTTTGTCTTTGTGGTTCTCATTTTTGTTGCAGGTTGAGTTGGATTTCTAAACCGTTTTTCGTTTACTCCTGCCCTGCGAGACACACCTCG
>Ga0307477_10001022_pt1 | contig 25514 bp, 20 predicted proteins | sample atmos_gasesECM2C_FD_203316 | JGI IMG/M metagenome (GOLD analysis project Ga0307477, IMG submission 203316) | Hardwood forest soil microbial communities from Morgan-Monroe State Forest, Indiana, United States - atmos_gasesECM2C_515 | ecosystem: Environmental > Terrestrial > Soil > Temperate...
CGGGACGCCTTCATAGTGCCGGTACGGGTTGGGCAGGTTGGCCCAATCCAGATAATGTTGCGAGCGGCGCAGTTTTTCGACGGTGTGCGTGGTGAATTCGTGATAGTCGCGCCACTCCACTTAAATTGAGTCCCTGGGAGATTGAGCCGCTCGACGTGGGCAAATAAAGATGATTTGCGATATGGATGGCAACACCGCGAGTTCAGCGCGAAGAGCGCGTGGGGCTACTTGCGTCGCCTCCCGCGCTAGTCGCCTGACTTGCTCGGGACTGAGCGGGAGCGTGTAGATGTCGCCGCGCAGCGAATAGGAATATTCCCGGTAAGACGGATCGGTCTCGCGCGCGAGGTTCATCAAAATGCCCCAGAGCGTGCGCGAACCTAGCAGCTTGCGTTTGTTTGCATCGGCGCGGCGGATGCGCAGTGAATGGCGCGGCGGCGACCACGCCGCGGCGGGCGAGCCGCCCGACTCCAGGATTACTTCGTCACAATCCTCGCTGCTAAACGCACGCTGCGGATCCGTGTCCGGATATTTTCTTAGAATTTCGCCCAGCGCGGCGGCGTCGGCTACGAATCCCGGCCACCAGTAGCGGAATGAGTGAAAGACGATTGTTCCGGCGCTTAGGATTTTTTGGACGCGACCGAGGTCTTTTCCGGCTACCTGCACGACCATGTCCACGAGTTCCGCGCTGCGAAACTCCTGCCGCACTAGCGGCCGGACGCTGAGGTATTCGGCCTCTTCTTCCGTGTATTTTACGGGGATAGTTTCCGGCAGCGGCACGGATTGCCTAGTATTTTCGAAATAGCTAACTGAAGAACGAAGTTTTCCTAATTTTCCCCGCAGGTTAAATCCGCTTTTGCTTTCATGAGCGTTTGTCGCAGCTAACGCTCCGGTCCCCTCGGGAGAAATGGTCCCGAAGCTATCCCTCGACATGGGAACAAGGCTGTAGTTTTTTCTCCGCTCAATGACCGGCACGGAATCATCTTTGAGAAGTTTGCACTCCCGCCTTTCTCACGCCAAGTAGGTTGCAGCATAAGACGAAGTGGCATTAGAGTTTACCGGCGGCTTTTTCCGTCAGGCGTTCGCGCACGCGATCGCTGAGGGCTTTGCCGTCCACGGCCTTTCCTTCCAGCCTTGCGCGCGCGGCTTTCACCACCGCGCCCATTTGTTTTAGCGAATCAGCGCCAGCTTCGCCGATAGCGATTTCAATGGCGCGATGGAGTTCTTCGTCCGAGGGAGCGGCGGGCAAATATGTCTCGATAATTTTTATTTCTTTTGCCTCTTTTTCGGCGAGGTCGTTGCGGCCCCCTTTGGTGAACTGCTCCACGGATTCGCGGCGCTGCTTCACAAGAGTTTGCAGAACTTGAAGCGATTCCAGATCAGTCAGTGGAGCGATCTTCTCAATCTCTTTATGTTTGAGCGCGCTCTTCATCATGCGCAGCACGCTGAGCCGCAGCTCGTCTTTCTGCTTCATCGCTGCGGTCAAATCACTCTGGATGCGTTCGATGTAGCCCATTGGTGGCGGTCTCCCCGGGCAAGAGTAACACACGCCTGCCATAAAGATTGGCGGACGCGAAGACTGCGCTCCGTTGAATCGTCGCCTTTCTCAGTTGCTCAAGATGACGCAAAAATCATAGGCCGCAACCACTTTGGCAAAACCTCTCGGTTTGAGGAGGGGTTTTTGTCTCGAACCTGTCGGCGGGCTAGTGGGCTCCGCTTGTATCGACCGCATCCCGTGAAATCGTCTTTGCTCGAAGTCGGGGGCAGGACTACCTGCGAAGAGCGCAAGAAAACCAAATCACAAAAGTGCATTCTGGCCGCGGGTTTAATCTTTTGTTTTCTACAACATCTGTTTCTAGGCCAGAGGTCAGAAGTGCCACAGCCACTTTGCAAGAACCGCTCATTTTCACTAGGTTTTTTTGTCGCGCGAGATGTCGGTGGGCTGGCGGACGGCGCTGGTAATAGACGCGTCCCGCTGAGTTGTCTGGGACGCAGAAACCGCACTCTCGTGTCGGCGGATGTGTGCCGTTGCAGCGGCCGCAGCCCTGCTCGTTCAACGCCTATCCTAATCCGCATTTTCATCGCAACAATCATAGGAAGTTAGAGGCCCAAATACAAGGGTATGAGTCGGTGGACTTTTATTCCACCGCCAGGCGGAAAGTAACAATTTCCCGTTTTGGCATCGGGAAAGACTTTACGCGCCGTTTGATAACTACGGATTGGTGCGGCGCAGGACGGCACTGGACTTTTCGTCCAGCGCAATTTGACGAAAGAAATCGCGTACTTCGTCGAGCTTCTTGGTGGGGACCACTAGGTCGCTAATCTCGTAAGTTCTCTTGTAACGAAGAACGTTGCCGGTAACTCGCACTTCGCTCTTGTAAGTGGCGTAGTCGCATTTGGCTTGAACGGGCTGAGGAAGTTCATCGACCGTGTAACCGGCAGGCAGGGTGATATCGAAGACGTCGTCCTGCTGCGTGGTTTCCTGCAGGTCGATGGGATACTTCCGGGGCTTGCCGGTAAGCAATGAGGAGCCCTTGGCTCCCACCACCCGAGGACGCAGGATCAACAGGTTTCCTGCCGTCTTCGCATATTTCTCCACTTCAAATTTATAGTCGAGCATCATGCTCTGATCATACTTATCCAGATTTCCAACCGAAGCAGTTTTCAGCGTAAAGTTGGCAAAAAACGTCCCGAGAAAGTTTTCCAAGACTTTTTGGCGTTCAGCCGGAGAAACGCCGAGGTACGCCTCTCGACTGGCGGCGGCCTGCCCACCCCAGCGCAATTCTTTTACTTCGCCTGCGAGATCACCCGAAGGACTCAGATTCATCTGCGCAGTCCGCAACAGACGGTTCGTAGACGCAGGAAGAAGCGGCAACGAAATGAGCGTGCCGCTATCGGCAGACACAACAAGCCCGAAATTGTCCTGGAGGTACTTAGGCAAGTAACCCAGCGGCACATACTCGTTGGTGGGGTCGAAAAAAAGCAGGCGACCAAGCTTCGGATCATTCACCACTCCGTACAGCAAAGGGTCCTCGACGCCGTCCGGCAAATGGATAGCCAGAATTGCGTGGTCGAAACGTGGGGAAGGAAAGTCGGGAATCACATCCCCACGGGTCGTGTTTATCAAAACGTAGTAGGAATCGATGCCGATCTCGCGAAGCATGGTGCTCAGAAGCGTGGCTTTGTCTTTGCAGTCACCATATTGATGGGTGAACACAGCCGCAGCCGAGTGCGGTTGATACCCGCCGATTCCGATCTCGACAGCGACATAGCGAACCTGCCGCTGCATATAAAAAGTGAGCGCCCTTATCTTAGCAACGGGATCTGAAATCCCGGAAGTCAGCTCGGCAACCTTCTGCTTTATCGCGGGACTGGCTACGCGACTTTCCCCGGTCAATCCGGCATACCAGACGCCCAGATCGTTCCAGCTGCCAGTCGTTTTCATCCGCAATTTCGGATCGCGCGGGAAATACTTGATGTCCATGCGTCCTGCTACGGCATACATCGTAGGCATCTCGGGCTCGACTTCGATGGCCGGAACATCGCGGACTTCCCAAGTGTATTGGTTCGGGGAAGGCGTTTGCGGTTCCTCCTTGTCATAGTTGGCCCAATGATTTGTGAACTCCCATCCGGAAGGCAGTTGCAGCGTGAATCGCGATCGTCGCGTTGGAATTCCTTCCTGAAACGACCAAGTGTCATCAAACAAGAAGGGGCGCTGCCTTTGGACGTATTCGAATCCCACCACACTACCCGCATTCGCTTCGGGAAATTTCAGATACTTAATGTGAGAATCGCTGTAGAGTTCATATCCTGACATTCCGGATTCGAACGCGTCCTTCTCCTTCACCTCGATTTGCTGGCCGTTCGGAGTGATGGTCCAGGCTTTCAGAAAAGAAAGCTTCGTCTCGTTGTCAAAATGAACCACCACCGCTGCGTAATTTTCGCGGGCTTCGGGACGCAGTATCTTGTAAGCACGGCGTGTGCGCGTTTCAATCTCGCCGTTTTCTTTCACCATAGTCTGCAGATCGTCGAGCAACACCACGGCAACGGTGTCCTTCGGATATTCGGGCAACTTCTCCTGCGCCAAGGCGCGCACCCAGTCCGGAGCGTTATCCGCCTGCACTCGTGAAACTGACTGGGGCAAGACCCAAGCTGCGGCCAGCACCAAGGTCAACACAATGATGCTAATTATTCTTCGCCGACTCAGAAGTCTGAAAAACAATCTGGGCATCGTCGTTGGTCTCCACGCTGTTAAAGAAATGGCGCAGTCCGGGATAGCTAGTCACCGGAAAGATGATTCCACCCACAACCAGATGACGCTTCACTTCAACGGAATTGCCATGTTGTGTGGCGGAAATTTCGTAGGCGAAAACTCCCGGTTTCACTCGCGTCGCATTCGGCACAGTTTCGATTCGATAGCCGGCCGCTGCGTGCAGTATTACGCTGTCAGTCATTTCATAAGGGTAGGGAAAATAAATCCGATTTACCCGCTTCGCCGACCGGAATGCCTTTGTTTCCGGCGACCTAAAAACATCCGCGGGCAGAAGCATTCGTCGCCCGGTGATGATTCCCAGGTTCGGAATCTTAACCGTTCCATCCGCATGCAACGGCAATGAATTCTTATCCCAATTCGTGAGGCTGGCAAGTTCGAAGGATGAACCTGGCGGCAGCCAGCCTTTAATCTTATCTTCCATGGTCTTGCGCCTTCCTGTTTCATCCGCTTTTCGATTCTCTTCTCGCCAAAGCGCCCCCGACTGTCCCGTGAAATTCACTTCCAGTTTTCCGGAAGCCAAGCCGTCTTCGTTAACCTCCAAATCCGCCTGGCGCGTGATATTCGCGTCACTGACTGAAGGCGTCGGAGTTTTCATCATTTCTCCGCCCTGCTTACTGACGCGCATTCCGTCGGTACCTGTCTCGTACCAGGGAATGATCCCGAACGGAAAATCCGCCGCAGAAGGATCTAAATAGTATTCCTTCGTCCCGGCTCGAGCCCAAACGATGTCGGCTCCCAGCTCGCCGCTATCCTTCATCTGTGGCAAGAACAAGTTATTATTCCGCGGCGCGACGAAAATCTCGGTGGCCTCGAAACCAGCGGCGCGTGCCAAGCCTACGAATGTGTAGTTGATCTGACGTGCATTGCCATAACCATGCTTCAGTACATCATCCACGTTGGAATTCGGCTTCAGTTGTTCCTGTTTTTGTTCCTTCGCCGACTTGGAATCCTCAAACGAAAGGTTTCGAAGTATCTGAACGCGATCATAAATCTTTTGTAATTTCACTTCCGGCGGGTCGTTCGGAGCGATGGTGCCGCGCAGATCGTTAGCCAGCGCGTCTTTCTTGTTAACGAAGCGATCCAATTCGTCGGACCATTTCTTTCCGAGACGATTCCAATAATGATCCACTGTTTCGGTGGGCGGGTCGTCTGGATTCCGGTAATAAAATTCCACACGAGTCTCCAGCACCCTTGCCGGCAACATGTATCCTTCTTCCTCGATGCCGGGGATATCGTGAATGTCCATCAAATACGAGCCGTCTTTCTGGAGTTGCGGAAGAGCACCGTTGGAAAGACCGAACTCGCGGTACACGAACGAAACCGAACCCGGGCCGGTGTATGGCTTGAAGGAAAAACGTGCGTCGCGCGTGTATAGTTCGCCCGATACGGTCCATTTTTCGTCGTACAGATAGTTCGGGTCGGATTGTCCTCGATATTTGTATTCGATGATGCTGCCCGGGTGCACGTCCGGCATCGTAAAAGTCTTCGCCAGAAACTTGAACCCGCTCGCCTTCACCACCACCTTCTCGAATACTTTTCCGTCGAACTTCGTCACGGTCCCGTCGGGCTGGATGGTTCGTCCGCGAATGTCTTTGATGTCTACGTTTCCTTTGAGGAAAGGTATTTCTACGTTCCCTTCGCTCGTTCCCTCTTGGGTGAAGATCTTTACCCGGATGTATTCCTTCACCCACGATTCCTTTGAATCCACATCGCTTTCCCTGTAAAGAATCATCGCGTGTGCGCCGGGACTCTTCGGATTGTCCTTCAGCGCTAGGTCTGCAGGTGAGAGGGGCAGCCAATCATCGGCGGCCTGGCTGGCTCGCAAGCCAAATATCGACAGCAGTGCTACCAAAACAGCTATGCACAAAAGGAATCGCTGGGTTCGATTCACGGTGGTTCTCCTGTTGACCTAGAGACACGAGCGCTACTGGTGGCTGGGAGCGGCGCCCAGTCTTAACGCTTTGGTTACTAATTCATAGGAAAATGAAGTTAAGTCACACTACCCCTCTGACCCGCTTCTGTCAACGTTACAGTTTCGCTCTTGCGGGTCATTCCTCACCTCGAAAGCGGCTTGCTTGGGTGTGCGACTGATGCTACCTTGCCGGGTTCGCGGCGCCCAAATAGCGGTCGTGACTTGAACGGCGGCAGAAGGGTGCCGGACGGCGGCGGCACGCGGCTAAACGGCTCGGGGGAGGATGGCGATGGCGAAGAAACAGTGGAGTTCTACGGCGCCGCCTGGGGAATTTCATCCTTACATTCCGGCTGAAGAGAGCATTGCAGAGTTTACCTTGCGCGCCGTGGTGCTGGGGTCGCTGTTTGGGCTGCTCTTTGGCGCGGTCACGGTTTACGTGGGGCTCCGGGCCGGGCTTACCGTTTCTGCTTCGATTCCCATCGCAGTGCTATCGATCAGCATTCTGCGCGCGTTTGGGCGCTCGACCATTCTGGAAAACAACGTCGTTCAAACTACCGGGTCGGCTGGGGAGTCGCTGGCTGCCGGAGTGATGTTCACCATCCCGGCACTGATCTTTTTGGGGTTTGGGACGGAATTTACTTTCTGGCGAATTTTTCCGTTGGCGCTACTGGGCGGATGGCTGGGCGTGCTGTTCATGATTCCGCTGCGGCGGCAGCTCATCGTGAAAGAGCATGGCAATCTGACTTTCCCGGAGGGTACGGCTTGCGCGGATGTGCTGGTGGCGGGAGAGCGCGGCGGGTCGTTTGCGGGACGGGTCTTCTGGGGATTAGGGCTGGGCGGCGTTTACACTTTTTTCATGAACACGATTCAGGCGTGGAACTCGCAGCCCGAGGGGCGCCCACACTGGTTTCCCGGCTCGTCATTTCGAGCCACGATTACTTCCGAATATCTCGGAGTGGGTTACATCATCGGGCCTAAAGTTTCGGGGATTCTTTTCGCCGGCGGCGTGATTTCATGGCTGCTGGTGATGCCCGCGATCCAATTCTTTGGGCAGCTTGCCGGGAACACGCCGATTTATCCCTCCACCATTCCGATTCCGCAAATGACTCCCGACGATATGTGGCGGCAATACATACGTCCGATGGGAGCCGGCGCCGTGGCTGCGGCCGGACTGATTACTCTGCTGCGCACGCTGCCTACGATTATTTCGGCGCTGCGCGCGGGATTGAAAGATGTTCGCGCGGAAAAAGCTGGAGGAGCACAGGCGAAGAATCGGTTAGACGATGATGTGTCGATTCGCAGCGTCGTTGTCGGCTCGTTTGTGATCATCGTGATGATGTGGGTGATGCTGACGTTTGATCCGATCAAGGGCGCGAGCACGACTTGGTATCAGAATCTGCTGGCGGGACTCTTTGTAGTGGTTTTTGGATTTCTGTTCGTAACGGTAGCTTCGCGCATCAGCGGCCTGCTGGGGAATTCGTCGAACCCGGTGAGCGGGATGAGCATTGCGACGCTGATGGCTACTTGCGCGATATTTTTTGTGGCTGGTTGGACTGCGCCGAATTACGCGGTGCTCGCGCTGGTGATTGGAGGCGTGGTGTGTACCGCGGCGGCGATTGCGGGAGCTACTTCGCAGGATTTGAAAACCGGCTACCTGGTGGGCTCGACTCCATTCAAGCAGCAAATGGCTTTGTTGATTGGCGTGACGGTGTCGACGATCGCCATCGGCGCGACGCTGAATTTGATGAACACGGGGCTGGAGAAATATTTGCCGGTAAAAATTCCGGTGAACGTGGAATCGTTGGCTACCGGGGTGAAGGTGGAGCGGAGCTCGATCACGTATCAGGGGAAAAATTACGTTCTGATCAACGCGCTGGGCTCGGCGCAGGTTCCCGACGGCGAGTATCTCTACGATCCGGCAACCAAAGAAATTGAGATTCAGTGGGTGCAGGGGATCGGCAGCGACAAGGCTCCGGCGCCGCAGGCGCGTCTGATGGCCACGGTGATTAATGGAATTCTCAACCAGCGTTTGCCTTGGCGGCTTGTGTTGATGGGTGTGGCGCTGGTGCTTGCGGTAGAAATCTTGGGCGTGCGGTCGCTGGCGTTCGCGGTGGGGGCTTATCTTTCGATTGGGACGACGGCCACCATGTTTGCAGGCGGGCTGGTGCGCTGGCTAGTGGAAACTACGTCCAAAAAAACAGAAGAGGGCGAGGCCAGCCCTGGCGCGCTCTATTCGAGCGGCTTGATCGCAGCCGGGGGTGTATTTGGCTTGCTCGGCATTGTGATTAATCTTTTGCAAGACCCGGAAATTTCCACGCATGTGCCGCAATGGGTGACCTCAACATTTCATCTGCCGTGGCGCGCGGATTTATTTGCGTTCGGGCCGAAGATTCTCGGGTCGCTCGCTACCAGCAACCTCTTTGGACTGTTCATGTTCATTCTGCTTGCAGGCTCGCTCTTCTATTTTGCACGGAAGAAGTTAGACAAAACCTAGCGAATGACTCGCGGGACAAACACACCGTGGGGCGAGGCTGCTGCGATAACTCCCGGATTTGTAGCTACTGTGACAAAGTGAGCGTGAGCGGCCGGTCGAGAATGATGGTCATCTCGGTGAATTTTGGCACGACCACATCGCGTCCGTGGCGGGTCAACATGAAGGCGACCGATGCGCAGGTGCCGACAATTCTGGCAACTCCGGCGGTGGACGCGTCGGTGGCGGTCGAGACGATGGCTTCGATAATCAATTGAGTTGCGTCGTCCGCTTCTTTGGCGATTCCCGCGGTCACCGCGATATTGATTAACATCCACTTCAGGCCCGGCCGATTGCCTTGCAATTTCCCTTCGGGATCAATCCTGATATGCGACCTCTGATCGAGATCTAGACCGGTGACAGATGCTACTAGCGCGGCGTCCGCTCTGCCGTTGACAGTGAGCCCGGTGAAGCTAAGCAGCAAGGAGCCCGCGCGGCTCAACATGCGCGGTGGTGTGCTCTTTACAACCTTCCCTTCGAAAATTGTGCCAGCGGGCAAGACGGCTTGGGATCCCAACCAGATGGGTTCAATCAAACGGGCTCGAAACGCGTCACCTGGATGGCTCTTCGAAGCGCTGACCGTATCGAGGAGAATGATTTTGGCGGGCGTCCCGGTGGCGAGTGTTACCGATGCCGTAGGAGCACGGGACGACGGCGAATCTTCGTCTACGGCTGACTTGGGGAATTGGCTGGCCCCCCAGGTGGTTGCTTGGAGAGTGAGAATCGGCTTGGCTTTTTCCTTGCTGCGTTCGGACGGAACTGCTGCAGCGGTGGATGGTGCGTTCGGTTCCTCGGCGTGAGTGACCGGAGCGGAAGCAGTGGGCAGCAGCGCGTTCGCGCTTGGCTTCGTATAAATACTTCGTTCGTTCTGGATCGCGATTAGCGACACAGAGAGCGGCACCTCGGTGCCGTGGGGAACAAGCACGCTGGCCGATTGAAAGGTTGGGTAGTTTTCGTGGCGCGGAATGAAGACCTTGATCACCAAGGGCCAATAATCGTTGGGCATTCTTCGCCGCCGGCCAAGCTTGTCCACGACTAGACGTACCTGGCTGCCAGCGGGAAATAGTTTGTTATCTCCTCGATAGACATCGCGCGAGAGGTTGCCTATGACAACGTCACCCGGCTTGAGATGAGAGACTTTCACTGCCGCGTCGAGCTGAACTTTCATATAAAGCTGAGATTCATCGGACATCTCGGCTTTGGTGGGGACAATATCCTGGCAGGCAGCACCAGGAGAAAGGGGAAACAAAAGCAGGAATAAGAAGACGATTGCGGGTGCGAGTCTTCGGTGTGCACTTCGGCCACCGATGCACGAGGCTCCGAGCGTCAACATGCTTGAAATGCCAACCTCCAGAGCTCTCGTCACGCCACGATTGTACGACACGAACCCATGTTAGACATCAGATTGAAACTAACCGAAGCAGGGTTAACGTTTGATGAACGAGCTACCGGGTGCTCCGCTTACGGTCTTTGACGGGATAGGAGATAGGAGCGGGCGAAAGTACCCTGTTTGGGTCGCTACCGATCAAAATTGCGTCCGACAAACGACGTCCTATCAGTGAATAGTCGCCATTAAATACGAACATTCTCTGTGAAAGGAACTGTCATTATGGACTGGATTGCTGTGCGAGAGATGCGCTTACGGTGGCACGGTCACCGCTAGTTACCGTCAAGACTTTTTGCCAGGTTTTAAATCCAGGCTTTTCCAACTTAATTTTGTGATCCCCCCGCCGCGAGACGCAAAGTGGATGGCGTGCTGCCAAAATACTTATGGTCGACCGTAATTTCGGCTCCGTCAGGTGTAGATTTAATTTCGATCACCGAGAGCGCGGTTTCAGTTCCCGTCGGCGATAACTTGGGCGCGGCGACGTTTAGGGCAGAATCTGGTGCAAATTTCGATACATCGAGTGGAATATCTCCACCTGTATACGCAGTGATCTCGGTGCCTTGCGGGATTGTTATGTCTTTAGCCTTTCATGAAAAGAAACAGAGGAGCAGCAGGAAAAAAACACAATAGCCGTGGCCACCATTGCTCCGGTCATCGCGCCAACATGCCCCCCCGCCTTTTGTGCCTTGACATCGATCGGCCTTCTCATAAGAGGAGTTAGTCCACGGCTACTTTGGTTTCTTGGCCGGTTGAGAATCGTCGGAGCTGACAAAATTAATTACAAAGGGCGCGATTCCATGTACCTGCAGAATTGTATCGCCCTTGCATTCCGCGAAATGTTTCATGCGAGGCCCCGCCCAGAAAAATCCGCCCGTGGGCACATCTTTCAGCGCCGCGTCATCCCATTTCGATCCCATTCCTACGGCAGCCGCGCCCCTGATCACCGTAACGTTTTCTGTCGTTGGATGCCAGTGCGGTGCGATCTTGGTTCCGTCGGTACACGAAAGTCGCAGAGTATATGTGTGCCCCGCCGTCATCGGATCGCCTTGCAGGACAGCGACGCGTACAGTGCCGCCCATTTCAACGGACGGTGTGCCGACCATCGCGGCCGTCGGCACGTCACCCCACTTTTCCGAACCCGGTTCTAGAATCATCGTGCTGCTTGCAGCCCGCCCAGGAGACTTTTTTGCAGGCTGCTTGGTTTGTGCATCCGCGACTACCGAAAGCAATACGAAGATAATCAAGAAACCCACTCGCGCTATGGACATGCTTCCTCCTCGCTAAGTTCGATTTGACCCGGAATATCCGACTTCGACTTTGTTTCGCGCATCCTACCCTTCTACCGACCTTGACACAATGGTTTTGCCACCAGTGCAACTCCAACCAGGGCAGTGCGTTCAGGCCGCAAACTGCCGATAACCGACTAACCGGGAGTTGACCGGCACGCACATCGGAACTCTGGGATTTGGCAGTAGAAGCCTAGGCCACTACTCTCCGGAGTGCGATGATTTGTTCATCGCGTCAAACGCTGCGAGTGCCTCTTCTGGCCGCGCGCGGACCACGAAATCTTCCGTGAGATTCACCCAGCGCACCTTCCCCGACGAATCGATTAGGAATTCTGCTGGTCGCGAGATGTCCGCGCCGTCGGGTCGGCCGTGCACGTGCACCAGATCCCACCTGCGAATCACGTCCTCATGTGCGTCCGAAAGAATCGGAAACGTATAGCCCTGCGACCGACGAAGACTTTCGGAATCCGCGGGAGAATCCACACTGATCGCGATCACTCGAATCTTCCGCGCATCAAACTCCGGCAGCGCCTTCTCGAAACTCCGTAACTCGGAGTTGCAGAACGGTCACCAATATCCACGGTAGAAAATCAAAACCGCGCCGGCCGCTTGGGCCCCACCCTTCTCGGCGCTGGTTGCACTCTCTGGAGTGAACGGAGAATTCAACGCACCCGTCAAACTCACTGGATGATTCTGCGAATCCGGCAGCGTGAAATCTGGCGCCGTCTGGCCCACTCGCGGCGCGTCGTGCGAAGCGGGTAGCACATGCCGCGCGCCGATGAAAATGCCGTAGAGGAAAAATCCGCTGAACGCCAACGCCAGCATCGCAAGGACGCTGCCGAAAATTTGGCCGCGACACAGATCCGGATGCCGGAATGCGCGCACAAGGCCCAAGGCGAGCAGCACCAACCCGAGCGCGATCATCGGCAGGTTCGCCCACGGAAAATCGCGAAGCCCCGGGAAGCGAACGAAGAACAGCGGATAGCTAACCACTCCTAGGAAAACCAGCGACGCGCCGGTCCACACTGCCCAGTTCCAGCTTCGTTTCATCGCTAACCCCTCCCCGGCTCCACTCCAGGTACGGACTTCGAATGTGCCTGCCCGAGATCGCGGATTTGAAACTTGTTTGACATCATGCCAGACCTCAGCTTATAGACCAATCGAAACTGCGTCCAAAATCTCATCATTGGCCCGGCGATCCTTTCTAGCCGAGAGTGCTATTTCGTGTGAAGTTTCGCGGGCGCGATCGAGTGTTGCCGCTCGGGGTTGAGTTCTTCGAGGGAGCGAATGGAGATGCAGACGTTCTATGCAAAACTCTTCATCCTCAATACTCCAGGAACAGGGGCCAACTCCTTCCATGAGAAGGCCGGGGAGTGTCAAGCGTTTTCTGTTTTTTTCTGTTTTTTTCTGTTTTTTCTCTTTTCTTCTTTATTTCTTCTTCTTCCAAATTGTTCCCATTGGGCCGAACCGCCTCTGTCGCCGCCCTTCCATCCGCACTCTTGGTTGAGCGATGGACGCTCGGTGCAAGTTGGGTGTACTTCCATTTCAACAAGAGTTCAATCCCAAACCGAACGATATCGTTGTCTACGAGCTTGGTGCAATTCTGGCACAGCCAAATTCCATTTGATGGATTGGTTCGTTCTTCGGGAAGAAGATCGGGATCGTAGCGCGGGCCGCCCATGCTGCGGTGATATGCGCCGCCACACCCAGATTGATCGCCTTGGGTAATTTAAAGGGTAATTAAAATTTGGATTTCGATTTGCGATAAGGTCGGCGGCAATTATTACTAGTTTCAGCGAAGTGTAAATTTTTTGATCGGATATTTCACGTGTACGGACCTTAATTTTGAGCGGAATTAGACGGGATCAGTGACTATAAGATTTGAACAAAAGCTTCTGAGAAGTACCCTTCCTTAGTGCGGAATCTCGCCGTGCCCTTGTTGGCTCCGCGAAAGTTGAGAGGCCGTGGGCAGCTAAAGCCTTTTTAGTTTCGTACCTTGAGTCCTGATCTCGTCAGGCGCGAGATGTGACGTTGGTGACAACAGCCTGTGACATCGCTTATTGCATCAAGTTTTGGCCTTACTTACATTGCTCTTGTGACCACCCGATGGCCGCATGAGGAGGAGCAATGACACAACGAACCAAATCGTATTCAGCAATCGCGCCGGTTCTAAAGATCGCGGGAGTTCTCGCACCGATTGCGTTGTTCATCGTTTTGTCCCAGCCGGAAGCACACGCCGTTCCCAGTTACTCGCGTCAGACCGGGTTGTCTTGCGCCACCTGTCACTTCGCTCCCCCTGAACTCACACCATTTGGCAGAAAATTCAAGCTGGAAGGCTACACTTTCAGCTCCAAACCGCAGGTCACTGACGACAAGAAAGATCACAATTCGGCACTGCACCTTCTCGAGGCCTTCCCAATTTCCGTGCTCTTTGATACTTCCTTCACAAACACCAAATCCTCCCAGCCAACAACTCAGAATGGCAACTTCGAGTTTCCGCAAGATGCGTCCTTATTCCTTGCTGGCAGCTGGGGAACCAACGTGGGCAGCTTTTTGCAAGTCACTTATCATACGCAGGACGATCATTTTACTTGGGATAACACCGACGTTCGCTACGCGCGTCCCGATGGAAAGCTATTCGGGAAAAACTTCACTTGGGGCGTCGATTTCAACAACAATCCTACGGTCGAAGATCTTTGGAACAGCACACCCGCTTGGGGATTCCCGTGGGTCTCAAGCGATGCTGCTCCTACGCCCACCGCGGCAGCTCTCATCAACGGTTCATTAGCTCAGGATGTCGCGGGTTTTGGTGGATACGCTATGTGGAACGAGCACTTGTACCTTGCGGCCACCATCTATCGCTCTGAGCATATCAACGGCACTCAACCGAATCCTGGCGTAGGTTTCAATTTTAATATTCAAGGCGTCGCTCCTTACTGGCGACTCGCGTACGAGACTTCCACCACGAACAACAATTTTGAAATCGGCACGTATGGCATGCACATGAAAAGTACACCCAACGCGGTTATCGGACTAAATGACGGCTTCACGGATTGGGCCGTCGATTTCCAATACGATCGAACCATCCCCCAATTCAAAAACGACGTTTTGTCAATCCGGGGAAATTACATTCGCGAAAACTCGTCCCTTGTTGCCACACTCGCCGCTGAAGGGGCGGCCCAGTCCCGCCACCACCTCAATACAGTCCAATTGAATGCTGAGTATCACTTTGGCACCAAACTGTCCGGAACCGCCGGATTTTTCAACATCACTGGAACTGCAGATGCAGTGCTCTTCGCTCAGGCTCCGGTATCCGGCAGTGCTAATGGAAGCCCTGCCAGCACAGGATACATCCTCAATCTTTCATGGTGGCCACAACAGAACATCGATCTTGCGGCGCAATACACCGGCTACACCAGATTCAACGGAGCCGGGACAAATTATGACGGTGCTGGCCGAAACGCCGGGGGAAATAACTCCATCTATTTGCTCGCGCGATTCGTCTTCTAAGGTCGTCGCCAGCATCGCGCTTCTGATGTAAACTCCTGGCCTCGGACATCACGCTGAAGCCAGGCTGGAAAAATCCATAACCTATGCGTAGACACGGCTTTCTAGGTACGACAGTTCAGGAGATAACCATGCGAAGAATCTTTGCGAGTTGTGCACCCGCGGCATTCGTCGCCATCCTCGCCGCTCTTGCTCTTCCGGGCTCCGCTGCAGCCCAGGATGATGCGGCCAAGACTTTTAAGGCCAACTGCGTACTCTGTCATTCAGCCGATGGCAGCGGCAGTTCGCCAACCGGCAAAACCCTGAAAGCCAAGGATCTGCGGTCCGACGAAGTTCAGAAAAAATCGGATGCGGAGTTGACCGAAACGATTACCAAGGGAAAAGGGAAGATGCCCGCCTTCGGTCCGAAATTTTCGCCGGACCTGATCAAATCGCTGGTTGCCTACATTCGCGCGATGGCAAAAAAATAACCCTGCTTTGCGAATTGCCAAGCGCTAAAAGGGCTTTGATGATAACAAGTGCCGATAATTCCGGACCCGTTTCCGAAAAGCGGCGATCGTTCCTGGGAGCCTTGCTTGCGCTGGGATCCTTCTGTGTCGGTGCGCTGCTCGCTGTGCCGTTAATTCGCTTTACCCTGTTTCCTCTGATCCGCCGCACCACGCAGCTCAAAGGTTCGCTGATCGGACCTATTAGCGATTTCTCATCGCTCAATGAGCCTGTGGCGCGAACCATTCAGATCGAACAAGTGGACGGTTGGCGCAAAGCAGTCTCCGAGAAAACGGTTTACGTAACAAGAGGCGATGGAGCAGCGCCGCGCGTTTTCTCCTCCATATGTCCGCACCTGGGTTGCACGGTGCCTTGGGTGGGCGCTAAGCACGAATTTATCTGCCCCTGTCACGGTGCCACCTTCTCCCCGGACGGAAAGCGTGTTAGCGGGCCATCGCTGCGTGATATGGACGAGCTCGAATCTCAGATCCAAGATGGCCAACTCATAGTGCGCTTCCAGTATTTCCGCCAGCTCGTTGCGGACAAGGAAGTCATAGGCTGAAGGATTGGCAGATTATGGCTTCCACTGACGAGCAAGATACTTCTTCACAAAATATTGAAACCGGCTTTCGCGGATGGCTGAATCGTCGCACCGGCCTGGACACTCTGCTCCGCACCGCGCTCTACGAGCCGATTCCGGGAGGCGCTCGGCTCGCCTATATATTCGGATCCGGCCTGTTGTTCATTTTCATTTCGCAAATCATCACCGGAGTTTTCCTGGCGCTCTATTACGTTCCCTCTGCCGACCACGCGCACACCACTGTCGCTTACATTACAAAGAGCGTCACCGCCGGTTCTTTCCTTCGCAGTCTCCACTTTTACGGCGCGAGCGCGATGGTTGTGGTGTTACTGCTGCATCTCTCGCAAACGTACATCTACGGCGCCTACAAAGGCCGACGCGAGTTGCTTTGGCTCTCTGGGTGCGTGCTTCTCGGACTCGTCCTGGCCATGGCCTTCACCGGCTATTTGCTTCCCTGGGACCAGCGAGCCTACTTCGCCACTGCCGTGGGAACCAACGCAGTCAGCGAAGTCCCGCTCGTGGGTGAAAGTTTGAAGCGTTTGATTCGCGGCGGCACCGACATGGGAACGCTCACCATCTCGCGCTTTTTCGTAGCGCACGTTTTTCTGATTCCGGCATGCATTTTTATTTTGGTTGCGTCGCACATTCTTCTTTTTCGCAACGCCGGGGCCGCTGGCCCATTCACCGAAGATCCTTACCACCCCAAACAAAAAACAGAGCTTTTTTATCCGCGCCAGGTGCTGATGGATCTTTCTCTCACCACCCTATTGATTATTGGCCTCGGATTGCTTTCCTTTTTCGTGCCCACCACGCTGGGCCCTGCCGCGAATCCCGCCGATCCGCAATATATTCCGCGCCCCGAATGGTATTACCTGCCAATTTTTCAGTGGCTGAAATACTGGCATGGCGCGGCTTCAGTAGTTGGCATCCTGATTATTCCAACAATTTTGGTTTTGGCCGTGATCGCTCTTCCTTTTCTCGATCGCAGCATCGAACGCCGCCCCTGGAAGCGTCCTGTGGCGATGGGCGCCTATGCGTTCGTTATGTTCACACTGGTAGGGCTGGGGCTTCGCAGTGAGTACCTTGACAAGCACGACCCGTCGGTTGCCCAACAACTCGCCAAGCAAGACCAGGAAGAAAAAGACTATATGCGCAAACCGTTCGAACCCGAGCTTTCTTCCGCCTCGCTGGCCGCCGCGAACATCGCGCTGGCCGATCCGGTGGCAGCCAAAGGCAAGACCATCTTCGAAGCCCAATCCTGCAACGCATGTCATGGTGACGGCGGAATCGGCACCGCCGCAGCGCCTGCTCTGATCGGAGTGGGCGCAAAGTTTTCGCCAGATCAGCTAGCGAATCTCTTAAAACATCCAACCGCGAAGATGACCGCAGGCGGCATGCCCGCCGTAGATTTGCCGGATACCGACTTGAAAGCGCTGATTGACTACCTCCAAAGTCTCAAGTAGCTACCTTTTGACTTTAGTCCCTCTTAGCACGAATGAACGGAAGTAGCTGGCGCTCGAATGCCACACCATCGAAAGAACCGTCCGACCGGCACGGAATCCAACTCTCCGCTGGAGGGACAGAGCGCCATTTCCAGCTGGGCAAAAAATCATCTCCCGACAACGTTACGGGCTCAAAAATCCTAATGCCGTCAGAAATGAGTCCTGCGTAATAGCTGAAACAACCTTTAGCCATAATCAGGATGTCAGCCTCAATCAGCTTTTGCATCGTCCAGAGCGCGTCGGCATCGAGGAATAACTCGACGCCAGCCTGGGATAAATCCTCAAAGTCAGCGCTTTTACCCTGGGAGTACACGCTAATTTGAACGAAGTGTGCCACGGATTCCCGGCGACAAGGCAGTCGGAATCAGGTTCTGGGTTGGCGGCTCAACCGATATGACGATGCTGATGGTTGTACCGCTCGTATGCAATCAGTGCGGTCATGTCGAATTGTTTTCCAGATTACCTAGCCCGAGGAGGGTTTAAGCAACGAGAACCGGAAGAGAGCTCTTTACAAGCGCATAGCGGCGGATTACAATTCCTCTCTTTCCGGCCCTGACGTTATGCTCAACCCCTGGTTCATAGAAGGGTCGTCCCCCGTAATCCGGCCAGACGAGTACCCTCGGTGAACCCAACAATCGACTGAGTAAGGACGCTGCACAAGAAGTTTCGCTCTATTCCCTGATCGCGCATCCAAATCCCAAACCAACCCTGCCTACAGATTGCGTTACCACTGGAGGAGACGATGAGTACTCCGGGTGAAGCCAAAGCAAGAGAAAAACAGCAAACCGCCGGGCGTTTATTGATCCGAAGCCTGATGCAACAGAATGTCAAATATATATTCGGCATTCCGGGTGGAAAGATCATGCCGACCTTTGATGTATTGCGTGATGAAGGTCCGCAGTTGATCGTCTGCCGTCACGAACAGAACGCCGCGTTCATGGCCGCCGCTGTGGGGCGTTTGACCGGGAGGCCGGGGGTCTGTCTTGTCACCTCCGGCCCGGGCACGGGCAATCTCGTGACCGGCGCAGCCACCGCCACCACCGAAGGTGATCCCATGGTGGCGATCGGCGGCATTGTTCCTTTGGCGGACACCCTCAAGCAGACGCACCAATCGATGGACTCGGTGGCCATCATGAAACCGGTAACAAAATTCAGCGTCGCCATCAACGCGCCGGAAGCCGCCGGTGAAGCGGTTGTGAATGCTTTTCGAGCGGCTATGACACCTCGTGCCGGAGCATCCTTTATTGCATTTCCGAGGGATGTGCAGGGTGCGGTGACCGAAGCCAGCGTGCCGCCGCCACTGCCGCTGCCGCCGTTGGGGGCAGCCCCTGAAGATATGATTCGCCGAGCTGCGGAAAAAATATCGAAAGCGAAAAGCCCGGTCGTCCTTCTCGGCATGGGCGCTAGCGAGCCTCGGACGACCACAGCAGTGCGCGCTCTGTTGAAGCGCCACGCCTTACCCGTCGTCGGCACATTTCAAGGCGCAGGAGCGATATCGCGCGAACTGCTCCCACTATTTTTCGGCCGCGTGGGCCTGTTCCGGAATCAACCGGGAGACAAGCTGCTCGCCAGGGCGGACGTCGTGCTAACCATCGGCTACGATCCGGTCGAGTTCGACCCGAGTTTCTGGAACGTGGGCAAGGCGAGGGCCATCATTCATCTGGACGATTATCCCTGCGACATCGATAACCATTATGAACCCGAGTTGGAGCTGCGCGGATCGGTTTCTGACACAATATCGGCGCTCGCATCAATGCTGCAGGAGCAATCGTTCACTGCAGGCCCAGAACTGCAAGCGATTCAGGCAGAATGGAAGGCGCTGCAAAATCCTCCTGATCCGAAATCACACGGATCGTCGGTTTATCCGCTTAACACCGTGCTGGCGCTGCGCAGTCTGGTCGATGATGACACTATTATCGCGTGTGATATGGGGTCGGTGCACATCTGGATGGCGCGGCACTTCTTCGAGTTTGAACCACGCAAACTCCTGTTCACTAACGGGCAGCAAACACTGGGAGTAGGAATTCCGTGGGCCATGGCGGCGAGTTTTACTTATCCCTCCAAGAAGGTGGTGGCGGTCGTGGGCGATGGGGGCTTCCTCTTTTCGTCGATGGAACTGGAAACAGCGGTTCGGTCGAAGCTGAACATTACGGTCCTTGTCTTTCGCGACGGCACCTACAACATGGTCGCCTTTCAGCAGGAGCTGCTTTACGGGCGCACTTCAGGCACGGATTTCGGAAATCCGGACATCGTGAAGTACGTGGAAAGCCTCGGATGCGTCGGTATGAGGGTCAACAAGCCCGATGAACTTCTACCTACCCTGCGCAAAGCACTCGAGACGCCCGGCGTAGTCGTGGTGGACATTCCGACGGATTACAGCAAGAACGTGGAAATCGGCGAACACGTGATTCCCGAAGCGTGGGATTGAGAGGATGAGCATGGACAATTCACTTGTATCCGGCTCACTCGCAATGGTCCAGCCAGCTTGGCACCACGTCTCCGGCAGTAACGATCATCGAGCGGGTGAGCTGTATCAAACCTCCTTGATGTCCGCTTTGATGGCCGGGATTTACGACGGCGATATGACCTACGGAGAGCTTCACAAACATGGCGATTTTGGCCTTGGCACTTTCAATGACCTCGATGGTGAGATGGTGGGCTTTGACGGGATGTTCTATCAGGTTCGATCGGATGGATCCGCTCGTCCTGTCACAGATGACCAAAAGACGCCTTTTGCCGTGGTTACCTTTTTTCAGCCGGAGCGGGAGTTGAATCTGGTACAGCCGATGACAAAGAGCGACCTGCTGGCGATGATTGAGAAGGCTACTGATGCCAACCTCTTCAGCGCGGTAAGAGTGGATGGCACTTTCGATGAAGTTCGCATGCGAACCGTGCAGCGTCAGACTAGACCGTTTCCTCCCCTCACCGAAGCAGCGAAACATCAAGCAGAGAAAGTCTTCACCAACGTGGAGGGGACCTTAGCCGGATTTCGTTCTCCGATTTATGCACAGGGTATCGGCGTGGCAGGGTTTCACCTGCACTTTCTGCGGCAGGATAAACAGGCCGGAGGACACGCGCTGGACTATCGTCTTCGCGCCGGTAAGGTGCAGATTTGCACCGTACATGATCTCCGGGTGGAGTTACCTACGTCGGCAGAATTCCTCAAGACGAATCTCGAGGACCCGGCGTTGAACCAGAAAATCAAAGCCTCGGAGGGATAACCCGGCCCGCAACCCCGCCGAATCGCTCGTACCCGAGTCAATCGGAATCACGGTTTCCGTAGGAGCTCTTGATTCTTTGCGATCAAACATGATTACTGAGAAGGGATGGCAATATGCGAATTCTAGTCGTCGGTGCTCGCGTAGTTGGCGGTTATTCGCAGTCACCGCAATTTAAATCGTAATCGAAGTCCAATTCCGACGAAATCACGATTGTGATCCCGCACGCCGAGGCGACCGCAACCTACACTTAAATTGTTATCGCGCCAAAACCGTCAAAACAGGGGTGTAGCCGAATCCTCCCTACGTGTTCTTTACCCCTTACGGTCTTTGACGGGTTAGGTTACAGAGCGGGGAAAAGTGATACACCCCTGTTTTGGCCCGAATAAATTTAAGTGTAGATTGTGGTCGCCTGCGCGTGCGGATCCAATCCATAAAGAAACCAAATAAAAATTAGGGATGAGTTGAGGTTCTAGAAGCTAGTTCTTCTAGTTTTTTATTTTCTATCTCTCATCTTTTCAATGAGTTGTAATAATCTTACAAATAAATAATCTGTCAAAAGAATTTATATATAGCTTGAGTAACATATTAGCTAACTACGAAAGGCGTCCTGTGCTCTCTGTGGTAGAATCCGCGAAAAGGAGCAGTTCTAGTCCCGATGAAAATTAAAGATACAGCGCGGAAGCTGCTATTTACAATCGCTCTAGCAAGCATCGCAGCGTTTGGTGCAAATCAAGCACAGGCCCCCCGTCACCGTGTCGGCGCGATATGCAACGATAAGACAGCTAGTAAAGCCACAGGCAGCGGCGCGTGTTCTCACCACGGCGGTGTTAGTTGTTGGCAATACAGCGACGGTACGTGTACTAAGCCGTGAGGAGAGCCCGAAAGATGAAACTCGCAATTACCGGACTGGTTCTGGTGTGTGCGTCCTCAGCGTCAGCTCAGAAGTTGAATGTGAAAATAATCGACCGACAGGACAAAGAAGATTCGTATGACTACGCTGCCGTCTATAACAATGTTGCGGTAGGAAAGACTTTCAAGGTTTATGGCGCTACATTTACTCTGCAGCTTCCCGATGGCCGCCTTGCGGTTGTCAATTGCGACAGCAAATTTGCGGAACACATGGCCGGACACGCCGGGAATCGACGGAGTTGCCGCGCACCCATCGTGGATAACATTGAAGCTGACTTCAAAGGTGACAACGCAAAATTAATTTGGCCCGTCAGCCTGGATGGCAAGAAAATGCAGTCGGAAACGTACAAAATCCTAGGCATCTTGGATAAACCTAAGAACGACTAAGATTAGCAGCGTTGCCTCCGACATCAGCTCTGCAAATCGGGAAACTAAATCCGTTTTGACACGATCCCACTTATTCGGTGCGCGCAGCAATCACAAGTTGAGTAACACTTTTGGGGATTTTATGAAGACTTTTCTACTGGCAGCCACAATTCTAATCGCAGTACCGACGTTTGCGCAGCAGAAGCCGCCGTTAACTGCTCGTCAGTACTTTACCGAACTACGCGAAGCAAACACTTTTAACAAATACTATTCCAAATACGTGTGCTTCAACGACGATGATGATCAGGGGTTTGCCGTCGTGTCAACTACCGAGGACATAATAGACGCCATGACCCGCAACGGCGATAAGGTTGGCGCAAAAGCTGTCGCTAAAGCGGGGGGCGGGCTTTTTGTTCAAACTTACTCTAAAGGTGTCGCAAACGACGAGGGCATTCTCTACGAGAAAGTAGGAGAGGGTAAGTACCGCATAGATTTTAATAAACCCGTCCATAACGGCAGAACAGTTTATCTAATTAACTGGAAGACGGGACGCTATCGCTTCCAAGTATACGCGCTGGATTACGACAAGAATTTGCCCCAAGTAGAAGTCTCAGGAAAGTGCGAACTGATTCATTCTAATGACACCCCATCCATTTCCGGAGGAAAACAGTAACAAAGAATCGTCTATGGCCGACGACAATGAAGAACTATTCAAGGTTGACGCCATTATCTCGTCTATAAGGGCTGAGATAGATAAGTCTTCTCCGAGTCGGAAGCAGAGGATTTACGAGGCTATAGCTCTGGCCGCTTTGAGTAGCATCCCGTGGGTTGGCGGGGTTCTTGCCGCAGCGGCGAGTTACAAAATCCGCGAGGGTGATGTCACGCGCGACAGCTTAGTCGATCAGTGGATGCTGGAACATCATCAAAGGCTGCAATTTCTGCGACGAACCCTTGAACAAATGGCTGCGAGGCTGGAAGGCCTCGGCGAAGAAATCGACGAGAGAATTCACAGCGAACAGTATCTGGCACTCGTCCGTAAGACGTTTCGGCAGTGGGACGAGGCGGATACAGATGAAAAGCGCCGATTGCTCGTGCAGTTGATCACGAACGCAGCGGGGACTCGAATAAGTTCAGATGACATCGTCCGCCTGTTTCTAGACTGGCTAGATACTTATCATGAGGCGCATCTTGCCGTAATCAGAGAGATCCAAAAGAACCAGGGACCGACCAGATTCGACATCTGGATCGCTGTGTACGGTGAGCCGGTGCCCCGCGATGACTCTGCGGAGGCTGACCTTTACAAGATGCTGATCCGTGATCTGACTATTGGTGGGGTAATCAGGCAGCCCCGGGAATCCGACCGTCAAGGAAGATTTCTGAAAAAACAAAGGGCGCCCAGACGAGTCGTGGCCTCCACCAGCATGGAGTCGGCATTCGAAGATACGAAGCCTTACGTGCTGACAGAGCTCGGCTTGCAGTTTGTGCATTACGCGATGACGGAACTGGTGGCTCGCTTGAATCCGAGGTCTGCCAAAGAGGCAGAATGAGGTTTTGCGGGCTGGGGGCACATCAGCTTTCTGATCGCATCCCGTTTCAGCATTTAATCATGACTTGAAGTGGCAGTTCACTTGTCCGGTTTGCGCGTTAATCAGGCCCTAAGGCGCGGGACTCCTGCCGTGTCATTGATGATCGTTGGAAGGGGAAAGAACCGACAGTTGGATCGACTTTTTTTCGTTCTCGCCGATTGAGAGAGCTTGGGCCTTCTGCTCAAACGGTTTCAAGGACTCTGGGTCTGAGTAGTCGAGATCCGCCCCCTGAAAGCTATACACGTGATAGTTACCCGGAGCTATACCTCTGACAGTAAAGTGCCCGTATTGGTCCGTGGTTTTTTCGCGGTAATCCCGGGACGGTCTCGATCGTTGACGGTCGGGGATCAGGACCACCTCCGCGCCCGAAGCAGGCAATCCGTCGCCCCGCGCAACCGTTCCGTCAATGGTCGCGCTATTGCTGCTGTAAACCAGCACGATTGGAGATGGAAAAGTTCCGGAACTGATCTGAAGACCTCCGTCGAGAATGTCCTGACTATTGGCAGTGGCTGCCTTCAGGTAGCATACGTCGCATTTGGACCATACATCGAAGTCATAAACGCCGTCAGCAAGTCCCGTGACCAGAAAAGTCCCGTCAGGTTTCGTCTGAGCTCGCCCGTTGGAACCCAATTGCCGCGGATTTCTCGATTCAATGGCGACTTCTATTTCGCGCGCAACTGCAACCTTCCCCTCGACAATAATCCTTCCACGAACATCTGCCCCACGATTGATCACGATTCGGACCGCATCCACGCTCGCATTGGATACGCCAACGGGCACCGATCCTACCAGTGCGTTCTCCCCGTCGCGCCACTCTGCAACAGCGATATATCCACCGGCTGGAACGTCATCGATCTCGAAGTCTCCGGTGCTTTCGTTGATGGACCCTCTGCGAATATCTGCGAAGCTGGACACATCCGGATCGTCAGGCACGACTCCGACAGTCGTCTCGCCGCCCGGATGCTCAGCAACGGAATTGAACACTCGGCCGCGAATCTTGTAGGTCCGCTGACGCACAAGCATTAAATCAATACCCGAAACCTCTTCGCCCGCCTTTAATTCGATAGACGACGCTCTAGAGATCTCCGAGGCATTGGGATAATAGACTGGAACATAGCCACCCGCGGATTTGAGAGTCGAACTATCGAGGATTGTTCCGGCTACGGTCTCCCAAGAGTTCTGGGACGGATATGCGCGAACAAGGTAGCGACCGGGGCTCAAGTCAAAAAGCCGGTATACGCCAAGATCATTTGTCTGCACCTCTCGGGCGCTGTAAGTACTCACCTTTCCGTTCGAGGAACGTTGCACCAACAACTCTACTGTGACTCTTTCGGCAGGCTCGCCATCTTCGTCTAAGATTCGTCCACTTAGGACGCCGCATGGTTGCAAGCGGAAGATGAGGTCCGTCAGTTGTTGCGCTAGTTTCAAGGTAAGTATCGTCGATGAATTTCCCTTATCATCCTCGCCGTAAGATTTGCCCAGGTAACCATTACGCTCGACTCTCATGTTGTATCGCCCGGGTGGAATATCCTCGATGGTGAATTGGCCCTGAGGATTTGTGACGGTCACGTGCGGCGGTGCAGAACGGTCGTCCTCGCTTCTCAATACGATGCGCGCCTTCGTTAATGGTTCGTTTGTGCCGCTGCGAACCACAGTCCCGCTTACCGTGCAGAGTTGTTTGCCTTGATCAGCCGCACTCTCGGTTGACGTGGATTGTTGCGCAAACGAACTGAGCCCGGAACCAGCGAAAATATAGGACAGTGCAATTAACACACCGGTTATGCGCAAATGTGGAGGCATTGATCCACAGCCTACTCCAAAACCTACTCCCATGAAAAGGTGGTGCCTGGTAAGTTCTATAAGAGAAGTCAAGAAAAAAACACTTCGGCTGTGGCCGGATTTTTTCTTGACGTCCAGCCCACCCCATTGAGCAGGATTGTTCTGGCCTTCCGTTCCGCAGACTCGGGACGCT